>Ga0316189_10006393_pt1 | contig 11226 bp, 9 predicted proteins | sample LowCovwburrow_MG_FD_204930 | JGI IMG/M metagenome (GOLD analysis project Ga0316189, IMG submission 204930) | Coastal sediment microbial communities from Maine, United States - Lowes Cove worm burrow | ecosystem: Environmental > Aquatic > Marine > Coastal > Sediment | place: USA: Maine... | reverse complement strand
TTTTTTATTTTACGTTTTTTGGCTTTTACTTTTTTAACTTTTCTTTTTTCAGGTGACTTTTCTTTTTTGCCAAATATTTTAGAAAAGAATCCGCCTTTTTTCTCGTCATCATCAATATTTACATCGCCGTCAGAACCGATTAACTTAAATTTATCTTTATGCTTATCAAAACGCCAAGCGAAACCTGCTCCAACCAAAAAAGTAGACCCATCTCGATCACTAATGGCCCTTATTGATAGATCAACTTGCTTATCCTTGTCAAATAAATAAGCAGCACCGGCTCCAAACTGAAAATCGTTAGGAATATCTTTATCTTTAAAAATACCTTGATGTTCTGCGAAAAATGATAATTGATTATTTAAAGTATAAGTACCTGTTAAAATATAAGAATTCTCTTTTGTTCCTGATCCTATTTTATCCATGATCAGATTCATTAGAAAAACAAATTGATCGGTGAAATTATTTTGTGTATAAATAGCGAATCGTGGACTAAATGTATCATTGACATATCTGGGAAAATTACCTCGAATGAAATTTTTTGTAACTGGAATATTAGCTCCTGCGTAAACGGCAACTGAAGGAATCATACGTTTCCAATCAAATTTTGTTTTTGCTTTCCAACTTCTTATTTCTTTTGAACGATCCATATATGTAGGCATATAGACTAAATATTTACCGCCAATTGTTAATTGACTTAAACCAATTCTGGATATATCTTCTATTAAAGGATCTTTAAAATTTATATCGTCATATTGAAAACTTACATTAAGATTGATCTCTAATTTTTCAAAAAACTTACCATATCTAACCATTAATTCCGTCCCGATGGATGAAACTTTATTACCTTGGTCATTAACGTTTTCATAAAATAAGCCACCTTCAAATTGTAGTACATCTGTACCTACACTAAAGGGACTATCAGAAAAACCTGGGCGCCTGGAGTTTATGAGTTCGGTATACTGGGCAGTGCTTGTTTGAAAAAATCCTACAAGAAATAATAACAATAAAAAATTCTTCATAAATAATTTTCGAATATACAAATTAAAGATTTATCATAAATGAAACGTTTTAGTTGCTCTCAAATTGTTACTTTTGAATTATTATTTTAAATTTATGCAAGAGGCTGGTTTCGTGAACTTCCTAAGAACAATACTTATTATTTTGCTTATTTATTACGGTTTTAAAATTGTAATGCGATTTGCATTTCCATTTTTTGTGAAAAAATTTATGGGTAAAGTTGAAAGAAAGTTCCAAGAACAACAAGGTAAACAATCAAATGAACGTGCAGCAAAAGTTGGAGAAACTATAGTTGATAAAACACCAAATTCTGATAAAAAAACGAATGACTCTGTCGGCGAATATGTTGATTATGAAGAGATCGAATAATTTGTAAGTATATTAATAATGACAGAGATTGGTAAGAAAGTACTTCCGTTTTTTATTGCAATATTAACCTTTACAATTGTTTCATTAGTTTTTTTCTCTCCTGTTTTAGAAGGGAAAGAAATTTCACAAAGTGATATCAACCAATTCAAAGGTGTTTCAAAAGAAATTGTTGATTATAGAAAAGAGTATGATAAAGAGCCATATTGGACCAATCGTGCCTTTGGAGGTTTACCAGCATATCAAGTAAGTGCCTATTACCCTCATAATTATATAAAACAGGTAGATTATTTATTGCGATTTTTGCCTAGACCGGCTGATTATTTATTTTTATATTTTCTCAGTTTTTTTGTACTATTAACTGTATTGAAAATTGATTGGAAACTCTCCATAGTTGGAGCATTGGCATTTGGTTTTTCTACCTATTTAATTATAATATTTATTCCGGGACATAACGCCAAAGCACATGCTATAGCTTATATGCCTATGGTGCTGGCGGGAATTTTATTGGTTTTTAAACGAAATTATTTAGGCGGATTTATATTAACAGCCTTAGCCATGGCATTTGAAATAACTGCCAGTCATCCACAAATGACATATTATTTGTTATTTATAGTACTAATTTTAGGTATTGTTTATTTGCTTGACTCCATAAAGGAAAAGGAACTACCGCATTTTATTAAGAGTGTGTTAATTTTATTTGCTGCTGTTATCCTGGCAGTTGGTGTGAATGCGACAAGTTTACTAGCAACAAAAGAATATGCAAGTAACAGTACTAGAAGTAAAAGCGAATTGACAATTACCCCTCAAGGTATACCTAAAGAAGAAGTCACTTCAGGTTTATCAAAAGAATATATAACACAATATAGTATTGACCTTCCCGAAACATTTAATTTATTAATTCCAAGATTTTATGGAGGAGGAAGTAGAGAAAATTTGGGAAAGGATTCTGAAACCTATGATTTTTTAAAAGATAAAATAGGTAGAACTCAAGCCAAAGAATTCTCAGAAAATGTACCAACATACTGGGGTGAACAAGTTATTATTGAAGCTCCGGCATATATTGGAGCAGTGCTTATCTTTTTATTTGTCCTAGGCGCATTTCTTGTAAAAGGAAAAGTAAAAAAATGGTTATTGGCAGCCACAGTTTTTTCTATTTTATTAAGCTGGGGAAGACATTTTTCAATATTAACTGACTTTTTTATTGATTATATACCATTGTATAATAAATTTAGAGCGGTCTCTTCCATACAAGTAATTGCCGAATTGGCAGTTCCGTTATTAGGAATTATTGGGTTGAATGAATTTTTAAAAGATATAAATAACCAAGAGCAAAAATTAAAATATTTAAAGTATAGTCTATATGGTGTTGGTGGAATAGCCTTACTGTTTACTTTATTTGGCACGAGCTTATTTAACTTTGAAAGTTTTAGAGATGCTAGTCTTGAGGGGCAAATTCCGGGATTTTCTGAGGCTCTTATTGCAGATAGAAAGTCAATTTTCTTTGCAGATAGTTTACGTTCTTTAATATTGATTCTATTTGCTGCCGGTATATTGTTGGCCTTTTTAAAAAATAAAATCAAAAAAAATATTACGATCATTCTATTTGCAGCATTAATTCTGTTTGATTTGGTCGCAATAGATAAGCGCTATGTTAACAAAGATAGCTTTGTATCTAAAACTCGTCAAAAAACTCCTTTTGTAGCTACACCAATAGATAAAGAGATATTAAAGGATAAATCATACTATAGAGTCATTAATTTAGCAAATGGAGTTGAAAATGTTTTAAATGATGGAAGTACTTCTTATTTTCATAATTCAGTAGGAGGTTATCATGCCGCCAAGCCAAGACGATATGAAGAATTATTTGAATACCATATTTATAAAGGAAATTTTGAAATATTGAATATGCTCAATACGAAGTATATTATCTTTCCTGATAAAGACGGTAATATTCGTGTGCAACAAAATAATGAAGCAAACGGTCATGCTTGGTTTGTTGATAAAATTAAATTTGTTAACTCGGCTAATGAAGAAATACAAGCTTTAGATAGTTTAAAAACCGATCAGGAGGCGGTAATTGAAGTAGTATTTCAGAATGAGCTAAAAAATTATTCATTTCAAAAAGATTCAACAGCTACTATTTCATTAACAAATTATAAAGCAAATGAAATTACCTATAAGTCAAATGTAAGTTCAACTCAATTGGCCGTTTTTTCTGAGATGTATTATAAAAATGGTTGGAATGCATATATAGACGAAGAAAAGGCCTCAATTATTAGAGCAAATTATGTTTTGAGAGCATTAGTTGTACCTGAGGGAGAACATAAAATAGAATTCAAATTTGAACCTACTGTCATCAAAAAAGGGACAACTATAACACTAGTTTCGTATGTGTTATTAATTTTAATTCCAATTGGTTGGTTTTTTGTAGAAAAAAGAAAAAAGAATGAGTCACCATAATAAGCGATATAATCATACTATTGAATTTTTGCAAAAAGTTCTTCCTGCACCGGCTACTATATTAGATTTAGGTACGAGAAATGAATTTAGTGAAATTATGGAAAAGCATGGTTATACTGTTTTTAATACCGAAGGAGAAGATTTAGATCTACTCCCTGAAGTTGTAAAAAAATTCAATGTTGATGCTGTTACCGCCTTTGAAATATTTGAACATCTTATAGCTCCTTTTAATGTATTGCGAGCTATACAATCAACAAAGCTGATAACCACTATTCCCTTAAACTTGTGGTTTGCGAAGGCATATAGAAGTAAAACTGAAGAATGGGATAGACATTACCATGAGTTTGAAGATTGGCAGTTTGATTGGCTACTTGAAAAAGCAGGATGGAAAATTAAAAAAATTGAAAAATGGACAAGCCCAGTTAAAAAAATTGGTTTTAGACCAATTTTACGTCAATTTGTTCCTCGATATTATGCTACTTACTCAGAAAAATAATTATGAGGATAGGTATGATATTAGACAAAGTTTTCCCACCAGATCCTCGGGTGGAAAATGAAGCTATATCATTAATTGATGCCGGACATGAAGTATTTTTATTTTGTTTGACATATAAAGAAAATCAATTTGAAAGTGAGCTTATTAACAAAATTCAAGTAAAACGGTATCGATCTAATAAGCTTGAATATAAACTTTCTGCACTGGCTTATACTTTACCCTTTTATACAAATTTAATGGCTAAAAAAATTGCCATATTCATAAATGAGAACGCGATAGAAGTTTTACATATTCATGATATTAGAATTGCTGGCGCAGTATTTCAAATAAATAATAAAATTAAGCTACCAATAGTTCTTGATTTACACGATAATATGCCGGAAATAATGAAATTGTATCCACATTTACTAAAGTTTCCCGGTAAGTATTTAATATCTCCAAAAAAATGGAAGCATAAAGAAGAGACTTTTATCAATAAAGCCACTAAAATTATAACTGTCTCTGAAGAATTTAAAAGTGAAGTGCAGAAAAGAACTAATCTTGACGATTCCAAAATTGTGGTTGTTCCTAATACAGTAAGAAAATCTTTTTATGAAGATTATAATATTGATCATTCTATCATAAAAAAGTATAAAGATAGCTTCGTTATTTTGTATTTGGGAGATACTGGTTTACGAAGAGGATTACAAACAGCCATTGAAGCCACGGAATTATTAAAAGATAAAATTTCGAATTTCAAACTTGTAATTATTGGAAGTAACTCTACGGATAGAATTTTAAAAGATCAAGTTGCTGATTTAAAATTAGAAGCCTATGTAGATTTTCAAGGATGGCAGAATGTGAGCTTATTTCCATCGTATATATTGGCCAGTTCAGTTTGTATTTCACCGTTGCACCGCAATATTCAACACGACGTGGCTTATGCGAATAAATTATTTCAATATATGAGTTTTGGGAAGCCAGTTTTAGTTAGTAACGCTACTGCTCAAAAGAATTTAATTGAAAAAGTTGGAAGCGGCTTAATACATGAAGAAAGAAACGCAACGGATTTTGCACAAAAAGTGTTAGAGCTTCACGCTGATGAAAATTTATCAATGAGATTAGGGATTAATGGAAAACAATTTATAGAAAATGAATTTTGCTGGGAGAAAACATCTGAAAAATTAATCGAATTATATAATGACCTAAAAACTTGAAAGCCCTAATTATTACATACTATTGGCCTCCTTCTGGTGGTTCTGGCGTTCAACGCTGGTTGAAATTTGTAAAATATCTGGGCGATTTTCAAATTGAACCTGTTATTTATACTGTTAAGAATCCCAATTATGCCATAGAGGATTTAACTTTACAAAATGAGGTATCGGAAAATATTGAAGTAATACGTCAGGATATTTGGGAACCAAATAATCTCCTTTCTTTATTTGGAAGTAAAAAGAAAGAAATGAGTGCCGGTTTTTTAAACCCTAATCCTTCTTTTATTGGAAAAGTAGCACAATATATTCGAGCAAATTATTTTATACCTGATGCTCGTAAATATTGGATAAAACCTTCCGTAAAATACTTGACGAAGTATTTAGTAGACAATAAAATTGATATCATAATCACAACAGGGCCACCACATAGTACACATTTAATCGGTTTACAATTAAAAGAGAAATTAAATATTAAGTGGATTGCAGATTTTAGGGATCCTTGGACAGAAATTGATTATTTTCATCAGTTACCATTGACTAAAAGAAGTATAGAAAAACACTGTCAAATGGAAGAAGAAGTCTTGAAAAATGCAGATTCTGTTTTAGTTGTAGGGAAAACAATGGCCAATAGTTTTAAGAAGTTTACTAGAAATATTGAAGTCATAACAAATGGGTATGATACTAATAAAAAGGAGAAAGAAGTTACGCTTGATGAAAAATTTTCAATAGTGCATATTGGCATGTTAAATTCTGATAGAAATCATAAAATATTATGGAAAGTATTACAAGAAATATGTTTAGAAAATAAAGAATTTTCCGAGGACTTACAGTTGAAATTTATAGGTAAACTTGCGGATGATATTACGAGAGATATTGTGAAATATAAGTTACAAAATTATACAATATTTTTTGATTATTTAGCGCATCATGAGGTTTTACAACACCAAAAATCTGCTCAAGTTTTATTATTGTCTGTTAATAATGTGCCAAGTGCCAAAGGAATAATTACTGGTAAATTATTTGAGTATTTACAAGCAAATAGACCTATTTTAGCAATTGCTCCCACCAACGGAGATTTAGCCGAGATTATTAAATATACAAATTCAGGAATTACAATTGACTTTGAAGATGAAATTAAATTGAAAAACGAGATATTGATTTTATATGCTAATTTTAAAAATAATACCTTAAAAGTTGATTCAAAAAACATAAATAAGTACCATAGAAAAGAATTAACAAAACAATTGGCGAACATAATAAAAGAAGTGATTGAATGAAAAAAATTGTAACCATTTTAGGTGCAAGGCCACAATTTGTGAAAGCCGCTGTATTAAGCAGAATAATTTCTAAACATAATGATATTGAAGAAGTTATTGTTCATACAGGGCAGCATTATGACGCCAATATGAGTGCTGTTTTTTTTGAAGAAATGGGTATACCCAATCCAAAATATAATTTGAATATTAATGAGCTAAGTCATGGTGCTATGACTGGCCATATGTTTGAACAAATTGAAAACGTGCTAAAAATTGAAAAGCCGGATGGAGTTGTGGTTTACGGAGATACAAATTCTACTTTGGCGGGTGCACTAGCTTCGAAAAAAATGAATATTAAAGTTATTCATATAGAAGCTGGACTTCGCTCTTTTAATATGAAAATGCCGGAAGAAATCAATAGGGTATTAACGGATAGAATTGCAGATCTGTTAATCTGCCCAACTGACATTGCCCTTCAAAATTTACAAAATGAAGGATTTGATAGTTTTGATTGCAAGTTTGTCAAATGCGGAGATATTATGAAGGATGCAGTTGAATTTTATAGTAAAGAATCTGAGCGAAAATCTTCAATCATTAATGATTTGAAACTAAAGAATAATAAATTTGTTTTAGCAACTATTCATCGCCAAGAGAATACTGATGATTTGAATAAATTAAAAACTATTTTTAAAAGTTTAGAGTCCATTCATAACGAAAAAAAGGTAGTTATACCATTACATCCAAGAACGAGAAAGATATTAGCTGATCATGATCTTGAGTATAATATTACCATAATAAACCCTGTAGGATACTTCGACATGTTAGAATTGTTAAAATCATGTGCCATGGTTATTACAGACAGCGGAGGTTTGCAAAAAGAAGCATATTTTAATAAAAAACATTGTATCATTGTGCGTGAAGAAACTGAATGGATTGAATTAGTGGAAAATAACTTTGCCTCTTTAGTAGGTATTGATAAGGAGCGGTTGATCAAAGCTTTTAACAATGTTGAAAATAAAAATAGCAACTTTTCTTTAAATCTATACGGAAGTTCGGTTGGAGAAAAAATATATAAAGAGCTTCTGTCAATTTTAAATTAGAAACAATGAACTTACCTAAATTTTTAATGGGAGATAATACTGACCATCCTGACGATATTTTTGTTATTCATACAACATTTCCTCAATTTATTATCAATTTGGTAGATGATGAGATTGAGTGGCTAGAAGATTTGAGTGGAGAAAATGAAGCAGAGTTAACAAGTGAAATGAATAACTTAATTCAACTGGCTTCACAGTTCTATGATCGTGAAATGGATCGGTATGAAAAAGCATAAAAAGACTGCGTTAATTGACAGCTTTTTTTAGTTTAATTTTTTCGACCTCCGTTATGTTTATCTTGCCATACTTTTAGCGCTTCCCATTTACCTTCAGCAGCCATTTTAGCTTGCTCAGGCCATGTATCTGGAGTATGTATTCTATATCTTGGCCCTGCATTAATCAATATCTTTTTCAATCGATCAACCGTCGCTTCTGACAATTGATTAAAACTCCAAATATCTTCATTATTCAATAATTCTTGAATTTTAGGTCCAATACCTTCAATTTTTTTAAGATCATCTTTTAATGAATCAACTTTAACCTTTTTAACAGCTTTTTGTTTTGCTTTCGCTTTGCTTTTTGGCTTTGGTTTAGATCTTTCTACCTTTTTAAGGTCTTCTTTTACTGAGTCATCCACTTTAGCAACACCATGAACAAAATTTGCCGATTGTATTTGTGTAACACCAGGTGCCGCAACTTTTTTAGCTTTAATAGTTGTATTTTGTTGATGCTCTAAATCTTCGTATTTAGATTTCCACACATCTATTTCATTCTCACATTTATTTTTATACCACCAACGCCAAAAAAACCAACCAATTAAAAAAGCACCTAACATCCATAAAAAAAGTTCAAATAAATGTCCGGTATTTTGATTTGAAAATATTGATAAACTCATGATTCTTATTTTATTGTTATTTCTATTCTTCTATTTTTCGCTCTTCCTTCTTCAGTTTTATTAGTAGCAATAGGTTCATTTTCACCTTTAGACGAAACTTCAATTATGGACTCAGATATACCTTGAGTAATCAAATAATCTTTTACATTATTTGCTCTATCCAGCCCAAATTGATCATTATTTACACCCACACTATCTGTATGACCAACAATGTATACTTTTTTATTTGAATATTTTTCTAAATAATTTTTTAACTCTATCGTATAACTTTCGAGTTTTCTGTCTGGTTTAAATTCTTTTACAGCAAAATTTGAATATAAAATTTTGTTGCTAATTCCCTTTTCTATTTTTGCTAAATTTTCATCATTAATATTCTGAAATTTCATAGTTATACCATCATTGTACTCACCATTTTCATCATACTCATATCTTGAAACTTTTATTTTTGGAACAACCCTATCAGGATTAACACCAGCAACCATAAGGATGTTTTTTATATGTTGAATTCTTGAATTTGCAAAATTTGTTCCTTCTTCAAGATTAACTTCTGAGTATAAATATTTACCTGTGATGAGTAATTCGTTTTCTTGATTCTTGTTTAAATAGTCATAAACTGAATCTTGAAAGTTTGCTAATTCTTCAGGAATTTTAACATTAGCATTTAGCTCATTTGTTATAAAACCTTTAGAGAAATTAAAAATTGTCTCTCCATCAGCATTCTTTATATCAAAAAGTTTAATATTGATTTGATCTGTTGGTTGAGTTGTTTTCTTCGAAGTAGAATCTCCCTGGCCTTGTTTGACTTTTTGTTGATGGTGAGAAATAGCACAATCGCCGAAGACGCTATTGCTAGCAAATTCATGAACCATTAATGCAAAAAAAGACCATAACAAAAAGACAAGCACAGCTGGCCAAAATTTTGTCATAAATTTAGATTTGGTTGATTAATTTTGTGTTAAAAGTAAAGAAAAGAATTTTCTATAGCAAATGTATATAGTTTATAAAGAGTAAAGTATAATTCTATCGCTTGTTATTGGATGACTCAACCAATTCTAATTTATTTAGATTCGTTTTTGTAGTAAATGAACCATAGTTAATTGTAACCTTATTTTTTTCAATTTTTTGTATGGTTCCAATTGAATTACTATCTATTAATCTTACTTTATCATTAATTTTATATATGTAATCTAATTTTTGCTTTGCTACTTTTTTAGCAGCGACTTGTTTTTGTTTACGAACCTTTATTACTTCAACTAATACTTCTTTTTTTACATTATCCAACTTTTCTTGCTGTATTTTTTCTTGAATCTTTACCTGTTTTTTTGCAGCTTTTGTTTTTGGAGCTGTTTTTATTGAATATTTAGATTTTTCAATAGTTACCCATTTCATTAAATCTGCTAAGAATTGTTTTTTATTATTAGTTTGAAAGTATTTATTGCTGAGTTCATTGAATTTTCTACCTGTAGAAATCATCTTTTGATTACTATCATATAACTCTTGAAAACTTCCTAATTTATCCTTTATTTTTTGTTCTTTTTGAAACAAATTCTCAGAATATTCCTTAGCTTTTGTTTCTTCTTTTTCTAAATTTTCTGTTGTTTTTACAAGTTTATTCCGTTCTTTTTGTAATCTGGAAATGGTTTTATCCAAACGTATTTTTTCACCTTCAACTTTCTTTTTTGCACGATTTATTAAACTAAAAGGAATACCATTTTTTTGAGCAACTTCAAAGGTGAAGGAACTACCTGCCTGACCAATATATAGTTTAAATAATGGTTCTAATGTGCGTTCGTCAAATTGCATGTTGGCATTTACAACATTCTCTAACTCATCAGCCAATACTTTTAGATTAGCGTAGTGTGTAGTAATAATACCGTAAGCTTCCTTTTTGAAGAATTCTTCTAAAAATATTTCGGCCAAAGCACCACCAAGTTCTGGATCACTACCGGTGCCAAACTCATCAATTAAAAAAAGTGTATTTGCATTACATCTGTTTAAAAAATTGCGCATATTTTTTAATCGATAACTATAAGTGCTTAATTGATTTTCAATTGATTGATTATCACCAATATCTGTTAGAATTGTATCAAAAAAATAGATTTCACTCCGCTCATGAACAGGAATCAATATTGCACTCTGAATCATAACTTGTAAGAGCCCAATTGTTTTAAGAGTAATACTTTTTCCTCCAGCATTTGGACCCGAAATAACAATTATTTGTTGATTTTTGTTTAGTTCTAAAGTTTGTGGTATTGTTTTTAAAGATTGCTTTTTATTATTTTCTAATAAAATAGGATGATAAGCATCTCTTAAAAATGTACGTTTAGACTTTGATATTTTGGGTAAAACGGCATTTAGTGATTTTGCATATTTTGCTTTGGAACCAACAAAATCTAAGTGGGTTAAAAAATCTTGATATTGTTTCAACAAATATATATGA
>Ga0316189_10006391_pt1 | contig 11230 bp, 10 predicted proteins | sample LowCovwburrow_MG_FD_204930 | JGI IMG/M metagenome (GOLD analysis project Ga0316189, IMG submission 204930) | Coastal sediment microbial communities from Maine, United States - Lowes Cove worm burrow | ecosystem: Environmental > Aquatic > Marine > Coastal > Sediment | place: USA: Maine... | reverse complement strand
CTGCGTACTAAGTGCTGCTTCCTCATTGCGACCGTCTACGCGTATATTACCTGCGACGCTTCCCTCAAAAGTCGCAACAGGTTGTAGCTCGATATCGAGCACGCCGTCTTCGACATTGGTAAAGACATTGATGCCGGAAAATAGTAAATCATTCGCAACTATTGATTCGATCGCTATCGAGCCGAGAACGTTGAACGAGTTGAGTAGTTCAATAGGAATCGTGGTATCCGTTACGCGAGCAGGAGGGACGGTAACGGCATCATTAGGCTCGATCACGGTTACTTCGTTGCTGACGGCTGGCGTCGTTCCTATTTCAGTTTCAGAATTCAAGAAAGGGGAAATATCGATCTGATTGCTAACTATTTCATAACTTATATTCGCTGGCGATAGGTCAGTGGCAAAGCGAATCTCAGCCTCGGCTTCGATTCTGCTTGCAGATAATTGTGCAATGAATTCAGTGATAACGACGCCAAACTCGTCGCCGCTAAATTTTGTTGTAACGCTCGCCTGTGGTCTTTCTGCAATTGAAAAAAGCGAACTGGTCGCGTCCAGTTCGCTTTCGGGTTCTCTAATGCCAACTGTTTGTAGTAATCCGAGCACATCGAAATCGTTAGAGACGAGAGAGCCATCAAATGCGACGGTATCGTTCAGCCCGCTCATGTGCAGGCCGCCTTGTAACAACATCGGTGTAACATTGAAGTCAATATTTTGTATGTCGACAGTTCCCGCATTTATATCGGCGCTAATGTCGCCTCGGAAACCCATCGCTATAGGTTTAGTCATACCGTTGTTCAGGAAGGTGAAGTCCACATCTATATCGAATGGATTTCCTTCGAAGTTGGTGTCGCTGCTCACGAGGTTGAGATTATTGACGCTGTATCGCAGGTTCTGAGAAAGATCCTGTATATCGATGCTGGCATTGTCGATGCGCAAGTGCTCAAAGGAAAAAGTGACGATGTCGGAACTTGTGTCGGCGGGAACTGAGTTGTTTTGCTGTTGAGTGGGCTGCGCGACAGGGGTGGGCGAGTTGGTAGTGTTGTTGAAATCAGGAGTCTCAACATCCCAATTGCTTCTTCCGCCGGCGTCAATGTAGTAGTTGATATGAAAGTCTTCCGTGGATAGCTCGCGAATAAAAATTTCACGGCCTATCAATGCGCGCAAATCCACCTGAAGCAGAGCTGCAGTTGTGGAGGCTAGTTCTTGGGGAGATGCCGGATTCTTGAGCCGCACGTCATTGAGGGTTAGGCCTACGGATGGGAAAAACGCGATGTCCATATCCCCTGCGATGGTGAGTTCGTAGCCAGTGCTGGACAAGACGGCAGCCTGAATAGCAGCCTTATTCTGATCTGTGTTCACGGACATTAGCAGGACTACTCCCACAGCTATTAACAGCAGGATTAGTCCAAGAAGCAATCTGGCGAGTTTCTTAATCATTTGGTCCCAATAATGGCGGTCTGAGGCGTTCCAGCCTGCCTGAATTCTCAAATGGCCAAGGCTAGTAGTTCTATGCCTTGCGGGTCGCCTAGTTTAACGGATTGACTTGTTACTTGCACGATGGAGCTTTTGAGGCGAGGGCGGGGTTTGAATTGCCTATAGTTGCTGCTTTCATTGCGTTGGAGCGGGCATTATAATGCGTTCTTTCCAGTAGGGTGTGAAAACTCTTTTAGAGCAAGCAGCGGCATTGATTATCTAGGCCCGCATGCACTCGCAATCTCAACTACAGTGACCGAATTAATGAGAACAGCATCAGTAGAACGTAATACTAAGGAAACACAGATTTCGGTAGCCGTGAACCTCGATGGCACCGGTGTGCTTGACGTCGATACTGGGCTACCGTTTCTAGATCATATGCTGGATCAGATCGCGCGACACGGGCTAGTAGATATTTCCGTAAAGGCGGTAGGGGATCTCGAGATCGACGCCCATCACACGGTTGAAGACATCGGCATTACGCTGGGTCAGGCTTTCGATAAAGCCCTCGACAAGACGGGGATTCGTCGCTATGGGCACGCCTATGTGCCACTCGACGAAGCGCTCTCCCGTGTAGTAATCGACTTTTCGGGTAGGCCAGGGTTGGATTACCACGTTCAATTTGCCAAAGGCACCGTAGGTGCATTCGATGTCGATTTGTTTCACGAGTTCTTCCAGGGTTTTGTTAATCACTCTTTGGTGACGCTGCACATCGACAATATTCGTGGTAAGAATGCACATCACCAGATCGAGACTATATTTAAGGCCTTCGGTCGTGCTGTGCGCATGGCTGTCGAAGCCGATCCTCGACAAGAGGGTGTTATCCCTTCTACCAAAGGGTCGCTTTAGAACGGCTTGATTTGCTCGGTAGAATTTCCTAACTCCTTTTTCAACGCACGCCAATCGAAAAAATCTTGACTAGCCTATAAATGAATAAGATCGCAGTAATTGATTACGGCATGGGTAATCTGCATTCGGTTGCGAAGGCATTGGAACATGTCGGTCGCGAATTGAATGAGCAAGTAGAGGTTGTGGTGACTGCCGATGCGGAAGCGATAGCGCAGGCCGATCGCGTTATCTTCCCCGGTGTTGGCGCTATTCGAGACTGCATGGCAGAAATATTGCGCTTGGATGTCGATCAGATCGTGAAAGATGCTATTCAGTCAAAGCCTGTACTCGCCATCTGCGTCGGCATGCAGGCATTGATGAATGCTAGTGAAGAGAACGGCGGAGTCGACTGTCTAGGCTTCCTAGATGGCGAGGTTCGCTATTTTGGTGACGACCTACGTGATGCTGAAGGACGGCGTTTAAAAGTGCCACATATGGGTTGGAACCAAGTTAGTCAGACCATCGATCACCCGTTGTGGAAAGATGTGCCAGACAATAGCCGTTTCTATTTTGTGCATAGTTATTATGTGCAAACGCAGCAGCGAGGTATGGTCAGCGGAACGGCAAACTACGGGAACGATTTTGTTGCCGCACTCGCCGACAGCAATATTTTTGCAACTCAGTTTCACCCCGAAAAGAGCCAGACAGTAGGTCTAACTCTGCTGCGTAATTTTCTATTGTGGGATGGGACGGTTCAGTAATTTACCTACTAGATTAAGAGCGATGCCATGTTAGTGATACCAGCGATAGATTTGAAAGATGGTCAGTGTGTTCGTCTCAAGCAGGGACGTATGGAAGACTCTACTGTTTTCTCCGATGACCCCGTGAGCATGGCCGGCATTTGGCAGGCTAAGGGTGCGCGACGCCTGCACATCGTTGATCTGAATGGCGCCTTCGCTGGCACTCCTGTTAATGCTGAGATTATTGCCAAGATCGCTGCATCCTATCCGGATCTGTCAATCCAGATTGGTGGCGGTATACGCAGTATGGAGAGCGTTAAGTTTTACATAGATGCGGGCGTGAGCTATGTGATCATTGGCACGCAGGCGGTGAAGAAGCCGGAGTTTGTGCAAGAGGCCTGTGCTGCCTATCCAGGGAAGATTATCGTCGGTATCGATGCTATCGAAGGCATGGTGGCAACGGAAGGCTGGGCCGACGTGTCAAATGTGTCCGCCGTAACTCTTGCAGAGAAATTTGCGGACTATGGCGTCGAGGCAATCGTCTATACCGATATCAACTGTGATGGGATGATGCGTGGCGTAAACCTCGAAGCGACAAAGGAGTTGGCTGATCACTCGCCTATCCCCGTCATTGCTTCTGGCGGAGTTAGTAAGTTGGCTGACATCGCTGCGATTCGTGAGGCGGCCGAGGCTTCCGCCGGCGCTGGGATTGTAGGTGTAATTACTGGCCGTGCTATCTATGAAGGCAAACTTGATCTTACGCTCGCACAGCAGCTCTGTGACGAAGAAATTAACCAGCCGGACTAATTTATAATGGCTCTTGCTAAGCGAATAATTCCCTGTCTCGATTGCGAAAATGGACGCGTTGTAAAAGGCGTCAAATTTCTCGATATTCGTGATGCGGGTGACCCTGTCGAAGTGTCCAAGCGTTACTGCGATGCTGGTGCCGACGAGATTACCTTTCTCGATATCACTGCCAGCCACGAGGGAAGAGAGACGACTGTTCACACGGTTGAGGCGATTGCCAGTCAGGTATTTATTCCCCTAACTGTTGGCGGCGGCATACGCACGTTAGAAGATATTCGCACCATGCTGAACGCCGGAGCGGATAAAGTCGGCATTAATACTGCGGCAGTCTTCAATCCCGAATTCGTTCGTGAGGCCGCAGAGCGCTTTGGGTCACAGTGCATAGTAGTCGCGGTGGATGCCAAGCGGGTATCTACCGATGGCGAGCCGTCAAAGTGGGAGATATTCACTCACGGTGGTCGCAAGCCGACAGGCATTGACGCCATCGAGTGGGTTAAGCGCATGGTGAGTTACGGCGCGGGCGAGATATTGCTAACTAGTATGGATAGGGATGGCACGAAGATAGGCTTCGATTTGGAACTCAATCGTGAAGTAAGTCGTGCCGTACAAGTGCCAATAATTGCGTCAGGTGGTGTGGGCAATCTTCAGCATTTAGTAGATGGTGTGGTGGAGGGTGAGGCCGATGCGGTGCTTGCAGCTAGCATCTTTCACTTTCAGGAATATTCCATTCAGGAAGCGAAGCAATACATGGCAGATAAAGGAATCGAAGTTCGTCTTTGAGTCTCGATTCCCGGCCTTCAATTTTCAGCTCTTCCCCACCTATGCTAGTTCAAGTCGCTCTGTGCGAATGATCCCGTTGTGTTAATGGACCGAGCCGGTTTGAACGCATTGATCCCCTTCAGCACATTCAATGCCTCGTTCAGTGGATAGTCATTGACCAAAACTTCTTCTGCTGAAATCAGCGCCTCGGCGAGTCGCTCGTTTTCTGTGCCTGAGCCGTTACCGTTCTCCAAGTGTCCAGCTAGATCCGCTTCGTTGTATTGCATAACGTTACGCGAACGGCGAGTAACTAGCGCCTCATCGACTTCGATGTCCGGCTCGATGCCCTGTGCCTGAATCGATCGGCCGCTTGGTGTGAAGTACAAAGAAGTAGTTAGTTTTATCGCGCGTCTTTCGTCTAATGGCAGTACGGTCTGCACGGAGCCTTTGCCAAAGCTGCGTGTGCCCATGATGATAGCGCGACCGTGGTCCTGCAGTGCGCCGGCTACAATTTCTGAAGCCGATGCGGAGCCGTTGTTTATTAGTACGACCAATGGCACGTCGCCAGCCACGGTTTTGCGTGTCGCAGAAAAATCTAGGCCGGTCTGTTCTAGTCGGCCCTCGGTATACACGATTCGTCCTTCATTGATGAATGCGTCAACTACGCCCACAGATGCCTGCAGTATTCCTCCGGGGTTGTTGCGTAGGTCTAATACCATGCCTTTGATAGGCTGGTCGATGGCTTCGTTCTTTGCATACAATTCTTCGATTTCTTCTTCGAGTTCGGTGCCGGTATTTACGCGAAACTGTGAGATGCGCAGATAGGCATAGCCCGGAGCAATTATTCGACTGCGGACGCTGGCGAGGGCGATGACTTCGCGGGTAATCGTAACATCGAAAGGTTCCTGTCCTTCTCTGGCAACAGTAACGGTGACGTCGGTGCCTGGTGCGCCGCGCATCATCTGCGCCGCCTCCTCGGGTAACATTTCTCGAAGTGGTTTGTTGTCTATTTGGATTATGAGATCGCCAGCCTTGATACCTGCGCGATCAGCTGGGGAATCGTCGATAGGGCTGATAACTCGTATATAACCATTTTCGCGTCCCACCTCCACGCCCAGCCCGCCGAATTCGCCAGTGGTGGTTTCTTCGAGCAGGTCAAAATCTTCGCCCGCCATATAGGAGGAGTGCGGGTCGAGTCCTGCGAGCATTCCGCGAATCGCGTTTTCCAATAGCGTTTGGTCGTCGATCTCTTCGACGTAGGACATGCGAATACGGTCTAGAGCTTCGGTAAACATTCTTACCTCATTCAAGGGAAGAGGTAGTGTTTCCTGTCGGTCCTGTGCGCCTGCTTGTGTTGGCAGAGCTAGGCCTAGAAGTAGCGATAAGGAAAGCTTCGCTATCGTCGATGTAGACAATAGCTTCTTCGCCAGGGAAAATGGAATTGCGGATGGGGCAAAATTCATAGCTAAATCCTGATTACTCTTTGCATGTTGAGACCGATTCGGCGATGCGAGGTGCTTGTCTTTCGGCCTTAACTGACTTGTATATACGTTTGATCCTAGTGTTTCAGTTTATTCCGAAATAGGCAAATTCGATGAGATTGTCCTTATATAGGATGAGACCGCCTCACTAGAGAGAACAATTCATTCGGAGAACCATTGGGCAGGGTTCTGGGCCTCGCCATGATGGCGTATTTCGAAATACACGCCGGGCCGAGCCTGATTGCTTCCTCGATTTCCCGTCAGCTCATTGGCTATGCCAGACATTGCAACGATTTCCCCCGCATCTACCCAATCGCCAGCCTGCTTCGAAAGCGCCTGATTTGAGCCATACAAAGACATATAGCCCTGACCATGATCTAGGATTATCAGTAAGCCTGTACCTCTTAGCCAGTCCGAAAAGACCACGCGCCCAGGATGAATTGCCTGCACAGGGGTGCCTTCACTCGTCGCTATGGTTATACCTTGTCTTCGCAAGTTGCCCTCGCCGTAGCTCGAGCCAAAGCGATCAATAATTTCTCCAGCAACTGGCATTGAAAGCTTGCCGAGTTGCGAAGCGAATGGGGAGCGCTGCATGGCAGCCGGAATGTCAGCGACAGCGCGATTGATTTGCTCAATTAGCTCCTGCAGTTGCAGCTGATCGATCTCTAGTTGCTCCAACTCCGAACTGCGTGAGGCAATGTCGACACGCAGCTGGGTAAGCGCAAGTTCGCGCTGTTTTTTTGATTCAGTGAGGTTTTTTAGGGAGATACTGAGCGCTAGCTGCTCTTGTTCGAGATCGAGAGCTTTGGAATCTAGATTCTGATTGACCGTCTGAACTTCGTCGAGGGTTGCCTGAAATGATGCGATGCTGTCGAGCTGTGCCTGCGTAAAAAGTCGTTGGTAGTGGAGCATGCGTGCGCTCTTAGAAATATCTTCTTGGTTTAACAGAAGTTCTACGGTGCTTTGATTGCCCGCCATGTACGCGGTGCGGATCGCTTGTTCAAGGATTCTGCTTTGTGCTGTTTTCTCTGCGCTTAATTGGTCTGCTTGCTGTGCAAGAGATGCTATTTCAGATTCTGTTTCCGCTAGAGCTGCCTCATTAGCAGAGACTGATTCACTGAGAGTTGAAATCTGCAAATCTGCTTGTTGCAGGTTTTGAAGTTCTTCCGATTGCGTAGCGCTAGCCTCGCTGAGCCAGGTCTGAATCTCTTCAATAGCGCTGCCTAGAGCTACAAGTTCTTGCTGCGCAGCCTCGCTATTCTCTGCTGCATTGATAGGGTCGGATGCCCAAGCAAAAAAGCAGACGACCGAAAACCCCAGAGCCAGTTTCAAATCCAATTTTGTATTCGACAGTAGCTGTTTCATCGAATGGTTATATTACCGCTTGGTTTGCGAACTCAAATCAGCCTAGCCTAGGAGAATTTTTCCGGTCATCTCTTCAGGGATTGGCATGTCTAGTAGTGAAAGAAGTGTTGGGGCGAGGTCGGATAGGCTACCTGCACTGATGAACTGTCGTCCACTATTTCCCACATACACGAGAGGGACCGGGCCGCTCGTGTGGGAGGTAAGTGGTTGATTGGTTTGTGGGTCGAGCATCTGCTCTACATTACCGTGGTCAGCTGTGATCAATAGTTCGGCAGCTGATTCTTCGACCGCTGCGACGATCTGTTCTAGACACTTATCTATGGCCTCTACAGCCTTTACCGCCGCATTGAAATCGCCCGTATGTCCAACCATGTCTCCATTAGCATAGTTGCAGATGATCGCATCATACTTTTGTGAGCGAATGGCTGCTACTAGTGCGTCAGTCAGTTCGAAGGCAGACATCTCGGGCTGCAGGTCGTAGGTTTCTACATTGGGCGACGGAATCAAGGTGCGATCTTCGTTGTCGAATGGTTCCTCACGGCCACCATTAAAAAAGAACGTAACGTGTGCGTATTTCTCAGTTTCGGCGATGCGTAATTGAGTTTTGTTCTGATCGGCCAAATATTGTCCAAGTACGTTATCGAGCCTTTGTGGTGGATAGGCGCAATTTGCAGAAATGTCTGCCGCGTACTCGGTAAGCATTACGAATTCGCTGAGCTTGGGCTTAACGTTGCGCTGAAATCCGTCAAAATCATCTTCAACAAACGCCCGAGTAATTTCTCGTGCGCGGTCGGCGCGGAAATTCATGAATACAACAACGTCGCCATCGGAGACTGTTGCCGGGGCATCTGCTGCAGTACCCACGAGGCTTGCCTGTACAAATTCATCGTCTTCGTCACGCTGATAGGCAGCTTCAAGCGCTGCGCTAACATTGTCATATTGAAACTCTGCTGAAGCCTCTGTAAGCATGTCGTAGGCGGGTTGGACGCGGTCCCAGCGATTGTCTCTGTCCATGGCGAAGAAGCGCCCACAGATTGATGCGACGCGCCCCTTGCTAGAGCCTAGCAGTGTTTTTTCCGCGCGGATTAGAGAGGAAATTGCGCTGCGCGGCGGTGTATCGCGTCCATCCAAGAACGCGTGCAGGTAGATCTTAGGCGCGCCGTTTCGAATCGCAAGCTCGATCATGGCTACTATTTGGTCTTCGTGGCTGTGAATGCCACCGGGGGACATGAGTCCGAAAATGTGCAGCGCTGAATCAGCTTCGACAGATTTTTGCACGGCGGAAGTTAGAATGGGGTTGGAGAAAAAGCTGCCGTCTTCGATGTCTTTGTCGATTCGAGTTAGGCTTTGGTAGACAACTCTCCCAGCGCCTAGATTCATATGGCCTACTTCGGAATTGCCCATTTGTCCGGCTGGGAGCCCGACGGACTTGCCCGAGGTATCGATCAGGGTATGTGGTTTTCCCTCCCAGAGAGAATCCCATATAGGGCTGTTTGCACTATGAATAGCGTTGCTGCTAGTTTCTTCGCGATGGCCCCAGCCATCTAAAATTAGCAGTATTGCGGTCTTCTTCTTGCTGTTGTCGATATCACTCATGGGGTGCTTCTAAGTCCTGTAATCAACTCGCTGGTGGAAAACAGCATTATCCTTGAAAGCGATATTCATAGCGAGAAGCTTGGGCTATGGATGCAATCTAGGAATCATAATCTGGCAGGCTGACTTCGATGTTCGAGTTGTCTGCCGGAGACCTTCTTAAAGCCACAGGACACGTGTATACTTGCACCCCTTTTTTGCGGCGTCACTCTTGCCCGAGTCTTACTTGAGTAGCTGCGCAATCGAACAGAAAAGAGCCACTGGCGGGCGAGTCAGTTTAGAAATACTGAGAAGATAATGGCGCAATTTTTAGAATTCATTGGCAATCACCTCCTGCTATCCAGCCTTTGGTTGGTTTCCTTTGCGGCTATCGTCTTCTACCATCAGCGTACTGGCAGCAAAGGCGTAGGGCCACAGCAGGCGGTTATGCTCATCAACCGCAGCGATGCCATAGTCGTGGATGTTCGCGACAAGAAGGAATTTGAGGCTGGGCATATCGTAGACTCTATTAATATTCCCCTCGCGAAATTAGATCAAAGGGTAAGCGAACTGAAAAAGCATCAGGCGAAGCCCGTAATTGTAGTCTGCAAGTTAGGCCAGCATTCCGGTGATGCAGCAAATAAGATTCAGGCAGCTGGGCACGAGCAGGTTTATAAGCTGTCCGGTGGAGTGACCGAGTGGAAGGCTCAGTCCATGCCGCTGGTAGTCTAAGTCCCGAAAAACACAGAATTCGTAGTTAACAGACTGTAGATAAATAGGATTAATCATGGCAGAGAACGAAGGAAACAACCCAGAAACAGCGGCAGCACCCGCTGCAGACCAGCCAGAGGGCCCACAATTCGCCTTACAGCGCATCTATTTGAAAGATTCTTCTTTCGAATCACCACGCAGCCCTGCGGTATTTCAGGGGCAGTGGCAGCCGAAGATCAACTTCGATATTAAGACGAAGAATTCCAAGATTCAGGATGGCGTTTTCGAAGTGGTTTTGGTGTTAACGGTTGAGGCGACCCTCGAAGAGGAGCCAGGGTTCATCGTTGAAGTGCATCAGGCTGGCGTATTTACTGCCAAAGATTTCGATGATGGCCAATTAGAGCAGCTGTTGGCAACGGTTTGTCCAAATATCCTCTTTCCATACGCCCGTGAGGCCATCGACTCGCTGGTGGTGAAGGGTAGTTTTCCTGCGCTTATGCTCGCGCCAATCAATTTTGACGCGCTGTATTCGCAGCAAAAACAGGCTGCTGAGGCAAACGCTAACGGCGAAGCCCCGGCACCCGAGGCGGTAAACTAAGCCATTCAGTTGCCAGTAGCGAAGCCTAGCTGGCGCCAGGCTTCATAGACCACGACAGCCGTAGCATTGGAGAGATTCAAGCTACGACTGTTGGCTAACATTGGAATTCTCAGAAGGTTCTCTAATCCTAGCTGTGCCCTGATCTCCTCGGGCAGCCCGCGTGTTTCTGGGCCGAATATCAGGAAATCCCCCTCTTCGAAGCGGCATTCGCTGTAATGCAACGTCGCTTTGGTGCTAATTCCGAATAGCCTATTCGCTCCGTGTTGGCTCATGAAGTCTAGCCAGTCTTCATATTGCGAAATACCTGCAAACTCGTGATAGTCGAGACCGGCCCGACGCATTCTCTTGTCATCAAGCTGGAAGCCAAAGGGCTTTATCAAGTGCAACTGTGAACCTGTATTTGCAGCTAAACGGATAATATTTCCAGTGTTTGGAGGTATTTCAGGCTCAAAAAGCACGATGTTGATCAAAATTTCACCAGTTTGCTAGGCATTGTTCACCTTAGTATTGCCAAATTCGAGGATATTCGAATTTGCCGATTATTCGAATCTTTCCCCCTTTCTGCCCGGGGTTTTTCGCCCCGGTCTGTACTTCTTCCCAAGGCCATTCAAATCACCCCTAGTTAATCTCACTGATTGTGCTGTTTTGTTTTAGAATTTAGTGGCTTAAACGATATTCCTGTATGGCTTCCTTAAAGTTTTGGGCGTATTTGCGTGCAAGGCCGGATTTTCTAGCTCCTAAAAGAACGTAACGGCCCAGAATCTGTGGACTTCAGACGATTGGCAGCGGCATTAACTGAGCTGTGATTAGGATAGGGCGATAATGCAATTTTTCAAGAAGAAAGCAAAGTCTAATAGTCGAGTCGGAGTGCTAGTTAGCTCTGACCAGCTTGCTGTCGC
>Ga0316189_10006389_pt1 | contig 11231 bp, 5 predicted proteins | sample LowCovwburrow_MG_FD_204930 | JGI IMG/M metagenome (GOLD analysis project Ga0316189, IMG submission 204930) | Coastal sediment microbial communities from Maine, United States - Lowes Cove worm burrow | ecosystem: Environmental > Aquatic > Marine > Coastal > Sediment | place: USA: Maine... | reverse complement strand
CGTCCTAGACTCACTCGCACTGCCCCCCTCGCCCGTCCACCGGCGCGTCCTCATGAGGATAGGGAGCCGGGGGCTCGTGGGCTGAGGTGCTTGTCGGGATCGTGGAGCCTATTCCTGCGTTCTTCGAGGACCTTCATCCGAGCTTCTCACCGGCTCGCGTCGACCCACGGGAGATGAAGGTGGAGCCCATCACTGCGCCCTTCGAGGACTTTCATCCGAGTCTGTTGGGGCTCCGCTTGACGCTCGATCGAGGTCTCGATCGAGGTCTCGATCGAGGGTGACCTTTTGTACATGTCGTATGAGTTCGTGAGCAGATCGCGTGATGCGCATGGGCGAGGCGTATCAAAGCTCGCTGAGATAGCGACCCCAATCATCGAAGGAAGCCTGTCCTCCTGTCCAGGAGGACAGGCTTCTTGCGTGCATGCTCCGACCAAACGTGAGCGCGTCTCCGCGCTCGGCACCTGAGGCGCACTCTCCGAGGTCCAAGAGGAGCGGACTTGCGAGATCGACCGCGCGCGGGCGAGCCGAGGAGCTGCGAGCTCGTCGACTCTGTGGGCGAGCTCTCAGCATGGACGTCTGAACGCTTGGTCAACGTTTGATTTCGGCCTAGTTCGGGATCATCACCGTGATCGTCGAGTGGTTGCTCACGTTGGGCTGATTGGCCAGCGTGGTGATCGTATTGTCGCTCGGGTCGTAGCGCTGGAAGGAGGTGCTCTGGCCGGGATAGCCCGAGATGTAGATCGAGCCGGTGCTGGGATCGGTGTCGCTCCCGGTATGACCCGAGAGCGGAGTCTGTCCGGTGTCCGTCTTGTCACCGCTTTGGCCGTCGAACTTCTTGAAGCTGCCGTTGAACTCGCGAGTATAGAAGAATCCCCCCGAGTAGCTGCCAGTACGACTGTTCTCGCCGACACCTCCGTTGTCGGTGATCGTCCGAACGATCATATCATTGCTCGTATCGATCACCTTGAACCCAAGCTTGCCGTAGGTGCGGATGTAGACCTCGCTCTTTTCGCTGTCCCAGGAGCCAGCGCAGGAGGCAGACCCGTCTCCCCATGCGAACGACGACCAAGATCCGTCCTTGTAGTGATAGAGGGTGTTCTGGCCGTCGTTGGCGTAATAGAAGCCGGCGTCGGTCCACTTGAAGAAGCCGATCGGCGATCCGCTCAAGTTGCCCGGCCCCGGGATCGGGTTGACAGACCAGGAGTCATCGCTCTGGTCGAACTGGTAGATCGTGTTGTTGCTGCCGAGGAGGTAGACCAGAGCCCCGTCGTTGGTGAGCTGCGAGTGTGTCGTCGCAGGCGGGTTCGCGAGCGTCGACCATGCATTGTCGGCGATCGAAAAGCGGTAGAAGCCGGTGCTTCCGTTAGAGCTGGTCAAGTAGACCTGACCGAGAGACTTCAGCTCCTCCTCACAGATCGCGCTGCATCCATCATCGTCGTCGTTGTTGCCGTCATCGCACTCTTCGACGCCATCCTGGACGACACCGTCGCCACAGGTCGCGACCTCGCAGGTGAGCAGACACTCGTCGCTGTCGACGTCGTTGCCGTCGTCGCACTCTTCGACACCGTCCTGGACGAAGCCATCGCCGCAGGTCGCGGCGACGCAGGTCGTGAGGCAGGCGTCGCTGTCGTCTGCGTTGCCGTCGTCGCACTCCTCGACCCCCGCCTGCACCGCGAGGTCGCCACAGGAGGCGAGCAGGCAAGTGTCGAGGCAATCGTCGCTGTTGTCATCATTGCCGTCATCGCACTCCTCGCCCTCATCAGACATGCCGTTGCCGCAGGCCGGCGGCTTGCAGGTGTTGTCGCATTCGTCGTCGTCGACGTCATTGCCATCGTCGCAGAGCTCGCCGGGACCGACGAAGCCATCACCGCAGACAGCGCTCATGCACGCGTTCGTACAGGCGTCGTTGTCCTCCGCGTTGCCATCATCACACTCCTCGCCCATGTCGACAGCGCCATCGCCGCAAACCCCCTCGGGCTCCGTCGTCGTGCCGGTCTCACCGGTGCTCTCACCCGTCGTGCTGGTCTCACCCGTCGTCGTCGTGCTGGTCTCGCCGTCCGTAGCCGTGCCGCTCGTCGTGCTCTCTGTTGCGACAGTCGTCCCCACTGTAGAGCTCATCGACCCCGTGTCCGTCGTCGTACTCGTGGTCGCTGTCTCACTGGCCGTGCCGACGCTGTCGTCACCGCACGCGCCCGTGAATGTCACCACGAGCAACCCCGCCACCACCCCTGAAAAACGTTTCGCCATTGAACCATTGGCCGCGATTCGCTCCGTTCGCGCAAGGACTATATTCACCTGTGGACCCCCGCACCGGCCCACGGGCTGCGCCTCACCGCGCTTGCATCGTCCCGACTCCGCCCCGGCCAAGCAACGCCGATCCGAACCGGCCCCCCGGTCTCTACTCAGCGCTGAGCGTCTGGACCTGGACGATGTAGCAGTGGGCCTCCGGGGCCCTAGGCGCCGCGACCTTCGTCGCGGGTAGACGCCGGCGACGACATCGACCTTGATGATCTCGGCCGGACCTCGCCGAGACGATCGAGCACGGCGCCAGAGACGGCGGTCACCGGTTCACGCCGCGAATTCGAGCACACCGTCTCGAGCGGGCTCGTCCCCGCTCAGCCTTGGACTTGCGTGCGCTGGCCTGCCGCGCAAGCGTCGCTCTCCACGCCTCCTGCGCGTTCTCGGACCGTCCATCCACGACCAACACAATCCCGCGGGCCTCACAGGCGGCGGCACAGGAGAGATCTGCGGCGACATGGGCGCGTATCCTCTGTCAACAGCGCTCCGCCTCGTCGTCGGCCGCCCCAACGCTCAGCCAGACGGGCGGGCAAAATGGAAGAGGCGGCGCCGCTTCGCGACACCGCCTCTCTGACGTCAAAGCTCGCTTAGACGAGCTTGAGGTCGATGCCCCCGCCGATCGGGAAGCGCTCGTCGAGCGGATCTCCCGTCATCCCGAGGAGGTCCCGGATGCCGCGGTGGACATGCCCAGGACGGAGCCTGAACCCAGCAACGCCATCGCCTGCCGCCTCCAGCGTATCGGGATCCAGCATGATCGGCACATGTCCCGAGGTGCTCTGACCGATCACCCGGTTCCCCTTGAACTCGGGCATTCCGCTGACCAGGATCATCGACGACACCGGCCAATGGTCCTTGCCATTGTTGCCGTTATAGCCAGGCGTCCGGCCGAAGTCCGAGGTGAGCAGCATGACCGTGCGGTGGGCGATCCCGGCCGCCTCGGCCTTGGCCCAGACACTGTTCGCCAGCCCGAGGAGACTGCCCATGACATTGCGATGGACAGCGTCATGGTTCGAGTGGGTGTCGAAGCCCTGGACGTCGAAGTTCACCGCAGTGCCGATCCCAGCGCGATATGCCGCAATCGCGAGGTCGACCGAGCTCGTCCCCAGGGTTGGCAGCACCTCTTCGAGGCGCTTGAGCTCATCCGAGCCAAGCCGCGTGGTGAGGAGCGTGTCCATGCTGTGCCCTGCCTTGGGCAGTCGCATCTCTGAGCGGGCTCGCTCGGTGCGAGTCCTGCGGGCGATGCTGAGCAGATCCCGGGTCCGCTCGCTGTGATAGAGCTCCGATTCGTTGCTCGCCGGGCTGACGCGATCGGGGAAGATGATCCCTCCGAGGCGATCGCGGTCGACGTTGCGGGTCGTCGCCACCACCCCCCTGGTCTGCTCATAGCCGCCAAAGCTGAGGAGCGCGACCGGGAGGTGCGGCCCCTGGAAGCCGGCGACGAGCGCTGCGATGTTCGGGTAGGACGCCCCGAGACGACCGCTCGCCATGTACTCTCGGCCAGGACCGTGCGCGTTGGTCTGGATGTCGACCCCGTTGAAGACCACCATCCGCTCGAAGTTGGTCTTGAAGAACGTCGTCCACTGGTCCCCCATCGGCGCATAGTTGATATTTCCTGCGGTTAGGATATCTCCGTCGCCGTAGGTCTTGTTGAGGTTCCCCTTGGGATCACAGAGCATGGTCGGCTCCCAGCCGCCATTTGCCTGAATCTGGACAAAGAAGAGTCCGTTGGGGTTTACCTCGGGCAGGTCATTAGGCTCGGGGTTCTGCTCGTCCGCGAACGCGTGGCGGAGGCCTGGGGTTACACAGAGACCGGCTGCTCCGGCGAGTCTGAAGAAATCTCGACGATCCATTGCTTTTCTCCTGTCTCTGGCGGTTACTCGTAGAGGAACTTGAAGTCCCCGAGGAGGTAGCTGAGGACGGCCATCCAGGCCCGGACCTTGTACTCCGGATCCTCGACTATCCCCTCAGGGATCGCCTGACCATTCACGGGGTTGAGCGTGCCTTGGCACGGCACGGGAAGCGTGATGCTGTAATCCCCGCTCTCGAGGCCTGTGCGCCCCTCGCTGAGGACGAGGGTGAAGAGCTGGTAGGTGTGATCGATCTCCGGGTCGTCGATGTCGAGCTCCTCGCCGAGGATCCGCGCGTGGAGATACTGGATGTTCTCCCGGATTGCCTCCTCGCCTGCGCCCTCCAGGGGCTCATCGGCGAGTGTCGCATTGGGGAAGAGGAGGCGCTCGTGGCGTGGCAGGCTGAACTCTGCGGCCGTCGCCTGACAGGCGACCTCTGAGGCCATCCGCTCGGCGATGTTGTTCATCACCCCGTTGACCTGCGTGAGGCGGGTGGTGACGTTGATCGAGTCGATCCCACCGTAGAAGAACTTGTAGTTCGCTGTGCCCATCAGGCCCGAAGCGCCGTTGCGCATCCACTGAAAGCCGACCACCTGCCGGATCTTGCGATCGAGGAGCTCAGGCGAGAGAGAACGAGACGAGCCCATCGTCTCCAGCTCGACGGTACGGTCATGACCGAGCTCGCCGTCGACGTTGATCGCCCGAATCCAGGGCGACTTGATCATCGCCTTGAGCGGCTCGCGGAGCTCGTACCCCGAGGTCTGGAAGATCGTCGCGAACTCCTTGAATGAGGCGTCCTGTGCTTCGAAGGCCCGGATCTTCGCGAGATAGTCGGGGTCGGTCCCGTCGAGCGGCTGCGCGAGCGGCTTGCTGCCGGTCAGGCCCTCATACATCGTGTAGATCACGGAGAGGGCGAAGCCGTCGTCATCGACGATGCGCTCGGCGAGCCATTCGACCGCGCGCTCGTTGTCCTCGCCGAGGATCTCCTCGCCGTCGAAGCCTGGCGGGACCATGTCGCCGTACCAGCCAGCGCCGACCCCCTCCCCCGAATAGGCGTCAGGGCGGTACCACCCCTCAAAGGTGTAGTTCTGGAAGACTCCGGCGACCGGGTCGATGAAGTCGTGGCAGACGTTGCACAACGGATCGAAGAGGGTCGGGTTGGTGTCCTGAACGGCGCTGAGGTCGATCGGCCGCGAGGCGAGCTGGAGAACGTCCTCTCCGAGGAAGAACTCGAAGATGTAGCGCGAGCGCGCCCGGTTGCGGTTGGACGGTGTGTTCGGATAGCGGGCGAGCAGAGCGGTCGTCGTCATCACGCCCGCCTGGGGGACCTCCTCGAAAGAGTACTCGACGTACTCGTTCGGGTTCGTGGCGTCCTCGAAGCCGAGCTCGTCCAGCGGCAAGCCGTAAGCCATCGCCGAGTAGGGGTTCACCATCGTGTAGTCGGCGGTGAGGATCTCGGTGAAGGGCGCCCCCTTGCGGAGGACGTTCTCGATGATGTGGAGGGGCTCGCGAGCGATCGCGTCGTTGGCCCAATTGGCCCGCTGATTGTCGTTGGCGTAGGCGTTCGCCGCCTGGGGGTAGCGCTGGGGATCGACCGCCTGCAGCGCTGTCCGCCCGGGGAGGTAGTAGTCGGTCAAGAACTGATCATTGTAGATCTCCTTGATCCTGGCGTAGAAGGCGTCCTCCTTCATCATCTCATCGATGACCAGGTCGAGCCCCTCCTCTCCGTACTCGCGGATAATCGTCAGCTCATCCTCGGTCGGCAGACGATTGGCGAGGAGCACGGTCGCCTTGCGCATCGTCGCGCGCTCGTCGAGCATCGTCAGACCGCTGAAGAACTTTGAAGTGTCGTTCGTGGCCGCGCAGTGGATCGGCGCGTCGAAGAGATCGAGCATCTTCGCCAACGCCTCGTACTCGGGGCTGTCGACCTCGAACTTCTGACCGCCTTCGTGCTCGACCCCGTCGAGGGTCGGCTTGCGCAGGATCAGCGCCTTGCCCTCGATCTCGAGGCGAGAGATGTTCTGCAAGGTGTTGTAGTTGACCTCGAGGAAGCCCGGGAAGTCGTCGCCCTGGAGGACGAAGTCGGTCTTGCTCGCCGCGCCCTGCGGATTGTGACAGGCGTAGCATTTCGCCTGGAGGATCGGTCGGAAGACGTCCTCAGCGAAGAACGTCCGCGTATCGACACACTCAACGGGGCCGTCGAGCGGCTCCGGCTCCCGCCCATCGTCGCCGGGGGCGGGGTCTGGACCTTCCGAGTCGGACTCGGCCGCTTCGACCTCGATCCCGCCCTCATAGCAGCCGATCGTGAGCATCGGCAAAGATAGAGCGACGGCTGAAATCCAGCGATGCCGCCGTCGGTAGTGCTGCTGCCACATTCTATTGTCCATATGTCGCACTCCTGCTCCCCTAGAGGGTTTTATGCGCGAACACTTCGCGCAAACGGATCAACATTGAGCAGCAACGCACGTTCGACCCCCTTCCAACCACATCAATCAAATGTGGACGTTTGGGTGCGTTCATCCCACGTTTCCCTTCCTGCCCTCACCCACTCTAGAGCGGAGCCGCCTCGTGATGCAACGCTAATTTGATTTATGTCTCAAAAAATCCCCCGCAATATGTGCAACATTGACGGTCGGAAACCGTTAGTCTTGTTTGGATTAAGTTATCAATGTTCGTTTCAACCGGAACAACTCACACTTCAGAAGTAAGCAGGAGCACTGAACATTGAACGGTTTCGAATTTCTTCGCGTACGATCTCTGATGACGTCTTCACAGGCTCCGTGCTCGGGGTCGAGCGGCCGCGCAAGCGAGTGATCGCTGTCACATCCGGGAGAACTCGCGAAAGAGAGCAAGAGCTACCTCGACGCGCGCGGCTGCGACTCATGTCCGCGAACGCAGCGCCTCGTCGACGGGCCCACCAAGATCCCGCACCGCACACTTCGCTAGCGACAGCTCCGTGACCGAGGAACTTGGGCGGTATTCGCTCTGCCTCCTCGGCGACTGAGATTGAGTTGAGGTTGAGGTTGAGGTTGAGGTTGAGGCGAGGTCGAGGTCGAGATCTCGCGCTCAGTGTTCACCTCCGGGGCAGCGCACAACGCGCAAGCATCATCGTTGCCTCCTAGGGCTCCCGAAGCCCACGGTGCCTACTTCAAGGACCGCGTCGATGGGTTTACACTCCGCGGATGCGTGTTTTAGCCCGCGATCAACGCCCGAGCACGGACGAGCTCGTGGACGCGATGCGACGAATCATCCACCCGGGCAACGGCCACCTTGCGTCGACAAGCGTGTTCGCAACGGCGCTCGGCCTCCCGGGGGTTGCTCTCAGAGAGCTGCGCTCCCTCCCGCTCGGCTCGCTCGGGCAGCGACTGATGGCGATTCGCTACGTCATCGAGAATGGCTCCATCTGGATGGAGCACTTTGTCTGGGAAGCGCCGCTCGCCGCGCTTGATGCGTCCGCGCCTGCTCGCGTCCGCGCATTGGTGAACTTCGTCGCCCAGGCCCACGCCAGGGTGCCGACGGAGACGGCATTCGAGCGGACGTTGGCGGAGCAATCGCTCACCGAAATCGCAAACCTCGCGGCGACGATCGAGAACGGCGCGACGGAGGCGATCGACCTGTGCGTCGCCCTCAGTCACTACCCCTCCAGCCGCGGTCGGTTGCGAAGTCGGCTGCGGGACGAAGCACCCGATCTGTTCACGAGCAGCCCGCGCACGTGCGATCTCGTGTACCTGCTCTCACACGAGCTCGATCGGTATCCGGCGACCACCGTCGGGGAGGGTCGCCTTGACTACGTCATCGTCGCCGACAAAGGCGAGATGGGGGTTCGCGCCACCCGAGAGGCGATCGCCCTCGGCGCGTGCCCGGTCGTCCTGCACAGCGCACGTGACGATGCGCGCGCGCTGCAGGTACGTATCGCGGCCGAGGCGGGTGGCTTCGCCATCCCCTTAGAGGGAACGTTCAAGGAGACGTACGCCAACCCGGTGCAGATGGTGCAGTGCATCAAACGAGCCTACGAAGAGCGCTTCGGGACCGACGCTGCGGATCATCTGGCTCGCTCCGCTCTTTATCCTGGCTATGGACCGCTGGCCGAGAGTACCACCGCGATTAAGTTCTTCCGGACCAGCGGCATCGCCTTCATCGGTCCTATGCAGGACGTCGTCGAGCGGGCGGGCGACAAACGCGAGTTCCGAAAGCTGGCCCAGTCGATCGACCGCCGTGCAGTCACCCCAGGGATCGTGATCGACGACGGCGACGCTGAGACGATCGTCACCAGGATCATCGCCGAGCATGCCGCGGGCGCCTTCGCATTCCCCGGCCGTTTGAAGGCCGCCAATGGTGGCGGCGGTCGCGGGCAGGTCGTCGTCAATAGCCCCACCGAGATTCCCACAGCGGTCGTCAAGGTCCTCGGCGAGATCGCGTCGAACGGATGGGATCCGGGGATGATGTTCGAGCAGAACATCTCCAGGACGATTCACCTCGAGGTTCAGGTCGTCCGCGATCGCTTCGGCAATACACGGCACTTCGGCATGCGCGACTGCAGCGAGCAACGTGCCAGCCAGAAGATCCAGGAGGAAGCTCCTCCTGCTGTGCTTCGCCACGACTCCGCCCTCGAGGCGCAGATCTGCGCGATCGCGGTGCGCATCGCGGACACCGTCGACTACGTCGGTGCCTGTACCGTCGAATTGATGTTCAAGGACGGCCATTTCTACTTGCTCGAGATGAACACGCGCATCCAGGTCGAGCATCCGGTCACGGAGGAGGCGCACCGCGTTCGCGAGGGCGACGAGCTGCACCCGCTGAATCTCGTGCAACTGCAGTTCCTGGTGGCCCGCGGCGAGCCGATTCCGTTCGGGCAGGCGGCCATCGAGCAGGCTCGGGTCGCCCGCGAGTACAGGATCAACGCGGAAACCTATCGACCGGCCCTCAAAGATCCCCGCGACGGAGGGCGAGGTCTATTCGTGCCGAACGCGGGAATATTCGACCGAATCGACATCCCGGATGAGACGAGCGTGCTGAACGCACTGCATGCTTCGGGTGTGCGCGGAGTCAGGGCGGTAGGCATCCGCTTCGACACAGGCTTCGAGGTCGGCGACACGCTGGTCAACAAGGATCCGACCTTCGGAAAGCTCATCGTCTCGGTCGAGGTCGCTCCCCAACACGCAGACAAACGCTACGAGCTCCTTCGTCTGGCGTCGATCGAGGTTCTCGGGCGTGTCCGCATTGAGGGGCGCCAGGTGAGGCCCGACGGCAGGATCCTGCGCCGCTTGAAGTTCGAGAACAATGTGGCCACCCACATCTACGTGCTCGAGACCGAGTGCATCCGCACCCACGGACGCAGTATCGCCCCGGATCGACACGTCAATTGGGTCATCGAAGCGCTCCGCCGGGACGGCGCCCCATCCGGCGATCCCGCGCCCAGCGAATGATCGCGAGCGCGTCGCCAACCTCCGAGGAGAGCGGAAATTCACTGTTGGCGCGAAGCGGCCCGTCGAGCAGAGGATAGCTGTCCACGGGCAAACCCGAGCAATGCCCACGGCAACGACACAGCGCTTCTAGGACCGGACCGGACCGGACCCGACCCGACCCGACCCGACCCGACCGGACCGGACCGCCTTCGAGCGAGGCTCCGACGAGCTCAAGGAGCTCGCCGCGTCGATGCTCAAGCGCGAGCATGAGTTCATGCGCGAGGTGGCCGTGGCAAAAAGCCCAACGCGATCCTGCCCTCATCGTCTCTCTTGGCGCCGCCGAAGCTTGCGGTACGGCCCGGTACCGCGGCGTTTCGTCCGAGCCAAGAGGACCGACGATTGCCACGCGAGAGGGACTTTCACCACGGCCTCCTAGCCTAACCGCCCGGCGGGTGCGCTCCTGACCATTTTGACAGTCGCGTCCGAGAGACGGCGTCGCGAAGCCGCGCCCAGTCACCGCGAGACCTTCCCCCGAATGCTCTCCGGGCGCGATTCCGCGGAGGAGGTTCGCAGGGAGCCTCTCTCCCCGACACGTCGTGTTGGCTGAGTATCGGGCGCAGAGGCTAGATGGAGCCCCCCCGAAGAAAAGTGTGATGGGCGTGTAAGGAACGGGTCTCATCACAGAAGACTAGGAGAGGCTCGCAGTCGGTCTGTGGAGCCGCCTCACCCGAGAGTTGATCATGCGTTTGCTAAGCCGCTGTCTCCTACTCCCCTTCGTCGTGTCCTCGCTCATCGCGTGTGATGTTGCTGTCTTGGTCGAGAGCGCCCCTCGTCGGCAAATCAGTCAGCCCGGGCCCACGGCTCCAAGAGCCCTGATGAAGCCGCGCCCAGGCGGTGGCGGTTGTAGGGGATGTGGACCCTGCTTCAAGACAAGCTCCTGGCAGCACGGGAAAGCGCCCCGACTCTTCGGACCTTCAACCCTCTGTCTCTCCAATGGGATCGGCAATGCCGGAATGAAGATGGGGGTCGACGAAGATGAAGACCTCGCTGCGACCGCGCAGAACCCCTGAGCGCGATCCCTCTAGCCTGTGCATGAGGGGCCCCGAGAAGGAGAGCTCCCACAGGCCGTAGCCGATCGCCGGCCCCCACGGCCATCCGCCGACCCTTGCACGACGGGCAGAAACCGCGGCCCTTGCACGACGGACAGAAGCCGCAGCTCGTCGCCGCAGCGCCGGCACACCGTCCCCGCACGAAGCTGTGGAAGAAGTCGCCGCACTCGGCGAAACCGCGCTGCTAGGCATGACTGCCCACCTCGACGTGCTCGAGAAAGCGGGCGAGATGATGCCGGACGAGCACGGCCTCACAACCGTGGGGGCGGCCCGACCCGAAAGTGCGAAGGGCCGCCCCACTCGTCGCCCGCGTCAGCGTCGGGCCGCCGCTGTACCGGGCTCAAACCCAAGTTCTGCCGGAGCCGAGAGGACCTGGGAGGGCTGGAGCGCGCGTAGGACTTCTGCCACGGCCTCCTAGTCCTAGAATAAGCGCTAGCGGGAGGCTGCCTGTCAGTCCCGCTCAGAGACGTCTTCGCCACGGGTTTTGCGGCGCGGCCCTCTCCGCGCGGGTGAAGGCTCACCCTCCCGCTTGTCGACGCTCGGGGACTCTCATACGAGGGGGCTGAAAGGCT
>Ga0316189_10006387_pt1 | contig 11233 bp, 12 predicted proteins | sample LowCovwburrow_MG_FD_204930 | JGI IMG/M metagenome (GOLD analysis project Ga0316189, IMG submission 204930) | Coastal sediment microbial communities from Maine, United States - Lowes Cove worm burrow | ecosystem: Environmental > Aquatic > Marine > Coastal > Sediment | place: USA: Maine... | reverse complement strand
CTCGCCGAAATCATCGCGGCGCGTATCCGCGCTGCGCTTGCCCGGCATGGCGCGCGCCAGGTTCACGAACTTCAACATTTTGCTGGCCATAGGCTTCGATCCCAAAAATCTCTTCGATCCGATCCGCCCTGCGGCGGTTATTGTTTGTGCCCGCAACGTTGCCGTCGGCGGGGGCTGCCTCGCCGCAGCCTTCGGACAGGCGAAGGCCGCCATCGGGGGCGCTCGTCTATAGACGAAGGTCCCGCAGCTTACGAGAAAAAAGGCCAGAAAGGGCAGTGATTCTGACCTATATACACCTAGGAAGCTTTCTTATAGCAGAAACCCGCGACGGCCGGCGACCGGAATCCGGCAATTTAGTCCTGCTATGAGACTAAATTGGGGTACGATAAGATTAACCAAGGGATGCTATAAGCGCGCCGACGTTCGCCGCAGGCCATAGACCGGCGGTACTTCGACCGAGGCAAGGTGCCTCGATACAGCCCACCGCTAGGATCGCACTCCACCGGGAATTGCCGTTTGTCGCTCTTGCACGTTGTGATCCTGGCCGTCGTTCAGGGCATCACCGAATTTCTCCCGATATCTTCCTCAGGGCACCTGGTGCTGGCTTGGGAAGTCTTCGATTCGGCCGGCATGACCGCCATCGAGCAGGCCGAGAGCGATCGCCTGACCCTGGACATCGCCGTCCATGTCGGCACCCTGCTGGCGGTCTGCGTCTATGCCTGGCGGGAAATCGGCCTCATGGCCGGCGGCGTGGTCCGCCTGGTTGCCGGACGCTGGACTCCCGGCGCGCGGCTCGCCGCCCTGGTGCTGGTCAGCACCTTGCCGCTGATCCTGGTCGGCGGCCTGTTCAAAGACACGATCACCGCCCAGTTGCGCGACACCACGGTGGTGGCCTGGGCGACCATCGGCTTCGGCATCGTGCTTTACATCGCCGACCGCAGCGCCATGACCTTCCGGCGCATCGACCACATGACGTTCAACGCCGGGCTGATCATCGGCCTGGCCCAGGTCCTGGCGCTGGTGCCGGGCACCAGCCGGTCCGGCATCACCATGACGGCGGCGCGCTTTCTCGGCTTCGAGCGGGTCGAGGCGGCGCGCTTCTCGCTGCTGCTGGCGATCCCGGCGATCCTCGGCGCCGGCAGCCTGGCCGGCTACGACCTCTATGAAAGCGGCAATGTCGTGCTGGGCCACGAAGCGCTGGTCGGCGCCGTCGTGGCCTTCGCGGTGGCGCTGCTGTCCATCGTGCTGATGATCGGCTGGCTACGCCGGGCGTCCTTTACGCCCTTCGTGATCTACCGCATCCTGCTGGGCGGGGCGTTGCTGTGGTGGGTCTACGGTGCCGGCGGAGCCTGAACCGCCCGGCCCAGCGAGACAAAACCCCGCGGTCAGAGAGCCTGCGGTCGGTTGAAGCGCCCGCCGCTGCGATACTTGTCGAGATAACCCGGGATTACCGTCTCCACCGAGGTCGCCTCGATGCCGAGGTCGGCCAGGGTCAGCGCGCCGGGCGACACCACGTTGTCCTGGCGCAGCAGCGTGACCTGGTCGCGGGTCAGCGGCGGCTTCGGCAGCAGTTCCAGAAAGGCCGCCTGCAGGCGCGCCAGGCCGAAAGGCAGGCTGATCAGCGCCCGCTTACGGTCGATGGCTTTCAGCAGCAACGCCATCAGCTCCTTGAAGCTGTAGGCCTTGGGGCCGCCCAGTTCGTAGACCTTGCCGCGGCAGGCCGGATCGCCGAGCGCCTTGACCACCGCGCGCGCCACATCGCCCACATAGACCGGCTGGAACCGGGTCCCGCCGCCGCCGATCAGCGGCAGCGCCGGGGAAAAGCGCGCCATTTCGGCGAAGCGGTTGAAGAAATCGTCCTCCGGGCCGAAGACGACGCTGGGCCGCAGGATGGTGGCCTCGGGAAAGGCGGCGCGCACCGCAGCCTCGCCTTGGCCCTTGCTGCTGGCGTAGGCGGAGGCCGATTCCGGCGCGGCGCCGATGGCCGAGACATGGACCAGCGACTGCACCCCGGCAGCCGCGGCAGCCTCCGCGATGGCCTTGGCGCCCGCGCTGTGGACGGCGGCGAAGCGCTGCTTGCCGCTTTCGAAGAGGATTCCGGTCAGGTTCACCGCCGCGTCGGCACCGCTCAAGGCCGCAGCCACGGCTTCCGAATCCTGTACCGACACGCAGAGCGGCGTAATCTGGCCGATGTCGCCCAGCGGCTTCAGGTATTTGGCCCGGCCCGGGTGGCGCACCGCCACGCGGATCGTCCAGCCGTCGCGCGCGAGGCCCTGCACCACATAGCGGCCGAGAAAGCCGGAGCCGCCGAAAACCGTTACGATGCCGCCGCTCATACCCCACCTCTTGCCTGCAAATTCGTTCGCCCGGCAACCTATGAGGGTCACCTGAAGGCCCCCGATCACCGCGCGGCCGTCGTGCGACGACCCTGGAGCGATATATACAAAGCCTGGGATCAAGTTGACAGCTTCAATTGACCGCCTATGTTGGGCTGGACCCCGCTGCGGCGGCCCTGTTCGCTAGATTTGTTAGACCGGATTCTTACGTGGCTAAACCCGAAATCCACCTTCACAAAGGCGATCTGCCCGCCGGGCTCTCGCTCGGCAAGGCTATTGCGATCGACAGCGAGACCATGGGTCTCGATCTGGCGCGCGACCGCCTCTGCCTGTTGCAGCTTTCAGCCGGCGACGGAGTCTGCCACCTGGTGCAGTTCGCCAAGGGGGACTACGACGCACCCAACCTGAAGGCGCTGCTGTCCGACCCGGCGATCACCAAGATCTTCCACTTCGCCCGCTTCGATCTGGCGGCGATCCGGCGTTATCTCGGCGTCGATTGCAGCCCGGTCTACTGCACGAAAATCGCGTCGAAGCTGATCCGCACCTACACCGACCGCCACGGTTTGAAGGACCTCTGCCGCGAACTGCTGGGTGCCGAGATCTCCAAACAGCAGCAGTCATCGGACTGGGGCGCGGCGGAATTGAGCAAGGATCAGCTCGCTTACGCGGCATCCGACGTCTTGTATCTGCACGACCTGCGCGCCAAATTGGATGCAATGCTGGTCCGTGAGGGGCGTGACGGACTCGCCAAGGCCTGCTTCGATTTCCTGCCGACCCGCGCGGCACTGGACATCGCCGGCTGGAACGATATCGACATTTTCGCCCACTAGGTTCCGGCGCCCTTGCCCCGACGTCGCCAAAGGGCTGATTTCCGGGCTGGATCGCCGGGCCTGATTGATCGTACAAGGTCTTTAGGTATGGAGATCTCTCGCATGGGGCTTTTAACGCGCGGCTTGGCCTGTGCTACTGTGCGACAGCCCTCGCGCAAGGCGGCATTGGGGGATGCTGCAGGCCCCTGCGCCGTAGCATCACCGTCCCGGCGGCGAGCTTGGCAAGCGGCGGCGCGGCTGGAACGGTCGCTACGAAATGACATGGCCCTGAACAACGGCCTCCGAAAGATTGAGACGGTATGACGGCGCAGTTGAAGTCCGATAAAGCAGATACGGCAGCAGACATCGAGGTCGCGCGCCGGGTTCTCGACGTAGAAGCCCAGGCCCTGACGACACTGGCCGGCAGCCTGGACGGCGGCTTTGTCGACGCGGTGGTGAACCTGGCCGCCGTGGAAGGCCGCGTCATCGTCACCGGCATGGGCAAGAGCGGCCACGTCGCCCGCAAGATCGCCGCCACGCTGGCCTCCACCGGCACCCCCTCGCAGTTCGTCCATCCGGGCGAGGCGAGCCACGGGGATCTCGGCATGATCACCGCCAAGGATGCGGTGATCGCGCTTTCCAATTCCGGCAACACGCTGGAATTGAGCGATATGATCACCTACGCCAAGCGCTTCGCCATCCCCCTGATCGGGATGACCGCGCGGGCCGACAGCGCCCTGGCCGAGGCGGCGGACATCGCCCTCATTCTGCCCGGCGCGGCGCAGGGTGCGCCGGAAGCCTGCCCCATGGGCCTGGCGCCGACCACCTCCACCACCATGATGCTGGCCCTCGGCGACGCCCTGGCGGTGGCGCTGTTGGAGCGTAAGGGCTTCTCGACCAGCGACTTCAAGGTATTCCATCCCGGCGGCGCGCTGGGCAAACGCCTGCTGCGGGTCAGCGACCTGATGCACGGGGCCGAGGCCCTGCCGGTGTGCAGCCCCGATACGGTGATGTCCGAGGCCATCCTGATCATGACCGCCGGCCACTTCGGCTGCGTCGGCATCGTCGACGACAACAAGCGCCTGATCGGCATCGTCACCGACGGCGACCTGCGCCGTCACATGGATCAGAACATCATGTCCATGACCGCCGCCGAGATCATGACCGCCTCGCCGCGCACCATCCGCGCTTCCGCGCTGGCGGCCGAGGCGGTGTCCTTCATGAATACCAGTAACCCGCCCTTCCTCTGCGTCTTCGTTGTCGACGAAGCGGGCCCGCCGGAACGTCCGGTCGGCATCCTTCACATGCACGACTGCCTGAGCGCAGGCGTGGTCTGAAGGAGCGCAAAACGATCATGGCGGAACTCGCGGCCCAACCCTCTGCACCAAAGGTGCCGCCCGCCGGCGGCGCCGGGGGTGGCGGCATGGGCCGGAGAAAACTGCAGCCGCCACGGCTGTCGGGGCGCAACGGCTACAGCCTGTTCGTCAGTTCCATGAAGCTGTTGCTGCCGGCCCTCGCCGCGGGCCTGGTGCTGCTGGTCATCGCCTGGCCGCAGATCATGCCGGACATCAGCCGCTCCAGCATCGACTGGGCAAGGGCCGCACGCGACCAGGCCAAGACCCTGAACATGCTGAACGCGCGCTACAGCGGCGTCGACGAGAACGACCAGCCCTTCAACCTCGCCGCCGACCTGGCGACCCAGGCGCCGGACAATGAAGACGTGGTCGAGCTGCAGCATCCCAAAGCCGACGTGCGCACGACATCGGGAGACCTTGTGGCGCTGACCGCGCGCCTCGGCCACTACAACCGCGAGGGCGAAATACTGGACCTGACCGGCACCGTGCACATGACCCACGACAAGGGTTTTGAAATGACCACCGAAACGGCAACCGTCAACCTGAAGGACGGTTCGGCGTCCGGCGACTCGCCGGTGAGCGGCTCGGGTCCCTCCGGAGAGCTGCAGTCCGAGGGCTTCCGTCTGCGTGACCGCGGCCAGATCATCATCTTTACCGGTAAGAGCCGTATGCTCGTCTACCCGGACGCCAAGGAGAACCTACCATGACCGCAGCCGCGTGCCGTCTTGCGCAGCAGCGTCTGCTCCTGGCGAGCAGCCTTTTTCTGCTGGCGGCGGCCCTTGCGGCCGTCCTTATGCTTGCGCCGGCGCGCCAGGCCTTCGCCCAGTCGGCGGCCGATCTGCGCAAGAGCGACGAGCCGCTGGAGATCAATGCCGAAGAAGGCATCGAATGGAACCGCAACGACAAGACCTATACCGCGCGCGGCAATGCCCGCGCCGCCAGCGGCGAAGTCGAGGTTCTGGCCGAGGTCCTGACCGCCTACTACCGCGAACCGGCAGAGGGCGAGGAAGGCGACAGCGAGATCTTCCTGCTGGAGGCGACCGGCAACGTCCGCATCAATTCGCCCGAAGGGACCGTTTACGGCGACAGGGGGGAGTACAAGCTCGACGAACAGGTCTTCATCATGACCGGCGACAACCTGCGGCTGGAAAACAAGGACGACGTGGTCACCGCCCGCGACAGCCTGGAGTATTGGGAAGGTCAGCGTAAGGCCGTGGCCCGCGGCAAGGCCCATGCGACCCACGAGGACAAAGAGATCAGAGCCGACGTCCTGACCGCCAACTTCGAGGAGAACGCCGACGGCGAGCTCGAGATGCGCCGCGTCGACGCCAAAGGCAACGTCGAAATCTACACCGCAAAGGAGTACGCGCGCGGCAGCGAAGGCGTGTACTATGTCGACAAGGAGTTGGCGACGCTGACCGGCGACGTGAAAATTACCCAGGGGGAAAATCAGCTCAACGGGAAATTCGCGGAGGTCAACATGGCCACCGGCATCAGCAGCCTGAAGGGCGCGGCGCCGGGCAGCGAGGAAGCGCCCACCCAGGTAAAAGCCCTGGTGCTGCCGCGCGCCTCGAAGGACAAGAAACCGGCCGGCGAGGAGCCCGCCGCGAAGGATGCGGACAGCGGTTCCTAGGGAAGCCGCCGGCCCGGATGGATGTGCCGTAGTAATTTGAACCAAGGTGATTGGGGTGAAACTTGGTGAGTGAAACAGGCCAGGTGATTGACGGGCCGCAGGACGGTCAAGACGCCGACGACGAGGAAGGCCCGCGGCTGGTCTCCGACAACGTCGGCCTGACGGTCGTGAACATCGGCAAGAGCTTCAAGAAGCGGCCGGTGCTGCGCGGCATAACCCTGTCGCTGCAGCGCGGCGAGGCGGTCGGGCTGCTCGGGCCCAACGGCGCCGGCAAGACGACCTGTTTCTATATCGTCACCGGCCTCATCGCGCCGGAGTACGGCTGGGTCACCCTCGACGGCCACGACATCACCGATATGCCGATGTATCGCCGGGCGCGTCTGGGTATCGGCTATCTGCCTCAGGAAGCCTCCATCTTCCGCGGCCTGACCGTCGAACAGAACATTCGCGGCGTGTTGGAAGTCATCGAACCGGTGCGCGAGAAGCGCGAGGTGGCGCTGGAGAACCTGCTTGCCGAATTCTCCATCACCCACTTGCGGCGCACCCCTGCGGTAGCGCTCTCCGGCGGCGAGCGCCGCCGTGTCGAAATTGCCCGCGCCCTGGCCTCGCAGCCCAGCTTCATCCTGCTCGACGAGCCCCTGGCCGGCATCGATCCCATCGCCGTCGGCGACATCCGCGACCTGGTATCGCACCTTAAGGACAGGGGCATCGGCGTGCTGATCACCGATCATAACGTTCGCGAGACTTTGGAGATCGTCGACCGCGCCTACATCATTCATGATGGCGTGGTGCTGATGGAAGGCGCCCCGGACGAAATTGTCGCGCACGAAGACGTCCGACGCGTTTACCTGGGCGAAAGGTTTAGCCTCTAGAAGGTTAAGCGATATGGCGGCGACACAAAGATTGGAACTGCGCCAGCGCCAGTCTCTGGTCATGACGCCGCAGCTGCAGCAGGCAATCAAGCTGTTGCAGCTTTCCAATGTGGAACTTGCGGCTGAAGTTGACCGGGAGCTCGAGCAGAACCCCCTGCTCGATCGCGATGAAGGCGGCAACGAGACCCTGCTGGAGGCACCCTCCGTGGACCAGCAGGAAGATCGCGTTGACCCCGTTTCCGAGACCGCGCCCGCCGATCCCGACTCCCTGGAACAAACCACCACCGAGCAGCTGCCGTCGTCTTCCGACGAGCCGCTCGATACCGACTACGAGAACGTCTACACCAACGACGCCAGTTGGGAAGGTCCCGGCGCCGAGTCGGCCTTCGCGTCGCGCGGCGGAGGGTCCCTGGACAGCGACGGCGAATTCTCTCTGGAACAACGCCTGTCCGACTCGATCACGCTGCGCCAACACCTCTCCGACCAGCTTACGATGGAAATTTCCGATCCCATCGAGCGCGCCATCGGCGCCTGCTTCATCGACCAGCTGGACGACAGCGGCTACCTGAGCGGAGATCTCGTTGAACTGGCGGAGCAGCTCGGCTGTGCGATAGAGCGTTTGGAAGCGGTCCTGGCCGTCATGCAGGGCTTCGAGCCGACCGGCATCTTTGCCCGCTCGCTGGCCGAGTGCCTGGCCCTGCAGCTTCGCGAGCGCGATCGCTACGATCCGGCCATGCAGGCCCTGGTCGAGAACCTGGAACTGCTGGCCAAGGGGGAGCACGCCAAGCTGCGCAAGCTCTGCGGCATCGATCAGGAGGACCTGGTCGACATGATTGCCGAGATCAAGACCCTCGACCCGCGCCCCGCCTTGTCTTTCGAAGGCGACGTCGCGCAGCCGGTGATTCCCGACGTGCTGATGCGCCCCGATCGCAAGGGCGGCTGGTTCGTGGAGCTCAACAACGACACCCTGCCGCGGGTTCTGGTCAATTCCGGCTACTTCGCGCAGGTTTCAGCCCATGTGAGTTCCAAGAAAGAGCGCGAGTACCTGAACGACCGCCTGCAGTCGGCCAACTGGCTGGTCAAAGCCCTGCACCAGCGGGCGACGACCATCCTGAAAGTCTCGACGGAGATTGTGCGCCAGCAGGATGCCTTCTTCCGCAAGGGCGTGGAGCATATGAAACCACTCACCCTGCGCGACATTGCGACCGAAATCGAGATGCACGAGTCGACGGTCAGCCGGGTCACTTCAAACAAGTACATCGTCACGCCCTTTGGCACCTATGAGTTGAAATACTTCTTCACCACCGCCATTTCGGGCGCCGACGGCACGGCCCATTCGGCCGAGGCCGTACGCCACCGGATCAAGCTGCTGATCGACGGCGAGAGCAGCAAAAAGATCCTCTCCGACGACACGATTGTCGACCTGCTGCACAAGGACGGCGTGGACATCGCCCGGCGTACCGTCGCAAAGTACCGCGAGGCCATGAGAATTCCTTCGTCGGTGCAGCGGCGCAGGGTAAAATCGGCCCTGGCCAGCCAGCCCTAACGTGCTGATTTATAACATTCATACCGAAAACCCCACGGTTTCCAGGCTAAAAAAGACTGGCTATTGACTTCATATTGAGCGGTCTCTATGTTGCGCCCGCTTCGGCTATAGGGCATGCTGTGAAGGTGCTCAGCCACCTCGTTTCAATCCACAAAAAGCGAATATGCAGCTCTCCGTTAAAGGGAAGCAGCTAGACGTCGGTGACGCGCTGCGAACACACGTTAGTGAGACCCTCTCCCGCATTCTCGATAAATACTTCGGGGATGCGATGGAGGTTGCGGTAACGGTATCGCGGGAAGCGCACCTCTATCGCGCTGTGGTAAAGGCCCACGTGGGCCGTGGCATTCAGTTGGAGGCCCAGGGGGAGGCAAAGGAACCCTATCCCGCCTTCGATGCGGCGGCGGATCGCTTGTCCAAGAGACTGCGCCGCTACAAGCGCCGCCTGCGGGATCACAACAACAAGTCTGTGGAGGGAGCCTCGCTACCCGCACAGCAGTATATCCTGGCCGGTGAAAGCCAGGAGGAATTTGAGGATGAGAGCAACGAGGACGGTCAGCCCGCCGTCGTTGCGGAAATGACAACAGAAATTCCGACGCTCACCGTCAGCGAAGCCGTCATGCGCATGGACCTTGGGAACCTGCCGGCAATGATGTTTCGCAACGGCGCGCACGGTGGTCTGAACATGATCTACCGGCGCAGCGACGGAAATATCGGCTGGCTTGACCCCCGCGGAAATCGCGGCGGCTAACCCGCTGATTATCAAAGAGTTTATGATGGATATATCCGATCTGATCCTACCCGAGAGCGTGATCGCGAACCTTCGCGTCACCAGCAAGAAGCAGGCTCTCCAGGAACTGGCCAAGAAGGCAGCCGATGTGACCGGACAGCCCGAAAGGGCGCTGTTCGAGGTGCTGATGGAGCGTGAGCGCCTGGGCACCACCGGCGTCGGGCATGGAATCGGCATCCCGCACGGCAAGCTGCCGGAACTGGGCCGCCTCTACGGCCTCTTCGCACGCCTCGACAGCTCGATCGATTTCGATGCGATCGACGAGCAGCCGGTCGACCTGATTTTCGTGCTCCTGGCGCCGGAAACCGCCGGGGCCGACCACCTCAAGGCACTTGCGCGGGTATCGCGTCTGTTCCGCGACCGGGCGGTCTGCGAAAAGCTGCGCGGCACCGACAGCAACGAGGCGATCTACGCCCTGCTGACCCAGAGCCAGGCAAGCCACGCCGCCTAAAACGGCAGGCTCCGGCCCCATCCCGCACTGCTGCCGGAATACTCCGAGCGCCAGAAAAAAGCCGCTCCCCGAAAGGGAAAGCGGCTTGTTTCTTAGTCGGCCTTCATAGCGGCAGCGGCCCGCGCGGCCGGCCTCTCTGCGGTTTAATGGACGCTGAGGGGCGCCAGACCGTTCTGGCGCACCGCGGCAAAGGCAATCTCGTGGCTCGCCATGGTCGCGATCACGGTCCCGTCGGCGGAATGGATCTCGAAGATCTCCTTCTCGTCCTCCTTGGCCCGCTTCACATAAGCGATATCGTTGATGCCGAGCGCCAGGAAGTCCTGGGCCGAGAGTTCGCGAATGGCGATTTGTTGGTTCATTTGCATTCCTCCGATCGAATTCCGCCGATGACCGGGCCTTCACCCTCCGCGCGGTCCTGCGTGACAATTTTTATGGTGCGCACCTCCGGATCGACAAGCGGGCGCTCCAGGTCGATATGGAGCAAACCGCGATCCAAGGTGGCATTGGACACTTCGATCCCTTCTGCCAGGACGAAACTGCGCTGAAACTGGCGCGCAGCAATGCCGCGATGCAGATAGACCCGGTTTGGATCGTCCGCTTGCCGGCCTTTGATCACGAGCTGGTTCTCCTCGATCTGAACGGAGAGATCGTCATCGGTAAACCCGGCAACCGCCAAGGTGATGCGCAGCCGGTTCTCCCCCAACTGCTCGACGTTGTAGGGGGGGTAGCCGTCCGCGGTCTTGGAAATGCGGTCGATAGCCTGCTCGAACTGCTCGAAACCCAGCAGGAGCGGGCTGTTAAAGAGCGATAATCGCGTCATGAACTGAGGATCCTCCTCTAGCCTGAGCAAGGTCATCCTGGTGTTGCACGGAACAGACACCCTAAGGGTCGTCCCTCCGCCAGCGGCCCGGAAAGTGGCGCCGCCTCACCTTAAATGGGGAGCCGACTGCACACGATCAAGCGGCGACACATAACCTGGCGTTGAAAATAAGCCTTGGCCTTCCGCGCGAAAAGCGTCGGAACCCTAGGCCTTGCGCAGTTTCTGCGCCGCCACCGGCGCGGAGAACACCGGCTGCGGCGCCGGTTGGCCCAGCAGATAGCCCTGCCCCATATGGACCCCGAGGCTGCGCAGCTTGGTGACCTGGTCATCCAATTCGATCATTTCGGCAATCGTCTGGATGTTCAGGTCGGCACAGAGATCGCAGAGCTTGCTCAGCATCAGGCTGTCGCGGTCGGAAGACAGCAGCCGCCGGGTGTAGGTGCCGTCGATCTTCACAAAGTCGACCTCCAGCGCGCGCAGGTACTGGAAGGAGGCGGCGCCGGCGCCGAAGTCGTCGAGACACATCGAAAAACCGAGCTTTTTCATGGCGATGAACACCCGGCTCACGCGCTCAAGATCGTGCATCCGCGAAGATTCCGTGGCCTCGAACATCAGGCGGCCGGC
>Ga0316189_10006386_pt1 | contig 11234 bp, 9 predicted proteins | sample LowCovwburrow_MG_FD_204930 | JGI IMG/M metagenome (GOLD analysis project Ga0316189, IMG submission 204930) | Coastal sediment microbial communities from Maine, United States - Lowes Cove worm burrow | ecosystem: Environmental > Aquatic > Marine > Coastal > Sediment | place: USA: Maine... | reverse complement strand
AACGCGATCACCGCGGGAATGGCCGCTGCCAGGCCCACCGCGGTCGCGATCAGTGCGTGCGCGATGTCGGGCCCGACGATGTCGATGGTGGAGCCGCCCCCCCCGCCGAGTTTCTGGAACGCCCGCAGGATGCCCCACACCGTGCCGAACAGGCCGATGAACGGGGCGGTGGACCCGGTGGTCCCCAAGAACGTGATGTAGCGCTCGAGGTTGGTGGACTCGACCGACGTGGCCCGTCGCAGCGTGCGCGTGAGGTTGTCCGTTGCGTCTCCTCGACCGCCGTCAGCGCCCGCTGCAGTGATCTTGGCGAGCTCCTGGTACGCGGAGCGGAACACCTCCGCCACCGGGGACCTGCGGTAGGTGCCGGCCTTCTCGAACACCTTGTCCAAGCGCTTGCTGGCCCAGAATAGCTCGAGGAATTTAGTGGACTGGCGCGATGCGGACCGCAGGCGAACCCACTTCTGAAAGATGATCGCCCAGCTGACCAAGCTCATCCCAACCAGGACCAACAGCACGAACTGGACGACGAGGTCCGCGCTCCAGATGAGCGACAGGATCGACGGTTCTTCGGTGGCCTGCACAGCGGCGAGGTAGACCTCGACGACGGGTTCCACTGTCTGCCTCCATGACGTCTCCGAATACCACATCAGCGGGGCGGTGGCGCGACATCCCACACCTCGACGGCGACCCCGGCGCGCACGAGCCGCGCCATCCACACCCGCTGCGCGTCCCTTAGCGTGTCGGTCGGTCCCTTGAGCTCGGCGAGGATCAACCCGGGGCCGAGGCGGGAGGGCAGCGCATCGGGGAGGATCACGGCGGGACCCGGTAGGACCGCCAGGTCGGGTAGTCCCGCGGCGGCGCGCCGGCCGCCGTCGACGAGCGGCTCCATGATCGCGCGCAGGCCCGCTGGTCCGATGCCGCGGGCGAGCGAAACCAGAGTCGACCGGTCGGCGACGTCCCAGCGCGCGCCGGAGAGCCGCACGCCGCGCCACGCTCGGTGGGCCTCATCCACGCGCCGGGGCCCCTCGCCCGCATCGATCGCGGCGAGGACCCCGTCTACTGCGGCGCGGCGCGCGGCGCGGAACCCGGGAGTCCCCAAGTCCAGCGGGCCCGAGAGGTGCGGAATGGGCAGCGCGCCGGGGACCGGCAGGAAGTACGTCTGGGCGAACAGGAGCGCGAACAGGGTCGACCAGGGACGGCCCTCTCCGTGCAATGCGTCGCGGCCCAGCGCGGACAGCCAGGCACAGACCGCTTCCTCGATGGGTGCCGCCCCCTGCGCGGTCCGCCACTGAGGACGGTGGGTCTTCTGGGTGGCCGCTGGCAGTCGGATCGCACGCTCCCGGGGCCGTGGCAGCGGTCGTTCGGGCGCGAATCGGGCCCGCAGCGTGCGCGACAGGCGTCGCCCGGCGCGACCGATCCCGAGCCGCTCTGCGTCGGTTGCGTCCGCCCGTGCAGCCTGCAGCACAGTGAGTGCGGCCTCCGGTGCACCGGTCGCCTCGAGCGCGCGCGCACACCGGAACGCCACCCGACCCGCGCGTTCACCGCCGTCGGAGACGAGGCGCGCATAGAGCTCGGCGGCGGACCCGGGCGCGTCGTCCCGCTCCAATGCACGCGCGTGCTCGCGGACCCGGCGGCGCAGGCTGGGCGCGAGGTCGAGCCCGGCTGGCGCCGCACACCAGCCCGCGCTCAGCGCCCGCAGGTCGGCCTGTGGGTCGTTCGACGGCACCAGCTGGTCTTCCCAGCGCAGCAAGGCCCGTCGGTGCGGGAACAGGCCGGTCCCCAGGGTCAGCGCGTAGGTGGGCCAGCGGACGACGCCGATGCGCGCCGCGGTCAGCGCTGCGCGATCGGGCCACGGGCGGAGGAAGGCCCAGCGCTCGAGACGGGCCAGCAGCCCCCGGTGACCGATCCGGATCCATCGCCCGCCATGCCACCCGGTGTGGGGCGCGAGGCGAGCCACCAGCTCGGCCTTGCGGCCGGACGTCGGCAGCCCCAGCCTGCGGCACGCGTCGCTGAGCACCGGGATGGTGAGGTGCTCTGCCCGGGTCTTCCACGGCACCAGGTGGTCCACCAAGCCGCGCGCTTCGAGCGTGGCGCAGGCAGCGGCGGGGTCGGGTACGTCGTCGCGGACCAGAGCGTCCATCGGGAAGACCGCGGGGACGCGGGCGGTGAGCCAGGCGTACAGGACCTCTGCAGGCCCTGTGAGGCGGAGTATCCGCTGCGCGACCTCCCACTCCCCGGCGGTGAGGAGATCGCCGCCGCGGGCCAGGCCGCGCGTGAGTACCTCTCTGAGGTCGTCCGCCTGCAGGCTCACGGGACCTCCACGGCCTCCTCGATAGGCTGGGATCGCGCTGGAACATCCGCCAGGCGGGCGAGAACGGCCTGCATCTGCTGCCCCGTCCGCTCAGTGCGACGCCGCGCGTCGACGGCTCCGGCTCCGGCGGCCAGCACGGGAATGAACCGGGTGATCCGACCTGCGACCCACCAGGCGCTGCTCGTGACGGCCGCGCGGGTCAGGCGGGCGGCGACGGTCCGCCCGGAGCGCCGGGGGCTGGCGAGAAACGGCAGGTCGGTCACCCGCATGCCGACGGCGGCGGTGATCGGCAGCTCGAGGCCGTATGCGGCGGCGAGGGCGCGGCTGAGCGCCATCTCCCCGCGGTCGGTCTGGGGATCGAAGCCGTAGACGATGCACAGCCGCTGCGCAAGGCGGACCGTCCGGATCGCGGTCGCGACCACCTCGGGGGGGACCGAGAGTGCTCCGACCAGCCCTGCCGCGCCAGACAGCGCCGCGGAGCCGGAGATCGAGCGCTCGATCAGGTTGGAGGTGGTGTAGTCGAGCTGGGCCAGCTCCGGGGCGTTCCGGTCGTCGGGATCGAGGAACGGGAGGCGCCGGAAACGCAGCCAGGATCGGGTTCGTTCAGTGGAGACGGACACGGCCGCATACCAGCCAGCGATCAGCGATACGTCAGCGCGTTCGAACAGGTCTGCGACGATACCGGGCGCGGCGGCCATGCTTTGTGGCTATCCGGCTCGACGCTGCATCGCCCGCCGGTACACAGACCTCGTCTGCTCGGCTGCCCCGCGCCAGGAGAAGTCGCGCGCCATGCCGGCGCGGCGCATCGCGTCGAATGCGGTGCGGTCCTCGCGAAACAGGCGGATGGCCTGCCATAGTGTGTCGCGGAGCTGCTGCCCGGTCGGCGCGTCGAACACGAACCCGGCCTCGGGTGCGACGCTGTCGGCGAGGCCGCCGGTGCGGCGAACAACCGGGGGCGTCCCGTAGCGCTGCGCGTACATCTGGGTCAGCCCGCAGGGCTCGAACAGGCTGGGCATCAGGAACAGGTCGGCGCCGCCCTGGATCCGGTGCGCGACGGCGTCGGAGTACCCGATCCAGGCCCGCACGTGGCGTGGATAGGCGGCCTCGAGGGCGCGCAGGCGGTCCTCGTAGAAGGCGTGGGCGGCGGCGGCGGTGCCCAGGACGACGAGCTGCGCTCCCTGCTTGGCGAGCCACGGTGCGCTCTCGATCAGCAGGTCCATGCCCTTTTGGGGATCGATCCGACCGATCGCGCCCAATAAAGGAGCGTTCGGGTCGATCGGGAGCCCGAGCTCGGCTTGAATCGCCGCCTTGTTGCGCGCCTTGCCGGCCAGGGTGCCGGCGACGATCGGCGCCTCGAGGTGCGGGTCGGCGGCGGGGTTCCACTCGTCCTCGTCGATCCCGTTGAGGATGCCAGCGAGATCGGCTCGCCGCGCCGCGAACAGCTCGGAGAGCCCGAAGCCGCCGCCGGGGCGGACGATCTCCTCGGCGAAGGTAGGGGACACGGTGGTGATCTGGTCTGCGTGCTGGATTCCGCCCTTGAGCAGCGCCAGATCGCCGTAGAACTCGAGGGCCCAGCTCGACAGCCAGCGCGCGCTCAGCTCGAGGTCGTCGAACAACGCCGCGGGGAACCGACCTTGATGGGCCGGGTTGTGGAGCGTCAGCACGGTGGCAGCGCGCTCGAACAGCCCCACGGGGCGCCAGTGTGCGGCCAAGTAGATGGGGACGAGCGCCGCCTGCCAGTCGTGGCAGTGGAAGACCACCTCGCCGGCTGGGTCGATCTGGCGACGCGTCGCGTGGAGCGCCGCCTGGCACAGCAGCGCGAACCGGAGGTGGTTGTCTCCGAACGACCCGTGCTGGTCGCCGTACAGGCCCTCGCGGTCGAACATCGGGTTGTCGACGAACAGGTGCCGAATGCCCTGGTGGTCGACCCGGTGCAGAGTCACAGTGTGCTCCTGCCCCGCGAGTGTGACCCGGACGGTGTCGACCGCCGGCGCCTCGGGTGCGACGCCGCGGTACCGCGGGCTGATGGTCCAGACTTCCTCGCCGGCGTCGACCAGCGCGCGGCCGAGCCCGTGCAGCACATCGGCCAGACCACCGGACTTCGAGAACGGGGCGGCCTCGCTGGCGATCTGTACGACCTTCATGCGGCGGCGCTCGCCGTGAGCCCGCACGCCACGGACGCGAGCAGATCTCGGTCGCCCAGCAGCCGGCGCACGCCGTGGATCACTGCGTTCCCTGGGTCTTCCGCGGTCACGATCGGCAGCCCGGTGCGGTCCCGCAGCGCGCTGTCGAGACCTCGGAGTTGGCTGGTCCCCCCGGTAAGCACCACGCCCCGATCGACCACGTCGGCGGCGAGCTCCGGCGGGGCGTCCTCGAGACAGGTGCGGATCCCCTGGGCGATCGCGTCGATGCTGGCCTGCAGTGCGCAGTGAATGTCGACCTCGGTCAGGCGCTGGGATCGCGGTACGCCGCGCTGCAGGCAGCGCCCCTTCACGATGGCGGTGCGCGCGGCGTCGGGCGCCGCGGCGGTCCCGAGCTTCAGCTTGAGGGCCTCCGCCGAGGGGGACCCGACCAGCAGGGCGTGCTCGGCGGACATCCACGCCACGATTGCCGCGTCCATGCCCTCGCCGCCGCCGGCGACGACCGTGGCGTGGGCCACCCCAGAGCGGACCAGGAGGCTGATCTCGGTGGCGCCGCCGCCGATGTCGACGACCAGCTGCCCGGCGGGTTGGTCGAGCGGGAGCTCAGCGCCCAACGCCGAGGCGATGGGGCGGGGGACCAGGTGGACCTCGCGGGCACCGGCGGACTCGCAGCTGTCCCGAACGGCACGGAGCTCCATCTCGGAGGCGTTGTGCGGTATGGCGACGACCATCCGGGGCCGCATCCAGCCATTGCGTCCGTGGATGCGTCGGACCAGGTGGAGCAGGAACGCCTCGGTGACCTCGAAGTCGACTACCTTGCCGGCGCGAATGGGCCGGATCATCATGATGTCCTGGGGGGTGCGACCCAACATGGGCTGCGCCTCCGCCCCCAGCGCGGTGACGTGGCGCTGACCGGCGTTGTCGGTGCGGACCGCGACCACCGTGGGCTCGGTGCAGCCATGGTCGCCGCTGCGGGGATGGACCCGGGTGTTGCACGTACCGAGATCCACTGCGAGATCCTGGCTGAAGAGCCCGAGCATGGAGCTGAACATGGCGTTTCTCGGGTGGGAGCGGAGAAGACGAGGGGCTGCGCGAGGTGGAGGAGGGACGATACCGCTGTGGCTTGGCAGCGGCAAGGGATGGTTGCGGGGGAATCCGGGGTTGTCCCAGCGCGCCCGATGAGGCACCCTGACACACCATCGGAGGAGCGCCCAATGCGGCTCGCCAACTTTCTTGCCCTGACTCTCGGCGGCGCCTCGCTGCTCGTCGTTGCCTGCCACAAGGTGCCGTACACCGGTCGCACGCAGTTCAACCTGCTGCCCGATGTGCTGATGATGGGGCTCGGCAAGTCGTCCTACGCCTCCACGCTCTCCGCAGTGAAGGTGAAGAAGAAGGGCGAGGACAACGTGGTGCTGCAGCGCGTCGGCGGCCGGATCTCGAAAGTGGCCGACGAACCCACGTTCGACTGGGAGTACAGCCTCATCAACGAGGACGAAGTCAACGCGTGGTGCCTGCCCGGCGGGTACATCGGGTTCTACTCAGGGATCCTGCCTGTGCTCGAGAGCGAGGCTGGCATGGCGTTCGTGATGGGTCACGAGGTCGCCCACGCGACGGCGAAGCACGGATCGGAGCGCATGTCGCAGCAGCTGACGCTGCTCGGGGGCCTCGCGGGCCTCGAGCTGTACCTGTCGCAGGGCACCGACATCGACCCGAAGGTGCGCGGCACGATCATGGGTGCGCTCGGGGTCGCGGGCCAGTATGGCGTCCTGCTTCCGTTCTCTCGCGCCCACGAGGCCGAGGCTGATGTGATCGGGATGATGTACATGGCGCGCGCCGGCTACCCGCCCAAGGAGGGGCAGCCCTTGTGGGATCGGATGGCGGCCGCATCGGGAGGTGCAGAGCCGCCGGTGTTCATGTCGACGCACCCCAGCAACGAGCGTCGGAAGGCCAACCTGCAGGAGTGGCTGCCGGCGGCGCGCAAGAAGTACCTGCGCAATAAGCTGCAGGCCGACACGCTCTCTGTGCTGTGGCCAGGCGGTGCTCACCAGTGAGTGCTCTGGCGAAGCGAAGGCAACCTCGATAGCGAGGCATCTTCGCGCAGGAGCGGTCTTCACATGGGCGTCCTCGAACAGATGCGATCGGGATCGGATTCCACCTTCATGCAGGTGGTGCTGGCCATGGTCGTGGTCGCTTTCGTGTTCATGTACGCCTCGCCACAGGGCGACATTGCAGGTGTGCGGGCCACGGTCAACGGTGTGCGTATCCTCGATACCGACTACGGCCGCGCCTACCGCGACCAGCTTCGAACCGTCGAGCAGCAGCAGGGTCGTACGTTGTCCGATGAGGATCAGAAGCAGCTTGGCGAGCAGGTCCGGCAGCGTCTGATCGAGCAGGAGGTGCTCCTGCAGGAGGCCCATCGCATCGGTCTCGAGGTGTCCGACACCGAGATCGCGCGGATGCTCGTGGGGCTGCCGTTCCTGATCGACGACGATGGCAACTTCAGCACCGACATGTACGACCGTTTCCTCAAGCGGCAGCAGTACAAGAAGGATGACTTCGAGGTGCGGCTGCGCAAGGAACTGCTTCGCGGCAAGCTCCGCCAGCTGGCCTACATGGGTGCAAGCGTGTCCGAGCCGGCGCTCCGGGAGGCGTTCATCGAGCAGGAGACCCGGGTCGACATCACCATGGTGCGGATCCGGCCCAGCGCCTTCGAGGACGACGTCGTCATCACTGATGCCGAGCGCGATGACTGGCTCGCTGAGAACGAGAACCTCGTGAAGGAGACGTACGACCGCGATCTGTCGCGGCTGTACAACCACCCGGAGCAGATCCGCTACCGGATGATCCGGCTCGGCGTTCAGAAGGACGGTCCCAGCTTGGCTGACCTGGTCCCCATCCTCAATGGGGTTCGCGAGGAGATCGTGGCCGGCGCCGACTTCGCCGAGCAGGCCCAGCGGTGGTCCGAGGATCCCACGGCGATGGAAGGCGGCGACAAGGGGCTGCGCGCCGTGTCCCAGCTGAGCCTTGAGATGCAGGAAGCCACCGAGGGGCTGGTCGCCGGGCAGCTCACCAAGGTCTTCCCCGCCGGGTCCGACGTCCGGCTGGTGCGCGTGGAGGAGCGGGTCGAGCCACGGATCGACACGCTCGATGACGTGCGGGTCGACATCGCGGAGGCGCTGATGCGGGCGGAGCGACTGCCTGCGCTCGCCGCTGGATTCGCGGAGGACGAGCTGCTGGCGCAGTGGACGACCACGGGCACGCCGCCGCAGGAGCTGCTCGACGGCCGCGGCCTGGCCGCGCGTCCAACCGGGTCCATCCCCACGCAGCGCGGTAGCAACTTGTTCGCCCCGCCGCAGGAAGTACTCGATGCCGCGCGGACCGCCGAGGTGGGCGCGGTCCTGCCGGAGGTATTCGAGGACGGCGGCAGTCTGTACGTCGCACAGCTGAACGATCGGACCGAGCCCGACATGGAGCGTTTCGAGGAAGACAAGGACAAGCTCCGCGAGGTGGTCCTGAGTCAGCGCCGGGTGGCTTTTTTTGAAGGCTGGGTCCAGATGCTGAAGAGCCAGGCCACCATCGAGTAGGTGCTCATGATTCGGGGCAGGCGATCGCTGCTTTCGCTCGCGCACTGGTCTTGTGATGTCAAGACCAGTCCTTGATACAACATGAAGTAGCGCTAAGAACGCCCGTTGATCTTTACATGTTCAGGATCTAGAGCTAGTGTTCGCTTGAGGCTACCCAAAGCCCTCGGGTCGAGGCGCGGGCGCGTCCCCCCCGGTTGAGTTCCCCCCCCCTTTCCTTCCCCATGAGACAGAGCGAACCTCCCCCGTTTTCCTGTCTCCCTTCCTGATAGAACGTCCCCAACACAAACGCGCCCGCGTCTCGCCTTCTCCACGTCTCTCCGGATCTCTAGCCGGCACGTTGACGTGTCAATGCTTCGGGCATACCCTCGACCTGGAGGGCGCTGTGGCATCGCCGAAGAGCCGTGAGCGGATCGCCCGCAACTTTGTCGACCGGTACGGTCGCAAGCGCCTCGCAGAGCTGCTGACTGCGCTCGGCAACGGAGAGTCGGGCCAAGCCATCGCCGAGTCGTTCCAAGTTAGTCGCGAGCGCGTGCGCCAGTGGAAGAACACCTTTGGGACGGTGGTGACGCTGTACCAGGTGTACCCCGAGATTCAGGTGATCTTGGAGGAGCCCTACTCCTGAGGGGCCCGCGACGAAGCAAGCTGCCACGTGGTCCACAGGCGGGCGGGTCTGACGTCCCGAGCGCTCAGTCCTCTTGGGTCACGCGGTCCAGCAGTTCGAGTAGGTCTTCGCCGAAGTCTCGGACCTGCCATGCGCGCACGTCGGGCACCTGCGACAACTCTTCGAGGCTCCGCGGACGCAGGCTGGCGACCCACTTCAGCGTGCCGTTGGAGGCGACGGTGAACGGCGTGAGCGTGGAGTCGTTGCGGATGCGGTGGGCGCGCCAGTCTTTGAGCTCTGCCAGGACCCGCTCGGCCTGGCGGCCTCGCAGCCGTAGCTTCCAAGGTGGGGCGCCGGTGGCCTTGGTGTTCTTCTTGCGTCCGCGCTCGCGAGGCAACGGGTCGTCGTCGTCGAGTCCGTCGTGGATCGCGTTGATGATCCCCTTGCCGTGACGTCGCAGCAGCGCAGACTTGCGCCGCATCATGCCCTCCAGGCGTTCCCGTGTCTCGGGGCGTCGGGCCGCGAGATTCACCAGGATGCCGTCGGGAATGACCTTGTACACGGGCTGGTTCATGCGGCGGCCCTGCGCGTCGCGGTAGCGGTAGAGGTGGCGTAGGACGTGCAGCCCGCGCTCGTCGAGCTCCCGCGAGCCCTTGACGTTGACCCAGCCTTCCGGATCGAACGGCCGGGCCTTCCACTCGCGGACCTCGAGCAGGCCGCACTCCTCTTCCTGATGCCGGATCCGGCCCATGCGCCGCAACCGCGGCAGCATGATCTCTCGGAGCGCGAGGAGGTAGTGCGTGTCGCCGCGCGCGTACTCGATGTGCTCTGGCTGCAGCGGTCGGAGGCCCCAGTTGTGACGCTGGAACTTCTTGTCGATGGGCACGCCGAAGAAGCGCCCGATCAGGTCGGCTAGTCCGATCCGTTCCATGTTCAAGAACTGCGCGGCGATGAGCGTGTCAAACAGGCCACGGATGTGGAAGTCGTGGTCTCGGCGCAGGCACACGATGTCGTAGTCCGCGCCGTGCAACACCTTCACGATAGTGGGATCGGCCAGGATCTGCTTGAGCGGAGAAAGATCCGGTACCGACAGTGGGTCGATGATGAAGTCGGTAGTCAGGTCGCTTACCTGGATCAGCGAGACCTTCTCTTGGTAGGCGTACGACGAGTCGCTCTCGGTGTCGATGCCGATGACCGGTGAGCGTGCGAGCGTGGCTGCAACGTCCCGGAGGGTCGACTCGTCTTCGACCATCACCAGCGGTGTGTCCTCGAACATGGGTCCTCGATCTGTTTGGAGCTGGCACATAGCGGACCAGCCCGTCCATCACAAGGTGGGGCGGGTGCAAGGCTGCGCGCGATGTGCGAGCATTCCGGCGGTCGGAGGTCGTCCTGAGCCATCCCGAAGACGAGCCAGTCGCGCGCGCTGCGGGCGCACTGGCGGAGCGGTTCGGCGCGGCGCCCGAGACGGCGGTGGTCCTCGGGAGCGGACTGGGGGGACTCACCGCGCACCTCCAGGGGGCCACTGAGGCGTCATACGCCGCTATGGGGCTGCCGCTGTGCGGAGCGGAAGGGCACGCCGGCCTGCTGCGGTGTGGACGTCTGCAGCAGGCCCGTGTGGTGGTCCTCTCGGGTCGGGTGCACCTGTACGAGGGCCGCTCGTGGGACGAGGTGGCGCGGCCCGTGCGGGTCATGCATCGCTGGGGCGTCCAGCGGGTGATCTTCACCAACGCGGTCGGCGGCATCACCGAGGGCTTCCTGCCCGGGCACCTGGTGGTTGTGAGCGACCATCTCGATCTGCAGGGGGCGCACCCCCTGGCGGGGCCAGCCTACGGTGGGCAGCGCTTCGTGGATCTCACCGAGGCCTACGACGCCGACCTTCGGCGTCTGCTCTTGGCATCGGCAGCGCGCGCGGGTGCCGTTGCGCACACCGGCGTCCTCGCCGCGATGCGGGGGCCGGCGTACGAGACGCCGGCTGAGGTCCGCATGCTGCGCGCGCTGGGCGCAGATGTGGTCGGGATGTCTACGGTGCCCGGAGTCGTTGCCGCCGCCGCGCTGGGGCTTCCCGTTGCTGCCCTGTCCATGGTCTCCAACCGCGCTGCCGGCCTCGCCGGTCACGCCCTCACTCACGCTGAAGTGACTCAGACCGCCTCGGTAGCGGGGGACGCCCTCGCCGCCACCCTCATTGACGCGCTGAACCGTCCGTAGCGGCAGCGCAAGGAGTGACCCCATGCGAAGTGTGCACACCCAGGATGCCCCGGCAGCGATCGGCCCCTACAGCCAGGCGGTGATCGCCAACGGGCTGGTGTTCTGCTCCGGGCAGATCCCCATGGATGCCACCACCATGGCGCTGGTCGACGGCGACGTCGCGGCGCAGACTCGGAAGGTCCTCGCGAACCTCGAAGCGGTCTTGGTCGCGGCGGGCTCGTCGCTCAGTCGGGTCGTCAAGTGCACGGTGTTCCTGAGCTCCATGGACGACTTCGCGGCCATGAACGAGGTATACGCGGAGGCGTTCGGCGCCGCCAGACCCGCCCGCGCGGCCGTCGAGGTCTCCCGACTTCCGAAGGATGTGCAGGTCGAGATCGACGCTATCGCCGTCG
>Ga0316189_10006385_pt1 | contig 11234 bp, 12 predicted proteins | sample LowCovwburrow_MG_FD_204930 | JGI IMG/M metagenome (GOLD analysis project Ga0316189, IMG submission 204930) | Coastal sediment microbial communities from Maine, United States - Lowes Cove worm burrow | ecosystem: Environmental > Aquatic > Marine > Coastal > Sediment | place: USA: Maine... | reverse complement strand
CGCGCATCAGGGCAGGCGATGACCAAATGGTTAGAGGCAACTTACGGGGTGCGGGGGGCCAAGTTTGTGGATCATTCGGGGTTGGGATCCGACAGCCGTATATCAGCCCATGAGATGGCGCGTTTGTTGGTTAATGCCAAATGGGATGGGCCACTGCGCCCGTTGCTGAAAGAGATCACTTTGCGTAACGCGAAATGGCAAAAGGCACCGGTTGCGGGGTCCAAATTGGTCGTGAAAACCGGGACCTTGAATTTTGCCAGTGCCCTGGCGGGTTATATAACATGTCCCAATGGTCGCAAATTGGCGTTTGCTATTTTCACGGCCGATATGTCGAAACGGGCATCAATTGCAAAAAAAGACCGTGAACGGCCTGCGGGGGCCAAGGCGTGGGCGCGGAAATCACGGGTGATGCAGCATCAGTTGATACGGCACTGGATCGGGGTTTATGGTGCATGAGTGACTTAGGCTTTAAGCATGCCTATGACTTGTTTTAACCGATTTGATGTTGATGCATTCCCCGCACATTCCAAAATCAATGATTTTCCGGTTTCGGCTTTTGATTTGAAAGGTGCAACCAACGCACCACTTTTCAACAGGGGTTCGATAAGAATTTCATGGCCGATCAGAACGCCCGCGCCATTTTTAGCTTCTTCGACGGCAATGCTGTAAAGCGAAAACCGCGGGCCGCTTCTGGGGGTGATCCGGTTCGGGGCGGTCTGGTTTATCCAAAGTGCCCAATCATCTGCCCAGAGCGCATCATAAAGCCATGTTTCATGCTGGAGGTCGGCCAGTGTTTTCAGGCGTTGGGCAATTTCCGGGGAACACACGGGGTATATCACATCGCTTTTTAGAACATTTTTAGTATTGTGGCCCGTAGGGGCCCCAAAAAAGATACTTATATCGAACATTTCACGGGTCAGGTTGGGTGGTGTTTCCAGTGCTGTGACAGATATGTTGTGGCCCGGTAATGCCGTTCGGATTGCGGGTAATCTGGGCGAAAGCCAAAGTTGGGCGATGCTGGGCAGGGCGGCAATATTGATGGTTGATTGTGCCGCCCCCGTGCGCAAACTGCGCACGGCATCACCAATAGTATCGAAAGCTAAGGTGAATTCCACGACAACGCTTTGGCCAAGTTCAGTCAGCGAGACGCCCTGTGAGCGACGTTCAAACAGGGGTGCACCTGCCCAATCTTCCAGTGATTTTATGTGTTGGGATATGGCCCCCGGCGTGACGCATAATTCGTCGGCAGCAGGGGTGAAACCACCCAAGCGGGCAGCGGCCTCGAACGCGCGAAGGGCATTCAGCGGTGGACCTTTTGGGCGGGGCGGTGATATTGACATAAATATAGGCCTATTTTTTCTACGCCAATATTTAGTAAATCTGGTTTGCAGGGTCAAGGATTGGATGGCAATATCGTTCCAAAATAGGAGTTTGAAATGTCCCTTAAGTCCAGAACGTGGGTCCCAGCCCATTGTGAAACACTTGTGCAAAGCATTGCCGCGCGTACGGCTAAACAATCGTCAGCGGATATTGCCGCTGTTATTGATGGGTTGGCAGAGCGTAACCGCGATATACATGAAACGGAATGTTTCAACCTAAACCCTGCAACAAATGTAATGAACCCCAAGGCGGAAGCATTATTATCTTGCGGCATCGGCTCGCGTCCATCGCTGGGATACCCCGGCGATAAGTACGAGATGGGGTTGGAGGCGATTGAAGAGATTGAAGTGATTGCAGCGGAACTTTGTGCGGAAGTCTTTGATGCGAAATTTGCTGAAATCCGTGTGCCGTCAGGTGCGATTGCCAATCTTTACGGCTTTATGGCGACCTGTAAACCCGGTGATACAATCATTGCACCGCCTGCCAGTGTGGGCGGGCACGTCACGCACCATGCTGATGGCTGTGCGGGGCTATACGGGCTGAATACGGTCCATGCACCTGTGAATGCGGACGGGTATACGGTGGATGTAGACGGATTGGGGACATTGGCACAGAAGGTTCGGCCGAAGTTGATCACTATCGGCAGCAGTCTGAACCTGTTTGAGCATCCCGTCCGCGAAGTGCGCGCGATTGCTGATGAGGTGGGGGCAAAGGTGATGTTCGATGCCGCTCACCAATGCGGGATCATTGCGGGACGTGCGTGGAGAAATCCATTGAAAGAAGGTGCGCATTTTATGACAATGAGCACTTATAAAAGCCTTGGCGGGCCTGCTGGCGGCATTATTGTATCGAATGATGCCGATATTGCGGAACGGTTGGATGCGATTGCGTTCCCGGGGATGACTGCGAATTTCGATGCGGCGAAATCGGCGGCATTAGCGGTCAGCATGCTGGATTGGCGTGAATTTGGGGCTGATTATGCGACAGAGATGATAGCGGTGGCGCAGGCTTTTGCGAAGGCGCTGGATGCAGAAGGATTGCCAGTGTTTGCCAAGGGTCACGGGTTTACGCAATCACATCAGTTTGCGTTGGAAGCGGCCGGATTTGGCGGTGGGCAGACAGCGTCAAAAAAACTGCGCAAAGCGGGGTTTTTGGCGTGCGGGATCGGTTTGCCGATTGATGCTGTCGCGGGTGATATGAACGGGTTGCGTTTTGGTACACCTGAACTGGTGCGTTGGGGGGTGACGGTTGATTGCGTGGGTGAGATTGCAACACTGGTGGCACGCGCGTTGCGGTCAAATGACCCTGCAAGTTTGGCGGAGGAGACGCGGAAACTAAGAAGTAAATTTCAGTTGTTGCGTTATGTTTTGTAAAGCCTAAAGCGTCATATGCCGTGCCCGCGCGCCACGTTCAATCGCGGCGGTGCGGAGGCGGTCAATGTTCAGTTCATACCTAGTTTCCTGCAAGAAGCGCAGTTCTTCGTCGCGCAAACGTCCATCTGATGCAGCGACGTCACAGCACAGCGCATAGGCGGTTTCATACAGTTTTTCAGGCAGGGCTTCGCGCACAAGGCCAAAGAGGGCGTCAAGCCCGTCTTCTTCTTCAATCAGATCGAACACAGTTTGCGAAGTGGTTTTCAATCGGTCTATGTCGTAGCTGGCAAAAATCGGCAGATTATTGACGATGCGTTCAATGGACAGAAGTTCCAGCGTTTTCATGGCCTCATCCGATACTGACATGGCAACCATCATCGCTACTAGTGCGTCTTCGGGGCTCCATGGTGTGAGAGTTTGTGTCATCTTGCGACTCTTTTCCTGTATTTCATGCCTACAATATTGACCCTACACGTTTGGGGCAATAGGGAAGGGGCGAAATAAACTTGATGGAAAACCGATGTCCGAGACACGCGCACTTGCGATGAAATCCAAAGCCTGGCCTTTTGAAGAGGCGCGCAAGCTGTTGAAGCGGTTCAAGAACGGCGTACCTGAAAAAGGCTATGTGCTGTTTGAAACGGGTTACGGGCCTTCAGGTTTGCCGCATATAGGAACGTTTGGCGAGGTGGCGCGAACAACGATGATCCGCCGCGCTTTTGAGGTGATCTCGGACATTCCGACCAAGCTGATCTGTTTTTCGGATGATTTGGACGGGATGCGCAAGGTGCCGGACAATGTGCCGAACCCGCGTAGCCTAGATGAACATTTACAACGCCCCTTAACGGATGTGCCTGACCCGTTTGGAAAATATGACAGTTTTGGTGCCCATAACAACGCGATGTTGTTGCGGTTTCTGGATACGTTCGGGTTTGAATATGATTTCTACAGCTCGACCGAGTTTTACCGTTCCGGTGCGTTTGACGAAGTGCTGTTGCGCTGTGTTGAAAAATACGACGCGATAATGGAGGTTATGTTGGCGTCTTTACGTGAAGAACGACAACAGACATATAGTTTGTTCCTGCCGATTTCCCCGACTACAGGGCGGGTGTTGTATGTACCGATGAAACAGGTGAACCCAGCGGACGGAACGATTACCTTTGATGACGAGGATGGAACCGAACTGACGTTGCCAGTGACAGGCGGCAACGTAAAGTTGCAGTGGAAACCCGATTTCGGCGCACGTTGGGCGGCATTAGGCGTGGACTTTGAGATGTACGGCAAAGACCATTCCACTAACACGCATATCTACGACAAGATTTGCCGTATCTTGGGCGCACCCGCGCCAGAGCATTATGTTTATGAGATGTTTCTGGATGAAAACGGTGAAAAGATTTCCAAGTCCAAGGGCAACGGGATTTCTATTGATGAATGGCTGACCTATGCTTCTGCCGAAAGTTTATCGTATTTCATGTATCAAAAACCGCGCACGGCGAAACGATTGCATTTCGATGTGATCCCGAAGGCGGTGGACGAATATCATCAACAGTTGCGGGCCTATGTGGAACAGGATGCGGCGCAGCGGTTGAATAATCCTGTGTTTCACGTTCACGGCGGTGATGTGCCTTTGTCCGATATGGTTGTACCGTTTGCAATGCTGTTGAATGTGGCCTCTGTTTCAAGTGCTGAAACCAAAGAAGCCATGTGGGGTTCTATCAATAAATACGCCCCTGATGCTTCGCCTGAAAAGAACCCACAATTGGATGCCGCAGCGGGTTTTGCCGTGCGCTATTACCACGATTTTGTTAAACCGACGAAAAAGTACCGCGCGCCGAACGATCAGGAACGTGCCGCCTTGACTGATCTGGCAATGGGTTTGCGCGATGTTGATGCCGCTAAAAAGATGATCGAGAAAAAGAATGCGGATATGGGTAAGGATGCGGATTTAAGCGATTATGCGTTGTCTTCGCCCGATGATTTACAGGCTCTGGTTTTCGCGGTTGGCAAGAACCACGGATTTGACAATCTGCGCGACTGGTTTCAAGCGATTTACGAGGTTCTGCTGGGCGCATCCCAAGGGCCGCGTTTTGGCGGGTTTATCGCACTTTACGGGGTCGATGAAACGGTGGCGTTGATTGAAAATGGATTGGCAGGGGAGTTGGGTTAAAACAATTTAACTTTTGGAAGATTATTCAAAACCTTTAGCATCGGGCGAAGATATTCTTTATAATGTTCCCACTCTTGAGAACTACCTTTGTACATTTTGGTGCGTACCTGTTGGCTTGAAGCGGTTGCAACACTGCGGGTGTTTTTGTGGAAATTCATTGTGGCGTCTTGCCAATCCAGTTCCAGATAGGCCAATAGTTTTTGGGTTTCTTCAAGTTGGTTCTCGGTAAGCGTTTCGTACGCAAGGTCGTAAATCCTGTTTGGAAAAACCCCATGCCAAAATCGCATAATATTTTGATATAGCCCATAATAATGGGCAATATCTTCCATATCGAAACTAAATCGCATTCCGTTGGCTGGGAAATAAAGTTTGTAATTGGACCAACAAACCGCTGCAGGATTACGGTTTACGTGCACGATTTTTGCTTCGGGGAAAGCCTGGGAAATGAAGCCAAGCCACCTGAAGTTAGCGGGCATTTTATCGGTCACAAAGGGATGATCTATCTTCAAAGCTGAAATATTATCGTAATATTCGGCCCGAATATTGTTTATGGTGTCGGGGCTAAGGTGGCCGCCTTTCCAATCAAGATTACCCATGATCTGGTCCATGAACCTTAATTCACCTGCACCATGCACATCGGAATGGCTGGAGATAATCTGTTCGACTAAGGTTGTCCCCGATCTGGGCATGCCCAATATAAAAATCGGTATGGTTTTGGGTTTTTCTTCAAAAGTGCCTACAGATACGGGGGTATTTTTTGTGGAGAATACCTCTTTGATGTCGTTAAAAAGCTCTTCGTCAATGGATATATCGTAGTTTAATTCTTCTTTGCGCAGTGCATTTGCCGTTTGCAAAAGTATCATGGCTTCTTCGTGTTGGCCCAAATCAAGTTTTACTTTGCTTAAGGCATAGCTTAAATGCATCTGGTCGTTTTGTGATATGGTCTTTGATTTTAGAAGTTCAGGTATGCGGGTAGTATATTCATCTTCGGCTTTGAATTTTGTAATTGATGTGTAGTGTCTGTAGGTTTGGGCATAATCGGGTTTGAATTTCAGGGCCGTTTTATAGTTTGCAAGTGCACATCTGAATGCCCTTGTGCCAGTAATACACTGCCTAAATTAAGATATGCTTCGGCAAGATCCGGTTTGATTTGCAGCGCCTTCTTGTAACTTTTGGTAGCATCTTCTATAGCCCCGTGCATTTGTTGCGCATTTCCAAGATGGTTTTGGGCCTCTGCATTGTTAGGCGTAATCGAAAGGCCTTTTTCGAAACTTGCGATAGCCTCGGGCAAAAGGCCCATTTCCTTTAATGCACTGCCTAAATTGAGATGTGCATCGGCATAATCCGGTTTGATTTCCAATGCATCTTTAAAGCTTTCGGCGGCAGTGTCAAAATTGCCTTTGCCCTGTTGTGCAATCCCCATATTGTTATGTGCTTCAGCATAGTTTGGCCTGATTTGTAGGGCTTTTTGGTAATATTCAATAGCGAGATCGAAATGCCCTTGTGCTTTTAATGCGGCACCCAGATTATTGTAGGCTTCGATGAAGTCCGGTTTGATTTGCAGGGCTTTTTGATAGCTTGCAATGCACTGATCGTAATTTTTCAACCCCATATGCGCGATGCCAAGAAGATCATAAAGGGCGATAGCATTTGGGAACTTGCGCTTCAGGATATTTGCGTTTTGAACAACTTGACTTAATTGCCCCTGCTTGAGAAATGCAATCAAGGTATCTATTTCTTTTTGTGGTAGCTGGCTGGCGGATGCTGCGGGGATCGGGGAATGTTTTTGCAATGTCCGAAGACCGTCAATGGCCCGTTTATTCTTCGGAAACCGTTGCAATACAGATTTATATATTTGTGCGGCAGTGTTGACGTCACCTTGGCGCGTTAATGATTTCGCTTTTGACAATAGCTGGTCGACGGAAAGGGGCATGGGGCGTTAATTCTCGTTTTGAATGGTTTTGCTGATTTGTAAGAGATAATCCAGCAATGTCCACAGGTCCTAATCACCGGCAATGAACATTGTCATTTGCCATTTACCGCTTACTTTTGAAAAAATCGCGCGGTAGTCGATTTGCGAACGCAGGTACCGACTGCTTAAGTAACCTGTCTGACCGTCGGGTAGACGAATGGATTGATAATCAGCGACTGGATCCCAGTCGTCGTTATAGACTATATTATAGGACAGGCGGGTGATGATGGGGGCGTCTGCATTTCCTGCACTACGCAACAAAACGTTTGAGCCTGTTACGAAATAAGTTTTATAGGCATCCGCGCCTTCCGGTGTTTTTACTGACCATGTGTAAGGGGCGACGAAAGCACGATCCCTGAAACGCCCGCCAAGTCTGAGAACCGTTTCTATTTCATCCCAATAAGCTTTGCGTAATTCAGTGGCTTGTGATTTATATTCTTCGGACAGATCATCCTCTGAAAGGTTCAGGCTTCTGCGCATGGCGTCGTGGCCGACGTCACCGCCGAAACTGAGGTGAATATCGGGATCGATAAACGTCAAGAGCGCTTCGGTATCCTGCGTTTTGATGGTTTCAAGTATGGCGTTACGATACGTTAGAAAGGACGGATCTTTTGCCGCTTCATCGACAGGCCGGGCAATCGGATTTTGAGCTAGGCCGAGTGTCGGGAATAACATGTGGGATATCAGGATTGCCGTAATAAGTTTCATTGGCCTGTTTCCTTTATGGTTTGCAATCTTCGACTGACAGATCATATGCTTTGCCAAAACCGCTGTTCAGGCTGGCGGATTGGATATTGAATAGCACGAAATTGAAATCTGCAAAATCTATATAGAGCTTTGATTTGGGTTGGTGGCTTAAATAATGTTCACGGATCTGGGCATGTTCAGGCGCGTTGCGCGGCAAGAAACCGGCTTTGCATGTCAGGGTGATACGCGGATGCGTCAGCGGGTCGCCTTTGATTGTCGGTTCGCCCAAAAGCAGGGAACAATGCGGGTTATTGCGCAATGCGGAGGTGTGGAATGACAGGTCCGAGATAAGTGTCAGGGGCGTTCTTGCGGGGCTTGTGCCGACTGCGATGCGGGTGACATGGGGTAGGCCCGTGTCTGGGCACAAAACCGCGAGCGCACCAAAATGTGCATGTTGAATCAGGCCACGTGCAATCAGGCGGGCTTCATCATTTGTGGGGCGTATGAGCGGGGTTTCTTTGGGCATGTCTGAAATGTAACGGCAAAGTTCCATTTGGCCAAACTGTTAAATTTGTGCAATTCCCAAAGCCAGTAAACCGGATAAAAACATTACCAGTACCATGTTCCAGTGGCGTTTCAGCAGAAGGTACCCAGACAGAATGGCAAGGGCGACCACGGTTGGATTGATAGATGTCATTGCAGGTTGCCATAGTGTTAGGGGGCCGTGTTTTACGGGTTCTACAATGTCAAAAAAGACATGCAAAGCAAACCAGATCGACAGGTTCAGTATGACGCCGACAACGGCGGCGGTGATCGCGTTCAAGGCCCCGCGTAGGCGGGGTTGGGTGCCGATCCAGTCGATGTAGGGGGCACCCGCGAATATCCACAGGAAACAAGGTGTGAATGTGGCCCATAGTGTGACGATAGCGGCGGTTAGGCCAAGCCACCAACCACCGCTGGCAAAACCTGCAAGGAAGCCGACGAACTCGGTCACAAGTATCAGCGGGCCTGGGGTGGTTTCGGCCAGCCCCAAACCATCCATCATTTGATCGGCACTAAGCCAGCCTTTGAGAATGACCACGTCTTGCGCCATATACGCAAGGACGGCATAGGCCCCGCCGAAGGTAACGACGGCAAGTTTGGAAAAGAAAAAGGCAATGTCCTTTAGAATGCTGTGTTCTGTGACCAAATCAAGGATCAGGATTGGTAGCCACCAGATTGCCAGCCACAGAATGATGGTTGTAAGGGTTTTTGCAAAAGGTTGGCGGTGTTTGACCGCAGCACCTGTTTCGGAGGATGTATCGTTGAAGAACAGACCATAAACGGCAGCGATCAGGACAATTAGTGGGTAAGGGATACTCAGAAAAAAGATACCGATGAAAGCAAGGGCTGCGATAACCCAATGATCCGTGCGTTTCAGAGCTTTTGCCGAGACCCGCAACAGGGCCTCAATGACGATCACGACAACGGTAGCCTTGATGCCAAGAAACAGGGCGGAAACGATAGGGACATTGCCGAGGTAAACATAGAGTGTCGCGAGCGCCAAAATGACAATGGCACCAGGGATGACAAACAAAAGGCCTGCAATCAGGCCGCCGATTGTGCCGTTTAGACGCCAGCCTGTGTAGGTGGCAAGCTGCATGGCTTCCGGCCCCGGCAGCAGCATGCAAAAGCTAAGCGCGTTCAGGAATTGTTTTTCGGTCAACCATTCTTTATCGCCGACAACTTCGCGGTGCATCATAGCTATTTGGGCCGCAGGACCGCCGAACGAAAGGATGCCTATTTTTGCCCAGACACGGAAGATTTGGGAAAGTGTTGGTTTTGTATCAGGCACGTCCACTATCCTTTTGCAATGGTTAGTGGCCAGTTATGACTTTCATCCGATGCGTCCCGCGCCCAGCGATAAAAAGCATCATAAATGCCAATCCCTGCTTCAAGCTGTGCGAGATCATCACGGTACATACGCGACAGTCCGAGCGACACGGCTAATAACCCTGTGGCTTCAGGGGCTAAGTCAAGTCTGTCTGTATCAGCTCCGCGCACGATAGTGGCAAGTTTATGAAGGGGCGCGATGTTTAATCCGAATTCTTTGACCATTGTGTCAAAGGTACATTGGTCATCGCGGTGTGTCCAAAAGCAATCTTCGACATCAAACGGTGTAGCATCGAATTTTTCGGCCACGTCGATAACTTGTGAAGAGGATACAAACAAGAATTTAGCGCGAGGATCGACAAAGCGACGAATAAGCCAAGGGCAGGCTATGCGATCGATTTTAGGGCGATGGCGCGTGACCCAGAGGGTGCTGCCATCCGGTTGCATAGGAATTTTATTGGCGGGAACCATTGGCAGGCCCGCTTTGCGCCAAGCAACAATGCCGCCCTGAAGGGTTTCGCATGCAATTCCGTGGTGACGTAATAATGCGGCTGCCCCTTGGGAGAGTTTTAAGCCCTTGTGACACATTACGATAACTTTTGCCCCCAAAAGTTCCTGCACTAAATCCGTGACCCTGTTGAATGGATAGCGGCGCGCGCCGGGAATTATACGTGGGTCTTGATTAAAATCTTCATCTATACAGACATCGATCAGGATCGGGCATTCAGGTGTACCGATAAGGCGGGAAAGTTGTTGAGGGGTAATTTCAGTCGGTGCAGGCATAGCGCATCCTTCCTTTGTATCAGAGGTTCATGGATGCGAAACTTGGGCTGTCGCCTCACGGGGTGTTCGCGCGTCCCCTTGAATGCAGTTTCCAACGGATGGACCTGACAGTCAATATTAAAACCTGCAAATGTAAAATATGATTTAGATCAAAGCGCACCGGTTACAACCGCTTATACTGAAGCCAGTGAAAAGGAGGATCTCATGTATAAATCAATTCTCATCCCGATAGCCCCGGATCATCAACGTGATACGAAAGCGGCTATTGAACTGGCTGAAGTCATTCGTGACAAAGACAGTAAGATTACGTTATTGTCTATTGTGGAATTTATTCCCCCCTATATTGCGCAACAATTGCCTGACGATCAAATGACCAAGAATGTAGTCGATGCCAAGGTTAAGCTGCAAGAAGATGCAGACGGGCATAGAAATACGAACATTGATGTGATCGTGGGTCATTCCGCAAACAGTATTCTGGATTATGCAGAAAAGAATAAAATCGATTGCATCATTGTGGCGTCGCACCGCCCCGGGTATCAAGATTACTTTTTGGGCTCAACTGCTGCACGCGTTGTGCGACACGCGACATGCGCTGTGCATGTTTTGCGTTAAACATCTTTCGGGATCGGTATTGGGCTGCTAGACTGTGCCGCAGGAGGTTGCCCCATGCTAAATATTTCTACAGACACAGCATCGCAAACCGTTTTGACAACCTTTGAGGTGACGCCAGGGACCTGTCAGGATATGTTGGATGCGCTGACGGATGCCTATCGTGATGTAATCAGCAAGCAGCCGGGGTTTATTGCAGCCGGGCTGCATGTGAATGACGCGCAAACCCGGATTGCGAATTATTCCCAATGGCAAGATCGCAAGGATTTTCAGGCCATGTTGCGCACGGATGAGATGCGCAAGCGCAACCGTATAATCAATGAGATGTGCAAAGGTTTCGAGCCTGTGATGTACGAGGTTGCAGCTACGTTTTAGGTGGGTTTAAGTCACCGCG
>Ga0316189_10006384_pt1 | contig 11235 bp, 9 predicted proteins | sample LowCovwburrow_MG_FD_204930 | JGI IMG/M metagenome (GOLD analysis project Ga0316189, IMG submission 204930) | Coastal sediment microbial communities from Maine, United States - Lowes Cove worm burrow | ecosystem: Environmental > Aquatic > Marine > Coastal > Sediment | place: USA: Maine... | reverse complement strand
CACCGATTTTTGGATATTATCGCCTCGAACCCGGATCGATTTTGCCGTCATTGAATAGTTGAAATGGTTGATGTCATCGACACCAGTCCGCTTTTCTTCCAATTCAATCTGCTTGTTAAACTCTGTCACCTTGGCTTCCATATCTGAAATCATAAACTCGATTTCAGCCACCTGGCGACGCTTGTCTTCAACCTTGAAACGGTGAAGACGTAACATTGACTCTTTAGAGCGCATTACTTGCCTCATATTTATTTACGCAACAAACTAACCGGGGTTATACACAAACCCCTTTCTCAATTCAGGCGAATCATTTACTCTTTGGGACTCTTAATCTGGATTCCGCCTGATCTGGATTCATAGTGAACGATTAGCCTTAAGGTCTGGTAAACCGATTGCAGAAAAATCGCACTAATGTATCCAAAACCGGCAGATAGAAACAAAGTTTGTTATTTGAGTGCACAATAATTCAACCGTAGAAAAAGCACGTGTGTCAAAACAAAGATGAAAAATTAGATTTTATTAACCTTTGTCGGCTTATCTTAACAAACACAGTTAATAGCTGGTTTCCAAAGAGGTTTTCCAGTTCAGTCAAAATCGGCAACACACGCAGCCCAACGCGGCAACACTTATTAAGGGGAATGACATGAGAGTACTTCTCATTGAAGACGATCCGGCCACTGCTCAAAGCATCGAACTAATGCTGAAATCTGACGGGTTTAACGTTTACACCACCGACCTTGGTGAAGAAGGGGTCGATCTGGGCAAGCTCTATGATTACGACATCATCCTGCTTGATCTAAACCTGCCTGACATGAGCGGCTATGAAGTACTCAAAGCCCTGCGTGTTTCAAAAATCGAAACACCAATCTTAATCCTTTCCGGTCTGGCCGGCATTGAAGACAAGGTTAAAGGCCTTGGTTTTGGCGCCGATGACTATATGACCAAGCCTTTCCATAAAGATGAGCTGGTCGCGCGCATTCAGGCCATTGTCCGCCGTTCAAAAGGCCACGCCCAATCAATTATCACCACCGGTGAACTTGATGTGAACCTTGATACCAAGACTGTAGAAGTCGATGGCCAGCGCGTTCACCTGACCGGCAAAGAATATCAAATGCTCGAACTGCTCTCCCTGCGCAAAGGCACAACCCTCACCAAGGAAATGTTCCTCAACCACCTTTATGGCGGTATGGATGAGCCTGAGCTCAAGATTATTGACGTTTTCATCTGTAAATTACGCAAAAAACTGGCTTCAGCCGCCGGTGGCAAAAACTTCATCGAAACCGTCTGGGGCCGCGGCTATGTGCTGCGCGACATGGAAGGTGACAATGATACAGGCCTTGATGTCGAAGCAATTTTAGAATCTGCCTAAAGACTTAACGGCCAGATACAAAATTCAAAACCCGCGTTCACCTCGAGCGCGGTTTTTTTGTGCCTAAAACAAAGACTAGCTCATCTCCCCTCCGTCACGCTCACCCCCCTACCATCATTCCCGCCCCTTCCGTCATTCCAGCGCACGCTGGAATCCATAAACCCACTTTCCTCTATAAGCGTGTTGCATCTTTTTGGGTGCAAATCTCTCCCCGTCATCTCTGTGACAGGCACAGGAATGACGGAGGAAGGAGACAAGAAACCACCGCCAATATCCGACCAAACACACCAATCCGCCATCCGCGGTATAAACCCCGGTTAAACTGAAAATTCAAGGAACCAGCGAGACGTCAGACATCGCACCAATCATTGTTTTATATATAGGGCGCTCTGAACAACGCCTCGCACGGTGATTTTGAGATTATAATACACTATTCCGGGGTGCTTACCCATATTATCCCCTGCCATCTCCAGCAATTTCTGCTGTTGATGCCTTGCAGACTTCAGTGTCAGTCCAAAAAGATGTATCTTCACCGTTGCCCAGATTTCAGGCGCGTTACCCCCTGCAAACCCATGCAACTCACCGCCCTGTAACTCCACACGGCAACGCGAAACCATATTTCCTTGCGGGCCACAGGTGATAGGCGGTCTTGTAGCACACTCCATATATAAAGTCAAGAACATATCAAGAACTTGACGCCACTGGCTTTGCCAGTGAGCGTCAACCCTCGGACTTGATCCGAGGGTCCACTTCTCCACTAGCGCAATCTCTCTACAGTCCGCCAACGACACAACAAAAAGCTCTGGATCCCCGGGTCAAGCCCGAGGAAGACGAAGGAGGGAGGGCGTAATGTGCCTTAAGAATCCGCAGCGGAAGCGGCCACAGCCGCTGACTGGGCCATTGAGGCCCCGGCGCATAATTGCGCCGCGCCCGCGCAGGCCCGAGCAACGCGAGGATACGCCGTGAGCGCAAACCCAACCCTCACCGCATATTTCCAGCGTCAATCTCCAATCTAACAGCCAATCTGAGCTTTTATCACTTACATGAACAATTGTTGACAACGGCTAATATTTGCATGAACATTCCGGATCGGGGTTACAAACCCCGACCGGCTAAGGTACTATTCCCCATGCGAATCCGCCCCGCCAAAACTTCTGACATCGATGAACTGTCAGAACTAACGATGCTTTCAAAACAGTCGAACGGCTATGATGAAAGTTTCATGGAACAATGCCGCGATGAACTTCGGGTGACAGAGGCTCGACTAAAGGACGGAGAGGTCTGGGTGGCCGAAGCGAACGTGCTTTGCGGTTATGCCTGCCTGAATGTCGATCCCGATGGGGTGTCCGGAGAAGTGAACGCATTTTTTGTTCATCCGGACTGGAAACGTCAAGGTGTCGGCAAAAAGCTATGGGGAAAAATTCTCCAACGCGCGACCGACCAAAACCTTGAACGGCTCCACTTGGATGCAGATCCGTTTGCGGTGCCGTTTTACAACTCAATTGGTTTTAAAACCACAAGAGAGACCCCTTCCGGCTCTATTCCCGGACGGATGCTCCCCTACATGGAATTGCATATTTCAAAGCCGAATACTTAAAATAAATTACATTGCCGGATGAGGTAGCTAGCGCAATCGTTGCAAAAATTATGGTTATTTGCCACAAATGCTACAGCGGTTTTCAACAACTCCAACATTAAAGACATTTGATATGCACCCAAACCCGGTATTCAGAAAAACCACCACAGATAAAAATATCGAATTCGCCCGCCAGCGCAGCTTTGGCATTGTGTCGATCAACGCTGAAAACGGCCCCCTGATGAGCCATATCCCATTTCAATTGTCAGAGGATGGAAAATATCTTGAAGCCCACTTGGTTCGCTCCAATCCAATAGTGCGTTTGCTGAAAGAACCCACCCCTGCCGCCATCGCTGTTTCCGGTGGAGATGCTTACATTTCGCCAGATTGGTATGGTGTCGATGATCAGGTTCCCACTTGGAACTATGTCGCCATCCACCTTCGCGGCACCTTAAAACTGTTGGAACAACAAGAACTGCACGGCGTTCTGGAACGGCTTTCCGCCGCCATGGAACAGCGCCTGGCTCCGAAAGCCCCCTGGAAAATCAACAAAATGGACGCCGACATTTATGAGAAAATGCAAAGACAAATCGTTCCAATAGCCATGGACATCGAAGATATTCAGGGCACATGGAAACTGTCTCAAAACAAACCGGACAAGGTGCGTGAGGGCGCAATGTCAGGTGTCGAGAATGCGAGAATCGGCACGGGCATTGATGAGATTGTCAGGTTGATGGGGCTGGCTGAGGACGATTAGATTTGGGGCAAAACTGAATTTATGGAATGAACGTTCCGGGTCGGGGTTACAAACCCCGACCGGCTAAAGGGAGTCTGTGATGCAGCTAAGAATCCGCAGCGGAGGCGGTCATAACCGCCGACTGGGCCATTGAGGCCCCGGCGCGCAATCGCGCGCCGCGCCCGCGCAGGCCCGACCGGGCACTTGTGCCCGCGAGGATACGCCGTGAGCGCAAACCCAACCCTTTCCGCATATTTCCAGCGTCATTCTCCAGTCTAACAGCCGATCTGAGCTTTTATCACTAACAAGAACAATTGTTGATGACGGCTGATGTTTGCACGAACGTTCCGGTACGGGAGTACAACTCCCGACCGACATAGGAAACTTAAGCTCGATAGGTCTTAAAACTCTCCGGCGAAATCTTACGGAAAGCTCTCTCAAACTTGTCAAGATTCTCCAAAAGTTCTATCGCAACCCCTTCGACCTCCTTAATGTGATCACGCGTCTGATCGGAAAACAAATCGCTTCCACGCTCTTCTCTTGTGGGAATTGAGTAATGCCCCACAGGCCAAGTTTCAGCCACTCCGCTATAGGTTGCGAGCTTATCTAGTAACTGACTCGATAAACGGACTATTTCTGAAGAGAGGTTGCCTAATTCTTCGTTCTTATATTCAAACTCTGCTCCTTTCCAATCAAGCGTGACGACTTCCGCCCCCTTCAAAAGCTTGTTATTGTATGGTAGGCCAAAATCATGCTCACGCAGTAATCTGCGCGTATCAGACGGAAAATTCTCACGCAGTTTTTTTGCTAGCTTGATGTCATTTGGATGAAGGGTCATATAAGAAGATGAGGATGGCTTATCTACTTTGATTTCAGCCCAAGCCCAGGCGGTAAAGCTCAGCAGAAAACCGATTAACGGCTCGAATGGGAATTCTATTTCTTTAGAGCCCCATTCCACCGCAAACCACGCAACAAACAGCATGCAGACAAGTCCTGTTACAATCCTTGTTATTTTCATGACAAATCCTCAGTGAGCATTTTAGCAACCTATGGCAATAGCACCGTCAGTTTCCAAGGCCTTCCATCCTCTCCTACCCCAACCGCAAATGAAACGACTTAGGCCGCGTCAACGCCTCATACCCAACCGCTGACAAAGTACACCCCCGCCCCGTATCCTTAACCCCGGTCCAGGCCAGTGCCGGGTCGAGATAATCGCAGCGGTTCATGAACACCGTGCCGGTTTCCAGATCATCACCAATCGCCCGCGCCGCCGACACATCTTGTGTCCAGATCGAAGCGGTCAAACCAAAGGGTGAGTCATTCATTTTCGCAATGGCTTCCTCATCACCAGACACCTTCATAATACCAACAACAGGGCCAAAGCTTTCATCCATCATTACCGACATGGAATGATCAACATTGGTCAGCACTTGCGGGGCCAGATAAGGCGTGCCTGCTGCGTCCATGGCAAAATCGCTGGCAGTAATGTGTGCTGTTGCGCCGGCGGCCACAGCATTGTCAATTTGGCTGCGGACAAAATCAGCTGCTGATGCCTTGATCAACGGACCAAGCGTCGTGGCCTGATCATGCGGGTTGCCCAGCACATAGCCCTTTACCAGTTCAACAAAGCCCGGCACAAATTCGTCCCAGACACTTTCATGCACATAAATCCGCTCAATACCGCAACACGATTGACCGGAATTGAAAAACGCCCCGTCGGCAATGTTCTCAATGGCAAAGGCAACATCAGCATCAGCCCGCACATAAGCCGGGTCTTTGCCGCCAAGCTCTAATCCAACCGGAATAAAGCGGCTCGCCGCTGCTTTTTCAATCTGGCGACCAGCTGGAACCGAGCCGGTAAAGCACACCATATCAACCTTGCCGCTGGCAATGATGTCGCTGGTTTGCTCATGCGACAGGATCAGATGTTGAAACACCCCATCCGGCACATTGGCTGCTGCAAAGGCTTTTTCAAACCGCTCGCCAATAATCAACGTCGATGAAGCATGTTTAAGGATCGACACATTGCCCGCCATCAGCGCTGGAATGATCGAGTTCACCGCCGTCATAAAAGGGAAATTCCACGGCGCAATGGTAAACACCACGCCAAGCGGTGCCCTCTCGATTGACCGCTCAAAGCCTTCTTTTTCACCCGGATCAACCGGGGCCAAAGCCTGCTCGGCAATAGAGATCATATAGCGGGCCCGCTCTTCAAACCCGCCAACCTCACCGGCCCCAAACCGTATCGGACGGCCCATCGAGGTTGCCAGTTCAACGGCAATCTCATCCTTCATTGAAAGCATGGCATCAACCACGCCGGTGCAATATTTTGCCCGCTCGGCAATCGATAATTTGCGCCATTTTTTCTGCGCCTCATGCGCCTTGCTCAGCGCCGTTTCAATCTCGTTGGCGCTCGCCTCAACCCGTTCCGCAAACACACTGCCATCTGCAGGAGAAATACATTTCACCATTTTACTTTTACTTTCTCTACTAGACCTATCAACCTTTTACCGGACTCTTAAGGCCGCGACTGCGGCCCGGCGCCCCTGAGCCGCCCCCGCGGAGCATTGCGCAAAGCGCAATTTGCGTGAGCGAAATGATCTATATAATCTCAAGATAACGTTGCAATTCCCAGTCGGTAATCGCCTTGCGAAATTCTCGTTCTTCCCATTCACGCGTTGCCGCATAATGTTCAACAAATTCATCACCAAACATGTCCCGTGCCGGTTTGGAGCGCTTCAAACGCCCGGCAGCTTCCATCAAGGTGCGCGGTAATTGCCGCTTGGCCGGGAATTTTTTATCATAAGCAGTACCAACCACCCCTTCATCAGGTTCGATCTTGTTTTCTATGCCCCACAGGCCAGAACCCAGCGCCGCCGACAGTGCGATATAGGGGTTAATATCTGCCGCTGCAATTCGATACTCAACCCGCTGCGAGTTTGGCGAGCCGGGAATAGCGCGCAAGGCGCAGGTGCGATTTTCGATACCATAGCTGGCTTCGGTCGGTGCCCAAAAGCCTGGAATAAGCCTTGTATAGGAATTAACCGTACAGGCCACCATGGCCAGAAATTCGGGCATAAGAGCCTGTTGCCCGCCAATAAACCAGCGCATTTCATCTGACATATTATGCGGCTTGGTTTCATCATAAAACGCTGAACCACCGCTGTTTTTCTGCAAAGACAGATGAATATGCCCCGATTGCCCCGGCCAGTCCGGTGACCATTTGGCCATAAAGGTTGCCATCCAACCGCGCCGCATCGACATGATTTTCGTATAGGTTTTAAACAGCGCGGCTTTATCTGCCGCCCCTAGCACATCGCAAAACGCCAAAGCTGCTTCGAGAACCCCCGGCCCGGTCTCCGTATGCAGGCCCTCAATCGGGAAATCCATTTCAATGCACATCGCCATCAGTTCTTCGTAATAATCGGCATAAACCGAACTGCGCAGCATCGAATACCCAAAGGAACCAGGGGTTATGGTTTCCAGATCTTTGTAATTTTTATCGCGTATCGATTGTGAATCTTCATTAAAAACAAAAAACTCAAATTCACATGCACCAAAAGCCTTCAGGCCCATATCATCAGCCCGCTGCAAAACTCGCCGCAATGTGCCGCGCGGGCATATTTTTTCAGCCTCGTCTGTAAATTCAGCCAGAAACAACAGGGTATTGTCTTCAAACGGAATTTCCCGGCCACTTTCAGGGATCACCCGCATCGGCGCATCAGGATAGCCCGTATGCCAGCCGGTATATTGTACATTGTCATACAACACATCATTTGAATCCCAGCCCAGCACCACATCGCAAAAGGCAAAGCCTTTATCGAGCGAGGAGAAAAATTTTGACCGGCTCATATATTTGCCGCGCATGATCCCGTCCGCATCAAAAAACCCGATCTTGACGTTTTCAATACCGCGCTCATTAATAATCGCTTTGGCGTCCTCTACGGTTTTAAGTCCAAGACCTGCCATGATATTCTCCCTTAACTTTGTTCACTATCTGCAACACGCAGTACATCAACAGCCTTTTTGAGCGCTTTTGCCAATTGATGCGCATAGTGCTGTTGATTTTTTTCATCGTCAATAAGTTCGCTCTTGATTTCAATCATAACATTTAAAATCTGCCGCTTCTCACCATGTAATTTCAGCGTATGAGTCACCCCGTCTTGCGGCCCATAAGGCTCATTGCGCAATACAACAACACCGTCATCAAATTCTGCCACCGCCAAAACCGCATCTGCCAACCGACTGTCATCATCATGCAATATGCCGACATCAACACGCCGCCGCTGCCCATGATAAACCGGTGTAAAACTATGCACCGTCACCAGAACAGGCGCATCACATTTGTCTAAATGTTGCGCAACACAATCATGAAACGCGTCATAAATGTTGCAGATACGCCATTGTTTTTCTTCCCTCGACAGATCAGCATTGGCCGGTATTCGGGTCTCTTCAGAAACCGCACGCATCGCTTCGCCAGAAGACGGTGGCCTGTTGCAATCATAAACCAGCCGCGAATAACGCTGTTTGATCAGCGGGCCATTAAGCTCAACCGCCATGAGTTCAGCAACGGCTGCGGCACCCGGGTCCCAGGCCACATGGCTTTTCAGCTCTGCTGGCGACATCCCCATATCACCCAGCGCTTCAGGAAGCTCCAGTCCGGCATGCTCGCACACCAGCACAAAGGGCGAAGATCCATCTTTGTTAACGACAATTGCCGCCTCGCCCTTATCGGTCTCTAACTTGGATGTCTGCAGCATTTACTCTAATAATCCTTAGCCTCTTCTGATCGATTGTTTTCAGACCCATATCGCTTTGTCAATTTATTTACAAAATTTTTCCGCAATTGCATGAAAACACCTCTGTTTTATGCTAGATGTAATATTCTTTTACCCAGTCGAAAGCCCGCTTATGGCCACCAACACCCAATCGACCATTTCAGAACTGATCAGAACCCGCTATCTCGACCTGACCCGCAAGGAACGCAAATTTGCTGATGCCTTGCTGGCCAATTATCCCGTGGCAGGTCTTGCCAGCATTACTGAAGTGGCTGAAAATGTCGGTGTTTCCACGCCCACCGTCTTGCGCACCGCCAAAAAGCTCGGCTTTAAGGGTTTTCCCGGCTTTCAGGCCGCTTTGCGCGCTGAGTTGAAACAAACCCTCGCCAACCCGATTGTCAAGCACGAGCGCTGGGCCAATGAGACCCCCGAAGAACATATACTCAATCAGTTTGCCGGCGCCATCCTGGATAATATGTCCTCATCCCTACGCCATATTGATCATCACACTTTCGATAATGTCAGTAAATTACTGGCTGATGAAAACCGTAAAATATCCATAGTCGGAGGCCGTCTCAGCCACGCCATTGCCGATTATCTCGCCACTCACCTTCAAATCATCCGCAATGATGTAACACTGCTGCCCCATTCTCCCAGCCGCTGGCCGCACTCTTTGCTCAACATGAAAAGCGGTGATGTATTGGTGTTGTTTGATGTCCGGCGCTATGAGACAAATCTCTCAGACCTTGCCACACTGGCAGAAAAACGCGGCATTGAGATCATCCTGTTTACCGATCAGTGGATGTCCCCAATCTCAAACCGCGCCGCCCACACCCTGGCCGTGCGCATCGAAGTGCCTTCGGGCTGGGATTCAGCCGTTGTAACACTTTTCATCGTCGAAGCACTGGTTGCCGCAGTAGAAACCCATCTCTGGCCCCAAACCCGCGCCCGCATAAAGGATCTCGAAAAACTGTTTGATGCAACAAGGCGGTTTTTGAAGAAACCGGAATAGTTACGCCCCCTCTCCTCATCCATAAACCCGCTTTATGATGAAAATACAGCGTACAAAAACGCAAATAATGCCAAACGGCAAAAAGGTTCCATAAGCGGTCATTTGTTGAAATTGCAGCGAATTCACACTTTGAGCCCTTCGCAGTAGTTCACGGTTAGACTTACAAATGGTAGAAGCGGCCCCCAAAGCTGCATTAAAAACGACTCGGTGTGTTCACCTACTGCGCTACAAAAAAACGGTGTTGATTCCTGACATTTGCATCAATGTAACCATCCAAACGAGCGACTGCATCTTCTGCACTGGATCTCCATCATCGCCTTGGCTAAGGATGAATACCTTCTGGGAGTCCGAATGGTTTCTCTATTTCAAAAAACTCTCAGATGGTTTCGGGCTTTTGTGAAACTCGGAATATCTCACCAGATTCAATGTCAGCCCAAGTTACCACACGAGAAAGTCCAATACCGTTTGATTGATCGAGAAAAATGACCTGCGTGTCATGGTCGTCAACGGTCATTTTTAAGCCCGGAATATCTGGCGTCGTGCTTCCAGTGACTACTTGTCCGTTGGGCAAGAGGATTACGCCGGGGTTTGGTTCACCACGCTCCCGCATTTCGGCAACCCCCTGCTTCATCCATGCCCAATCTAGGTTAGCCAATGCTACGGGAGCATGTTTGTGGAAAACAGGCTCGATCAAATGATTCGATGCTTCCAGACAAATGTTCCAGCCATTAAGTAACGTCTTGCCATTGAACGATTTAGCATCTTTAAGTTCAAAATCCGCTGGAATTTTGAAAGCCCTGTTCAACGCGTTGTACTGATTTTCCAATTCACCCCAAAACCCGCCTTCTTCATGAAGTTGTCTGAATCGGGAATAAACAACCAAGAACGCAGTTCGCAAATGTTGCTCAATTTGCTTCAGCATGTCTTCGAACTGATCACTTATCTTTTCACCTTGGTCTCGCTGATCGAAGAGAAAGCTGCCTTCATAGCCAGCTATAAAGAACGGCCAATGTGTCATTGTTTTTTGGAAAAATTCTTCCAAAACCCAACTCATAAATCTTTGATGATCTTCTTCATCATCCCTAAGTGGGTCATTGTAAAATTTAAAAGCTTTATCAGGTGGATTAACGTTCTGTGCCGCATCAGCAAGCATTCGGACTTCATCAATGGCAGTTGACAATTCGATACGATTCCACTCAAACAAACATCTCAAATTTTTATTGTCTTTTTGCCGTATGTTGAGCCGCAAAAATCTGTCCAAACCAAGCAGTCGGCCAAGTTGGAATGCATCTGAGCAACGCACGTTTCCATCATGAAATATAGTCGGTTGGCGAAAACTACAAATCAATGGCAGACCGATATCTGGGTCGCGCCAATTGCCAAGTCCATTCATCAATGTGCCACGTCGGTGGGTGCGCACAGCGGGGTGCATTACGTATTTTCGGGAAAACTCACCAAGTGACCCCCAAAACTCGCACATCAAAGGCATCGCTCGCCGCCTAAGAGTCGATTCCTCGTTGTGCCAATGGTGAAATCCTTCCAACATCGGGTCTGATATTTCTTCCAAGAGGGCATTGGCGCTTGTTGCGACTTTCATCAATGATCCAGAATGCCCCATTGGGTCATATTCTGTTAGATAGTCATCAAGCTTCGATACAAGTCTACCGTCGTTGTCAGAAATACTCCCACGCAGTCTGCTCATTCTATACAAATGCATCGGTGCGATTCCGCAAATCGTGATGTTGTAATTGGTCAGCGAAATGC
>Ga0316189_10006383_pt1 | contig 11236 bp, 9 predicted proteins | sample LowCovwburrow_MG_FD_204930 | JGI IMG/M metagenome (GOLD analysis project Ga0316189, IMG submission 204930) | Coastal sediment microbial communities from Maine, United States - Lowes Cove worm burrow | ecosystem: Environmental > Aquatic > Marine > Coastal > Sediment | place: USA: Maine... | reverse complement strand
TCGGATTTGGACTGTTTGCCGCGGGCTGTATTGGTGGTGGCGATGCCAAACTTCTGGCGGTTGCCGCGATGTGGCTGGGCATGGGGCAACTAGTTGAATTCCTCGTGGTAATGTCGATTGCAGGCGGCCTGCTTGCGATTGCGATGAAGTTCTGGTGGTGGATCAGGCTTGAGATGGATCTGCGTGGGTTTGAGCGCATCAAAGCAACGGTGAAATCGTCTATTGATTTGCCTTACGGCATAGCCATCGCCGTTGGTGCCTTATTCGCCTTCAGGCACAGTTGGTGGCTGGAAACGGCGAATCTGCAACTTCTCGGCTGAATCAACCAATGCCCGCATAAAGCGGGCATTTTTGATTCCCGGCAACAGCATGATGTTTTTTGGGCAAAACTAAGATTGTTTAGTGCCGGTTAACCATAATTTGACGTTTCCCGATCATTCTGCGGTGGAGATATCCGAACGAACTTCCGTTCCTAGTGGAGAGTTATCAGATGAGTAAATCGCGTTTCCTAGTCATGGGCGTGGCCGCGGTCGCAGCCGGAGCCGCAGCGTTTCTGGCCAATGGTTTCCTGGGACAGCCGCAGAAAGCGGAAGTTGTGGAGGTGAATAAAGTCTCCATGACCCCGGTTCTGGTTACGCTGAAGGACATTCGCATTGGCGAAATCCTGGATGCGTCCAACCTGGGCTGGAAAGACTGGCCGTCCGATCGGGTTGGCCAGTTCATGGTGACCAAAAGCGGCAGTGCCGACATATTCGAAGAGCTCAAGGGTTCACGCGCGCGGGCCGGGTTGTTTGAAGGTGAACCGCTTAACAAACGCCGTATTGTTTTGGTTGGCGATGCGGGCTTTATGGCCGCTGTGCTGCCAAAGGGCATGCGGGCAATTTCAATCCGCGTCTCTGCAGAAACCGGTGCAGGCGGATTTATTTTGCCCAATGACAGGGTTGATGTTCTCCTCACACGCAAGGCATCAGGCAATCGTGACGTCTCCGACACGGTCTTGACAAATGTCCGCGTTCTGGCGATCGACCAGCAAATCAAGACCACTGAAGATGGCGGGCAGGTGATTGTCGGCAAGACGGCAACGCTCGAACTTCAACCTGCGCAATCCGAAGTTCTCGCACTGGTCGAAAGCTCTGGCCAGTTGTCACTCGCACTTCGCTCGCTTGCGGATGCGCGCGGCACGGAGCTCGGTGATGATGGTCCCCGGATTTCGAAAAAATTTGCGCGGGGCTCCAAAGGCACCATCAAGCAAGTCCGCTACGGCATTATGAACCAGGTAGCGAATACAAAGTAAGGCACACAACTGATGTATCCCTCACTCCTCAGCATGCCCAGGCTTGATATGGGCACCAAGACACCAGCCGGTGCAATCGTTTCTCTGGTTGCTGCAATCGCGGTTTTTCTAATTGTTTTAACAGCCGCGTTTACGCCTGCACAGGCAGGTGATGACTCGCGATTTCTGCGCATGGGCCTGAACAAGTCGGTAGCGATCAGATTACCCGTCGCAGCCAAGGATGTTCTTGTTGGCAATCCCGCGATTGTTGATGCCGTCGTGCGCACGCGCACTACAGCCTATCTTTTTGCGAAGGCAAACGGTCAGACGAACATATTCTTCTTTGATGATGCTGGCAGACAAATTCTGAACCTCGATATCGAGGTTGCCGCAGATACCAAAGCGTTGAAGCAACTGCTCGACCGTACCTTGCCGGACAATCAGATCAAGATTGATACCGTAGCCGACAGTATCGTCCTGCGCGGGGTCGCCGCGTCTGCCGGTCAAGCCAAACAGGCAACGGACCTGGCCGAGCGCTTTCTCGGTGCTGCCGGCGTGGACGGATCTGCCAAGGTTGTGTCAGCCATGACCATTGCTGCTCGCGAGCAGGTAACGCTTCGGGTCCGGATTGCAGAAGTACAGCGTGATGTGTTGAAGCAGCTTGGTGTTGATTATAATGCAGCGTTTGCATCGGGTAGTTTCTCCGCCGGTATGCTGACCGGTAACCCGTTCTTGTTGAACGGCGCGTTGGGTTCAGGCACGCTTCCGACAAGTGCAATTTCAGGTTTGGGCGGTGCCGGCGCACTGACCGGTTCCCGGCTCCAGTATGGCGACAGCATCGATGCACTGGTTCAGGCAATGGAACAGGATGGTTTGCTGCGCACGCTTGCAGAACCCACGTTGACCGCGATTTCCGGCGAAAGCGCCAAGTTTCTCGCTGGTGGTGAGTTCCCAATTCCGGTGTCTGTGGATGACAACACCATCTCGGTGGAATTCAAGGAGTTCGGTGTGGCGCTTGGCTATTCACCGGTGGTTCTTTCGTCCGGACGCATCAGCTTGAAAATAAACACGGAAGTCTCGGAACTGACACCGCAAAACGGTATTCAGGTCACCGGCATTACCCTGCCTGGTCTTACGACACGCAAGGCTGAAACGACCATTGAGTTGCCGTCAGGTGGGTCAATGATCATGGCCGGTCTTATCCGGGATCAAACCCGGCAGCAGATTGCGGGTATTCCCGGTGCCAAGGATCTTCCAATTCTGGGACAGTTGTTCCGGTCACGCGATTTCCAGAAGAATACATCTGAACTGACAGTCATGGTGACGCCGTTCATCGTCAAGCCGGTCAATGAGCGGTCACTGACAAATCCTGCCGAGACCCTTTCGATAGCTACTGATCGCCAGACCATCCTGTTTGGTCGTTTGAACAAGATGTACGGCAACCAGGGCGGCACCGGAAAAGGAACGACCTATCACGGCAATGTCGGCTTCATCGTCGAATAATGGCTGCGCCACGGAGAATGAAAATGAACAAGTTTGTATCAAAGTCCCGCAATGCAATGCGTACCCTGGCCCCGGCTGTGGCGCTCCTTGCCCTGACCGCCTGCCAACACCAGATGTCGGGTGCTGTGGATGACGTCTACATGCCGCAAATGCATTATGAGATTCATCCGATCGAGGTCGCCAAGGGCACGGTGAAACTCCAGGTGCCGACCCGTTCTGCCAAACTCACCACCAGAGAGCAAAACGCGATCAGGCAGTTTGCACACCAGGCCAATGAAACCGATGCCTCGAAGATCCACGTGCGTCGCCCGGCTGGTGGCATGGTGGGCAATGCTGTAGCCGCAAAAGTGGCGCAATTGCTGGAGCGCGAGGGCGTCAGCCCGCATCGCATCAAGCATTCTTCCTATAAAGGAGGTGCCCGTTCACCGGTTCTGATGTCGTTCACCCGCAAATTTGCGGTGACCAGCGAGTGCGGCGACTGGAGTGAAAACCTTTCTGAAACCTATTCCAATCAGAATTACAAGAACTTTGGATGTTCCGGGCAGCACAATCTCGCCGCCATGGTCGCCAATCCTGAAGATTTCGAAACACCGCGTACGTCCACTTCGGCAAGCGCAAGCAGGCGTAACGAAGTCTTCAAGAAATACATAGGTGGTGAGGACACTACCGCAGCCCAAGCGTCTCAGGCACAAGCCAAAGCAAGCGACGTGGCACAGTAACAGTTGACTAGACAAGAGTGGAAACCATGACCCAAACTGAACCACAAGCCCCTGCGGCTGATACCGGAGCACCGGTTGTTGCTGCAGTGCCTCGCATCAATATTTCGGTGTTTTGTTCAACACAAGCGACCATAGCGACAATGCAGCAGGTGGTTGTTGACCGCCGAATGGCACGGGCACATGTTGATGTGCGCAATGGCGGCATAATGGCAGCTGCTCAGGCCTTCAGCCAGGCAACCACGCCTGATGTTCTTGTTCTGGAAACTGAAGGACATCGCGATCAGGTCCTGTCGGAACTCAGTCAGTTGGCGCAGGTGTGTGATCCGTCCACAAAGGTGGTTTTGATCGGCCACGTAAATGACGTCATTCTGTATCGTGAGCTGATCCGCCAGGGCCTTAGCGAATATCTTGTGGCACCGGTCCATCAGTTGCAGGTGATTGACGCCATCAGTTCGTTGTTCAATGAACCGGGGGCTGATCCTATCGGTCGCATTGTCGCTTTTATCGGGGCAAAAGGCGGAGTTGGATCCAGTACCATTGCCCACAATGTGGCAGCACTTGCCTCGGGTGAGTATCAGGTCGATACGATTGTTACCGATCTTGACCTGGCTTTTGGTACGGCAGGCTTGAACTTCAATCAGGACCCCGCTCACGGCATCGCGGAAGCCATTGCTTCATCTGATCGCATCGACCAGACCATGCTTGAACGGTTGCTGACAAAATGCAGTGACCGGCTGAGCCTTCTGTCGGCACCGGCACAGGTCGAAAAGTCGCTGGGTATCGAAGACGACACACTTGAGCCGATCATTGATGCGATTCGCAGCAGCGCGCCGCTGATCATTCTCGACATACCCAATCTTTGGACTGTCTGGTCGAAGCAGCTTCTCATGGGTGCTGATGATGTCGTTATCACCTCCACTCCTGATCTTGCTTCGCTGCGCAATACCAAGAATATTTTTGACTTCCTGACTGCTGCGCGGCCCAACGACAAGGCTCCGCTGATCATTCTCAACCAGGTCGGTGTGCAAAAACGCCCGGAAATACCGGTTGCGGAGTTTTCAAAGGCAATCGGTGTTGAACCGACTGTGGTCATTCCGTTTGACGCGCACGTGTTCGGTACTGCGTCCACCAATGGGCAGATGCTCGGCGAAGTCGGTCCGAAATCCAAGGCCGCTGAACAAGTCGCAACGCTTGGCCGGTTGCTGATTGGCAAAAACCCCGAAACGCCGTCACACAAAGGTGGTTCTGCGCTTGCCAAATTGTTGCCAATGCTGAGGAAGAAGTAATGTTTGGTAAACGGGGAGAAGAGGCAACACCTAAACCGCAGGCGCAGCCGGTTGTGCCGGACGGCGAGCCGCCACAACCAGCGCCTGCGGCGAGCCAGGCGCAGGTGATACCCGGGTTGGATCTCGGCGGCACGGGCGCTGCCCAATCAAGCGACGCTGGGCCTGATGCAACTGTAGCCGCGGCCGCGCCTGCAAAGGCGGCGCCGCCAAAACCTGTACGTGACAGCAAGAACGGGCGTTCGGAAAACTACTACGATATTAAAACCTCAATCTTCAATGCGCTGATTGACGCGATCGATCTGACCCAGCTTGGGCAGCTTGAACGCGATGCGGCGCGTGACGAAATTCGCGACATCGTCAACGAGATTATTTCTCTCAAAGACGTTGCAATGTCGATTGCCGAACAGGAAGAACTGCTCGAAGACATTTGTAATGACGTTCTGGGTTATGGGCCGCTTGAACCCTTGCTCGCGCGTGATGATATCGCCGACATCATGGTCAATGGTGCAGCCACCTGTTTCATCGAGGTTGACGGCAAGATGCTGGATGCCGGTATCAAGTTCCGTGACAATGCCCAGTTGCTGAATATCTGTCAGCGTATCGTTAGTCAGGTCGGCCGCCGCGTCGACGAAGCCAGCCCGATCTGTGATGCCCGTCTGATGGATGGCTCACGTGTCAACGTGATTGCCCCGCCGCTTGCAATCGACGGTGCTGCGCTCACCATTCGTAAGTTTAAGAAGGACCGACTTCGCCTCGATGATCTGGTTAAATTCGGGTCCATTACACCTGATGGCGCTCAAATTCTGCAGATCATTGGCCGGGTTCGCTGCAATGTCCTGGTATCCGGTGGTACGGGTTCTGGCAAGACAACGCTGTTGAACTGTCTTACCGGTTACGTTGATCATGAAGAACGCGTCATCACCTGCGAGGATGCCGCGGAGCTCCAGCTTCAGCAACCGCATGTCGTGCGTCTTGAAACACGTCCGCCGAACCTTGAGGGTGAAGGTGAAATCAGCATGCGCGATCTGGTGAAAAACTGCCTGCGTATGCGTCCTGAACGTATCATCGTGGGTGAGGTTCGCGGGCCCGAGGCCTTTGACCTGCTGCAGGCAATGAACACTGGCCATGACGGTTCGATGGGCACGCTGCATGCCAACTCGCCGCGTGAAGCCCTGTCGCGTCTGGAATCGATGATCACCATGGGCGGGTTTTCTTTGCCGTCCAAGACCATCAAGGAAATGATTACCGGTTCCATTGACGTGATTGTTCAGGCTGCCCGCCTGCGTGACGGCTCGCGCCGCATTACCCACGTGACCGAAGTCGTCGGCATGGAAGGTGATGTGATCATTACGCAGGATCTGTTTGTATACGAAATTGTCGGTGAAGACGCCAATGGCAAGATCGTCGGCCGGCATCGTTCGACTGGCATAGCGCGACCGAATTTCTGGGACCGTGCGCGTTATTACGGCGAGGAAGCGCGGCTTGCAACGGCGTTGGAAAACGCTGAAGTGGCTGATGAAGATTACAACGGCTGACCGTCGTGACACTGGAGCGACATGAGTTCAACTGAACCGATAAAGTTGCTCCAGAACTTTGGAAACGATCAGTTTCATGATTTTTGATTGATTCAGTCAGAAATCATGCTGATCCAAGAGGCAAGACAGGTAATGGAATTAAGTCCGGAGTTGACGAAAATCGCGTTTGTGATCTTTGCTGCCTTGAGCGTAGGCGGGCTGGCAATAGGTCTGCTGTTCCCCTACTTCTCGGGTCAGGCAGATGTCAACCGGCGTGCCCGGCGGGTCACATCGGGAGAAATCGGTGCCAAGGCCAAGACTGGCGGCAAGGATAGATCCGCCGCGCGCCGCCGTCAAATTCAAGACACCCTGCAGCAGTTTGAAATGGCGGAGAAAAAGCGCCGAAAGAAACTGACCCTCCGGCAGATGATTGGCCAGGCAGGGCTTGAAATCTCGATAAAGGCTTTCATTACTGCCTCTGTCGTTGTTGGGGTGGTTTTCTTTTTTGGCTCGTTTATCGCTGGCGTCCCGATCTATGTCTCTGCCATCGGAGCCCTGGTTGGAGCGTTCGGCTTGCCTCGCTGGTTTCTGAACTACCTGGCAAAACGTCGTCGCGAAAAATTTCTGCGCGATTTCGCCGATGCAATTGATGTGATGGTGCGTGGTATCAAGGCAGGACTTCCGGTGTCTGATGCACTTAAGGTCATTGCAAAAGAAACGCCTGAGCCTGTGGGGCCGGAGTTTCTGGATGTGGTTGAGGGTCAACGGGTGGGAATTACCATCGATCAGGGCCTGGAGCGTATGTATGAACGCATGCCGCTGGCGGAAGTCAACTTCCTGGCCATTGTGATGGCCATTCAGGCAAAGACTGGCGGCAACCTGGCTGAAGCTCTTGGAAATCTGTCGCGCGTATTGCGTGATCGCAAGAAAATGAAACAGAAAATCGACTCTGTTTCGCAGGAAGCCAAAGCGTCTGCGGCAATCATCGGTGCTTTGCCGTTTCTTATTGGCGGTGCGATGATGGTGCTTAACCCGGCTTATCTCCTGCCGCTGTTTGAGACGAAACTCGGCAACGTCCTGCTAATGGCATCAGGCCTGTGGATGAGCTTCGGCGTGCTTGTCATGCGCAAAATGATCAACTTTGATTTCTGATCAAACTGGAAACTAGACCATCATGATCGAATTTATTTATTCCCTGCTGGAGCCGCGCAACCTCATTACGATTCTTGTGGCACTGTCGGCATTTGCCACTGTCGTGACGTTGACGGCGCCGTTGCTCCAGGGTGACCAGATGCAGGCCCGCATGAAAACCCTGGCAGTGGAGCGCGACAAGCTGCGCACTCAAAACCGCCAGAATCTGCAGGACAAGGACAGCAGACGCCTCAGAGACAATGCGCCAAAGGGCGTTGCCGCGCAGATTGTGGATGCGCTGAATCTCAAGAGCATCCTGCAGGCGGAGTCTTCCCGGCAACGGTTGCGGCAGGCTGGACTTCGCTCGGAAAAGCATCTGGTGACATATCTTGCTGCCAGGGCAATCGGGCCGATAGTCGCCGGTGTTGTCGTGTTCGTGTATTCTTCAACCGTGTTTGCCGATCAGGTTACTGGTTCCATGCGCATAGTGGCTGCGCTGATTGGTGCGATCGCCGGTTTCTATGTGCCCAACCTGTTTCTGACCAACATCGTCAAACGGCGCCAGCAGTCGATTCAGCGCGCCTGGTCCGATGCACTGGATCTGCTGCTGATCTGCGTCGAGTCAGGCATGTCCGTTGAGGCTGCTTTGGCCCGTGTGTCGCAGGAAATCGGCTCACAGTCGGTTCCACTGGCTGAAGAGCTTACGCTGACAATTGCAGAGCTTTCATTTATTGGCGACCGCAGCAAGGCCTTTGAAAACCTCGCGCAACGAACCGGCATGGCGACGGTGAAATCAGTTGTGACCAGTCTCGTGCAGGCGGAACGCTATGGTACGCCGGTTGGCGTTGCGTTGCGCGTGCTCGCGCAGGAAAACCGCGATGACCGCATGGCCATGGCTGAAAAGAAGGCCGCAGCATTGCCGCCAAAGCTGACAGTGCCAATGGTTCTGTTCTTCCTGCCGGTTATCTTTGTCGTGTTGCTTGGCCCGGCCGGCATCCTCGCCTTCGGAGGATAAATCGAGGCATTGATCTGCCCCAGGCAAAAAACTTGTACAAAAAAGGCCGCATCCTTCAATAAGGGATGCGGCCTTTTCATTTGGCTGATTGAGACCAAAATCACCTTGATCTTGAATTTAGCTGGCGGCTTGCATCTGCTGCCAGGTGTTTTTCTGGTTCAGCATGCGTTTGAGAAACGCCAGGTTCTGCTCGACCTGATCAGGCGGCAAGTCGCGGCTTGCAATTTCACTTGCTTCCTTGAACCTGCCCTGCAGTCCGACCGACAGTGCCAGGTTCTGGCGCAATGTCTGATTGAATTCACCCTCGGGCAGTTTTTGTGCTGCCCGCAGTGCAGCCTCGGCCTGCGTGAGATTACCCTCAAGGATATAGGACATGCCGATATTGTTGTGGATTGAAACCTTTTTCGGTTGCTCGACCAGCGCACGTTGGTAGGCCGCTCGGGCCTGGCCGTGTTTGCCACTCTGATCGTATGCCGATCCCAGCGCTGAATACACCTTCCAGTTGTTTTCACCGGCAGCAATGGCTTTGTTCAATTGTTTTATCCCGGCATCCGGGCGGCCGGACAAAACCAGTTCCTTGCCCAGATAGGCGACCAGTTTTGCGTCATCGGGATTGTGCGTCAGTGTTGTCTCCAACACCTTGATCACCGCAGCCTTGTTGCCACCGGCATCCAGCAGCCGCGCATAGGTCACGGCGCGCCGGACACTCTGCGGTTTTTCCCTCCAGGCGTTTGCAGCTTCCGCTGTCGCACGGATTGATAGTTGCGGATTGACCGACCCGGTGACAACGGGGTCTGCCGTTCCGGACGAGAGCCTGTTGTCGCCGGCACATCCGGTGAGCAGTAGCGCTGCCGTACAGGCAGCAGCTGTCAGTTGTTGACGCAGTGTCATTGTAAATCGTTGCCGCCGCATATGTTCACCCCTATCGATGGAATCACCGACTGGCTGTTAATCTCAAAAACGATCTTGGAGCGCCAACTCTCAATAAACTGTTAACCATGATTGACGGTTTGTTGCCCTGGCACTTTGAAAGCGGTCAGTTTTCGGATTTGTGATTGATTCAATCAAAAATCATGCTGATCTGGCCGCCATTTTGTGAGACACAGTCGTTTTCGCGGAGCAAATCACACCCAGTGTTTGCCGGCTCCACCACCTAGTGAGGCGCACCAGCCATGACAGCTGCAAAATCAATTCTTCTGAGCGCGTCAAACGCCAGGACGGCCGTACCTGTTCATGCCGTGACGCCTGACACACTGGCGGCATTCGTCAAACCCCTGTCAACCGTCCAGAAAGCCTGGATTGAGGCCAATGGCTTTGAGGCCAAGCCAAACAGTCATTTGGGTGTTGCCGACAAGGACGGTGGCCTGGCGATGGTGCTGTATGGAATCGGCACCGCAGAGACTGTTGATCCGTTCGAACCCGGTGCATTGTCGTGCGCGCTGCCTGCCGGTGACTATGCACTGGCGTCCGGATTTTCCAATCCGGATCTGGCTGCCCTGGGATGGATATTGCACAGCTATGAATTCACCCGGTACCTGAGTGGTAAGGAGAATTCCAGATCCCGCAGACGCGCCCGGCTGGTGTGCCCCGACAATGTAGACCGGACCAACCTGCTTGCCCGCGCCGATGCGGTTATGCTGGGGCGCGACTTGATCAACACGCCGGCAGAGGACATGGGACCGTCCCAGCTTGAAACCGCAATGCGCAGTCTCGCCCGGCAGTTCAAGGCGGCGGTGAGCGTTACCAGGGGGGCGGCACTCGAGAAAAAATTTCCACTGATCCACATGGTTGGACGTGCCGCAGACGATGCACCGCGCCTTCTGGATCTGCGCTGGGGTACCCAGCGTGCGCCGAAGATCACGCTGGTCGGCAAAGGTGTGTGCTTCGACACTGGTGGGCTGGATCTGAAACCGGCTGCGGGCATGGCCTTGATGAAAAAGGACATGGGCGGTGCTGCAGCGGTGCTGTCGCTGGCGTCCATGATCATGGCGGCACAGTTGAATGTCCGGCTGCGCGTGCTGGTCCCGGCGGTTGAAAACGCCGTGGCAGGTAATGCCTTCCGGCCGGGCGATGTCCTGACCAGCCGAAAAGGCTTGAGCGTGGAAATTGGCAATACGGATGCTGAAGGCCGTCTTGTGCTGGCCGATGCTCTTGATCTGGCAGATGCCGAACGCCCGGATATGCTGATAGACATGGCAACTCTTACCGGTGCTGCGCGTGTAGCACTTGGTCCGGATCTGCCGCCGTTTTACACCGATGATGATGAGCTGGCGGCCCAACTGGCACGCCATTCCATGGCCAGTAATGACCCTGTCTGGCGGCTGCCGTTCTGGCATCGCTACAACGACATGTTTTCAAGCAGGATTGCCGATATCAACAATGCCGGTACCGGTGGCTTTGCCGGCTCCATAACAGCAGCGCTGTTTCTCAAGCGGTTTGTCGAGAATGCCGCATCCTACGTACATCTGGATATCTATGGCTGGGTACCGGCCGCACGTGCCGGCAGACCTGCAGGCGGTGAACCGCAGGCGGCACGTGCCCTGTTTTCCCTGTTGAGTGAACGCTACCCCCGAGCTTAGGGCGCAATGACTTAGACAAGGCCCAGATCCAGCGCGTTTGCGACTGAAATAGTGCTTGTCTTCCACCTGGAATCACGTTTAAATGAAACGGGTCCGTAACGATTTTGCAGACGTTCAGCCAGGTAACTGATCGGGCCAGGTAACTGATCGGGCCAGGTAACTGATCGGGCCAGGTAACTGATCGGGCCAGGTAACTGATCGGGCCAGGTAACTGAT
>Ga0316189_10006382_pt1 | contig 11237 bp, 10 predicted proteins | sample LowCovwburrow_MG_FD_204930 | JGI IMG/M metagenome (GOLD analysis project Ga0316189, IMG submission 204930) | Coastal sediment microbial communities from Maine, United States - Lowes Cove worm burrow | ecosystem: Environmental > Aquatic > Marine > Coastal > Sediment | place: USA: Maine... | reverse complement strand
GCGATCGAGGATACGCCGGGCCACCGTCACGGAGAAATTGTCCAGGAATGTCTGCAGATGAGACACCTGTGAACCGACTTCCGCGATGAGAAAACGCAGATTATCCCTAACACCCTTGGGGATTCGCATGATTACTCGATTTCCCCCAGATACACAGCGCTGGCAGCACCGCTGCTTGCGCCAAGATGCGCGCTCAGCGCAGCGGGCAACAATGTGATGGCCGGCAGATTGTCGACCGGCATCCAGACTACCTCAACCTGGTGTTTGTCAGGCCGGTATCCGCTTATGGGCGTATAGCCTGAGGGCACCGTGCACTCGAACAGTATTTCCAGGAGGTGCCGTCTGCTGGGGGGATCCGTATCGCGATGTTTGAAAAAATCGGCAATATGCAGCAGGCGAACGATTTCAACAGCGGTGCCTATTTCCTCCTGACATTCCCGATTGAGCGCCTCAGCGAGCGTCTCACCCAGGTTCTGGGCACCGCCTGGCAGAGCAAACCGTTCACCCTGCCCTCCGCCCTGCTTTCTCAGCAGCAGGATATTGTCATCGCGCACGATAACGGCTCTTGCCGCGTTACGTATTCCTGGAATCAGATTCTTCATAACTAATATGCTAAGGTAACCGCCGGACGAAAATTCGGATGCCTTACCTGCAGTCCGGAACCGTTCAACAGGTAAAACGCTTAACCGAGCTGTCATCTATGGACCCGATACGTATTACCCGAACCGCCAGGCTGCCGGACCCGGTCCGCATCAGCCGCTACCGCAAAGCACCGGAACTCGGGCCTGAAGTTCTGTTTTTCAGCGGCGGCTCGGCGCTAAACGACGTAAGTCGTGTTCTCAAAAACTATACATACAACTCGACACATTTAATCACTCCGTTCGACTCAGGCGGGAGCTCCGCGAAACTGCGGCAGGCATTTAATATGCCCGCTATCGGCGATTTGCGCAGCCGCATGATCGCACTGGCGGACGAATCCGTGACCGGTCACCCCGAAGTCTACCAGTTATTTACCTATCGTCTCGCCAGTGCTGAACGCAACAGTGTACTGTCGAAACAACTCGACGAGATGATACAGGGAAAATACCCGATGGTCGCGGCGATTTCGAACCCCATGCGGCGGCTGATACGTAACCAGCTCGGCTATTTCCGCGATTCCATGCCTGACAACTTCGACCTCAGGGGGGCCAGCATCGGCAATCTGATCCTCACTGGCGGCTACCTAAATAACCACCGGCATCTGGACCCGATTGTTTTCCTGTTTTCAAAACTGGTAGGTGTACTCGGCACGGTACGACCGATCGTCAATGACAACCTTCATCTGGCTGCCGACCTGCAGGACGGTAGCCGAATTTTCGGCCAGCACCGCATAACAGGGAAAGAGACAGCACCACTGCAGTCACCCATCAAACGCCTGCGCCTGTCAGGACACCCTGACAAACTGGTACCGGCAAATTCGGAAATACGCAAAAAAACCCGCAAACTGATCAGCAAGGCAGAGCTTATCTGTTATCCACCCGGCAGTTACTATTCCAGTTTGATCGCCAATATCCTCCCTGACGGCGTGTCCGCTGCCATCGCCTGCGTTGACCGCCCGAAAGTCTATGTCCCGAATCTTGGCCGGGACCCGGAACAGATTGGCATGACGCTGGAACAATGTGTCATCAAGCTGCTCGAGTACCTGCGCCCCGGCATTGCCGCAGGCTGCAGGAATGAAGATCTGCTGAACTTCGTTCTTCTCGATAGTAACAATGGGGACTACCCGTCGTCCTTGCCACTGAGTAAAATAGAGAAGCTTGGGATAAAGGTGATCGACACACGGCTCGTCACAAAGCGTAGTGCACCGCATTATGACCCGGAACTGCTGGTGCACGCACTGCTGTCCCTGACCTGAGACCGGGGCAGGAGCATCAGGATACCGAAAAGCGTGTATCGGCAGCTTACACAGCGCCTCTAAGTACATATGGGATCAACGTGTCAACGGAAACGGAGTTAAAACTGGCGCTTGAGGGCATCACGGCCGAACAACTGCAAACCCAGCCAGAGATCATGGCCCATGCGGTGGGAACGGCCCGGGAACGGCAGCTGGACAATATTTATTTCGACACAGCCCAGCTATTGTTACGCAGGCGGGATGGCGCACTGCGCCTGCGTCGGGATGGCGATCGCTGGCTGCAGACCATCAAAACCGGTGGCAACGCTTGCGCCGGTTTGCACCAGCGCAGGGAATGGGAAACAGCAGTCGCCGGGGAATCCCTTGAGCTGGAACGTTTCGACCACCCGCAACTCAAGAAACTGCTCGGGAAACCCGGTTTACCGGAAGCACTCATACCGATATTCAGAACCGACTTCCAGCGCACGACCTGGGATCTGCAATATCCGCACGGAGTGCGCGTAGAAATGGCTCTCGATCTGGGGCAGATACAGGCCGGAGAACACACCGAAACGATCAGTGAAGTGGAACTGGAACTGATTGAAGGGAAACCCGAGGATCTGTTGAAAACAGGTCGAGCACTGGCGGAAACCCTGCCGGTGAGACTGCTGAATGCATCGAAGGCGGAGCGCGGCTACCGCTTGGGTGAGTACATACCACCGGCTGGCGCCACCAAGTCCGGCCCATTGGCATTGCACAAAAAGGCCCGTGCTGAACAAGCCTTCATCGCCATCCTCCGGCAGGGCATGTCCAGGTTACAGGCTAATGAACCGCTGGTACTGGCTCAGCCCCGGGTCATCGAGGGTGTACACCAGATGCGGGTTGCTACCCGGCGCATGCGATCCTGCCTGCAGCTTTACCGGCCACTGATCCCGAAAGCGGTCAGCGTGGATATAGGCAACGCCATCCGGCGGGTCACCGATGCGCTGGGCCCGGCACGGGACTGGGACGTTTTCATCGAGGACACCCTGCAACCGCTCAGGCAGGAATTCCCGCGCCACCAGACCCTGCAGGCACTGGAGCAGGCAGCGCGGGCACAGCGCGCGACAGCCTACCAGGAAGCTGCCGACACCATTCAATCCCGCGACTATACCCTGCTCCTGTTGGACCTGAGCCTGTGGATCGAACAGCGCGCATGGCGCAAGTCGCTCAGCCGGGTGCAGATCGAGGGCCTGGATCAGCGCGCGCGGCGTTTTGCCCGTCAGGCCCTGGATGGCTATCACAAAAAGGTAATCCTGCAAGGCCAGTGTTTCGAAAAACTCGATGCGGTGCAGCGCCACCAATTACGCATACGCTGCAAGCGCCTGCGTTACGCCGCGGAGTTCTTTGCCGATCTTTTCGGCAGCAAAGGTTCCAAAGCCTACATTGCAAGCCTGGCTGCCATCCAGGATGTTCTCGGCGTGCTCAACGACGGCCGGATGGTTGAGCACCTCATGGCACAGATCCCGACAGAAGGCGAAACGGCAGCCGCGGACCTGGTGCGTGGCTGGACAGCCGCCAACGTACGCTCTCACTTGAACCAGTTCACTGTGGCCTGGGAAGACTTCAGCAATCGCGGCCTATTCTGGATATAGACATTATGGATATCAATCAATCATTAGTTTATGTAGGCGATAGCCCTATCCATGGCAAGGGGCTTTTTGCCAGGCATTTCATAAAGGCCGGTGAAATCATTGGCATCATCGATGGCATCCCCACCTCGAGCAACGGCGAGCACGTTCTCTGGGTGGACGGGGAAAATGCAATCCATGTTCAATGCGAGCTCCGATTTATTAATCATAGCGACACACCCAACGCAGCCTATTACGACACCCTGGAAGTGTGCGCATTGAAGGATATCAAGCCAGGAGAAGAAATTACCCATAACTACATGGGCGGGTGACACTGACTGGTCAGAAAAAGCTGAAATGGACTAAATCCGGATTCTTATTGGACACGGGCTGTCCCAGACTGAGAACACCACTACAGCTTGTGGCCCACTCATCATGATGAAGAAACAGCTCCAGATTATCTGAAGACCGGTTTCCCAACATGGTTTTGATAAATGTCCCGTTGGTGCTTCTGTCGGTGAGGATCAGCCTGCCTCCGCGGCATTTTCCTATTGCATGAATCCTTGAAGCCGTTTCCGAGTTTATTCTGAGGTCGCATTGTTCCCCACGCCCAAGCAATAGCTCTGATCCCTCCTCGAGCATCGTCTCCGCATTTCTGTAACGCAACGACGGGCGGTTAGCCGGGCGACGACGCTCGACAGGTTTGGCCAGGTTGCACTCGACCATCAGTGTATGGTCATCCATATCCCAGAGAGCCTGATGGATGGTATAAGGCGTGCGTTTTCCCTTGATAAAGACATCCCTGAAAAAGCGAGTGCGCAATTTTCCGGTCTCCGACAAGCTGCGATAGGCTTGGTCCGTCAACATTATCTGACCGGCCTTGGCCAGCGCAACCACACGCGCGGCGATATTCACTGTGTCCCCGAAAGGATGACCATTAGCCACACTGGTGATGCCGCTGTGCAGCCCGACTCTGACATCCAAACCCCACTTCCGATCTCTCTGCAGACTTTCCTGGATTTCACAGGCCGCGCTCAGGGCACCGTCCGGATCGGTGAATGCACACATGATTTCATCGCCGATCGTTTCAACCACGCGGCCCTGATGGCGTTCAATACAGGTCGACATGGATTCGAGATAGTGCACGATACACTGATGCGCCTGAACGTCGCCCTGGTCCGTATACAACTCTACACTGCCCGCAACATCGGCGAACAGGACCGTCATTTCCCTGGAAGTGTTCTCACCCATCAATATTTAATTCACGAATATAAAGGCCGCGGAAATAAATCAATGTGCAATCCAAATAACCACCCGAATACAGGACCCGGAAAACTGTCGAATCCAAGAACAATCTACTGCTCTGGCAGAGTAGCGGGCCAGCTCGTGGGATTTTCCCCCCATTATCAAGGCGCCGCAACCCAAGCCACGGATTGGACCCGACCAGATTCAGCCCTGGAGACCTTCTCGTTCCTGGCTGACAGGGCACTTGACAACAGCGTAGATCCAGCTGCGCTTAACAACACCGGAAAATCCGGCTTACTCACCCAGGGCCTGTTCTCTTTCCCTTAACACAGCCTTAATATAGCCTATTATTCAACCTATAAGATCGAACATTGGTTCTGACGGGTATGGAAAAACGGCAAGCGGATGAAAAAGCAGGTACGGCGCAGTCAACTGTGGACGCAATTCCAACCACAACAAATGGATCATCGAGGGGTAGCAGGTGCAATTCGGAAAGCAGCACTGGCAGAAAGTCGCCAGCCTACTGAAAACATTTGCCAGGCCGCGGTCCAAGGAACTGGAAGGCGAGTTGTCTGCAGTACGCCGCGACTACCGGGAACTGGGCCTGCGTGCCAGTACGCTGGCCAGCGAGGGTGATACGCTGCGTAAAACCCTGGGAAAGGCAAATCAGCAGATCGAGAGCGTCCACGGTGAACTGGGTGCCGCATACAAGGCGCGAGACCAACTGGCTGTTGAGCTTCAGAAGCAGCTGGAATCCCTGAAAAGCGGGATAAAGGAGGTGCAATCCGGGCACCATGAGCTGATGAAAGGGCTCGCCGATCGTGACCGTCAGTTCGCGACACTGGCGGCGAACGTTGAGGCGCACGGGACCGCTGAAAAGGAGCTGCAGGGTGTCATCAATACTCTGCAACAGCGGGTAGGCACTGCCACGCTGGATTACGCCGCCGTCACAGAAAAAAATCACACCCTTGCAACGGATCTTGAAGACCTTCGCAGTGAGCTCGATAGCACCGGGAAAAGTCATCTGCAACTGCTGGCCGAGGTTAAAAGTCTCGAGCAGCGAATAAGCGAGACTGAACGAAATGACCTCGCCGCCAAAGATCAGAAGCAGGCACTGGAGAACTCGCTAACGGAAACAGCTTCCCGGCACAGCGATACACAGCAGCAAATCAAGGCGCTGGAAGGGCAGCTGCTGGGGGAACGCGAGCGACAGCAGGCAAACAGGAACACAGTCGAGGAGAAGCTGTCCCGGCTACAGATCGAACAGGAAAGTCTCATCAATATCCAGTCAGGATTGACTGACTCATTGAGGAAAAACCGGCGTTGGGCGACGGTAGCCGTTGGCATTGCCTTCCTGATGGGTGCGCTGGCGGGTATTACAAAAACCCGGATTGCTGAGAAGGATGTCTCTGAACAGGCAGCAGTGACTGGCGATGCAAATCCTTCCCTGAAGCTCCAAGCCAGCCAGCGGAATACCCCCCCGCTGGAGGAGCCGCTGTCGCTCACCGGTGAAGCCGTGGAAAGCGCAGCATTCGAAACAGAGGCGGCACCCGTAGAAAAGACCGAACCGCGCATAGGCGAGCCACTGATCAGCAACCCCGAAGCGGACGCCAGTGGGCCTCTGAGCAACCAGCAAGCCGGTCAGATCAATAAGCCTGAACTTCCCGCCAGCACACCACAGAAGCATCCTCTGACGCCGAGTCAAGCCATGGCAGCGGCGAAGGAGGTTGAAGTGAAAGAATTTTTCGAAGGAAACGCCGGGAAAGAAGGTATCATCAGCCTGCCGAGCGGCTTGCAATACAAGGTCCTCAAGACGGGGCACGGCCAATCACCCGGACCAACGGATATGGTCATAATGCATTACCGCGGCAGCTTGCCCGACGGCCGGGAATTCGATAGCTCTTACACGAAAAAGGCTCCGGCCGCATACCGCGTCGACCAGGTCATCGCCGGCTGGCGCGAAGCCTTGCAACGCATGCGTGAAGGCGCACAGTGGGAACTGTACATTCCGCCGGATCTCGCGCTCAGCGCAGGGACATGGGAAACGCCTCGCTTTCTCCCACTCATTTACCAGATCGAACTGATATCGGTCAGTAAAGCAGGTGCATCACAACCTTAACCACAAAGGACGCAATTGCCCTGACGCTGTCGGGCTGATTTATCGATTACCAGAGCCCGGCCTGAGACCGCGATTCACGGCCCACCGGCAACAGTAGTCCTTCGCACCCTGTTGTCGGTTATCATAAGGCACAGATTCACCCACACGGGTCCAGCGATGCCAACACTCAAAATTGTGCTGCAAAAACTACTGCCGGTCGTTTCAACGATCCTGTTCTATGCATTATATTACCTGATCAGCAGCCTGCACTTCGACGTGCAAATCAAGCCCGCTGCTGTGCCGTTTGATCTACTGTTACAGCTGCTTGTCGCTTACCTGCTGTTTGCATTGTCGCGGCGGCTCTGGGTGTTCGTGGTGTTGCAGGGTCTGCTGATGGGCCTGATATACGTCGGCAACGCAGTGAAGATTTCGTTCTTCGGTGGGCCGATCATGCCCGATGATGTCTACGCATTGCGTTCGCTGCTGCTGGTCCTGGAAGGCTGGCACTTTATCGCCGCGGCGTTGCCGCTGGCGGCAATTGCCGCCCTGCTGCTGTTCAATTTTACCCTGCGTCACTGGAGTGCCTACCTGGCCAGCATGCTTGTAATCCTGATGGGCATGACCCTGGTGTACAAGCCCGTGGTGATTCTGGAACCGTTGGACCGGTACTTCGGCAATTCGGTTTGGGACCAGCGCTCCAACTACCTTTATCGCGGCGCCACGCTCTACAGCCTGCAGGAAGGCGCGCGATATTTCGCCGATGCCCATATCCCGCCGGACCGTGACCTGGCACTGTCCGCCGCAGCCAAGCTGCTGGGCAATGAAACAAAAACCACCACCACGCCTGGCAACTTCACGCCGCGCAATGTGCACATCGTACTGCTCGAATCATTCTGGGACCCGGGCCTGCTGAAAGAGGCCGGCTATAACCGGGATCCGTTGGCGCCCGCGTTCCGCAGGCTCTGGAAACAGACCGGTTTTTCGCACGTTATGAGTCCGGTATACGGTGGTTATACAGCGAACGCCGAATTTGAGATCCTCTGCGGTTTCCCAGTGATCGAGGACAATGTCAAGTTCGAACGCCAGCTGCTCAACGACGTGCCCTGCCTGCCGCACTTGCTGGCCGAGTATGGCTATCGCACCCTGGTATCGCACCCTAATGTCCCGGTATTCTGGAATCGCATCAATGCCTACCGGCGCATGGGCTTCCAGACCTACTGGTCAAAGCAGGATTTCCTGCTCGATGACATGAACCGCGAGTTTCTCTCCGATGCCTCCCTGTACCGACAGGTGTTGGAAAAGATTGCCGATCCGATTGACAGCAAGCAAGCGTTGCTCAATTACATCGTCACCTATTTCGGACACTGGAATTATCCACTGAATGACTCCCGCCCGAACACGATCACTGCATCTTCCACTGTCGGGGAAGTAAGCAGCTATGCCAACACGATGTACTACAAATCGACCGAGCTGATGACCTTCCTTGAACAGCTGCAGGCACGCGATCCCGACAGTATTATCGTGCTATTCGGCGATCACCTGCCCTTCATGGGTGAGAATTTCGCAGGCTACGTAGACTCCGGTGTGCTCGCATCGAAACGCAGCGATTTCAGTGCCGACATGTTCAAGTTCTATGTCAGCACACCCTTGGTCATCATCGACGGTCCACGCGGTCCGGTGAAGACCGGCAACCTTGCCATCTATGAAATACCGGCACTGCTGCTCAAACTGCTGCACCTGAATGAGCCAACCATCATGGATTACACGCAGGCTCCGGACGGCATGCGTGTGAGGCCCTTACCCGGCCTGCATATCGACCTGCTCGCGGACGGCGGTATCGAGGTCTGCAAGGAACCGCCCTTTTCCTCAGCCTGCCAGGTTTCCACGCGCTGGCTGCGTGACGTGCTGACCGTCAATGATGACCTGTTCATCGGACAGCAGTTCACACGACAGCCTCATCGTGGCAGAGAAATAACCGGTGCATCCACTGCTGGCGCACAACCCTGACACAAGCAGCGATTTATGTTGAACTGACAGATTAACAGGCTCAAGTCAAAACTGAGTTTGTGTATTGACACCCTGATACCGAACTATTTAACGCCTGCGGGGCTACGCCCGTTGTGACTGCCCCAAGCACTACCGCCGGCGAGGTAACACTTATTCCTTTGTTACACTGGCATCCTCGACAATAAGCGGATAAACATAGCCATAACCATAATCCTTATCCAGTGCAAGTTTGCCTTCGACGACGACAACTGCATCGATTGCTGCCGTGCCATCGGTGGTGATGGTCAAGTCATCCTGGGTGCTGCTGTCTCTGATGTGGAGCCAGTTCATGTTCATGACGTTGGCGGTGAACTTGGTAACCTGTCCCCGCACGCGTACTGCTTTTCCATTAAGCTTTTGTTTATCGGTATAGACTTCGGCGATGGTGTTGCCACCCTCAACTTTATGAATGCCTTCGACCGCTTTGGCAGCAGCTACCGGTTTGATGTTGCCATGCGGTGAGGCCATTTCTGTGCTTGTGCCTGTCTGGCTTGGGTTGTCAGTGATAAAACGGCTAACAAAATAGATAATGGGGAAATCGCGTTCCATCGAATTGCTGTGAAAGTTTTTCATCGGCATCCCGGTTGAAAATGCGATCATGTCACCGATTTTTAGCGGGGTGGTGGGCGCTGCGGCCCAGACTTTCTCTTCACCGGCATCTACTTCGGCATAGGTGTAACCGGCAGCCTCAATTATATCCGTAACCTTGCCGTAAATTGTGTTCGGGGTCTGTTGCTGCATTCCATCGGTATTATTCTGATTGGCATAGGCGAAACCGATAATTCCTGAATTGGGGAGGGTGAATGAAGAACAGGCAAGCAGTGTCACTAAAATACCAGTGCGATGCAGCATAATGAAATCACCTTTGATTAATAATTGAACAGGCGTTGAATACAATAGATAAAATTCAATCGTTTTACAGGCTCAGCGTTGAGCTGTCGTGAAAATTCGAATATATAGTACACCAGTACTCCTTCAACCTGATATTGATGGATTCAGAGCCACACAGCAATGTCAGTGCACCAACAGTAGGCGCTTTAGGCCAGGCGCGGCTCGCCGGCAATGGCAGAACCCTTGTCAAGAACCGCAACGCTGCAATGGCGTTGCTTTGTGGCTCCCTATGGGCAAGGCGAGAAGAGGCCATCTTCCGTGTTGCTTGCCCTTGAGGCCCATAATGGCAAGCTGTGGGTTGATGAGCAGCGGCACACGGGCGATGTGGGGCTTTTCTGCTAATCCTGGCACGGTTATGCTACTGACAATCAATAAAAGATTCGCACTCTCGAGGTATCGTTGATGACAAACAAAAAGCACATCTGTGTAAAAGATGTAATGAAGTCAAACTACGGTACCATCGACAGTAACGCGACCATCATGGAAGCCCTGAACGAATTGAAGAGGTTCAATACCGCCGTTCTCGTCGTCAACAAAAGGGATGAGAATGACGAGTACGGTCTCTTACTGGTGTCAGACATTGCACGCAAGGTACTGGCCAAGGATAGGGCAGCCAGCCGGGTGAATATCTATGAAGTCATGAGCAAACCAGCGGTCTGTGTCGACCCCGACATGGACATCCGTTATTGTTCACGCCTCATGTCCACATTCAACCTGACGCGCGTCCTGGTTGTGAAGGATAACGAGATTCTTGGCACTGTGAATCCGCGCGCTCTGGTACTGGACGGCTTGGCTGCAATTGCCGCGGACGAATGATCTCCCTGGTTTCAGTGGCTGAAGGCGCCCACCAAGATGCACCGGGTACGAATTTCAACGACATTTGCCCCTTGGTAACAAGTAAGCGCTTTCGCCGATTGCTCCCGCTCGTAAACCAGAACCGATGGTCCGCTTTACACGGTGCGGCCACCCACCGTTAACTGTGCAACCGCTTTTTCCAGTCAGCTGGCGTGATATCCAAACACTACACTGGCCAAAGACTCAAACCACGCCCAAGCGGCACTATGTATTCGTCTTTAGGCTGCGATTTACCCCGGTACGTCATGTAGTCATATATTAAATCCGCCACCCGCCTGGGCTCTATGTCCTCATTGTTGGCCATGGACCATATTTCTGTGGCTTGTTTGTCACCCGCGTCTAACAAACCAAAAAACCCGGTGACTTTCTTCACATCTTCCGAGTCAAGATTGCGGAATTTACGTTCAATTTCGGGGGGTAGATTCATGGCTGTGCCTCCTTCACTCGCGCCAAAATCACCTTCTGCAAGGTGTTCAAGTCCCAGACCTTGTGTCACAAGGCCCCAACATAGCAACCCCTGTTTACAAGACCCCTCTTATCTGAAGTCATCGCCTGCCATGGCTAACTCCAACGAGGCCTCGATTCTGAACCAGCTGCACGACGAGTACAAGTGCATTTC
>Ga0316189_10006381_pt1 | contig 11237 bp, 13 predicted proteins | sample LowCovwburrow_MG_FD_204930 | JGI IMG/M metagenome (GOLD analysis project Ga0316189, IMG submission 204930) | Coastal sediment microbial communities from Maine, United States - Lowes Cove worm burrow | ecosystem: Environmental > Aquatic > Marine > Coastal > Sediment | place: USA: Maine... | reverse complement strand
ATATACGGCTATAAAGGCGAGAGCAAGGGCAGGCGCTGGATAGAATGCGCTCACATGGGGCGCAATCTCTAAAGCTGTTGCAAAATGGTATAACATCCAGCTTGCAACAATAAAGATTGATGATCGAAGTGTGTAGCTTTTGATATTCTGCGACATGATGCCCCTCGCATTATCTTGTAAAAAGTATACAACTTTTCGATTTATACCGACATTGCACATTAGTACTATGAACAAAGCTAAGGCGGAGGCAGGTTTGAAATGGCTTTGGAGTGCCGGATGATGGTCTTGCTACTTAATTTAAGGATGTCCGCTTATGGCCATTAGTCGACCTTCTTTTGGTGCCTGTTTTATGTCCGCTTCTGGCTTATGAACAGACGTTCTAGGCACCCCTCAAAAACGTCTGCTTTTGTACGGTAAGCGGAAGTCTAATTCACTTTAATCCGTTCAATCTCATCAGCCACCAAAAGCCAGTCACGATAGACTTCATCATCACAGCCAGCGGCCTTTAGAGCCTCAGCCATCTTGCGCACCTCATCAGCAGCACTAGGGCCTAGTTCTTCGTAATGTTCAATTGCGAGGGCTTTAATGTCCATACCAAGGCACCTAAACGATAAGCCAGCGGTATATGCCCAGAACATTGATGACAGTGAAAACGGCATTAAGCAGGATAAGGCTATGCTCACGCATCATTACGCCTGCGACAGTCCAAGATACCGACGATACTAAGAACAGGACAAAGCCCCAGCCTGATATTGGCAGGTTGAGGGCAACAAGCGCAGCCCCTGTGACTCCGAAGAGCGTGCCTGTCCATTTAGCTATGTTGATGGTTTGTGGCATTTGGCTCTCCTGTTTCTGCAAATTATTCAATTTCTAGTTTCGGGGCATTCAACAGGGGAGGCTTTAGTTTCTCGGGTGCCCTATAGGTGCCCCGGCTCAATTGCAAGAAATCATTCAAGGCTCAGATAATGAAAAACCCTCTGGTTTCCCAGAGGGTTATCATGGTGGAGCCAAGCGGAATCGAACCGCTGACCTCTACAATGCCATTGTAGCGCTCTCCCAACTGAGCTATGGCCCCAATGCGACGTGCCCTAAAGTGTGAGGGCGTGTGCGAGCGGAATTTAATGGGCGGGCTGGGTTATGGCAAGGGGAAATATGCGTTGAAGGGGTCTTTTCTAAAGATCAACGGGGCCAGGGCTTTCGATGTGGTCAAAGACTTCAACGACATCGTCTTCAACGTGGCTAAGATCGGACGTGTCTTCCATGAGGCTGTCTTCATCATCGCCTTCGTCGTCTTCATCTTCTTCGAGCTCAAGATCAAGATCAAGAAGATCATCTTCAACATCTTCATGTTCTGTGGATGTGTTTACAGATTCAGCCTCGGCCTCGGCTTTCAAAGCGGCAAGGGCGGCCAGTCTTCCGGTTTCCGTTTGGTCAACGGTGCCGCATTTTGGGCAAGTTGCGGTGGGCCTGAGAAGATCGTAGAAACGAGCCCCACAGCTAGAACAGGTGTGTTTGTTGCCTTTGTTTGCAATTCCCATGGGGTTGTCTCCCATTCTTAAATATTTTTTGGCAATTTCATGCCGAATCTTGAATTGCCGCGTTCATTGCTTTCATTGCTTACATTGGGTTCTTTCAAAATGAAAACTATGATAGAGAAATGATAGCAATTAATTTTTCTCAACGCACCTTTTAAAAGTGAGTTTCTTTGTGGCGACATTAAGTGTTTGTAAATCTAATCCGCTTTCGGGTTCCGTTCGTGTGCCGGGCGATAAATCTATTTCTCATCGAGCCTTGATGTTGGGGGCCGTAGCCCTTGGAGAAACGCGGATTACGGGCCTGTTAGAAGGCGAAGATGTGTTGGCAACCGCCGCAGCCATGGAGGCCATGGGCGCCAAAGTGGTTCGCGAAGCGTCCGGAAACTGGTGTGTGAACGGTCTTGGCGTGGGGGGATTGCTGCAACCCCACCAAGACATTGATATGGGCAATTCAGGAACCGCCGCCCGTTTGTTGATGGGTTTGGTCGCCGGACATAATATTAAAGTGACCTTTACGGGTGATGCCTCCTTGTCTTCACGACCGATGATGCGGGTGATTACACCCCTGTCCCAAGTGGGCGCAACGTTCGAAGCTGCCGAGGGTGGGCGTTTGCCGTTGACCGAAACCGGGGCCAAATCCCCCATGCCCATTGAATATGAACTATTAATGGCGTCGGCTCAGGTTAAGTCTGCGGTTCTGTTGGCGGGTTTGAATGCGCCCGGCGAAACCGTGGTGATAGAGCCCAAACCCACCCGTGATCATTCTGAAAAAATGCTGAATCATTTTGGCGGAGACGTACGCGTTGACGAATTGGACGGCGGGGGCCGGCGCATCACCTTAAAGGGGCGTCCAGAGCTTAAAGCCCGCGATGTCATTGTTCCGGCGGATATATCTTCGGCGGCATTTCCTTTGGTGGCGGCCAGCATCGTACCTGGCTCGGACGTTACGGTGACGGGCGTGGGGTTGAATCCTTTGCGGGCCGGTGTGATTGAGACCTTGAAAGATATGGGGGCCAATATCGAAATCTTGAACCAAAGGGTTGAGGCTGGTGAAGATATTGGTGATGTTCGTGTGAGGTATGCGGGACTAAAGGGGTGCCATGTACCAGCCTCTCGTGCACCGGATCAGATTGATGAAAACCCTATTTTGTTTGTTGCCGCAGCATGTGCAGAGGGGCAGTCTAGGTTTGAAGGCTTAGAAGAACTGCTTGTGAAGGAAAGTGATCGTTTAGGCGTTATGGCAGATGGTCTAAAAGCCTGTGGCGTTGATGTTGAAAAGGGCGAAGACTGGCTGGTCGTGAATGGTATTGGCGGCACAGATACAGATATTGCTGGCGGTGTTATGGTTGACTCTCGTTTAGACCACCGCATTGCCATGTCATTTTTGGTGCTGGGCATGGTGTCGAAAGACCCGGTAACGATTGATGATGCCAGCCCCATCGACACCAGTTTCCCCGGCTTTTGTGAATTAATGGAAAGTCTGGGCGCCAAGTTCCAGACGGATTGAGGAAATAGAATGAATATCGTTGTTGCAATTGACGGCCCCGCTGCTGCGGGCAAAGGGACTTTGGCGAAACGTTTGGCGGCAAAGTACGGACTGGCAAAGCTTGATACCGGGCTTTTGTATAGAGCCGTGGGCTATAAGGTTGTCAGCCAAGGCGGCGACCCCGAAGACGCAGCCGTGGGTGAGGCGGCGGCCCGGTCTTTAGACCCGGCAGAACTCGCCAATGAGGCCCTGCGAACCGATGAAGCGGCACAAGCGGCCAGCAAGGTTTCGGCGATCCCCGGTGTGCGGGCTGCACTGCTTGATTTTCAGCGCGATTTTGCCGCACAGCCGCCGGCTTTAGAAGACGGTTCACCGGCAAGTGGGGCGATTTTGGACGGTCGCGACATCGGCACCACCGTTTGTCCCGACGCTCCCGTTAAATTATTCATCTCTGCGAGCACCGAAGTCCGCGCAAAACGGCGCTTTAAAGAGTTGCAGTATCGCGGTCTTGAGGCTATATATGCCCGCGTTCTAGAGGATATGATAGAACGTGATGCCCGGGACTCAGGTCGCAGCGCATCGCCACTGGCCGCAGCAGATGATGCTTGCGTGTTAGATACAAGTGAACTCGATGCTAACCAAGCCTTTGAAAAGGCTGTCGAATTCATTTCCTCGAAGAGCCTCTTCTGATCATCGAACGTATGTTCGCAGGAGTGTTTGAGCGTCACACCCCCAATGAGGGGTCGTGACATTTTATTTTGTTAAAGACCATCGGAACCAACCGTTTGGCCAGAATAGTAAATAAAGTTAGGAATACGAAGATAATGGCTACAGAAAATTTTGCGGACCTTTTAGAAGAGTCCTTTGGCGGACGCGACGGATTTGAAGGCAGTGTTTTAAACGGCACCGTGCTTGCCGTTGATGGCGACGCCGTGATGGTTGACGTTGGACTGAAGTCCGAAGGTCGCATCCCCATGAAAGAATTCGGCGTTGGCGCCGATGCTGATAAGATTTCCATTGGCGACAAAATCGACGTTTTCGTCGAACGTTACGAAGATCGCGATGGCCTCATTAAATTGAGCCGCGAAAAAGCGCGTCGTGAAGAAGCTTGGATCAGCCTTGAAAAAGAATTCGAAGCCGGCAACCGCGTTAACGGTTCAATCTTTGGCCGCGTCAAAGGTGGCTTTATTGTTGACCTTAATGGTGCCGTGGCCTTCTTGCCTGGTTCACAAGTTGACATCCGCCCCGTGCGCGACGTTACACCATTGATGAACACGCCTCAGCCTTTCCAAATCTTGAAAATGGATCGTGCGCGCAACAACATCGTTGTCTCGCGTCGTGCCGTGCTTGAAGAAGCCCGTGCCGAAGCCCGTTCTGAGTTGATTGCTCAACTTAAAGAAGGCGACGTTCTTGAAGGTGTTGTCAAAAACATCACCGATTATGGTGCGTTCGTGGATCTTGGCGGCGTAGACGGCTTGTTGCACGTGACCGACATTGCTTGGAAACGCATCAACCACCCATCCGAAGCTCTGCAAGTTGGCCAAACCGTCAACGTTCAGGTTATCCGCTTCAATGCTGACACCCAACGCATCTCATTGGGCATGAAGCAATTGGAAGAAGATCCTTGGGCAGGTGTTGAAGCTCAATACCCAATCGGAACAAAACTCAAAGGCCGCGTCACCAACATTACCGATTACGGCGCATTCGTCGAATTGGAAGCTGGTGTCGAAGGTTTGGTTCACGTTTCCGAAATGTCTTGGACCAAGAAAAACGTACACCCAGGCAAAATCGTTTCTACGTCTCAAGAAGTCGAAGTTATGGTTTTGGATGTGGATTCCGACAAACGTCGTATTTCATTGGGCTTGAAACAGTGTGGCGACAACCCTTGGGATTCATTCCTGGTTACGCACACTGCGGGTACCGAAGTCGAAGGCGAAATCAAGAACATCACCGAATTCGGTTTGTTCATTGGTCTTACCGAAGAAATCGACGGCATGGTTCACTTGTCCGATTTGTCTTGGGATTTGACCGGCGAAGAAGCCATCAAAGAATTCACCAAGGGCGATGTTGTGAAAGCCAAGGTCTTGGATGTTGATGTTGCTAAAGAGCGTATTTCTTTGGGCATCAAACAATTGACCAAAGACCCATTCGAAGAAGGCATGTCCGGCTTGAAACGTGGCGCTGTTGTGACCTGTGAAATCACAGCAATTACAGACGGCGGCATCGAAGTTACGGCTGGTGACGGCGTTCCTGGCTTCATCCGTAAGGCTGAATTGTCCCGTGATCGTTCCGAACAACGTCCTGATCGTTTCGCCGCTGGTGAAAAGATTGATGCGAAGGTTATGCAAATCGACGCTTCTAACCGCAAGCTGACGTTGTCTGTTAAAGCTCTTGAAGTTCAAGAAGAAAAAGCCGCGATGAATGAATATGGTTCATCAGACTCCGGCGCTTCCTTGGGCGACATCTTGGGCGCAGCTTTGAAAGAAAAGAGCACCGGTGACGAAGCCGAAGCTCCTAAGAAAAAAGCAGCACCTAAGAAAAAAGCTCCAGCAAAAAAAGCCGCAGCTAAAAAAGAAGAAGCTGCAGCAGAGGACGCTGGCGAGGAATAATATTCTCACAGCCTTTGCTTAAACAAAAAGAAACGCCCCCGGCTCAATTGTCGGGGGCGTTTTTTTGTGAAGATGTGCTAAGGTCGCTTTTCATATTTGAGACAGAAACCGAGGAACACCATGTCGACAGACACAGACCTATTAATCGAACGGCGCCGGGCTCGGCGTCAGGGCTTATTTTGGAAAGTGATTGCGGCCTTGTCCGTGACAGCTGTTGTGGCGATGCTGGCATCTGGCGGTTCTACACAGATGGGTAAAATAGGCAACTTTGGTGGTGGCGCTGAAGTCGATTCCGATCATATCGCGCGCTTGAATATCGAAGGCATTATTCTAGAAGACCGCTGGCGTGATGCTTTGATTGATGAGCTTAAAGACGATCAGAAAGTTCAGGGCGTGGTGGTTTACATCAACAGTCCCGGCGGAGCCGTGGTGGGGGGTGAAAACCTGTACCGCAATTTGCGCAGCCTCGCGCAAGAAAAACCCGTGGTCGCGGTGATGGGATCGTTGGCGGCATCGGCTGGTTATATGACGGCGATCAGCGCCGAACGCATTTATGCCCGCGAAGGCACCTTGACCGGGTCCATCGGTGTGTTGTTTGAATCTACCGAAGTTACGGGCTTGCTCGACAAAATGGGGGTGAAATCTGAACTGGTGAAAAGTGCCCCTTTGAAAGCGCAACCCAACCCCATGGAACCCTTTACCCATGAGGGCCGCGCCGCAATTAAATCCGTGGTTATGGACATGTACGATATGTTCGTCGACATGGTGGCCGAACGTCGCAACATGCCCCGCGAGCAAGTTTTGGTGTTGGCCGACGGACGCATCTACACGGGACGCCAAGCTTTGAAAAATGGTTTGGTGGATGCCATTGGCGGAGAAAAAGAAGCGGTCATTTGGATGGAAACAGAAAAAGGTGTGGCGCCAAATTTGCCCGTTGTCGAGGCTAAACCCGAATATCCGAAGGGTAATATCGTCAATCAGCTGATGGGTTTTGCTGGAAAAGCTTTGGCTTCAGAACGACTTACACTTGACGGGCTGCTCTCGGTTTGGCACCCTAAGATGTAATTGCTGTGCGTAACAGCAGGAAACAGGTGGTTGCACCTGAAATCGGGTTTTTATTTTGACGTGGAATTGGTGTGGTTTATGCGCTAAGTTCTTATGAATTAAAGCCTGCAAGAGGTATTAAGCATGACAAAATCTGAATTAATTCAAAGGCTCGCAGAAGCGAATCCCCATCTCTATCTGCGTGACGTCGAACGGATTGTTACAACTATTTTTGATGAAATTACGGATGCATTAGCCAATGGCGATCGCGTTGAGTTGCGCGGCTTTGGAGCATTTTCGGTGAAAGAACGTGGTTCTCGCACAGGGCGCAACCCGCGCACAGGTGAAGCCGTGGACGTTCCCGCAAAATACATTCCATACTTCAAAACCGGTAAACAGCTTCGTGAAAAGTTGAATACAAACGGCTAACTTTAAATTGGACTGGGCTTAAACCCGGTCCTAAGGCTGGAGTATAGCCCCGTGCGGCGCATCCTAACTTGGGCTTCTTGGTTGATCATGGTGCCAGTCTTGGCATTTGCGGTCACATTTGCGCTCAACAACAAATCACCCATAGAACTTATTTTGTGGCCCTTTGGCCTTGCGATTGAATTGCCAAGTTACTTGGCGTTGTTCGCATCCATGATCTTTGGCGTTCTCTTGGGCGGCATTTTTGCGTGGATGGGCCAAGGGCGTGTGCGTTCATCCCTGCGCGGACAAGCTTATGAAGGTGAAGTTGCTCGGCGTGAGCTCAAAACCGAACGTGAAAAAGCCGAAGCGTTGGAACAAGAGCTCAAAACCTTGAAGGCTTCAACCACGCCAACGGCACAAACAAATCTCACCGTCGTCCAAGAAACGATCCCGCCCCAGCAAAACGTAGGTTAACCGATGGCCGATATTACTCACCCTTGTCAGCGTATTTTTGTGGCGCTCGATACCACCGATGTTGGTCAAGCTGTTGAACTGGCAAGTGGGCTTAAAGGGTCTGTTGGTGGCGTCAAAGTCGGCAAAGAATTTTTCACCGCCAACGGTCCCGAAGGTGTACACCGCATTACCGAATGCGGCATGCCGTTATTTTTGGATTTGAAATTTCACGACATCCCGAACACGGTGGCCAGCGCCATTCGCGCCGCGTTGGCCTTGAACCCGTTTATGGTCAATGTACACGCCAGCGGTGGACGCCGTATGATGGTCGCCGCATCTGAGGCCGCCAACGAAGCGGACAATCGCCCAATCGTTTTGGGTGTGACGGTTCTGACGTCCATGGCCGGGGAAGACTTAGCCGAAGTCGGTGTTGATGTTGAACCTTTGGAACAAGTTTTGCGCCTCGGCCGACTGGCGAAATCCAGCGGTCTTGACGGCGTGGTCTGTTCGGCCAAAGAAGTCGTCGCCCTTCGGGGGTCTGTGGGGCCAGATTTTAAATTGGTCGTTCCTGGCATCCGCCCCACATGGGCCAGTGCAGATGATCAACGCCGTATCGTCACGCCGAAAGACGCCGTCGATTTAGGTGCAGATTACCTGGTTATCGGTCGTCCCATCACGGGACACGCCGACCCCATCGAAGCCGCCCGTTTGATCGCCGAAGAACTGACCTAACAAAAGGCATTTTAACATGACCCAATCGACCAGAACTGTTCGAGAAGTTACGTTATTTAAAAAGAAAAAAAAGCCAAAGCCCAAAAGCCAAGCCCAAAGTGAATTTGAATTAACGTATAGATCTTTGGCCAAGGCTGGTTTTTCAGCTGTCTTTACAAATATCGTCCCCATGGTTCTGATCTTGTGGTTTCCAATCCTTGTGAGCGTTATGGTCGCCTATGGGCAATGGAACATGGCCGCCACAGTGCCGCTGCCGTTCTGGTCCGGTTTTGATTTCCTCACAAAATTAATTTTATTCAGTAGCGTTGTCATCGCCATACAACGTTTTCTTTTGTTGGAAGAAAGGCCGAAGTTTCCCGGTTTTAAATTTTCCAAACGTGAACTGAACGCTTGGATTTGTAACTTGGCCATTTGTGGATGGGTTTTGTTCATTTTGGCCCTGCCTTTGGCTCTGATGTATGCCTCTGTCTGGGCCATGGACAATTATCCCGACCTCATTTGGTGGCGGGTCATGATGAGTTTGTTTGGGTTCATTTTTCTGGCCGGGGCCTGCTTGGCGCTTGATGCTTGGACCCGCTTGTTTTTTGCCTTGCCGACCGTTGCGTTAGACCAGCCCGGTGCATGGAAAGACCGTCTTACAGAGGCTTTGAAATTTGGCTCGGGCTATGCCTTTACATTGGCGGGTGCCTTCTGCCTTGCGGTCGTCCCATTTCTCCTCGCAATCTTCGCCCTCAGCTTTGTACCGCCCTCAAATGGGTTTGGCTTGATGGATGTCTTGGCCCAAGTCATGGGCTGGTTATTTGCCGCCGTGATCATCGCCCTGTACGCCGTTGCCTATAGGGCCATCGAAAAAGACCGCGCTGAAAAACCTGAATCGTGAATGCCGTTTTGTGTCATTTAAATTCCATGGGGCGTTTGCTGCGCACCCATTTTAGCGCCCTTCTGCTCGCAGCCGTATTGCCTTTTGTCTGCTCCCATCTGGTTGTGCTCTTGGCTCGGCAAATCGGTATGCCGTATCGGTTAGGCTTGGACTTCGTGCATGGTCTGTTTGTGTTGTCGTATCTGACCGTGGTGGTGCAACTGCGCTTTGATGGATTGGCTAAGTTTGGTTTCGCGGTGGCAAGGCCCCGTTGGCCGGGTTTTCAGCCTTTGATTTTGGCGGTCTGTGCGGTGGTTCTCATCGGGCTTCCGGCGGCTTTGGTTTTGCACCCAGCGGTACAGGCTTTGGAATCCTTGGCGGATCAAAATGGTGGGGCTTGGGCCCTTGTTCCGACCGTCATGTTTCCTGAATTTATCATGACCACATTGATAGGCTTGGCGCTGGCGGCGGGAAAAGGTAAAGTCAGCTCATGAGCTTGGAAGTCAAAATTTGTGGAATCAATTCTGCCGAAGGTTTGGGCGCTGCCGTATCCGGCGGGGCCTCGATGCTGGGGTTTGTGTTTTTTCCGCCGTCTCCGCGCTGTGTGACTCCCGTTGAAGCCAAGGCCTTAATGGGTTTGGTCCCCCAAGGCGTGCAAAAAGTCGCCTTGTTTGTCGATCCCGATGATTTCGATGTTGGCGCGATTTGTCGCCAATTGCCGATTGATCTCATCCAACTTCACGGGGCCGAAAGCTTGGAGCGTGTCGCCGATATAAAAGCCGTCACGGGTCTGCCCGTCATGAAGGCGGTGGGTATTCAAGGCCCAAACGATATCAAACGGGCCCATGACTATGAAAGCGTTTGTGAACGTATTTTGTTAGATGCCAAGGCGCCCAAAGGGGCCAAGCTTCCCGGTGGTAATGCGTTAAGCTTCGATTGGGACTTAATCCAAGGCGAAACGTGGACAAAACCGTGGATGTTGGCGGGTGGATTGACGGCTGAAAACGTAGGTGCAGCGGTCGCGACCAGCGGGGCCACGTTTGTTGATACGTCCAGCGGCGTCGAAGACAGTCCGGGCCACAAAAGTGTGCAAAAAATCCAAGAATTCCTGAAGTTGGCAAAATCGCTCTAAACCCTTTTAAAGCGGTCGCTTTCGGGGTATTGTCCGCGCTTAAATATTCTTCATTGGCGAACAAACGGCAAATAACATGACCAAGCCCAATACCTATCGCGAAGGACCCGACCAAAATGGCCGTTTCGGCATTTTTGGCGGCCAATTTGTTGCCGAAACCTTGATGCCCTTGGTGCACGATGTGGCCGAGGCTTATGAGGCGGCTAAACTTGATCCTGAATTTGCGCGCGAAAAAGATTATTACCTCGCCCAATATGTGGGTCGTCCCAGCCCTTTGTATTTTGCCGAACGCCTGACCGAAGAGTTCGGTGGTGCTAAAATTTATCTCAAACGCGAAGATTTGAACCACACCGGCGCGCACAAGGTGAACAACACCATCGGCCAAATTTTGCTCGCCAGACGCATGGGCAAAAAACGCATCATCGCCGAAACGGGTGCGGGTCAGCACGGCGTGGCGACGGCAACCGTGTGTGCTTTGTTTGACATTCCGTGCACCATTTACATGGGCACCAAAGACATCGAACGCCAAGCGCCTAACGTGTTTCGCATGAAAATGCTGGGCGCCGAGGTAAAGCCTGTGACGGTGGGATCGTGTTCGTTAAAAGACGCCATGAACGAAGCCATTCGCGATTGGGTGACCAATGTGGACACCACGTATTTCTTGATCGGCACGGCGGCGGGTATGCATCCTTTCCCCATGATGGTCCGTGATTTTCAATGTGTGATCGGTGATGAGGTTCGGGCGCAGTGTATGGAGGCCGAAGGTCGCTTGCCCGACACTTTGGTCGCGTGCATCGGTGGCGGATCAAATGCGATTGGCCTGTTTCATCCGTTCTTGGACGATCCTGACATTCGCATCATCGGCACCGAAGCCGCCGGACGTGGCATCGAAACGGGCAAACACGCGGCAAGCTTGAACGCGGGATCTCCCGGTGTGTTGCATGGCAACCGCATGTACCTGTTGCAAGACGAAGACGGC
>Ga0316189_10006380_pt1 | contig 11238 bp, 6 predicted proteins | sample LowCovwburrow_MG_FD_204930 | JGI IMG/M metagenome (GOLD analysis project Ga0316189, IMG submission 204930) | Coastal sediment microbial communities from Maine, United States - Lowes Cove worm burrow | ecosystem: Environmental > Aquatic > Marine > Coastal > Sediment | place: USA: Maine... | reverse complement strand
GCCTAGGGCCGACCGTGACCCGTGAGTTTTACGAGCCGTACGTCAAGAAGCTCTACGGCACTGACCCCTGGTTGCTCGGATCAGAACTCGCCCGGCGCCGCGTCTCAGCCGCGTCACCGATGGCCGTGATCGCTAAGGCACTACGAGCTCAACGCCGAGATGGTCGGATCTTCTACTACCCCCGTCGTGGTTATGGCCAAGTGTCAGAGGCCCTCGCCGATGCAGCAGTCAAAGCGGGAGCCGACATGCGGTTGGGGCAGCGGGTGGTGAGCATACGATCTGGCGTCTCGCCAGTAGTGGAGACCGAAACTGAGTCAGTGGCAGTGGATCTGGTGTTCTCTACCATGCCGGTTCCGGCCTTGATCGAGGCGTTGGGCGCGGGCGTACCACCCGAGATCGGTGAAGCGGCCGCCGCTCTTACCACCCAGTCGATGGTGCTGGTATACCTCGTCTTGCCCCGTTCTCAGTACACCTCGTTTGACGCCCACTATTTTCCCTCGGCTGACCTAGCCATGAGCCGGCTTTCTGAACCAAAGAACTATCGTGATGGCGACGATCCAGACGACCGCACGGTATTGTGCGCCGAACTGCCATGTCGAAGAGGTGACCAGATCTGGAACGCGTCGGATCAGGAATTAGCGGCCCTGGTGGCGCGCGACTTGGCTCGAGCCGATTTGCCCGCGGTGGATGGGGGACACAAATCAGGAGCAGCGGGGGCCGAAATGGAGGTCGAAGTGCGACGGCTACCCTCGGTCTACCCCGTGTACGAACAGGCGACAGAACCCGCCCGGGCCCAGTTGGAACGCTGGTTGGCGTCGATTCCCAACGTTCTAAGTTTTGGTCGCCAGGGGTTGGATGTACCTGACAATCTCCACCATGTTCTGGACATGGGCTACTCAGCGAGTGATGCGATCGACGATGTTACGGGAGGGGTCAACGCCGACCAGTGGCAACGATCGCTTCAACGATTCCGGTCACATGTGGTGGTCGACTAAACGACTAACCCGTGGCGTTGACTGGTAGGTGAGAATCGATGTGGCGTTGTAGGCCCTCGGCCAGACTTACCAGGGGTTTCCATCCGAGATGATGAGTGGCTCGTGAGGTGTCGCCGCCGGTGCGGATCACGTCGCCGGCCGCTGCGGTGGTGTGAACACGAGGTACTGGCCGCCCCAATAGGTGTTCCACCGTCGTAATCATTTCGTTCACCGAACACGAAGTGCCCCCGGCGATATTGATCGCCAAGCCCGACGGAACCGGTTGGGTGGCGGCAGCGAGATTGGCTCGAGCAACATCGTCCACATAGGTGAAGTCGCGGATCTGGCGACCCGAACCAAATATCGTGATTGGTGTGTCGGTTACGGCCGCATCGAGTAGGCGGTGAGTGAGCATGTCGGGTCGTTGACCGGGCCCGTAGACGGTGAAGTAACGGAGGCTGACTGTCTCTAGGCCGCGGCTGGTGCCGTAGAGGTGTACGAGTTGTTCGCCGGCCAGCTTGGTGATGGCATAGGGGCTGGCCGGTACCGTAGCCTGGTCCTCGGAGGTGGGGAAGCCGCCGGCATCTCCATACACCGACGAAGATGATGCGTACACCACCCGCCGAGTCCCATGCCTGACGGCCGCGTCGAGTACGACCTTGGTCGCTTGCACATTGGCTTCCACATAGGAGGTGAAGTCGCTCCATGATCGACGAACCCCAGGCTGTCCAGCCAGGTGAACAATAGCGTCCACCCCGATGAGGACGTGATCGATGGGGTCCACCAGGAGATCCAACCGGTGGAACTGGAAGCCCGCACGGCTGACCAGTCGGTCGAGATTACGCAGTTTTATTGCCGGGTCGTAGAAATCGGTAATGGCATCAAGGCCAACCACCTCATGACCCTGGTCAAGCAGTTCGGTCGCCGTTGCGGCACCAATGAACCCGGCAGCGCCGGTAACCAGAAATCGCATGGTCGGGGCTCCCCTCGTCTCGAGGCTGGGGTGGAATGGAGGTAACCTGGCTCCGAAGACATGATAAGGATGCTTACTATCCGATGGCAAGTGAGCCAGCAGGGTGTCATGAATCTGTCAGCTGGTTGAGGTGGCCTGATGGGGAGCCTTGGCCTGCTTGTCGCTAGGGTGGCAGTCACTATGGCTCACATATCCCCTTTGTCTAGCGAGGAATTGGAAACGCACCGCGAACGACTGGCGGTCGTGGAACAGTTGATGGGTTTTGTACCCAACTCGATGCCGACTATGGCTCGGGTGCCGGGTTTGCTGGAGTCGTTCCAGGGGCTGGCTCGAGTCGTACTGGGAAACGACCTGGTGCCCCATGACCTGAAACAACTCATCGCGCTGGTGGTGAGCATCGGAAGTGGGTGTCGTTACTGCCAGTCTCATACGGCCCATTCGGCCCATCGGCTCGGCGTGAGCGAAACTCGACTGGCCGACGTTTGGACGTTTGAAACCAGCGATCAGTTTTCCGATGCTGAGCGTGCCGCATTGCGCGTCGCTTTTCATGCCGGCCAGGTGCCCAACGAGGTCACCGAATCCGACATGGAAGAGTTGAAACGGCACTGGAGCGATGATCAGATAGCGGCCATTGTGGCCGTAATCTCGCTTTTCGGATATCTCAACCGATGGAACGACACGATGGCCACCACCCTTGAAGATGCTCCAAGGGGTTTTGGGGAACAAATATTGGCCGAGAACGGCTGGATCGCCGGCAAACATCACGCCAGTTAAACCGGGGTCATGAGGTGGTGTTGAGTTCCCGGTATATCGCTGGTATTACCCGGCGGAGATAAGGGCCAAGTTTGATGAAGCTATCACCCGCGGTGCGGAACCGGTAGGTGATCCCCACCTCGGCATAGCGATATCCTTTGGCTAGTAAGTCAAGAGTGATGACCTGGGCGTAGTTGAAATCGTGGATCACTTCCGCGTCCCGGGCGGCAGCGGGCGAAAAGGCCCGGTATCCCGATTGCCCGTCGGTTACCTTCGTGCGACTCAAAAAGGCGACGCATCGGGTGAGCACCTTGTTGCCGAATCGGCGATGGGGACGCATATGTTCGATTTGGCCTAGGAACCGGCTGCCCACCACATAGTCAGCTTCGTTGGCCAGTATCGGGGCCACCAGGTTGGCGAGTTCCTCAGGAGGGTACTCTTCATCGGCATCACAGAACGCGACAGCAACCGGATCATAGGTGAGGGCGTGGCCTAGGCCGAAGCGAACCCCGGCTCCCAGCCCCTGGGTGGAAGGAAATGACACAACTTCGGCTCCGGCGGCTGCCGCGATTTCGGCCGTTTGATCACTGGAACCGTCGTCGATAATCAGGGTATGCACGGGATGGCCGAGTACTGAGGCCGGCACCCGGCCGATGCACTGGCCCACGGAGTCTTGCTCGTTGAGTGCAGGCATGAACAAGACCACGGGTCGTGGCGCAGTGTTGGGTGCCGCTGTTGTCACCACCTCGTTGGAGGGGGGCGGGGTTGTGGCGGGTCCCGACGATGGATCGGGGGGAATCGACCGAGGTGGGCGCGCCTTGGGTAGGCGAAGCCGTCCGACCAAACTGGGGGCGGGGACCACCACGGCCACCCCACCGGCGAAAAGCGAGTAGGTGGTCTTGACCGCATGAGCGGTGAGCGCGGCCACCAGGGCCACCTCAGCGTCATGACCAAGGGCGACGTAGGCGGCGACGGCCGCGGCCTCATAGATGCCGAGTCCGCTCGGGGTAAAGGCGATCACCTGGGCCGCAACCGCCACTGCGGTGATGAGGAGGGCGTCTCCGGCAGAGATTTCGAGCCCGGCCCACGAGGCGGCGTGCCAGGTGACGACGGCTTCGAACAGCCAGGCCGCCGCGGTGAGCGCGAATGCGGTGGGTCCTGGAAACCGCACCGTGGTGGTGGCGTTTGCGGCTTTCCGCCACCACCATCCGGCCGCCAGCGCTACGGCGAACAAGGCCACCGCGGCCCCAAACACCCATGGGCCAACAAGGCGCATGAACACAGTGGGAGCAAGCAGCCATCCGATGCCCAGAACTGTGGCAATATCTGCTGTGCGAAGCAGCACGGTCGACGAGGCGGCCGCATCGAATGAGACGTTGGTCCGGCGCACGACGCTGGCGACTCGAAATGGCTCCCCCAGTCGTAGTGGCAGTACATGATTAGCGCCTAGGGCAAGGTGAATTCCGGCCAGGGAGTGCCCCAGTGAGAGCGTCGGAACCAGTCGTCTCCATGCCATCGAACGGAGGAGGAACGCCACAAAAAATGCCGTGATTGAGATGGTGAGACCGACCGGATCACCAGCCATGGCACGGAACGCTCGGCCCAGGTCACCCGCATCGACGGCGAACGCGAGCGCTGCCACCATTAACCCCAATCCGGCAATGCCGATCACGGCAATCGTCAGCGGAGAGTCGAGACGTAGGCCAAGCCGAGTCAACACCTTCTTCATGGGGCCTAGGGTAGGCCCGAACGGCGCAAAACGTTAACGGTGCTTTACAAAACCTGGGAGGACGCAATGACATGAGACGCTATCGTGTGGCTGTGTCTGCATCCCGTTCGATGGAGGCCCCGGCGGAAACGATGGGGCGATCGTCAAAACGAATCGTGGGGGGCCGCCTCACGATGATCTGTTTCTGTGGTGCGCTCATGGCCGGGCTTGTCGGCATCGACGCTTCGGCCACCTACGGAGCCCGGGTGAGCGCCGACGAACCCCAGTATCTGTTAACCGCGTTGAGCCTGGCCCAAGATCATGACCTCGATACCAGTGATGAGATCAATGAGGAGGCATTTCGACCGTTTCACCAAGCCAACCTGAATCAACAGACCATCGAGCTCAACCAAGCGGGTCAACGAATCAGCCCCCATGATCCGCTGCTACCGATGGTGTTAGCGGTACCGGTGGGGATCGCTGGATGGGTAGGCGCCAAGGTTGCCCTGGCGGTATTGGCGGGGATGACTGCCATCACCACCCTCCATTTGGCGGTGCGACGATTTGGGGTCTCACCGACGCGGGGGGCTGGGGTGGTTCTGGCCTTCTTTGTGGGGTCGCCGCTTGCTTCATACGGCGCTCAGGTATATCCGGCCATGCCCGCGGCGTTGTTGGTGGTGGTCGGTGTGGCGGCGGTCACCGGAGGCCATTCTCGGCGAAAGGCGGTGGTGGCGGTAGTGGTGGTGGTGGCTCTACCGTGGCTATCAGTCAAGTATGTTCCGATGGCGGCTGTGCTCGCCGGAGCGTTCTTAGGGGCGCATTGGCACCAGCAGCGCCGAACGGCCGTTGCCCTGTCGACAGGGGTCTTTGCCCTGGCTGGTTTGGTTTACCTCTTCATCCACCAGCGGATTTGGGGTGGTTGGACGGTCTACGCCAGCGGCGACCATTTTGTCGACAGTGAATTCTTGGTAGTAGGTAGTCGGCCGAACTATGTGGCCCGAACCAACCGACTGTTGGGCCTACTCATCGACCGATACTACGGTATTGCCGCCTGGGCGCCGGTTTATCTCTTCATGCCGGTGGGAGTGTTGGCCATGATTCAGCATCGTGACCGTTCGCCCCGCACCGACCCTGCTGCCCGCTGGTGGGAACGTCACTTCGATGGCTTGGTGATATTGGCCGTGGTGGCGGTGGCCTGGGCCGTGGCCACCTGGGTGGCCCTTACCATGCACGGTTGGTGGTGGCCGGGCCGCCAGATCGTTCCGATCCTGCCTTTGGTGGTGGTGGCCGTAGCCGTGTTCGTCCAAAGGTTTCCTCGTGCCCTGTGGCCGTTGTTGGGGTTGGGGGTAATCGGAGGTTTCAATTGGATTTGGATGGTGGTCGAGGCATCGACAGGACAGCGGGCCCTCATCGTCGATCACGAAGAAACCGCCAATCCGCTGTTTCAGACGTGGAAACAGGTGTTACCTGATCATCGGGTTGATGCGTTGGGTGATCAGATCCTGACGCTTGTTTGGGCCGTGATTTTGGCGGGATCAATCTTTCTAGCCTGGCAGGCGACGCGCCAGCGACCCGCCGAGTCTAACGAGCCGAGGGGGCCCGCCTCAGCATAATAAGCTCAGTGTCGCGGATGCCGCCGGTGTTCATGTCAGCCCGTGTTACGCATTCCGGCCGCGATTCCGTTTACCGTAAGCAGTAGGGCTCGGTGCGCTCGCCGCTCATCACTGGTGTGGCTTCGGCTCCGAGCGAGCATGTCGATCTGGAGCACATGCAACGGGTCGAGGTAGACGTCGCGCACGGCCAACGTTCGTTGGAGTACCGGAAGGTTGCCCAGTAGCGGTCGGGTAGTCACCCGACTGAGTTCATCGATAGTGAGCTCATATTCGGCGCGAACCATATCGAGCAGATAGTGGAGCTCTTCGGGAACCAACCGATCCACATAACGCTGGGCGATTTCGAGGTCGGTCTTCGCGAGGGTCATCTCGACGTTGCTGACAAAGGTGCCAAAAAAGGTCCAGTGGGCGAACATCTCAGCTAATTGTTCACCAAATCCGGTTTCTCGAACCGCTTGCAGGCCGCTCCCGACACCGAACCACCCGGGAATGATCTGGCGGCTTTGTGTCCAACCAAAAACCCATGGAATGGCGCGTAGGTCCTCCAGCCGTTTGGTGGACGTACCCCGGCGGGCGGGGCGCGATCCGATGTTCATAGCCCCAAGCTCTTCGACCGGAGTAGCAGCCTCAAAATACGAGGGCAGCGCCGGATCCTCCACAAATCGGCGATAGGCCTGGTAGGAGGCTTGCGACATTGCCTCCATGACATCGCTCCACTGGGCGAGCATCGATCGCTCAACCGTGGGAGCGGCTTTGGCTACGGTCGATTCCAGCACCGCGGCTAAGGCGAGATCAAGGTTGCGTCGGGCGATCTCGGGCTGGCTGTATTTGTCGGAGATCACCTCACCCTGCTCGGTGATTTTGATCTGACCGGCGACTGCTCCCGATGGCTGCGACAGAATCGACTGGTTGGTCGGTCCGCCACCGCGGCCAACGGTTCCGCCTCGGCCGTGGAACACCCGGATCTGGATTCCGGTCCTCGCGGCCACGTCCCGCACCGACCGCAAGGCCTTATGGATTTCCCATTGGCTGGTGGTGATGCCGCCGTCCTTATTCGAATCTGAATAGCCGACCATCACCTCCTGCACATCGCCGCGAAGTCGCACATATTCACGGTATTCAGGTACGGCCAGCAGTGCTTCGAGTGTGGGTTCTAGGGCACGAAGGTCGCCGATGGTCTCGAACAAGGGCACGAAATCGAGGCGAGCTACCCCTCGGCCGATATCAACCAAACCCACCTCACGAGCTAACACGAGGGGAGCGAGAATGTCGTCAACGCCTTCGGTCATCGAGACGATGTAGGTTTCGATGGTTCCATCACCGTATTCGTCGAGCAGTTCACGGATGGTGGCGAACAGAGCCAGGGGAGAACCGTCGTCGGCCACATTCGGAGGTGCAAGCGGCCTCCCGGTGCTGACCTCGTCTTGGAGCAGCACCAGCCTCGGCCCCCGCTCCTTGGGGTAGTCCTTGCCGATACCAGCAAACAACTGGCTGACAGCGTCATGATGGGCGGCGGCATGCTGGCGGATATCGAGCGATGCGAGATGGAATCCCAGCGACGCCACCAGCCGCTGGACGCGTCGGACGCGCCCGTTGGCGATGAGCCGACCATCGTTTGTTACTAACGACCGAGCAAGAACCGCTAGATCAGTGGCGAGTTCGTCAGGGTGGGAGTAAGCCCGAGGCCCGCCACTCTGGGTTTCTTCGAGCCGTTTGGCCATTACCAGCAAGGCCAGTCGGTACCATTCGCCGTCATTGATCCGGCCGAACTCGGCGAACACGTCAGCGAACTCAGTTCGAGCTGCCTCCACGTATTCGCGCAGCTCATCGGACGGGGCTCGGATCACCTCCGATGGGGACAACTCGGCGTGCAGACCAGTGAGTTCGGCGTGTAACAACCCCAGAGCTCGGCGTCGTTGCAGTGCTATCACCTCACGGGTTACAGCCGGGGTTACGTTGGGGTTGCCGTCACGGTCGCCGCCGACCCACGATCCAAAACGGATCGGGGTCGCGTCGGGGGCGAGGGTTTGATCGAAGGCTTCGAGCTCAGCATCTAGATCCGACCAGATATCGCCCAGTGCTTTTCCGGCCACCTGCTCCAAGTAGAACAGTGCCGTTCGGGCTTCGTCCACCGGTCCGGGTCGTTCTCGGCGAATTTCGTCGGTTTGCCACATCAGGTCTATGAGTTCGTCCACTCGGCGGTCGATGCGGCGACGATCACTGTCCACCAAGCCGGTGGCAGCCCGAGCTTCGATAAGGCGGCTGATCCGAGTGAGTTTGTCGAGGATCGAGCGACGAGAAGCCTCGGTGGGATGAGCAGTGAAAACCGGATGGAGGGTCATCGCGGCCAGGGAGGCCGCAATCGCCTCGGGGCGGTGACCTTCGTCGACGAGGCGGCGAATCGTGGCCGAGAGTCGGCCCGACTCGGCGGTGTGGATGTTTAACTCCTCGATGCGGTGAACCTGTTCGGTGGTGTTGGCCAGATGAAAGTACAGGGTGAAAGATCGAGCCAGTTTGATGGCGTCGGTATCGTCGGCGTCGGCTACGAGCTCAAAGAGTTGTTGACCGGCCGCTATCCCATCCTCATTGCGTAACCGGCGGGCCAGCACTCTGACCTGTTCCACCAAATCGAGGAACTCGGCACCTTCTTGTCGAGAAATTGTCTGCCCCAATTGGCGTCCGAGACGGTTGATGTCACGCCGAAGCTGGTCGCCCCGTTCAGGCGGGACGGATACCGGGAATGATGAGGAAGAGGGTGCGGTCATACGCTTACATCCTGGCGGCCTTGGCGGGCGAATCCGACCTCGTCGGAGGGCATGACATCGGCCGGTGCCTGAGAGCGGTAGACCATGAAGCCCGGGTGGCGGTGCCACCCGTTACACGACGCGATATCTGGCTGGTACTGCCGGGCGTCGGCTACTGTTCAGCTATGACCAACGATGCGCTGAATTCCGACCTTGGCCCCAAGGCCGCTACCTCGGCCACGGCTGAACGGAACCGTTCGGCGGCCCAACAATTGGATCTCGGCAACGTTGACTTTGAACTGGCGGCCCGGGGACTGGTTGCCCAACACCCCACCGGCAAGATTGATGGCCCACGGCGGACAGCCTGGGATATCAACCGGTACGACTTTGTGCATTCCGAAGCCCCGGAGACGGTCCATCCCAGTCTGTGGCGACAAGCAAAACTCGACAAGCATCATGGCCTGTTTCAGGTTGACGAAGGGTTGTGGCAGGTGCGGGGGTATGACCTCTCGAATGTCACGTTCATCGAGGGAGCCACGGGGTGGGTGGTGATTGATCCACTCACGACCACGGTCACCGCCGCGGCTGCCCTTGAACTGGTTAATCGTGAACTTGGCGAGCGGCCTGTCAAGGCCGTCATCTACACCCACAGCCACTCTGACCACTATGGGGGTGTGTTGGGGGTGACATCCCAAGAAGCCGTAGATGCAGGCGATGTGGCGATTATCGCGCCCGAAGGATTTTTGGCCGAGGTAACTTCAGAGTTCATCATCGCTGGCCCCGCAATGGGCCAACGCGCCACCTATCAATTCGGCATCAACTTGCCGCCGGGGCCAATGGGCCATGTGGACGCCGGTCTCGGAATCGCCACCCCCATGGCTGAGTCGGGTCTGATTGCCCCGACTATCGATATCAGTCACACCGGTGAGGAACACGTGTTTGACGGGGTACGGGTGGTGTTCCAGAACACTCCCGATGCCGAGGCGCCTGCGGAAATGAACTTCTACTTTCCTGACCAGGGGTGGTTGTGCACGGCCGAAAACTGTACCCACACCATGCACAACCTGATCCCGTTTCGGGGAGCCCAGGCGCGTAACACGCTGGCGTGGTCGAAGTACATCAACGAAGCCCTGCACATGTGGGGGAGCGAGGCCAAGCTGACTTTCGCCTCCCATCATTGGCCTCGTTGGGGCAACGACGAGGTGGTTGAATATCTGGAACGGCAGCGAGACATGTATCGCTGGATGCATGACCAGACAATGCGCCTCGCCAATCGGGGTTTGGTCGCTTCCGAGATCGCCGAGGAACTTGAGCTGCCTCCACAGTTTTTGGAGCAAAGTCACACCCGTGGCTACTACGGCGCCCTGGTTCACAACATCAAGGCCATTTACCAATTTTATCTCAGCTGGTATGACGCTAACCCCGCCCACCTTTGGCCGCACCCACCGGTGGAGGCAGCCAAGCGGTACGTCGAATTCATGGGTGGCGGGGCCGAGGTGTTACAGAAAGCACAAGCGAGTTTCGATGCTGGCGACTACCGCTGGGTGGCGGAGGTCGTGAACCATCTGGTGTTCGCCGAGCCCGACAACCTCCGAGCGCGGGCGCTTCAGGCCGACGCCTTGGAACAGCTGGGTTACCAATCGGAGTCCGCCACCTGGCGCAACGCCTATCTCACCGGAGCGTCGGAACTGCGCCAAGGCGGAACTGAGCCTCGCCGCCGCCGTCGAGCCCTCATGACGTCGGTCACGCTGGAGCAGATGGTTGACGCCATGGGGGTGCGGTTTCTGTCCGACGAGGTGGGACGAGCTCGGGCCACCGTGAACGTCACACTGGCCGACAGCCAGGAACAGGGTGTGATCGGCTTGGCCAACGGAGCCATCCATTGCACCCCCGACCATCTCGCCTCCGACGCCGACTGTCACATCACCACGAGCAAAGCCGATTTGGCCCAACTTATTACCGGCGAAACCGATGTACCGACCGTGTTGGAGCGCTCCCGGATCGAGGGCGACCCCGCGGCGTTCACCGCGATATTTTCCCACCTCGATCATCACCCAGAAGGGTTCGGCATCGTGTTGCCGTGAATGGTGCGGTGATTCACGCGCTCTCTTGGAGTCGCCGCAACATTTGTCGCCCGAGGCGGCTCATTACGGGATTACTCACCTCATAATACCAAACCAGACCGATTGCCTGTTGGAACGCCCACGCCTTGCTACGCTCCCATTCGAGTTCGGTGGGTGCGAGTCGTTCCCGAAGCCGCTGGCGCGGTTGTGCTTCCAGTAGGCTCCAGGCACTCACGACATCGAGAGCGGGGTCCGCGGCCCCAAACCCTCCGACATCGAGTATCCCAGTGAGGCGCCCCTTGGCCACCACGATATTGCCGGGGATGAGGTCACCATGGCTCATGACTTCAAAGGGGTGGGGTGGTAGTCGGATCAAATGCTGCCACATCTCCCGTAGTGCCCCTGTTTGA
>Ga0316189_10006379_pt1 | contig 11242 bp, 11 predicted proteins | sample LowCovwburrow_MG_FD_204930 | JGI IMG/M metagenome (GOLD analysis project Ga0316189, IMG submission 204930) | Coastal sediment microbial communities from Maine, United States - Lowes Cove worm burrow | ecosystem: Environmental > Aquatic > Marine > Coastal > Sediment | place: USA: Maine... | reverse complement strand
CGCGATAGTGGGGTGGGAGGCCTGGTTCAGCGTATGAAACTCTTCGCCGTGGTTGCAAGAAAATCCACCCAGGGCTTTATTTCTTCGTGTTCTTCCGCCATCAGGGAGAGCTGCTTTTTCGCTTCCTCAAGCGGGGTGCCTGAACGGTACAGCAGTTTGTAGGCTCTTCGGACCTGCTGGATCTGCTCGGCGGAATAGCCGCGACGCTTGAGGCCTTCGCTGTTGATGCCCTTGGCCCTGGCTTTTTCGCCGGAAACGGTTACGTAGGGAGGAATGCTCTGGTTGACGTGGCTGGCGAAGGAAGTGAAGCTGTGTTCGCCGACATCGCAGAACTGGTGAATCAGCGAGTAACCCGAAAGAATGGCCCAGTCCCCCACCTTTACGTGACCGGCCAGCGAGGCATTGTTCGCCATGATGATGTTATCGCCCAGGACACAGTCGTGCGCGATGTGCACACAGGCCATGATCCAGTTGTCATTGCCGATAATGGTCTTGCCGCCGCCCTCAGCCGTTCCGCGGCTGAACGTACACAGTTCCCGTATTGTATTGTTGTCGCCGATGATGAGTTCCGTGTCCTCACCACCGTACTTCTTGTCCTGGGGTTCTTCACCCATGGACGCAAACTGGAATATGCGGGTGTTCTTGCCGATAGTCGTTCGGCCGGTGATGACAACATGCGGGCCAATCCAGCTCCCCGGTCCAATCGTTACGCCGGGCCCGATGATACTGAATGCGCCGATCTCAACATCATCCGCAATAGTGGCAGCGGGATCGACCAGGGCTTTTTCGTGTATTCCACTCACGCCTGCTTCCCGGCACAGAGTAATTCACAACTGGCGACACGCTTGTCGCCGACAAATGCCTGGCACACGTAATGCCCCATTCTCCGCATGATTCGTTTCTGGATGGCATCCAGAATCAACTGGTCACCCGGCACCACGATCTGGCTGAATCGCGCGTTATCCACCTTCACCAGGTAGTACAATTCTCCCGTTTTTCCATCCACCTCCGCGGCAAGGTGAGCCAGCATGCCGGCGGCCTGCGCCATGGCTTCAATCATCAACACACCGGGCATGACGGGATTGTTGGGAAAATGGCCCTGGAAGTAGGGTTCATTGACGGAGATATTCTTTACGCCGATCAGCCTTTTCTCCGGTTCTACCTCCATTTCGAGGACCCGGTCGATCAAAAGAAACGGATAGCGGTGAGGCAGGTACTGCTGGATTTTGAAGGCCTCGACGGGCTCGGGCAGTAAGTTATTTTTCAGCATTTGGTAAATTTCCCAGTTTAATTTCTAGTGCTCGAACCTTGCGTGCCAGTTCATCGAGTTTGCGTAGCCGCGCCAGGTTGCGGGTCCAGTCCTGGACAGGAGAGGCCGGCAGGTGTGCGGACCAGGTTGTGCCCGGTTCACGGATGGAGTGATAAACCTGGCTGCGTGCGTTGATGGTCGTGCGGTCGGCAATTTCCAGGTGTCCGGATATTCCAACCCCGCCTCCGAGCAGGCAGTATTTTCCGATTGTGGCGCTGCCGGCAATACCGCTGGTTGCAGCAATGGCCGTATGGGCTCCGACCCGCACATTGTGCGCGATCTGGCAGAGATTATCGACCCGGACGTCTTCTTCCAGCACGGTGTCACCGATGGCGCCCCGATCGATGCAGCAATTGGCGCCAATCTCGCAATCGTCTCCAATGACGACCGTTCCAAGTTGCGGCACTTTTTCCCAGTGATCAGAAGCGAAAGCGATGCCGAATCCATCGGAACCGATCACGGCCCCGGGATGCACCATGACACGATTCCCAAGTTGGACACCGTGGCCGAGAGAGACGTTGGCAAAAAGACGGCAACCTGTGCCAAGTTCGCAGCCTGCTTCCAGGGCGGCGCCCGGTCCCAGGGTGCAGCCATCGCCGATGTCACAATTTTCGCCAATTACGACATGCGCTGCGATGCTGACATTTTTGCCGATCCGTGCTGATTCTGCTATGGCCGCTGTCGGGTGAACACCCGGGGCTGCTGCGGGTCGATGGTCGAACAGCGTGGCCAGTCGGGCATAAGCCAGGTAGGGATCGTCTGCTACCAGGCAATTGGTTGGGCAGGCTTCGGCAAAGTCCTTGCCGAGAATGACAGCACCGGCCTTTGTTGTCGTTAATTGCTTGCGGTAAGAACGGTTGGCCAGGAAGGTAATCTGCGACGGGCCTGCTGCATTCAGTGTGCCGACACCGTCAATCAGCAGTTCGCCATCACCCAGCAACTCCAGCCCGAACAGGCTGCTCAGTTCCGACAGGCGATGTTTGGTTTTCGGTGCGGACATCCTTTGGCCGCAGGATTCAGCGGGTTCCCAGTTCCAGTTGATCAGCGGCGAACTCGACTTCCAACTGCTCCAGGATCAGGCTCGTTATATCGAGGTCGGGACTGGCGTATATAACCGGGCTGGAGATAATCAGGTCAAACCCGTTACGCTGGGCAATTTCCTGCACAGCGATATTGATCTGGCCTTCGAGTCTCTGTACTTCCTCGGTGCGGCGAAAGGACAGTTCATCCCTCAGGTCTTCTTTACGGCGGTTGACGCTGCGCTGCAATTCGCGCAGATCCCTTTCAACCTGCAGGCGATTTTCAGGCGACATGTCGGCTTGCTGAAGACGCTGCTCAAGCGCATCGCCCCGTAGCTCATCCATTTCGATTGAATCGTTACGAGAACGGAATTCCTGGTCCAGCTTGGCGCGTCCGGCCACGACTTGCGGCGCGTTGTCCAAAACCATCTTCATATCGACATAACCAATACGCAATTGCTGAGCGTCGACCGAAGCGCTTAGAGCGAGGCCGAACAGCAGGACACAAATTGTCCGAGCGTAATTCCACATACTCCGTATTGTACACACAACACGGAGAATTAAGAACCTTAAAAACAGTTGCTGTTTAGGCCCTAAAACGTTGTTCCAAAGGAAAATTGCAGGTCTTCTGTACGGTCACCCGGCTGATCGTTGAACGGGAAAGCATAAGAGATCACGATTGGCCCGATCGGTGCCTCCCAGGTCACTGAAAGGCCAAAAGACCCACGCAGTTTGCTGGCTTCGAAGGCGCTGATGTTTTCATAGACATAGCCGGTGTCGACAAACAGCGCGATTCGGGTTCCGCTCCGGCCGCCAGCACCAAAGGGTGTCGGAAAGGCAAGTTCCAGGCCGCCGGCGACTTTGAAATCACCACCGATTGACCGGCAGAACGCATCTTTGGGGCCAAGGGTATTGTCGTCATAACCACGCAGGTCGCGCACGCCGCCACTGTAAAAATGCTCATAAAACGGCAAGCCGGTATCCAGCTTGACAAAGTCGGTAGGGTCGCAGTCGCCGATCGGCGCTTCCGCCTCAACCGGTGAAGCAAGGGATTTCTTGTCGTAATTGTCATACGCATCGCCATAGCCCAGGTTGCCGCGGACTGAGAAAACCAGGCCGCGCCAGATCGGCCAGTACTTGGCGCCCCGATACAACAACTTGTAGTACTGCCGTGAACTGCCGGGCAGGGCTGCCTGCAACGTCAGGGACTGGGCTGAGCCGCGTGAAGGATTGAGGAAGTGGTTGCGGCTGTCCCTGGTCCAGCTGACAGACCAGTCGAACAGGTTGAATTCACGTTCTTTCTGCGATATTACATCGTCCCCGTTAAAATCCAGGGAGTGTGACAAGGGATCGCCGGGAGACGGCCTGAGGCCGAATTCCTGACAGCGGCTGCTTTCTTCGTCGAAATCAATGCAATCGAAAAAGCCGATATTAAGCTGGGAGTTACGGTAGCCTATACCCGATCTGAGGTAATCCACCTCGGTAACGGGCACACCGAAATTCATGCCGAGCGCATATTCGCTACTGGTAAAGGTCGAAATATTGGCCGCGCCCTGGTCGAATTCCTGGTAGCGCGCGTAAAAACCGCGGCTGACACCGTCATCGGTCCAATACGGATTGTCGTAAGTAATATTCAGGCTGCTGATGATGCTGCTGTGCGAAATGCCAAGGCCGAGCCGCTTGCCGCTTCCGATAAAATTTTCCTGCTGGACGCTGAGTGAAAAAATCAAACCCTGTACCTGAGAGTAGCCGAGGCCCACCGTGAAACTGCCGGCCGGGCGTTCCTGGACCGTGACCAGGACATCGACCTGATCGTCGGTTCCCGGCACCGCGGGTGTCTCGATCTCAACCTGCTCGAAATAGGTCAGGCGCTGCAGACGTACCCTGGAGCGGTCGATGGCGGACTGGGAGAACCAGGCGCCTTCCATCTGGCGCATTTCACGCCGCAACACTTCGTCCTTGGTTTTGCTGTTGCCGACAAACTGAATCCTGCGAATGTAGACGCGCTTGCCGGGGTCCACGAAAAAGTTGATCGAAACCAGGCGATTGTCCCGATCGACGTCCGTGATCGGGTTAACGTTCGCGAACGCATAACCGATGTTGGAGAGGATCGAGCTGATGTTCTCAACGCTTTGCTCAACTTTCTTCCGTGAGAAAATTTCTCCGGGCTGCGTGATGATCAGCCGCCGGATGGTTCCTTCGTCGATCACCAGGTCACCGGTGATCGTAACTTCGTCCACGCCGTACACATCGCCTTCAACGACGTTGGCGGTGATGTATATGTCCTGCTTCTCCGGCCCGATCGCAACCTGGGTAGATTCCACGCTGAAATCGACATAGCCGCGATCCAGGTAGTAGGAACGTAGTTTTTCCATGTCGCCGGAAAGTTTCTCGCGTGAATACTGGCCCTCTTTGGACCAGAACTTCCAGAACGGCTTGATACCCGCCTCGAAGTCTTTCCGGATCTCCTTGTCGGTGAAGGTCTCGTTACCCACGATGTTGATGTGGCGAATTTCCGCGACGTCGCCCTCATCGATAACGATGGCGATACGAACGCGGTTACGTTGAAGCTCGGTGACACGGGTATCCACGCTGACCGCGTAACGGCCCTGGCTGAAATACTGCTTGACCAGTTCCTGTTGCAGACGGTCGAGTACCAGGCGGTCGAACACTTCGCCTTCAGACAAACCAATGTCGAACAGCACTCTGCGAAGTTCTTCTTCCTTGATGGCCTTGTTACCCGAGAGTGTCACCGTTGCAATGGCCGGGCGCTCCTTGACGGTGATCACCAGGATACTTCCTTCCCGGTCCATCCTAATGTCCTGGAAAAATCCGGTGCGGTACAACTCGCGGATGGCTGAACGGGCGCTGGACGGGTTCAGCTCATCCCCCGGGTTCAACGGCATATAATTGTATACAGTACCTTCGGAAATTCGCTGAAGCCCCTCTACGCGAATATCCGAGATCGTGAATGAGTCTGCCGCTTGTGCGGCATTAGCCCATAGCAGGCAACCCAGAATCAGAGTTAAAATTCTTATCATTGATTTAGAAAGCCTACCCGACCAGCCGTAAAATATCGTTAACAAATGCAAGGCTCATCAGGCCCGCAAGAGCAATCAGCCCAAAATATTGGCCCGCTATCTGAGTCTGATCAGATACCGGGCTGCCTTTCACCAATTCTATCAGGTAATAGAGCAGATGACCGCCATCAAGCACGGGAATCGGCAACAGGTTCAGAATCCCAAGGCTGAGACTGATTGCAGCGAGGAAAAACAGAAAATTTGATAGACCGAGTGAGGCAGACCGGTTCGCAAATTGCGCAATACTGATCGGGCCGGACAGGTTTTTCACCGAGGCTTTTCCAGTGACCATTCGACCCAGCAAGCCGAGCGTAGACCCGGTCAGACGCCAGGTCTCTTTCACCGCGGCGCCCAGCCCTTCGATCGGGCCCAGCCTCAGAATAATTGCGGCCCGTTCCAGCGATGCTTTTTGCTCACTGCTGATCTCGGCATTGGTCACGCCCAGCACCAGCCGGCTGGAAAAGGCGCCCGCCTTGTCCTTGCGGGGCTTTACTTCGAGCTCGATCATCTCGCCATAACGCTCGACCGTTACGGGTAGCGGTTTGCCTTCTTTGCCGTGGGCCTGCACCAGGTTGCCAATCCAGGTCCAACTCGCGACTTCTTCGCCGGCGATGAGCACTATGCGGTCGCCCGGTCGCAGCCCGGCTTCGGCTGCGGGGCTCAGTTCGCTCACTTCGCCGACGACGGCCGGAACCACCAGCCTCCAGGGGTCTATGCCGATGGCCTCGAGGGTATTTTCTTCGCTGAAGCCTGGCTCCAGGGCTGTCATGTCGAGAACGTGTTCAGAACGAATTCCGTTACGGTCCTCAACCGTAACCCGGGCAGGATCGCGGTCCAGGGCCTGGGCGACCAGTTCGAGAATGGCGTGGGTCCAGGTGCGGGTGTCGAGATCATCCACCGCGACGATCACATCTCCCGGCTCGATGCCGGCTTCGGCTGCTATCCCGGTGACGGAACCGATCAGCGGCCGTGACTCGGGAATGCCAACCATGAACATCAGCCAAAATGCGAGGACGGCAAAAACCAGGTTGAATATCGGGCCGGCAGCAACAATCGCGATACGGGTCCAGACGGGTTTGCGGTTAAAGGCCTGGTCGAGTTCGTCTTCCGGTACTTCGCCCTCCCGTTCATCGAGCATTTTCACATAACCGCCGAGCGGTATGGCAGCGATTACGTACTCGGTGTTGTCCGTTCCGCGCCGTGACCACAGGGCCTTGCCGAAACCCACGGAAAAGCGCAGCACACGCACACCGAGCTTCCGGGCGACTATAAAGTGGCCGAATTCGTGAAACGTGACCAACACGCCCAGTGCGACAAGCAGCCACCAGATTGAACCAAAAACTTCACCCATAAAACTTCTCTACCCATTGTTGTGCCGTTTGCCGTGCGTGCCGGTCATGTTCAAGCACGTCACCCAGATCTTTGACGGCGCTCACGCTGATGCGTTCCATTACGTCGCTGACAAGCCTTGGGATCTGGTCAAACCCGATTTTACCGTCCAGAAACGCGGCAACCGCCACTTCGTTCGACGCATTGAGCGTGACCGGAGCGCTGGCGCCGCTGCTCATGGCTTCAAAGGCCAGGCCAAGGCAGGGAAAACGGGCCATGTCCGGCTTTTCGAAACTGAGGTCATTCATCTGCGCTAGATTGAGGTGATCAACGCCCGCTTCAATACGTCCGGGCCAGGCCAGTGCATAGGCAATGGGCGTGCGCATGTCTGGTGTACCCATCTGGGCCAGCACGGAGCCATCCCGGTAGGAAACCATTGAATGGATGATGCTTTGCGGGTGTACCAGTACTTCGATCTGATCAGGGTGAGCGTTAAAGAGCCAGCGCGCTTCGATCACTTCCAGCCCCTTGTTCATCAAAGTAGCTGAATCAACAGAGATTTTTCGGCCCATGCTCCAGTTCGGATGGTTGCACGCCTGCTCCGGTGTTACCGACGCGAACTGGCCGGCCGGAAGTGTGCGGAACGGACCGCCGGAAGCGGTCAATATGATTTTTTCCACTCCCGCGGCGTCCAGGCCGTGTTCAAAGCCGTCGGGCAGCGCCTGGAAAATTGCATTATGTTCAGAATCTACGGGCAGAATTCGTGCCCGGTTCTTTTTTGCCTCGGCTACGAACACTTCGCCGGCAATGACCAGCGATTCCTTGTTGGCCAGCAGGATTTTTTTACCGCGCCGGGCGGCCTCGAACGTCGAGTTCAACCCGGCCGCACCTACGATCGCTGCCATCACGGTGTCGGTACCGGACATTCCGGCCGCTTCTTTCAAGCCGGCTTCCCCCGACATCACTTCCGTTTTAGTGCCCTGCTGCCTGAGTGCCCGGGCCAGGTCCTGTTCCAGCTCCGGATCTGCAATCACGGCAAGGCTGGGGTCGAAGCGGGCGCATTGTGCCGCCAGTTTTTCGACATTCCGGTTGGCGGTCAGCGCAACGACCCGGAACCGGTCCTCATTGCGGCTGATAACGTCCAGGGTATTCTTGCCGATGGAACCGGTGGAACCCAGGACCGAGACATTTTCACGTTTCACAGTGCAAGCACTCCGTAAGCCAGCGCAAAAAACGGAGCACCCGCGAGCAGGCTGTCGTAGCGGTCGAGTACGCCGCCGTGCCCGGGGAAAATGGTACCTGTGTCTTTCAGGCACATGGTTCTCTTGTGCATGCTGATGAACAGGTCGCCGCCGACCGAAGTCATTGTTGTCAGGGCTGAAATGCAAACCAGCGAGCCGGCAGAAATGTTTAGTCCCGCGATGTAATCCGACCACAGAAAAGAGGCGGCAATAGCGAGAAGCACTCCGCCATAAACACCCTCCCAGGTTTTCTTCGGGCTTATCACCGGGGCGAGCTTTCTCCTGCCGAGCAACTTGCCGCTGAAATAGGCGCCAACATCCGAAGCCCAGATGATCAGCAGCAACAGGAAGACAATGAACGGACCGCGCGGCTGATCGTGCAGCCAGGACAGGGCGTACCAGCAGAACGTCGTTCCAGCAAGAGCGGATGCAAAGCCGAACTGCTGAAAGCGGGCGCCGGGACCTTTACCCTCCCGGAAAGTGCCCAGCCTGCTGAACATCAGCAGCCAGGCCAGGCAGCCGGCCCCGAGAATGACCAGCGGTTCCGTTTTTACAAACGGCCAGAAATAGAACAATAATGCAAGGATAAGGACCTGGATCATCGTCAGCGCCCAGCCGGAAGCTGTCGACAAGCCGGCAAGCCGCCGGAACTCCCAGCTGCCGGTCAGAAGTACTGCGGCAATCAGCAGCCGGAACAGCCATGACGGAGGCAAAAAAACAGCAGCAATCGTCGCCGGAAAAATGATCAGTGCTGTAATGATCCGGATTTTAAGCAAGGGCCGCCTTCCTCATGCTGATTGCTGCCTCAGTTGTTCGCTGGTCAAACCGTACCGGCGCTCCCTGGACTGAAAAGTTGCGATAGCCTGGTCCAGCACTTCCGGGCTGAAGTCAGGCCACAACACGGGTGTGAAATAGAATTCCGTGTAAGCGCACTGCCAGAGCAGGAAATTACTGATCCGCATTTCGCCGCCCGTCCGGATGAACAGATCGGGATCGCGCGTATCACCCAGCGCAGTCTGGCTGGCAAAATAGCTCTCATCAATCTGGTCAGGCGTGATATGGCCGCTTGCACAGGCTTCGGCCGTCTTGCGCACCGCGTTGACAATATCCCACCTGCCGCCATAATTTGCAGCCACGTTGAGCGTCATCCGTTGGTTTTGTGCAGTCAGGGACATGGCGTCGTTAATCTTCTGCTGCATTTCCGGTGCGAAAGCCGACAAATCCCCGATAAAACGGATGCGTACGCCGTTCTCATTCAGATCCCTGGCTTCGCGCTCAAGCGCCCGCATGAACAGATCCATCAGGAGGCTGACCTCTTTTTTGGGTCGCTTCCAGTTTTCACTGGAGAATGCGAATACCGTCAATTCCCGGATGCCGATGGTCCCGGCGCGCTTAACGATCTTACGTAGCGCTTTGAGGCCGGCTTTGTGTCCAAACGTGCGCGGCTGGTTTCTTTTTTGAGCCCAGCGGCCGTTGCCATCCATCACGATGGCAACATGGGCCGGAATCTCCGCTGTGCTTGTCATGCTTCGATTCACCCAGATGAGGTTGCTTTCAAGCCGGCCCGAAGGTCAAACCGGATCAGATTTCAAGAAGTTCTTGTTCTTTTTCGGCGACGATTTCGTCAACCTTGCTGACAGCCAGGTCAGTCACGCCCTGGATTTCAGCTTCAGCCCTGCGCTCATCGTCCTCAGAAATTGCTTTGTCCTTGAGCAGTTCCTTGATTTGATGGTTGGCGTCACGCCGGATATTCCTGATGGCGATCTTGGCATTCTCGCCTTCATGATGGACGATCTTGCCCAGGTCCTTGCGGCGCTCTTCGGTCAACGGAGGCAGTGGAATACGGATCACCTGGCCGGCAGTGTTGGGATTCAACCCGAGGTCGGAAGTCAGTATGGCCTTTTCGATGGCCTTCACCATGTTCTTGTCCCACGGCGAAACACTCAATGTGCGCGCGTCTTCAATCGCGACGCTTGCAGCCTGGTTGATTGGAACTTCGTTGCCGTAGTACTCCACGTGTACGTGCTCAAGCAGGCTCGGGTGTGCCCGGCCAGTCCTGATTTTTGCCAACTCGTGACGCAGGGCCTCGAGGCTCTTGTTCATACGGGTCCGGGTGTCTTTTTGGATTTCGGGGAGCATGGGATTCTCCTAACTGAGGATAATATTCATTGGAAGAAATCAGGAAACCAGTGTTCCGATGGATTCGCCTTTCATGATTCGGACCAGGTTGCCTTCACCAAAAACGTTAAATACCCGTATCGGCATGCGTTGGCCACGGCACAGGACAATCGCATTCGCATCCATAACGCCCAACTTGCTTTCAATAACCTGGTCATAGCCCAGATTGTCGAAGCGCACAGCAGAAGGGTCCTTTACCGGGTCTGAAGAGTAAACGCCGTCTACTTTTGTTGCTTTGAGAACAATATCTGCCCCGATTTCAATGGCGCGCAATGCCGCGGCGGTATCGGTGGTGAAAAACGGGTTGCCGGTGCCGCCGGCGCAAATTACGACGCGCCCTTTCTCCAGGTGCCTGACGGCCCGCCTGCGAATATAGTCTTCACAAACATCATGTACTGAAATGGCGGACATCACGCGGGCATCTGCATTGATGCTTTCGAGCGCATCCTGCAGAGCCAGTGAATTCATCACCGTAGCCAGCATGCCCATGTGGTCGCCGGTGATGCGGTCGATACCGGACTCGGCGAGGCCGGCGCCGCGGAAAATGTTGCCGCCGCCGATGACGACGGCAACCTGTATGCCCAGCTTGGTAACATCAGTGATTTCAACGGCAATCCGGTGAATGATCTCCGGATCAATGCCGTAATCTTCTTTGCCCAGCAGCGCTTCGCCGCTGAGTTTCAGGAGGATTCTCTGAAAGGCTTCTTCAGCCACCTGTTACCTGCTGCATAACTTCATCCGCAAAGTTTTCTGATTTCTTCTCGATGCCTTCACCAACCGCCAGCCGTTCGAAACCATTGACGCTGGCGGAATTCTGCGCGAGCAGTTTTTCAACTGTAACGTCGCCATCCTTGACGAAAGGCTGCCCGAGCAGTGTGATACCTGCAAGGTGTTTGCGCAAGCGTCCCTGGACCATTTTCTCAGCAATTTCGGGGGGCTTGCCGCTGCTTTCAGCCTGTGCGATGAGGATTTCCTTTTCATGCGCAATCACGTCGGACGGTACATCGTCTGCCGAGACAAACTCGGGGTTCAGCGCGGCAACATGCATCGCGAGGTCGTGGGCGAGTTCCTGATCACCGCCGGCGA
>Ga0316189_10006378_pt1 | contig 11242 bp, 8 predicted proteins | sample LowCovwburrow_MG_FD_204930 | JGI IMG/M metagenome (GOLD analysis project Ga0316189, IMG submission 204930) | Coastal sediment microbial communities from Maine, United States - Lowes Cove worm burrow | ecosystem: Environmental > Aquatic > Marine > Coastal > Sediment | place: USA: Maine... | reverse complement strand
CTGTGCCTTCAACGACCTCAGCACCAAATATCTTTTGAAATAAAACTATAGAACCCATGGCCAATAAGATACCAGCCCCTACAAATAAACTTTGCATTTGATACCCTAGGCTCAACTGCTTTTCTGGTAATTTATCCCCGACAAAGGCCCTGTAAGGTTCCATAGCCATATTATTGCCCACATCCAAAATCCATAAAAGGCCTACGGCAAACCAAAGTACTGGACTAGACGGAAAAACAAATAAACACATACTTCCGATTAGTGCACCTATTAAAAAATAAGGCTTACGCCTTCCCCATTTCGGAGACCAGGTTTTATCTGACATTGCTCCGATAATAGGCTGCACGATCAGACCCGTAACTGGACCCGCGATATTTAAAATAGGAAGCATTTCTTCAGAAGCACCTAAAAATAAAAACAAAGGATTTATAGCAGTTTGCTGTAGTCCAAAACTATATTGGATTCCAAGAAACCCAACATTCATATTGAAAATCTGCCAAAAACTTAAGGTTGGCTTTTTAATTATACTCATGATAACGGCAGTTTGGTCGATTATTCTGCCACACAATATAGCATTTTAAATGTTTGGCTACTTAAACTTAACACTAAAAACCATTGGATACTTTTGCGAAAACGTTGTAGCTGTTCGGAGGATTCATAAATGAATTGATACAATTACATTGTAGTCTTGGGTTTTGGCTATTTGAGAAATTTAATATTTCGCTCCAAGCCAGTATATTTGGTTCGCTTCACTGCAGATTTTTGGAATATCTTCTTGAAAACATCTTCCGTAATCTCTTCCCAATCCTTTTTGGTCATTGCCAACAACTCTGGATTGGGATTAAAAAGCGGCTCGGAATGCGATTTGGAAAAACGGTTCCAAGGACAAACATCTTGACAGATATCGCAACCGAACATCCAATCATCGAATTTACCATGGAACTCATTGGGGATTTCATTCTTTAATTCAATAGTGAAATACGAAATACACTTGCTACCATCCACCACATAAGGTTCAACTATTGCCGCTGTTGGGCAAGCATCGATGCAGGCAGTACAAGAGCCACAATGATCTGTGACCGGACTATCATAATCCAATTCCAAATCAACAATGAGTTCTGCGATGAAATAAAAAGAACCGGTCTGCTGCGTCAATAAATTGCTGTGCTTTCCAATCCAACCCAAACCACTTTTGGCGGCCCAAGCTTTATCCAAAACAGGGGCGGAATCAACAAAGGCCCGACCGTGAACCTCGCCGATTTCCTCCGAGATGAATTCCTGAAGTTGTCTTAATTTAGATTTAATGACATGATGGTAATCTTGGCCGTAAGCATATTTAGACACCCTATAGGTTTTTTCTATTTGCTTTTCCTGCGGATAATAATTAAGCAATAAAGAGATTACCGATTTGGCCCCATCAACCAGTTTGGTAGGATCCAGGCGCTTGTCGAAATGGTTCTCCATGTACTGCATCTCGCCGTGCATGTTTTGATTAAGCCATTTCTCCAAACGAGGAGCTTCTTCTTCCAAAAACGCTGCCTTTGAAATACCGCACGACAAAAAACCGAGACGTTTGGCTTCGGTCTTGATGCGTTGGGTATGATTTTTTATGGTATTCACTTGAATTAAAGGCGAAAATCTTTGTGATCAACGAATAGGGCTAATTTACAATTATCTTTATAACAAGATCTCCTGACGTTTTTTGAAATACATAATCCAATAATTTCAATTCCAAGACCATATTACCAAATGTGCTAGCTTTCTTTACTCTACAGATGCAAAATCAGCAGCAGCTGTATCCGCACACTCTCCAATATAATGTGAAGGGAGGAATCATGAATGGGCTGTCACAACCGCCTCTATTTTTATTTCTATACAAAATTGAAGTACCGGCAATGCCATTAAGACCTTCTATTGCTGCCGTATGTATACTGGATGCTTCTGCCGAAACACCATTTAGGCTCCCTGCTTTAATGCTTTGGTGCAATTGTACCAAAGGTTTCCATTATTTTTTTATTTTACATCAGGAAACTCACTATTTATTAGTTCGACTTGAGCCTATTTATTGGTGAAGAAAATTTCAAAATCCATAATTAATGTAAGTGTCAATCCGGTTTTCATAAAAAATTTTAAAATTGGTTCATATTATGCAAAACCACTATGGATTATGGTCATAATGGTTTTGCGTTTTAATGTTTAGATTATTGGTAGATTTTCAGGAGAATGATGTTCGTGAACCAATTTCCATTTACCCTTTGTTTTAACAAATAACAAAGTAATTAGATTATTGATTGGACCAACTCCCTCCACTACAAAATCTGAGATAAAGGTTACGTTAGCTACATTCCCATGATATACAACAATATTCACAGTATTAGCTTTAGCTGCAAATTGAGTAACCTTGTTATTACCAAAAAACGCACGTTCATTAGTTTCATTCTCCTCACTATTGAAAGAATATCCATTACCATCAGGATCGTAGTTGAATTCAGTAAACTTTTTGCCATAGGCATGAAAAGAGATAAGTTCATCCATATTTTCAGGTCCTGTTCCAGAATTTGCCGTTATACTTGCTCCAATGGCCCCAAAAGTTGCTAAGACCTCTTGCTGTGCTGGTGAACTTAGGTCAGCAGGTTTAATAGGATAGGACCCAGTTTCGGTCCCTGTTGATGGGTCAACCTTCAAAGGAGAATGATGTTCGTGAACCAATTTCCATTTACCCTTTGTTTTAACAAATAACAAAGTAATTAGAAGATCGACTTGATTACCCCCCACTATAAAATCTGAGATAAAGGTTACATTAGCTACATTCCCATAATATACAGCAACTTTAGGATCTCCAACAGTTGCAAATTTAGTAACTTCGTTACCACCAAAAAGTGCTCGTTCATTATCTTCATTTTCCTCAGCAGTGTAAGAATGTCCCACACCAGTAAAAAGATCGTAGTTGAATTCGGTAAACGTGTATCCCTCATAATCATGAAAAGAGATAAGTTCATCCATATTTTCGGGTCCTGTTCCAGAATTTGCCATTATACTTGCTCCAATGGCCCCAAAAGTTACTAAGACCTCTTGCTGTGCTTGTTTATAAGTCTGGTGAATTACAGATGACCCCTTGGATCCAGATGCTTTAGCCGATGCGGATTCTTCAATACTTCCTGATTCTGCAATACTGTCTTGATTATTTGAACACCCGTATAAAAGGAATAGGGATGTAATCATTACTGCCAATACTTGTTTTGTTTTCATATGTTAAAAATTAAAGGATTAGTATAGTAATAAAGGTGGTCTAATTCCAGGGTACCACATAATCGTCATGTTGCAATTGCTATAGTGCTTCTAGGGTTTTCATGCAACATAAATGTAATCCTATAAATTATGTTGCGCTTAGGCTTATTTCTTGCTTTAATTTGGGGTTAAAAAATAGTTGATAATCTGGTTTTGAGATAACCTATTTTTCGGAAGTGGAATACTTTAATTTGGAGAAACCAATTTTATCATAAAGAACCTTGTAGCGAGGATCATTGCGAAGTGGGATCAATAAGGGTTCCTCCCGGAACCAGGTTAGTTCAACTTCATGGCGGTCATAGGATCTTTGAAGCCACATAAATGCCTTGTCATATTCTTGGAGTGTGCAATAGTATAGTGCCAAAAACCAAGCCGGGCTACCTGAAGATCCTTTTGCATATTCATTTTCCAGTTCTTGCAAATGCTTTGAAACTTTATCTTTATTTCCATCCATATCAGCATAAACTCCATTTAACCACATAAGAATAGGGGAATAATCAGGATAATTGTTCTTCAATATTTCAAGTTGGTCTTTTGATTTAGCATATTCTCCTAAATAGTACAGTAATTTTGCTGATTCACGCAGATACCACCAATTATCGCTAAAAAGTGTATTGCCCGCGATCATAAGATCAATAGCCTCCTTTCTGTTTCCTGAGAGCATTAAAGCCTGAGCTTTAAATATATAAAATATCCCAACCGATGGGTCGATGGCAATACTTTTTTCCATTGCCACAATAGCCTCTTTATATCTTCCGGTCTTTATTGCATAATCAGCTACAATTGCAGGCGTCCTATCAAAACTAAAATTTGATAGACAATGTTGATAATAGGGTTCAACGCGTTCAAAATCCCAATCATAATAAAAATAACCGGTAGACAACATGTCCTCTAACCCACTATAAGAACGGTCTATTTTCTGAGCCCTTTCCAATACTTTTTTACCATTGGCCCAAGCTTCTTGTTCGGGATATAAACCCCAGACCAATCCACCTGTCATCCATACATCTGCCAATCCTATATAGGGTTCAATATAATTACTATCCAATACTATTGCTTTTTCAAACAATGGAATGGCACTTGCCAACGAATTTTCATTCTCCTTATACTTTTGAGATTTTGCCAATAGATAACTTCTATAGGCTTCTTTATTGTTGGTTGGCATTTTTTGTATAGCCTCATATTCACTATCCGAAATCTGAACGTTCATATGTTCTGCAACATTTTCCGCTACCTCCGCCTGGATCTTAAAAATATCATTGCTATTCCAATCCCCTGTAAATTCATCGGCCCAAAAATGATTATCCGCAGGGCCATCAATCAATTGAAGGCTTACTTTTATTTTATCCCCGGATTTTTGGAAACTACCTTCCAATATATGGGTAACACCCAATTCACTGGCAATTTCCGGTATACTTTTGTCAGAATCCTTGTATAGTAATATGGATGTTCTGGAGCTTACTTTGGTGAAGGATTTGATTTTGGTAAGTCTTGAAATAACCTCATCGGTCATGCCATCACAAAATGGATCCATATCGACATCACCACTATAATTTTTAAAAGGAAGCACTGCTATGGATTTATCTGCACTTGAGCTTGTAGCGGCTTGGGTGGCATTGGCTATATCAATACGTAAATAAATGATATAAGAAAGCGAAAATAGCAGTATTACCACTAGCAAAGGAACTAAGACAAACCTTTTTTTGAAGGGCTTGTTCAGAACTTTGTCATTTGCATTTTGAATAGAAGCTTCATTACCCTCCACTTCACATTCATTTATTGAAGTTTCCGGATCAGCTTCCGTTCTGCTATACTTCAACCGACCAGGTGGATAACCATAATAAATACGAAAACACGTGTTGAAGTAAGTTGGGCTACTAAAACCCACCCGATAAGCTATCTCAGAAACGGTCGCCACATTATCAACCAACATTTCTTTGGCTTTCTTAAGTCTGTAGTGACGCATAAAGCGACTGGCAGATTTATCCTCAATCGCTTTTAATTTTCGGTGTAACTGTGAACGGCTTAGGCCCACTTTTTCAGCCAATTGCTTTACTCCGAAATGCTCGTTATCAAGATTTACTGCCAGCAGATCATTCAGTTTTTTTATGAATGCTTGATCCATTGAAAGTTCATTTTCCATCTGGAAGTTCTTAAAGAGAGCGTACTTGGTTTCTCTTTATTATTATAACTATTGATTAGTTAATTACTTCAAGATAGGGAATTTTAACAAAAAATCAGAATTTTGTAAGGTATTCCATAGTCAGCATAAGTATAATGGTTATGGGAAATTATAAGCCATAAAAACCGAGGCTTAGGACTTCGGTTTATACTAGCGTATTATGTCGCCCGGCAATCAAAGGATCAACGCAGTACAAATTTTATTGGTACTGTTACCGGTTTCAATGAGATCAAAGGATTGATCTCAACAACATCTAAACTGGTCTGTAAAGCATACTTTTTAATAATACCCGCTATCGCCAAAATCATCTCATACATGGCAAAATTATTACCCACACACATTCTAGGACCTGCCCCAAAAGGACAATAATAGTCGTTTAACTCTTTTCTGTTATCAGCATTGAAACGTTCTGGGTTAAATTTATTGGGTGTTTCCCAAAATTCCGGATACCTATGTAACTCATATACCGACATCAAAATCATTGTATTTTTAGGAATAACCTGACCTTCAAAAATATCATCCTCGATAGCTACACGGTCAATTATATATGCCGGAGGGTATAAACGCATACCTTCTTCAATACATTGTTTGGTATATGTTAGTTGTGAAATTTGCTCCATAATACTCTCATTCTCCAAGTCCAAGCGTGTTACTTCTTCAAAAACCTTTCGTTGGTCCCTTTTATCTTTTGCCAATAAGAACAATGTAAAGCTCAAGGCATTTGCCGTAGTCTCATGCCCCGCTGTGAATAAAATCAAAACTTCATCTATCAATTGTCTTCGTGGCATGGTCATGCCGTCTTCGTACCTTGCGCTGAGCAACATATCCAGCAGGTCATCTTTTTCCTCACTTGATTGTATACGTTCCTCTATGATTTTATTCAAAAGGTTTCGGCCTTCTTCAGAAAGATCTAAATGCTTTTGAATCATACCACTGAGGTTAAACCACCATTTAAAATAGGGCTGTCGCATTTCCCTAATCAACATTTTTTGGTTGGTCTCGGTGATTTCTTGGAGCTTTTTCATCTCATTATGAATATCGCTCCTACTGAAAAGGGCATTGGCCACTACCTGAAAGGCCAAATCCCCCATTAATGGAAATATATCTTGAACCTCATTTGGTTTGATTCTGTTTATTTCTTTTTGGATAGCTTTTTTCATAATATGCAGCAATCCAATTAATTTCTTTTTATGAAATGCTGGTTGAACCATTCTGCGGTGGGTACGCCAGTGTTCCCCATTGGAAGTTAATATACCATGCCCTATATACTTAGCCAGATCCACGGTTTGTAGTGCAGACTTCTCGTATTTTCTGTGATGTCCTTGAAGTACGTGTTTAATTAATTTAGGGTCCCTGGTAAAGACTATAGATTTACGCAAACCTATTTTCACTCGAAAAATATTCCCGAATTTTTCAAAATTTTCATGGTGGAAAGGCAAGGGGTTCTTTAGAATGCGCTTCCGATTCTTAAAAACTTGGTATCGTGAAATTGTGGAAAGGCCCTTCATTGTTCCTCCATAAACCATTCAATATGGCTGCAATTGTTACAGATATAACATTGGGCACTTTTATTGGCCCAATCAAGATTCAATAAAGAAGCTGCCTTGGTATTGAGTTGTGCCTTTCTAGGCTTAAAAATATCATGGCCACAAACAGTACATGTCAACTTATTACCTTTTATCGTAACCTGCTGTGGTTCTTTATCCTTTGAAAATAGTCCCATGATGTCTTGGTTTAAAAAAGCCCTGGTTGGTCACCCCCTTTAATCCTACCCAAATGCTTATACGCCAGTTCGGTGACTTCCCGTCCTCTTGGTGTACGCATTATAAAACCTTGCTGTATTAAAAAAGGTTCATAAACTTCTTCAATTGTTTCCGCGCTTTCAGATACTGCCGTGGCCAATGTGCTGATTCCTACAGGTCCACCCTTGAATTTATCAATAATTGTGGTCAATATTTTATTATCCATTTCATCCAAACCATGGGCATCAACATTCAATGCTTTAAGGCTATATCTTGAAATTTCCATATCAATATTTCCGTTGCCTTTGATCTGGGCAAAATCACGGACCCTCCTCAATAATGCATTGCAAATTCTCGGGGTACCTCTACTTCTTCCTGCAATTTCTATGGCGGCATCCTGGGTGATGGGGACTTTAAGGATTTCTGAACTTCGCTCAACAATGGTCGATAGTAATTCTGTGGAATAATATTGTAATCTACTTTGAATACCGAAACGGGCACGCATGGGTGAGGTCAATAAACCAGAGCGTGTAGTTGCTCCTATTAAGGTAAATGGATTTAAATTGATCTGTACGGACCTGGCATTTGGTCCTGTTTCAATCATAATATCGATCTTATAGTCTTCCATGGCCGAGTATAGATATTCCTCAACAATTGGGCTTAATCTATGGATTTCATCAATAAAAAGCACATCCCTTTCCTGTAGATTGGTCAATAATCCAGCTAAATCCCCTGGCTTATCAAGAACCGGTCCCGAAGTAATTTTGATACCTACCCCTAATTCATTGGCAAGAATATGTGCCAAGGTGGTCTTCCCCAATCCTGGAGGACCGTGAAATAAGGTGTGATCCAATGCTTCATCCCTTTGATTGGCAGCCTCTACAAAAATCTTTAGATTTTCGAGTACCTGCTCCTGACCAGTGAAGTCGTCAAAGGTTATAGGCCTCAATGCTCTTTCAATATCTATTTCCTCGGGAGAGAAATTTTCAGCTGTAGGATCTAAGTGTTCATTCATAAGCTATGTACGTACTGTTATAATAGATCCCGCGCCATAGCGGGATTAATTCAACCCACACTTTTGGGATACCATATAGGCCTAGTCCCAAAAGCGAGTTACAATCACAAAGATAGTGAAATTCAAATGTTAAAAATTACAGATTCCCTGCTATATATAACGTTATAGTGGATTTAGTGTCAACAACATGACATTTGTCATCTTTTTTGTGTTGAATAATCACATACTTTGCACAGAAATTTAAAACGAGTATTTTTAAACAATCATTTAAAGAAAAAAGCAATGTCAGCAACATTTAATCTGAAAAAATACGGAATTGAAACCGAGAAAATCTATAGAAACAGTAGTGTTCCCGTTCTTTATGAATTAGGGCTCCGCTTAGAAAAAGGAACAGCGATTTCTGATGTAGGTGCACTTATGACCTATTCAGGAGTGAAAACAGGGCGTAGTCCTAAGGATAAAAGAATTGTTCGCCATCCTGACTCTGAAAAAAATATAGATTGGGGTAATATAAACATAGGATTGGATGAGCATACCTATATGGTCAACCATGAACGTGCTTTGGACTACCTTAATATTTGCGATCACTTATTTGTTGTTGACGCTTATGCCGGTTGGGATCCCAAATATAGAATCAAAACAAGGATAGTTTGTACGCGTGCCTATCATGCATTGTTTATGCAAAATATGCTTATTATGCCGACGAAAGAGGAATTGGCCAATTTTGGCGAACCTGATTATGTAGTCCTTAATGCCGGTCAGTTCCCTGCAAACCGATATACTTCTGAAATGACATCAAAAACAAGTATTGATGTGAATTTGGAACGAAAGGAAATCGTTATTTTAGGTTCTGAATATGCCGGGGAAATGAAAAAAGGTATTTTCGGTGTTATGAACTACCTTATGCCTCTTGAAGGAGTTATGCCAATGCACTGTTCAGCCAACGTTGGTGAAAAAGATGATGTAACCATTTTATTTGGTCTTTCAGGAACAGGTAAAACTACTTTAAGTGCCGATCCAAAACGCAGATTGATCGGTGATGACGAACATTGCTGGTCTGATGATGGCACCTTTAATATTGAAGGAGGTTGCTATGCCAAAGCCATAGACCTTTCCGCTGAAAATGAACCCGACATCTTCAATGCAATTCGTTTTGGTACCGTATTGGAAAATGTGGTTTACGATAAGGATTCAAGAAAAGTTGATTATACAGATGTATCAATTACTCAGAATACAAGGGCTTCTTATCCCATACAATTTATTGATAATGTACAGATTCCTTGTGTAGCAGGACACCCTGAAAACATAATTTTCCTTACTTGCGATGCATTCGGCGTATTGCCTCCTGTAAGTAAGCTTACTCCTGAACAGGCTAGTTACCATTTCATTTCTGGCTACACAGCCAAGGTAGCAGGTACTGAAATGGGAGTAACTGAACCAACAGCTACTTTTAGCGCTTGTTTTGGAGCAGCCTTTATGATGTGGCATCCTAACAAATATGCTGAATTATTAGCTGAAAAAATCAAGACGCACAAGGCTAAAGCTTGGTTGGTGAATACGGGTTGGACAGGTACTGGTTCTCGAATGAAATTGAAGCATACAAGAGCAATGATCGATGCCATTCACAATCATGATTTCGATAATGTGGAGTATGTGCAAGATGAAGAATTTGGATTCCAGATTCCTACAAGTTGTCCAAATGTTCCTTCAGAAGTGTTGATTCCTAGAAATACTTGGGAAGACAAACAAAAGTATGAAGCAACGAAATTAAAACTTGTTAATCTTTTCAATGAGAACTTCAAAAAATTTGAAGCCAATGTAAATCCAGAGATTGCTGAAGCAGGCCCTAAAGCTGGTGCCTTACAATCCTAACCAAACCTTTTTTTGAATTAAATCCCTATTGCTGATTGGCAATGGGGATTTTTTTATCCTATAAATAATGTAAGGCGAAATTTTATTCTTCTTTATGTAGTTGGGAAGTATTTAAAAAGTCGTGTATGACGATCTTTGCATTACCATAGAGGTATGTTTTTGAGGAACCACTTGAAGACAGTTCGATATTCTCTAAGGCATTGAGTCTCGCATTGGGTGATTCTTCCAAATTGGCCTTAATATTATCGGCCTCTAACTTGGAAGCTTTTAGATTTGAATTACCAAAAAGATTTACGCTGAATACGTCTGCGGACCCTTCTATCTTTGCACTTGCATTTTTATACATTTGAATGGTATTGCTTGCACCGACAGCATAAATACGAACATCTATTCTGTCTTTTAGGGTAATATTCAGTGAATCACTTGCGAGATTAAAATCACCTGAACTCATACCCTCCATACTAATGTTCATTACTGCTGCAGTCGCATTCAGTTCCAACCGTGCTGGACCAGTCGTATGTACAAACAACTCATCTGAAGAAATAACATCCTTCATATTTATTTTACCATCACGCATTTTAATTGATCCCAACTCAGTGTAGTTCACTGTGATTTCCAGTTTCTTTTTTGAGGTTATCTTATAAAATGAACTTATAAACAATGTACTGTCCTCAACTTTGAATTTTAGCACGTCGATTAAATTATCATCGGCATTAATGGTATATCCCTCACTCGAGCCCTTTTGAAGTACTATCTCCAAATCATCAATCAATTCGATTGCATTATATGAAGGAAGATTCTCCCTGACCTCAATAACACTTTTATTTCCTTTTATTTTAGGTTTTCGTTGGGCGAATGTCTGAAAGCAAACTAACAGAACAATCAATGTGGCAATATTTTTCATTTCAATGGTATGTGTTCTAAGATAACAAGGCCAGTTAAACCTTGATCTATAATTTGATTAAATATATTACAAAAAAGATAAAGCAGCTTTTATATTATTATCAAAAAAAATGCCCAACTCAATTAGTTGGGCATTTTTCTTTGTCAAATATAATTATTTAATGATGAAGCTCTTCCTCATCATCCTTCATCGGGATATTTTGAGGTACAAAATCCTGTCCCGGAATTATATATTCACCA
>Ga0316189_10006377_pt1 | contig 11243 bp, 10 predicted proteins | sample LowCovwburrow_MG_FD_204930 | JGI IMG/M metagenome (GOLD analysis project Ga0316189, IMG submission 204930) | Coastal sediment microbial communities from Maine, United States - Lowes Cove worm burrow | ecosystem: Environmental > Aquatic > Marine > Coastal > Sediment | place: USA: Maine... | reverse complement strand
AAGATAGCCGAAAAAATACATAACACGCCGATTGATTTCGTCACGCTTTGCTCAGCCAAATAGTTATTACTAAACTCCGGTTTGGCCCACTGCTAAAGCGGCGCTAGCGAAAGGCAGTAATGGGCAAATTTGCGCCAAATGACCGGCTGTGGAATACTCAAAGCGGTCGTTTGGCGAAAGGGAAGGACTAATCTTATGTTCCTTTAGTTTCCAATCAAATCTGATATCGTTAAAATTTTGATCGCCACATTTTTCTGAGTTTTAAGTATGTATGAATCGTTAATTTATGTGGTAACTTGGCTGGTTCGTAATGGTTATTCTAAAGATATCATCGAGGCGTTGAGTGGAGAGAATAGTTACTCTTCTATAGTGGAATATGAAAAATTAGATGTACATTCAAGACACCTAAGGCATATGAGCATATTACACTTAGAGTATTTATTAGCTAATAAGGATATTGATTTAAATGAATACCCAAATATTAAATTACAAGCAGTGACGCTAAATAATAAAGTGATATCAAGTTTTCTCGATCACTTCAACGCATGGAATTTAGCAGGTTTTCCTGGCATTTCTATTGATCAGCTAAATAGGTTAGCTTCGGATAAAGGATATAAGCCAAATCTTAAAACAATTGAGTAGTCCGATTGAAATGGCTGCTTTGGGCACAGGCTGTGTGAAAACTCCGTTTTGAAAATTGTCTATAGTGCGCGCCAGAATGGCACTTTAAGGCAGCTGAGCATAACCACTGCTGATCGAAGCGACCATTGTGATGCAAGTATGTAGAACTGTTTTAATTTTTTCTTAGAACTCGAATAAGAAGGCCGTTTTTGAGTTTTCACACAGCCTGGGCAACTTTCTGCCTAATTAGAGATATTCGAAAGGGCGTTGTATACTCGAAGCAGCCGCTCAAAAATTAATGGAACTAGTATGATTAATCATAAATCAAAGACCTACCTCCATCTCTTATTACGATTATTAATTTGGTGCTTATACTCACGAAGCATTATTCCGATGGTGGCTTTAAAAAAATCACTTAATGTAATTAGATAAAGCAGATGCCAATGAAGAGATACATTTTATTAACATTCTTATTGGCTATCAGTATTGGTAAAAATGCTTATAGCGATCAATTTGATAATGCTTATTCTTTACAACAAAGCGGAGACTTAGAGAAAGCAAAAAACCTTTATGAAGAACTTGCGAGAAATGGCCATATTCTTGCATCTTATAATCTAGGCTATATTGAGCTTGAGCTGAAAAACTACGGGGATTCGATAAAATGGTTAACGTTAGCTGCCGAAGGCGAGATGCCAGAAGCGAGTTACACCTTAGGTAAAATCTATGAAAAAGGAATGTATCAGGGCATAGACTTTGAGCAATCTCTCAAATGGTATACCAAGGCAGCGAACCTTGACTATGCGTACGCTCAGCATAGTCTTGCATTTTTATATTCGAAAGGCTATGGAGCTGAGATAAATCAACAGGAATCCCTGTATTGGCTAACTAAAGCTGCTCAAAATGGCTTGGCTGATTCTCAATTCACCCTAGGTTATATGTATAGAGAAGGTAATCTAGTTACTTTAGATATTGATCAATCAATATTCTGGTTAACTAGATCGGCTGAACAAGGTTATGCTCAAGCACAGCATCAGCTTGGCTTGATGTATTATCAAGGATTAGAAGTCACGAGGGATTGCAGTAAGGCGAAGTTATGGACATCACAAGCATATGAACAAGATTACGAGTACGCAAAAAAAATATATTGGAAAGTGAAGCTTTCATGTTTATTCGACTAACTTAACGAATAACAACAGAGGGCAAGCTGTTTATATATTCGACTGACCGCTGTGGGTTATATCTTCGACTGACCGCTGTGGGCAACTTAGAGTCTGTGGCTTGCTTTTCATAAGAGGCAGTTCCATACTCGAAGCGGACATTAGGCAATATCGAAAAGCGGTTTGTGAGGATGCCACACATAAAAAGGTAACCCCTGATCAATTAGAGGCTTGCAAAGTTAACTCACCAAACACAAGGTCAGTCATTTTTGATCTGGATTAGGAAGTGACTAGATAAAGGAGCAAAATGAGTAAAACATGAATAGATTTTACAACAACTTTATTGTTTTATGTGCGACCCTCGTCCTACAATTGGCGTTGGTTATTTTTGGACACCAGCATATTGCTATCGCAGGTGAAGTACTTATAAAACCAGATTTTGTCTTATCTAATAGCCAACATCTATTCGGTTTTACGAAATCAGGAGATCAACTTTCTAAAATTTTAATTGACGGGGCAGATATTTATGGCCCTGGAAGAGACTTGATCGCGCTCGAAGACGGTAGAGTGGCAATAGTAAATAAAGTAGCATTTTCAGCGCCTAAATTGAGCATTTATGATGCCGTTAACAACGAGTGGACTCATCTAACTTCACCTGATTGGGGGATCGCAAGTAATGGTCAAAATGGAGGGATTGCCGCTAATGGCAACTTTGTTTATGTAACTGACAATCATACCGGCTTGAATGGAATCATAAGATTCAACCTCTCTAACAATAGCAGCTCTCGATTTCTAAGCAACGGTTACATCGATGTGACAATGGGGTTAGATGGTTATTTGTACGCCCTTAGGCACACTGGGGGCGAATTAGATAAAGTAGATATAAATACTATGACTATAGTTGACAGTATTGATCTAGAACTAACTGCGGCGACAGCCGTAACCGCTGACTTTAATGGGAATCTCTACATGGCGGATGGAGATGGTGTTTTGTCAAAGTATGACAGCGATTTAGTTCTGGTTAATTCTATTCAAACTAATCTTAGACTTTATGATATTGATATTGATTCAAACAATGAAATCGTAATGACTGATAGAGATCACAATATAAATATTACCAACACATCACTAACGAATCTAACTTCTTTGCGATTAAATCTTGGTCAAAATTTTGATGTGGCGTTTATTGCTTTTTCAAATGCGAGTACGTTATTGCCGACTCCTGATTTCGATGACGATGGGATTGCTGATTACATTGATAATTGCCCCACACAAAAAAACCCTGACCAAGAGGATGAAAATAGCAATGGCATCGGTGATGTCTGCGATATCGATGTTTTGGACTTCATGCCTCCAATTATTGCTGCGATTAACGGAAAAACTCTTCCTCCTGAATGGGGTGTATTTAATCAAGTATGTTGCCCAAGTTCTAGCGCTACTTTTTCGGCTACGATTGAAACCGATACACTATCTTCATCATTGGCTTCGTGCTCGGCAACACCAACCTTTCAAGGGTTTAAAGTTTCGACTGAAGGTCCGAAAAACTTTTCATCTGTTCTTTCATCTTCAAGTTGCGGAAATATACCAATAGACTTCGCATTTACCTTTGAGGACGAGAAGCGATACCTGTTCCAAATGGAATTAGAGAATGGCTCTCCTGCAGTATTTGTCTATTCAGAGGACATTGAATCACTTCGAACGAGCGCAACTAGTGGGAGTTATATGAGTGTAATAGCCAAAAATACCATGACCTTAGAGAAAGCGATTGAGTTAAATTTGGTGGAAGGGTTAAAGCTTGAGAGTCAGACAAGACCTACAGATGGGTGGAGAAAAGTCGGACAAAGCAATGTCCGCTGAGGGCAAGCTAGAGCCCATCGCACTTTACTTTTCAATCAGGCAGAACCATACTCAGAGCGGTCGTCGAAAATCGTATTTTAAGCCTTCTCTTTGCTTTACATTTATCGCATTCCAAAAAGCTGATGGTGATTTATCAATCAGATTGCTCGTAGCTTCTTTAACGCTTTCATCGCTTTATCCACAGAAATTAAATATCTGGATGGGGCGTATTGTTCGTCAAAGCCTTTACCTGAAATAATTTTCTCCAAGGGAGGAATTGCTGCTTTAACCTTAAGCCTTGCGATAGCAGGAATTACTTCATGAAGAACATCGGGGTCATCTAGAAGTTGGAGAAGAGTAGGAATTACTTCCTCAGAAGCCATCCTGGAAAAAGGAACAATAAGACTCTCGCGACCACACCCGTAGCATCTATCGGATATAAGTTCACATAAGTTGGACATGTATCTATCTCTATCAACCTTCAATCGAGGTTGAATCATATATTCAAGAGAAAACGAAACACCTGCCCTCACAAAACTATTCTGAGCCTCGTAGACGTCTCGACGCTCCTCTTTACAAATACTCGCCACGAAATCGCTTACATACTGTCCATGCCAAACTCTATCTTGTTTAAAAAAGTCTAGTAATTTGTCAACTGATTCATGGCGAAGCTGGGTATCGCCTTTATACCAATCTTCAAAATAAAACCATCTTCCCAACAAGTGCATAACCTGATAGCTATAACTACCATTTAAATGTCGAAAAAGTGTCCGTATGGCCAGCCTTCTATGTTCTTGGCCTGTGATAACCTCGGGTGTTAAATCTGATAATCTATCCTCGACAGAAGACGTGTGAAAGTACTCCGGCATTATGTCAACAAAGTCAGCGTGTATCTTTTGCCACGCTAATTCGTCTAGCCGGTTGAACTCCTCTAGTGCTATTTGTTTCATTTTGATTATTTTGGGTTTTCTACCCTAGTGAAAACTTTTCAGAGGTAGAGGATTTGGATAGCTCACATATAATACTCGTGAATGTTTTGCCCAGGCTATTTTTCACATTGTACAAATTGCGCAACATTAATCCTATTAAAATCCAGTTAGTGCCTGAGCAGTTTTAAGATAAATAACTGATTTTAAACGCCTGTTTAGGGGAAGTTTGCACCAACTTACCGGCTGTGGAATACTTGCAAGGAAATTAGCAAAATGTCGAAACTGACTAATAAATGAGTAAAACTTGAGAACGATTAGTGAAGACGAATCCTTAGAAATCTTTATTAAAGAGAGCGCGGAGATTGTCGAGCGTTTAAATCGGAGCTTACCAAGCCACCTGCCAGCGACTACCTTCAAGGATGTGTCGGAAAATTTCAAACCGGAAAGAATAATCGGGAAACTCGATAGACGTATTGCTGTTGAAGCGTTAGTTTTAGTTCTCAAAAACTGTTCTGAGTATACGCATGGAATGGTTCATGATCTTGCGAGATGGTTAGACAATCCACGCTGGTATGAATCTGACAATGAACTTCGCTATCTAGCTATAGATACGTGTTTAGGACTGTTCGAGGCTGCGGATGCATGTCGCACTGATTGTATAAAGCAATATTCGCACGATATCGCTATTGATCACGGTTTCCAACCAGTTTGGTGGATGAGAAGTATGGCGTTAAGCGGAGCGGCGTTCGCGCTCGATGGAATATTTCAACCCAAAAATAGAAGTCAACACGTACGCTATTTCGCAAGGATAAAAGCAATCATAGAGAATCGAGATAACGGTTTCTCTAGGCAGTTAGTAGTCAGGGTATTTTCCCGAATGAGGGATGAGTCGGTCAATGACCTAATTATAGAACTGCTTAAGGACCCCGAAGTCTTACACGAATCAATTCCAGCAGCCAGCCGACTAAAGCTTGAAACAGCAATACCATTGCTTGAGAAAATTATTACTGGTGATGGGTTTGATGCGAACTATTCACAATCATATTTCAGAGGTGCCATTGAAAAAGCTAGACGAGCACTAAAGAAGCTTAAGTCCTTATGACTGACCGCTTTGGGCAAGCTAGAGCCCATCGCACTTTACTTTTCAATCAGGCAGAACCATACTCAGGCTGTGTGAAAAATTCAAATTTCAAATTTGCCAAGAGTATGCAGAGAGTTTCTGCGCAGAGGGGATTAAAGTGCTCTGTAATTGATTGAAATGACGGTAGCCAATCACAGTGTTTGATCGAGAAAATTTGAGGCTTAAAACTCGGCTCACAAGCTCACTTTTTAGTTTTCACACAGCCTGTACTCATTTCTGCCTCTCACGACTTTCCACACTACGGTGTAATTTTACATTTGCATCAAGGACATAAATCTCTATGGAAATCAAGAATCACCCGACATTTGAGAAACGTAGAAGTGATTTGATCGGAGTGTTCGTCTTATGTTACTCCGTGCCATTTATGTTGTGGATTTTTGTGTTTCAAGAATTCAGTTACTTAATATTCTTCTCGTTCGGTATAGTGTTTCTCTGCTGCTTTGTTTATTTTGGCTGGGTTATGTTTAGAAATATTGACTGTCCTCGATGTAATAAGAAAACGATAACGAAGGAATTAAAAAATGAAGAAGTATTGGTTGCGGTATGTGAGAATTGCAGAATCAAGTGGAATTTGGGTGAGAGGTTTAGTGGCGCTGGTGTAGGTTAAGACCACACCAATCAGAAGCTGTTAAGCGTAAAAATCAGGTATGATTTATGCGAACTCACAACTCAAAGCGGGCGTTGAGAAGGAAGGCAAAAGGTAAGATCTGACACCTAAACCCTGGAGAAGAATAAAGCACGTTGGTTAGACAAAGAGCTTAAATAGCTAGTCCCAAAACAATATGACAATTATAAATTTTCAAAGTGTTTCTACGCATTGGTCTGACTGGCACAAGGTAATTTCCGATCGGCTGCAAGAGTTTGATGTGGACTTGGCGGCAAAAGCGAATCTAAGTTGTATTCATCAATCAGCCGTTTTTCAGTTTGCCTCAATACATGAATTAATCGCCACTAGAATAACTCCGATGGCAAGCCCGATAATACGTATTCATTTTGAGCATCTAGCATTGTTTAGTTTGCTTTTACTCGTAGAGCCAGATGATGATATTCATCAACAATTTGTTAAAACAAATGATGATGCCGCCTGTAAAGAATTTTACTGGAAAAATTTTAGTAATAAAAAAAAGGTTGTATATACGCGGCTCAGCGAACTTCACAAGCAAGTATTTTCTGCACACAAACAAAAATTAGATTTCGAGCCCGTAAATTACAAAATGATTGCCGAAGATTTTAATCTAGCTCTCGGTAAGTACGTGCACCCTAGTCTTATTGCGGGGATGCATTCCGCCTTGAATAGACGGAATTTGGATGAGTTGCAAAAAGCATATAAAACTGACGCTTCAAGTGTTGATTTCGATAAATTATCTGCAATGGAAAGAGATAGTGCTCAAATAGACGCATTTGTAGTAAAGCGATTCCTATATACAACATCGACGTTTAGTCGTGTAATCGCATTTAAATTCATTGATGACACAGAAGTTTTACAAGTACACAGAGCTGCATTAGAGCTCACTCAACAATTTATTGGCCAGGGTAGTTAAAGATTTTGCTATGAATTTGTAACCCATATGCAGCCCATAGCGTAAGGGACGTATGAGGTAATCAGGGGTAATCAGCAGGGGTAATCAGGGACGTACCACGTTTAAACTCACGAATGACTGTAATGGGCAAACAATACTCGTTCGCAAATTGACATGACCGAATGAGTATTCAACTCATTTCAGCCATTTAGCACTTCCAAAACTCAGCTAATTGGAATAATCGAATATTAGAATAAGATCAGCTAGCGTTAGACAACATTACCCTCAACTTAATAAAAATATAACCAATGTTATTTGATGCATCTCGTCATGAACCGCTTATTAAAAAAGCCTGGAATAAACATATAGTACAGGACGAAATATCATCAATTATTGATGATATTGAGCGATCACTATTACCCGATGCTTGCTGGCCTACGCATCCGCTTGATGCAGAAAGTTATCCCCGAGTAGGGCCTAAATGGACAGCATATGCTGGTGCCGCAGGCGCTATTCATGGGTTACAAATTCTTGGTCGATACGGTTACAACGTAAATGACTTGTCAGGTCTCTTAGAACCCGTTTATCAATCTTTTTTGAAAAGCCCTGATGTTTCGGTCGAGCCTGGCTTGCAGATAGGGGAACTGGGCGTATTAATGCCTGCAATTTTAGGTCAACCAGAAAATAGCGAATTATCAAAGCGCGTTATTCGATGCATGGAAGCAACTATAGGGCTTCCCTTGTATGAAATAACGTCTGGGCAAAGTGGCATGATGCATGCCGCCCTAGCACTCTATCGTAAAACTGCCGATGGCAATTGGAAAGACCTCTATCTTAAGGGCGCAAAGTCGCTAATGGATAATTGGAAGCACGATAAAGATACAGGTGAGTGGCTTTGGCAAAGCCAAGTATTTGGACCTAAACGTCATTACTATGGTGCTTGCCATGGTCTAGCTGGTAACGCCAATATTCTTTTGCAAGGCTCTGATTTACTACCAGACGGCTATGCTGAAACTATTATAAAACGCACAATTTCCACCTTAAAGACTTCGGTAAAACAAGAAGCTAATTTAGCTAATTGGAGCTTATGCACTAAACCAAATATAGACAAACTGCTCGTACAGTGGTGTCATGGTGCCGCGGGCATTGTTACAGCGATGGCCAGAACACCTGTAATTGAATCTGATTATTCTAAACAACTTGATCAACTGTTAGATGAAACAGGAGAGCTGGTTTGGCAAGCAGGCCCTCTCGTGAAAGGTTCAAACATTTGCCATGGAACATCAGGTAACGGGTATGCCTTTTTGTATTTATATCAAAGGTGTGGTAACTCGTTATGGCTTGATCGAGCAAGAAAGTTCGCAATGCACTCAATCGATCAATGTAAGAGAGATCGTTTACGTTACGGTCAAGGCCGGTTTACCTTGTGGACGGGTGATGTTGGTCTTGCTATTTACCTGTATCATTGCCTGCATCCTGAAAAGGCGGCAATACCAGGCTTAGATTTATTTTAGTACGCATAGCTAACAAGTCATTGAACTCAATAATGTTGCTTGGTGTGATCCGAAAAAAACTGAGAACTGAGGTTTTAGTAAATGCCTGTTTTGGGCGAACTATTGTCTTTAACAGAAGAAACTGAATTGATTTAAACGATCGACAAATGCATACTCAAAACGGTCAGTCGAAATTGAAAAGGAAAGTATAACTAGCAAAAATGACCCGATATTCTGTCGTGGATTAAGTTGTTAACTTTACAACAGGTCACACATATTTTATGAATTTAGATAACTTGCGAATAGAGATAGACAAAGTTGATTCAGAGCTAATTCGGCTTTTGTCTAAGCGTTTTGAATACACTCAATTAGTTGGTGAATTTAAAGCAGAAAATGGAATCCGATCGCTCTCAAAATCTCGAGAAAGTGAACAGTTTGAGCGATTTCAACGCCTATCCGAAGAGCTAGCTTTACCGTATGAACTAGTAGAGAAAATTTTCAAAATAATTAGAGATCAGGTTCTTTCAAATCATGAACGTATCAAGAAAGAATATGAACCTAAATAGAAACCCAATAAGAGGCTATGGTGGATCTACGATAAAGCACATTCGACTGATCGGTTGAAATGGGCAATTTTTCGCCTTTTGCATAGAGTGATATGCTTGACTAACGTAGGCTACAAGAGAAAATCCATTTAAGTAAATTAATATGAATAAAATTGCCATCATAACTGGGGCGAGTAAGGGCATCGGCGCGGCGACCGCGAAACGTCTTGCGCTTGACGGGTACAACGTTTGTGTTAATTACTTATCAAATGAGGATGCGGCAAACGAAGTGGTTGAGCAAGCAAAGAGGTACGGCGTAAAAGCGATTGCGGTTAAGGCTGATATCTCATCCGAAATAGAAGTAGAGCGACTCTTTGAAAAAGTGGATCAGGAGCTAGGATGCCCTTTTACTCTAGTTAATAATGCGGGAATTCTTTTGCAACAAAGCCGTGTCGTCGACATGACCGCAGAAAGAATCAACAAGGTGCTAAGGATAAATGTCACAGGTAGCTTTCTATGTTCAAAGCAAGCGATTATCCGAATGTCGACTAAACATGGGGGAAGTGGCGGTGTCATTGTGAATATCTCCTCTGCTGCGTCGAGAATTGGCGCAGCAGGTGAATACGTAGATTACGCAGCCTCAAAAGGGGCAATTGATACATTGACACTAGGTTTAGCAACCGAGGTGGCAGACGAAGGCATTCGCGTGAACTGTGTTCGGCCAGGTTTTATCTATACAGACATGCATAAATCCGGTGGCGAACCAAACCGAGTGGATCGATTGAAAGAGTCTTTACCGATTAAACGAGGTGGTCAACCAGAAGAAGTTGCTGCTGCGGTATCTTGGCTCGTATCAAATGAGTCTAGCTATACAACCGGCGCTTTTATAGAAGTGTCGGGAGGTCGTTAATGGCTGAAATGGGCAAGCTAGAGCCGATCGGCTTGACTTTTCAAACAGGCAAAAACATACTCATTGCTGTCGTTCGCATTGCATGAAGTAAGGTAAAAACTAATACATGCAGATTTCCATATAAGGGGTTAGGTAGTTGGATAATATTTAAATCGGATGGAGTTACATATGAGTCTGGCTGAACTACTTGGAGTTCTCGGGTTTGGATTAAGTATTGTTGTATTTGCGCTCACTAGATGGGAGCGTAGAAAAACCCTAGTTGTGGATATAGAATCATTTCACAGAAAAGTAGACGATGAGAAGTTTAAGGATGAAGTAGGTGGTTGGGCTGGGGGCATGCTTGTTATCCGTGTCATGAATATTGGAGCGAAAGCAATCGTAATTGCTAAGGATTCTATTGAAATATCCGGTCCGAAGAAAAAAGTAGGCCTTTACGGAACCGACTGGTTTGGGCTCAACACCATTCCGTACCCATTAAATGCGGGCGATAGTTTTGAGGTTGGATTGTCATTGGAATCGTTCACTTTTTTTCAAGGTTATAAGAGTGAAGATCTATCGAAGGATAAATTCCCAATCTCAGTTACGCTATCTGATATAGAGGGAAAAAGTTATAAAACAAGATCGAAATATAGACTCCTCCTCGAAGTAGGTGAGGTAATAAGGCTTTCCTAAATTGTATCAACTTGGACTTAATCTGATAATTAAGAGAACGTATGAGTGAGATTAACAATGACTGCTGAGTAGCTTAAGTGGATCATAGCCAGTGGCGGTTGGGTAGCAGCGATTTTTACTGTTTGGATTGGGTATGTGATGATCTCAATGAGGCGTTTTGCGGAAGTGGCCGCGCGGCCTCAATGGAGGCATTAATTTTAATATTTTTGAAATAGGAAAATTCTTTGAAAATTTCATCAAGAGACGAAAAAATTCGCGCAGTGCTTACTAGTGCCTATTACCGCATTCCAAGGTTCCAAAGACCATATCCCCAGACGTCAGGATAGTTGCATCATTTAATTTATAGGGGCGGCAGAGGTTTTTACTCATGCCAAAATATTCACTAGAACGTAAAGAGTCTGCGTTATCAAAGCTGTTAA
>Ga0316189_10006376_pt1 | contig 11243 bp, 14 predicted proteins | sample LowCovwburrow_MG_FD_204930 | JGI IMG/M metagenome (GOLD analysis project Ga0316189, IMG submission 204930) | Coastal sediment microbial communities from Maine, United States - Lowes Cove worm burrow | ecosystem: Environmental > Aquatic > Marine > Coastal > Sediment | place: USA: Maine... | reverse complement strand
CTTAAACGGATCATGCGCCTGGCGGTAGATGAGGGCTACGATCAAATAGCGTGGACAACCGGCGACCAGCAGAACGAAAGATATAACCTAGCCAAGACCGTCGAAGAAATAGTAATTGAGCCTATTATTAAAGACGGCAGTAGACACTCACAAACCCACGCGGCGGCAAGGTTGAAAATTTATGAAACCAATGGGCAAGCCACTGTTATTTTTGACCACACAACCGGCGAAATAAAAAGATCAGATGATTACCCGGAATTTAAGGGAAAAAATCTTTCCGAGGTTATTGGGGCGGCTCTTGCAGAGGAAACAAAAAAACATGGCGAGGCGGTGGCTCGATTGGCATTCACCGACGCTAACGGGCAGCAAAACGAATTAAGATTTATAGATAATGATAAAATTGGCGAACTGATGCTAGAAGGCCAAGCAATGCGTACATTTTACGACAAGAAGATCGTAAACATTGCAAACAAAATCGGGAAGAAGTTTGGCGCGCGTACAGAGCGTTTTCAGGTCGTTTCAGAACCAGCGAAACTAGCGGCAGAAAACAAAGGCGGAGAAACAGAACGCACCGCAAGGCGCTTGCTTACCGAGGACGGCAGGCCGGAACTTATCGGTCACAAGATGGATATAACCCCGGCCATGAGGTTTGGGGTTGTTGATGGCTTCACCTTATTCAAGCGGCGCGAGAACGTATGGAACTACACAGATCGTCTAGGCGCAGCCGTTGAGGAATTGGGCGAGCAATTCGAGCGCGTCATTGGCGTGCATGGCAGATTGCAGCTTATCGACAATTTTGAACAATACGGCATGGACAAAGACTTGCGCGGATCATGGGACAGCGTGAGCAAGACCGTCCTAATCGCGCTGGGTAAGGGAAACAACCAACGAGGCACGCTAAACCATGAGGCAATCCACGCATTAAGAGAGGCGGGAGTATTCACCGCGCAGGAGTGGGCGGCCCTAGAGCGTATGTCCAAAGCAATATGGATGAAGCAATTTAACATTCGCAAGACTTACGACCAGTTTTATCGTGACACGCTGGATATTACAGAGGCCCAGCTGCAAGAATTGCTGATCGAGGAAGGCGTCGCACATGCGATGGAAGCCTATACCATTGATCCCCAGGGACAGCAGCGCAGCATTGCCACAAAGATATTCGAGAAGGTCGCAAAGGTTCTTGAACTAATCCGGCAGGCGTTCGGCAAGCAAGGCTTCCATACCCCTAACGATATTTTCCAAAATGTCGCATCTGGTGAAGTGGCAGCGCGCCCGGCAGGCTCCGGCGTTGCGCGCACATGGACGGCCCCAATGAAGGATCGCAGCACCGTCCCACCAAAGACAGCCACAGCGACAAAGCCACCTATGGCACAGCCTGCTATGGCATCATTGAGGCCGCCAAGCGCACCATTAGGCCCAAAACCTGCCAATAACTTCTATCAGCCACCGCACGAAACGACGGCGGAAGCATGGGCAGACAAAACAAATTCAATGTTTGGTCGCGTTAAGGCGTCAGCCGGCACCGGCATCAAGCCCACCCGCGCAGTATTGCAAGATTCATTCTTGGAAGTGAAGCGCGTAGAAAAAGCGGCCATGAAGCACGAAAGGGAGGCTGGTCGATCTGATGTATTGCCAGAGAACGAACAAACCTACCTGGCAGAGCGTCTATATGCTGGCAAACAAGGCGCAGCACTGGAAGAATTACAGCAAGACGTTGTTGAACCCATCATTAAGAAAATGAAGGAAGCAGACCTTGCTATAGATGAAGTGGCTGATTTCTTATCCGCCAAGCACGCGGTAGAACGCAATAAGGCGATTGGCCGGCAGACATACCAGAAGGGAAAGAAAAAAGGCAATTTCAAGCACAAGCCCGGCTCTGATATTTTCGATGCAGTAACCGATCCGACGAAAGTGGGCGCAAGCGGCTGGTCAGAAAACGAGGCAAAGGCCGTATTGATGGAAGCCACGCGCCAAGGTAAGCGCCAGGCGCTAGAGGAAGTAGCGCGCGACGTTTACGCAATGAACAAAGAAACGACACGGCGGCAATATGCGGCTGGATTGATTGATTACGAGACTTACAAAGAACATACAATCGGTCAGTACAAGTATTACGTCCCACAACGCGGCTGGGAAACAGACCCGGATCAGCCTCGCGGCAAGAACAGAGTTTCAACAGGATCAAAGCATTCCACACGCGGCCCGGAATTTAAGCACGCGAAAGGCCGCAAGACTAAAGCCGACAATCCATTGATTTACTCGATCATGCAGGCGCAGGCGTCCATTGTCAGAGCAGAGCGCAACAATGTGGGCAAAACCTTCATGCGCTTTGTTGAGCGTTTCCCGAACCCGGAACTATATGAGATTGTGAAGCCATCCAAGAAGCCTATGCCCATTGATCCGAGAACCGGATTACCCAAACAGCTACCCGATAGGCTGGCCCCAAACAAAGACGGAGTTGCTCAGTTTGGCGTGAAGATCGACGGCAAGCAGCACATCATACTTGTGCATCACGAAGGGCTTGCGAGAGACTTGGGCGCGTTGGGATCGCACGACATTCATAAAATCCTGCAAGTAGGACTTGGCCTCAATCGTTTTCAATCCGCAATGGCCACGGCTTATGCAGTTGGATTTATAGCGGTAAACTTTGTTCGCGATGCTGGCACCGGATTTATTCACCTTGGAAAGCACGCCAAGAAAGCCCCAGGCATTCGCCGCAAGGTTTACAAATCGCTTATGCCTGCCATTGGCGGCGCGTTGTTGGCGCAATACAGCAACAAGTCAAACAGCGTATGGGCGCAGCGTTACAAGGAATTTAACAAGGCTGGCGGCAAGACTGGCATAATGATGAGCCTTGACGTTGAGAAAATGCGTAAAGCCCACATCACAATGATGCGCGATTTAGGAGCGGCAATCGTTAGCTGGCGATCCGGCAAGAAAGTAGGAAAGGCGGTAATGCACTTTGTTGAAAGCATCAACACCGCAGTAGAAAACGGCATACGCCTATCCACGTTCCACCATTTGAAGGAAGCAGGCTATACCAGCGACGCGGCGGCAGAAGCGGCCAGAACATTGACCGTAGACTTTAACAAAAAAGGTCATTGGGGCAATGAATTGCAAGCCTCATTCCTGTTTATCAATCCCGCGATCCAAGGCTCAACGGGTATGGCGCAGCATATTGCATCATCCAAGAGCATCCAGAGATCACTACCCGTCATAATCGCGTTTGGCTTCCTTATGGATCAGATAAACCGCCACATGAGCGACGACGACGACGACGAAGAAGGGTTCTATTCCAAAATCCCGAACTATGTTAAGGAAAACAATACGGTTATTATGGTGCCGGAGTGGGTAACAGACGTTCCCGGCTTGACCTTTGTTGACGAGGCACGGAAGAAAGGCGCCTACCTGAAAATCCCGCAGCCTTGGGGGTACAATATATTTGCCTACACAGGACAGCAAATCAGCGAAGCATACGAAGGCACAAAAGAAATGAGCGCGATCAGCATTGACCTGGCGCTGGCATTCTCCAATGCGTTCAATCCATTGAACGGCGATGATATGTCCATGTTTATTCCGTCGGTATTCATGCCAGTTGTGGAGCTTGGCCGGAACCGTGACAGGTTTGGCCGACCGATCATGCCAGAGACGGCAAATTGGGAGAAATACGAAAAACCCGACGCACAGAGGTACTATAAGAGCGTGAACCCGCTCGCCAAGCACATAACCGACTATATGAGCAAAATCGGCCCAGAACCCGGTAACGAGGTGCGTCCGGGCGCCCTGGACGTTTCACCGGAAACGCTGGAATATATGACGGAGTGGTTATTCAAAGGATTTGGCAAATCAATCACGAAGTCGATCAAAACCATATCAGACGTAAGCGAAGGTAATGAACTGGAAACCTACAACATTCCAGTTATTCGCCGCTTGTATGGCACAAACTCGCGCTACGTTGACCGCGATCTTTATTATCAAATCCGTGAGAAGGTTTCACGGACAGTCGACGAATATCAGATGTTTAAATCACAGAAGCCGTCAGAGCGCACGGTTGATTTGGCCGCGTATAAGAAAAAGCGTTACGTTGAAATAAAGATGTATAACACGATGCGCTTTGCTGATAAGAAGTTGGGCTGGTATAGGAAGAAGCGCAAACAGTTGATGCTTAACAAACGGATGAACCCGGACAGCAAAAAAGCGCAGCTGGAAAAGGTTGACGCCGCGATGGATTTGGAAATGATGAAGGCGCGCTTGAAATACAACAGGTTGATAAATCTTAAACGTAAGACCCCCTAGATATAACTAGGGATTATGTGTATACAGAAAAAATGTTAAAGCAAATACTTAGAATGTATGACGTTTTCTCTGTTTTGGTTATAGCTTTGCTGGCTCTAACCATATTTGTTGGAAGCCTCATGGCACCATTTCACAAAGCACAAATTATTGACGCTTGGGATGATCGCGGCGACAAAACCCATAGTCAGTATTGATTAACAGCCTGCCCCCTTTGGGGCGGGCTTTTTTTGTGCCTAAAACCACCGAAAGGACACGCTCAAAATGAAGCAGGATGAAATCTTACAAACAGTTGACGGAATGATAAACGGCACCAGGAAGGGATCGCACGGAGATAGTTTTACACAGCACACGCACGCGGCCCGGCTTTGGTCGGCGTGGTTTGGTTTTCCAGTTAGCGCAAGTGATGTATGTGAGTGTATGTCCCTGCTCAAAAAAAGCAGGAAGCATCAGGGCGATTATAACGACGACGATTACCTGGACGACGTTGGATACACCGCCCTTGCCTCAGACGCCAGGGGCAAAGAAGAAGCATTAAAGAAACGTGGCGATAGCGATCTGGTAAACCCCTCTTTTATTATTGCAGAAGGCAACGTGCAGCCTGGCGGCTGGCAGGTAACTTCACTTAGTGAAGCAGAAAGGACTAAATAAATGGCAAACCCCGGACACAGCGCAGCAGCGCACAAGAGAACCCTTGCGGCATTGAAGAAGGCAAACGGCGTCGCAGAACAGGCCGCCAAGCTGGAAGGCGTCACACCCGCTACATACGTGAACAGGTTGAAATCGGCGCGCGTTTGGGAAGCAAAACAAAACGCTGGGATGGCAGTTGACCCCGATCCGTTTGGAACATTGCGGTTGAAAGAAGAAAATCGCGACCTAAAGCGCACAGTCAAAGAGGCGCAAAAAAAGGTTATCGAGCTTGAGGACGTCAGAAAAAATATATTAGGACTTTCATCAAAACCAATACTTCCCGCCAGATTGAAAAAAATCAAGCACAAGGTCAGAGGCGTTAATCCAGAAGTGCCAATAATCTTTTCATCAGATTGGCACTTTGGCGAAGTGATCGACCTCGATGAAATGGCCGGCACTAATTCTTATGATACGTCCATTGCAAGAAATCGTTACAATCAGCTAATCAACAAGACGATTCTGCACATGACAGAATGGTGGATAGGCCCGCCGCCGGAAGTTTGTTATTTCTTACGTGGCGGCGACGCCATATCCGGCGAGATACACGAAGAATTACGAGAAACCAATGACGACTTTGCAATCCCGGCAGTAAGCAAGCTGGTGAAGCTGGAAGCGGCTGGACTGCAAAGAATACGTGACGAAGTGGGATGCGAGGTTGTTGTGATTTCCGTGCCAGGCAATCACGGACGCACAACGGTCAAACCCCGCGCAAAGGCGTTCGCCATCGACAATTATGATTTTCTCACTCACACTATGCTGGAATGGCATTTTAGCGGTCAAAACGCGGATTGGATTACATTCAGCGCCCCCGCAAGCGGCGAGGCTCTTTTCGAGATTTATGACAAGAAATTCTTATTGATGCACGGAGATCGCATGGGTTCTGGTGGTGGGCAAGGCTTCATTGGCGCACTTTCACCCATAACCAGAGGACACAAAAAGACGTTCGACGCCTATGCTGGTCGCGGCCACTTGCTTGACGTAATTTTAAGCGCGCACTTTCACACTCGCTGTTTGACAGAGTATGGCTATGGTAACGGCTGTTTACCCGGCCCAAGCGAATACAGTCACAAGCTGAAAACCCGACCTAGACCAGCGAGCCAATGGTTTTTCTCAGTAAACCATATCGGAATCACCCGGCAAGCGGAGATATTTGTCGGACACCCATCCGAGGGATCGCTCTATAAAGAGTAAGCAAAAAAGAACCCGGCTTTTAAGGTGTTGACGCACCAAGCCGGTTCATTTTTCCTTTTCTTTGTGCTGGTGGCAGTAATGGCCGCGCGCAACATTCACAGCGCGAGGAAACATTCTACACCAAGCATCCACCCCACAAACGGGATCACTTATTTCCTGAAACGCAATGCACGTTTCGCACGTTGGCTTGTCAGTCATAACTTCACATTCCTTTTTTGGTATGTTGTGTCGTGCAACCAATCATAAAAGTTAAGTTAAACTTCGCGTCACTCATTTAATTACCTCGCTTCCGTCCATTTGCTGCAAGCCTTATCATCTGCCTCTACATATGGACGAAGGCCGCACAGCTCGCCATTGATGTCTAAGACCGCAACCGGCGGGAGATAGTAACATTGACCAAATATGGTCGTTTGGTCGAGGAGCTTAAACCACCTGCATGTGCTGCATCTTTTCATGGCTTCACCCGCCTTCTAGTTCCTAAACACATTCCGCATGTATCATCGCGCGTATCTTCTAAATACCTAACGTCTTTACCGGAACCTTGGCAGAACTTACATTCCACAGTTTCGCGTAGGGTTCCATCGTTCAGCAGGTAGTTTAATTCACCATTGCCTCTATTTCTAATCCCGGCGCTTCTCGAAAATAAAAAACTCGCGGTTTCTGGTAAAACCCAAATCTCTTTCGGTGCGTTGCTCATTTGATTACCCATCCTTTGCAGCCGCAAGTCGAGCAAGGACGGGTTGGCTCTAGGCTTTCCGGCAAATCCTCTATTTCGTAGCCGCACCTCTCAGGGCATGGTTTCACTTCCATGAAATGCCGCCCGGAACTTTCTATCGCTTGCTCAAGCCAATCATGGTCTAGTTTCATGTGGCGTTTCGGCACGACCTTGTGTGCGTCGCGTTCATCTGCCGGTGTTATTTCCCACACTATGCAGCTTTTGTTTGATTTTGGATTTATTCTTTTAATTCCACTATCGCGCAGAACCCCAATGTTTGACAATTCATTCCGGCGTGGATTTATTCTACGGTTCAATGGCCACTCTAATTCACCCCGGCAAAGCTCACGCAATTCAAAATCAGCCATAGGCCCATATTTTTGAAACAACGCTTCTACTTGTGCGCGGCAAGCAGCCGTACTGATAGTTTCCGCCGCTTCCTGGCTGGTCGTCTGGTTACTAAAGCCTATCCCGCTTTCTGTATATCCGCCGGTCATTACGATACCTCTCTTTTCACACATTCCAATGTCAACCGGCGAAAGGCCGTGTTTGTATTGTCACGGTTGCGTTCAATGTATTCAACGTACTCCAAACACTCAGTCTCGCTTATAAACACGGCTGGGTCAGGGTCGATAAACACAACTCCATTCAGACCAATCACGTAAATCATCATCGCCCAGGCAAACGTCATTTTTTTATCCCTTTCAAATCTTCGTTAATGTCTTTGCTATTCGGCTTCCACTTGGGTTTTTTTATGCCCTTGTGCTTTTTTTCAATGCGCTTGCACTTGGCGGTCGCCGAATTGTCGCCGCCTTTACCGTTTGTTTTAGCTTTCGCGCACGCTGGATGCACCAATGCCCGGTTTTTCATGGCATTAGTGCCTCCTTGTGCTAACGGCTTTATATGCTCGTCTACGGGCTTGTCATGTACCCATATTTTCGAGCCACACAACTTACAAACGCCTTTGTCGCGTTGCCAAAGAAACAACCATTGCTTTTTGGTCAGCTTCTTACGCTTCACAATCTTGACCGGCTTAGGCTTTATGTATTTGATCCGGGCCATTATTACGACCGACCATCGCCAGCGCCACCTCCATAACCGTGACCATCACCCTCGCCGTCACCGTGACCATCACCAGCACCATCGCCAGAGCCATAGCCAATGCCATAGCCAACGCCATAGCCATAGCCAGCGCCATAGCCATAGCCACGGCCATTGCCAGCGCCAGAGCCAGGGCCACCGCGGCTACCTAAGCCGCCACAGCCAGAGCCATATTTCATAGGGGTTGTGTCAACCATTATCAATTTCCTCCATAACCATAGCCATCACCAGCACCATCACCGTGACCATCACCATCGCCATCACCAACACCATCACCAGCGCCATCGCCAACGCCAGCGCCAGCGCCATTGCCATGGCCAGAGCTAAAGCCATTGCCAACGCCATAGCCAGCGCCAATGCCATAGCCAGCGCCAAATCCATCGCCCTCGCCATAGCCAGAGCCATCGCCACCGCCACCGCCAGGGCCATAGCCACGGCCATCGCCATCGCCAGAGCCACAGCCGGCGCCATACTTCATAGGAGTTGTGTCAATCATTATCAACTTCCTCCACGGCCATAGCCAGAGCCATTGCCACGGCCAGAGCCATAGCCCTCGCCAACGCCATAGCCATAGCCATCGCCAGAGCCAAAGCCATCGCCATAGCCAGAGCCAATGCCATAGCCAGAGCCATAACCAACGCCAGCGCCATAGCCATAGCCATCGCCACGGCCATAGCCAGCGCCCTCGCCCTCGGCAGCGCCATAACCATCGCCATAACCATCGCCATAGCCAACGCCAGAGCTAAAGCCAGCGCCAGTTTCAATGGAAGTTGTGTCAACCATTATGACCAATCTCCGCCATCAACTGAACGCAAACTGTCATAAGCCTTTTTTGTGCAATCAATAACCGCACATGCGTTAAGCACCTTGATTTTCGCGCTTTTTACACTGAACTTGCACCCAGCGGCATTAACGCCAGAACTTGCAACGTCAATCAATGTTCCGCCTTCCAACGCCTGCCAGCGCCACATCTGCACCGCGTCCTGCAACGTGACGGTTGTGCCTTTGACTTTAACCAGCTTGCCGTAAAGCACGCCAGCATCACGACTTCTTACTATTACTTTTTTCATTTTCTTTCTCCTGTTAAAATGGGATTTCATCGTCAAGATCAAAGTTTTGTGCAGGCGCAGACGCGCCCCCAGCTGGTGCAGCTTGTGGCGCTGGCGCATAACTACCACCGCCGGCACTGTCACCACCACCTTTTGTATCAAGCATTGTCAGCGTTGAATTAAAGCCTTGCAGTACGACTTCCGTAGTGTATTTATCAACACCCGCTTGATCTTGCCATTTGCGGGTCTGTAACTGGCCTTCAAGATAAACCTTGGAGCCTTTTTTGAGGTATTGTTCGGCAATACGGCTTAGGCCTTCGTTAAAGATCACCACCCTATGCCATTCGGTTTTCTCTTTACGCTCACCAGTGTTGCGATCTTTCCACGCCTCACTGGTGGCGACTGTCAGGTTTGCAATGGGCTTACCTGCATTGGTGTTGCGGATTTCAGGGTCTTTACCAAGATTTCCCACCAATATCACTTTGTTTACTGAACCTGCCATTAAATTAAATTCTCCGTGTTAGAGGGGTTTGGCGTTTGTTTTGCTGCACAGATCGCGCTGTATGTGTCTTTGTACGCATTGCGCGCAGACTCTTTCGTTTCTGGCGTCTGCCAAGTTATAGCTTCTTCGTATGGTGCGGAATATTCAGCCAATTCCTCCTTGGACGTCGCCAGGCCAATATCACCAATATACGCGGCAATGTCAAAGTCAGGAACATTTGCCGCTTCCTCTGGTGGCGCTGGGTTTTCGGTTTCAGCTGGCGGCGCAGCCTTAGTTTCCTCGACCAATGGTAATATTGGCGGTGGTGGCGCCTCCTCTACCGAATCCACCGCTACCGCCGCGCCACCAATAAAGTGACCATCACCCTCGATAACCTGGCCCTGCATTTCCTCAAGAGTATAATCCGGCGCTTCCTCTGGAAATGCCCGACGTAGTGCAGCCGCCTCCGCACACTTTTCAAGTTGCCCATGTGGCCTACGTTCCCATTGATCGTTTGGAAGTTCTGATTTCCCAGACCGTCCGTATGTTTCTAACCACCATACTTGCGGCCCCTTAAACTCGCAACGATGCTGGCCGATGATCCGGTAAACAGTTATTTGCGCCCATTCAGGGAAACTTATAGTTGTTTCTCCGGTTGATGATGTTTTCCTGCCGTTTACCCAAACAGTCTTTGGCCCGGTAAACGTGCGTTCAATCATTGGCCCAAACTCACAAGCATCAAAACCACCATATTCCTTAGAACGTGCAGCCGTTATCCGTACTTCCGAAATTCCCGGCCAAACAGTGTCAACAAACCCGCCATGCTGTTTGCTCCAAACCGGCACAATATGCACTGGCTTTTTAAACGGGTCTAAGTTTCGAGCCTGACAGTATGACAGCACCATAATGATGCTATCAATCGTATTTGCCGATGGATACAGGTTGTTGATTAGCGTATTCCAGTTTGTTTTGTTTATATCTGGAAACCGCTCGCCAATGGCTTCAACATATTTAAACTTTGGCGGCTTAAATAATAGTTCTTTATTTTCAGCCGCTTCAACTTCTTGATTTGTCATTATGCTACCTTCTGTTGAGTTACAATTTCCCAGCCAATTTTTGGCAGGTCGCGCGTTGCTGGCGTCCGGGCGATCCCGTCAACAACCTTCTGCAATGCGTCCCTAACAAGCCCAGCGTCACCATAAGCCTTTAAACAGGCTTCATAGTCGGTAATATGGCCGGAATATGTGGTTCTAAGGCCCATTCCCCGCCCAGCTGTTGTATTGCCCGTTGTGGCCTTGGCCTTGGCCGCGTCCCTTGCAGCCTTCTCTGCCGCCTTGGCGCGAGCGTCAGCCGCTTCTGCTTCCATTTCCACTTGTATTGGATCAATGTCGGCACCGGAGACAGCATGTGCCATTGCCTCTGCCGCTTCTGCCGCCTCTTGTTCTGCCTGCTCACGTAGCACCCTGGCGGCTTCCTCTGCCGCCGCTTGTTCCGCCCGCAAAATCTCATTCTTTTTGATCTGCCACGCGGTAAGATATTCTGACTTGCAGGTATCAAAGGTTTTTTGGCTATGCGTGATACCAGGAACAAACTCACCCTGTTTTTCCCTCTTGGCTTCATCAAATGGCCGCCCAATGTCTACCTTTGCCGTGCTGGCAACCTTAATTCCTGCACCCAATTGCTTTGCATAATTTGTTACCTTCTCGGCTTCATCATCGTTGGAAAT
>Ga0316189_10006375_pt1 | contig 11243 bp, 8 predicted proteins | sample LowCovwburrow_MG_FD_204930 | JGI IMG/M metagenome (GOLD analysis project Ga0316189, IMG submission 204930) | Coastal sediment microbial communities from Maine, United States - Lowes Cove worm burrow | ecosystem: Environmental > Aquatic > Marine > Coastal > Sediment | place: USA: Maine... | reverse complement strand
AGCCCGTCATGTACCACGGTGTCACCTCGATCGAGCCCGGGCTGCTCCGCAAGGCCGGAGACCTGAAGTACATCAAGGGGCTACGAGAGGCCATCATCCCCCGTGCCGGCATGGTAAACCGCATCGGCAAGGCCAACGCCGACGCTGTCCGCCGTGTCCAGGTCGAAGTCAAGGGCGCCGCCGACGACCTCCTCGCCATGCTCAACGCTCGAGTCGTGGACTCCCCGCTCGCCGCTCGGGCCCAGAAGGAGTTCGGGTCCCTCGAGGAGTACCAGAAGTGGCTGCAGAACAGCCTCAAGAACCCCACCGCCATGATCGAGGGCCTGTCCGAGGGCGGTGCCCGTGCCGACCTCCTGAACATGGTCGCCAACATCCGTGACGAAGTTGTCGGGGCCCTGTCTGATGACGCCCAGAAGCTCATCAACACGGACTTCTACAACCCCGCAGTGCTCTCCGAGTCCGGCAAGGAGAGCCTCGCCGCCCTGTTCGATGTGGACCCTGCCCGCTTCCAGAAGCTCGCAAGCGAGTTCGGGGCGGACGTCGGCGGTGTCAAGAGGGCCGACGAGGCCATCGGCCGCATCCAGAAGGCCCTCAACAAGCCCGGAACCAGCTCGTTCAACCGGTTCGCCACCACCTCGTTCGAGATGAACGCCAAGGGCCGTGAGGTTCTGCAGAACGCCGGCGTCGCCAAGGTCGAAGACCTGTTCGAGAACGACGCCCTCAAGCAGTGGGCCGCCCGTGGCCGCCAGGCCTACACCTCCAAGGTGATCGGCGAGTACGCCGACACACTGGCCAAGATGACCGACGAGACCGGCCTCCCGTACGTCGTCAAGGACATGGACGAGGCGGTCAAGAAGGGCGGCAACAGGTTCGCCGGGTACGTGTCCGTACCGCAGCTCGGGGGCTACGTCCACAAGGACCTGGCCTCCGACTTCACCAACGTCTTCGACAAGATCCACAATGAGGGCTTCCTCGCCGACTTCGGCAAGACCGTGGAGAAGTACAACTCCATGTGGGCCCGGTACGCCACCCTGTCCCCCGGGTTCCACTACCGCAACGCCATCGGCAACGTGTTCAACGCCTCCCTCGCCGGCCTCACCAACCCTGGCCGGTACAAGGAAGCGTGGGACGCCCTCGCCACGAACCGCAAGATCATCAATGAGATGGGCGAGACCGGTCTCTCCTTCGACAAAGCAGCCGCCAAGCTCGGCGTCGACTCGTTCACCACGCAGGCCATCAAGGACATGCGCCGGTACCAGGTCATCACCGGCCAGATCGACGACATCTTCGACGCCACCGAGGAGCTGTCCAACTGGAACCCCACGAAGTGGTCCCGTAGGGGCGGCACCGCCATCGAGCACAACGCCCGTGCGGCCCTGTACCTCGACCAGATCGCCAAGGGCGTCAACCCAGAGACCGCAGCGGAGACCGTCAAGAAGTTCCTGTTCGACTACGACGACCTCACCAAGTTCGAGAAGGGTCTGAAGGGGACGGTGTCCCGCTTCTACACGTTCACCCGCAAGAACCTCCCGCTCCAGCTCGAGGTGCTCGCCACGAACCCTGGACGCATCGCCAACGCCAACAAGATCTCCCAGGCGTACACGGACGCCATGACCAACTGGTTCACGGGCTCGAGCGAAGGCAGCGACGGCCCCATGCCTGCGTGGGCGGCCGCCGCCGGCATGCAGTGGCGTGGCGGCAACATCGTCGGCGTCGACACCCCCCTCGGCCAGGCCGCCAAGACCGCAGAGGCCCTCGGCGCCGCAGCGTCCATCCCCCTGTACGTGCTCTTCTCCGACGAGAAGAGCCGTGAATGGATCCCGTCCATCATCCGAGACGGCCTCATGTACGGCGACGACCAGGACCGCTTCACCCGGGCCATGGGCCTGTTCAACGGCCTCGGCCCCTCGGTCGCCGACTACGCCTACGCACACGCCACCGGTGTTGACCCGTTCACGCACGGCACCCTCAAGGGTGACCCGATCGTAGACTTCCTGTCGGCCTTCAACCCGGGCGTCGACCGCCTGTTCCGCCTCGGCGAGGACGTCGGCCTCACCTCCCTCAACGAGGAAGGCGACCGCATGAAGCGGAGGGGCCAGGAAGGGTTCCAGGATGACGCCGCCGTCGGCGACTGGGGCCTGCTCGCCCTGAACTGGCTGATGGGCTTCAACGCCAAGCCCGGCAAGGAAGTCGACCGCTCCAACTACTACACCCTCTCGTCGAGCCTGAACGACATCGTCAAGCAGTACAGCGACTTCACCAACAAGTACGGAGAGCAGGGCCTGCCCTCGATGCAGGACCTCGTCGCCAACCAGGAAGTGGATCTGGTCAACCGGGCGACGTACGCTCTGCTGTACGAGGCGCCGGGCCCCGAGCTTGACGCCTTCATGGAGCGCACCGTCGGCAAGGACCTCCTGAAGGCCTACGGGCTGGCCCGGGAGACCAACCCTGCGATGGCCAAGGACGAGGAGTTCGAGAAGAAGAAGGCGCTCAACGCCATCGACGAGCGTGCCACCGCACTGCGCTACATCCTCGGCCGTGAGCTGACCGAGCAGGACTACTGGACCATCGCCTGGAACAGCCCGTGGGCCCCGACGAACACGGAGGCCAAGGAGGCCGGCCTCGAGCCGTACCGCTCCGCCAACGCCTTCGACCCTGACGCCAAGAAGAAGGAAGCTGCCAGGGTCGAGCAGACCATCGCTGACTTCACCGACCTGGTCAAGGCCGCCGCCGGCGACACGTTCGAGGGGCTCGACATGAGCGCCATCCTCAAGCCACGCCTCGCCGCCTTCGACCGCCTCCTCGAGGACGCCGCCGCCCAGGGCCTCACGCCTCAGGACGCCATCAACTACGCCTCCCAGAACATGAGCCGTGCGATGAAGGCCACCTTCAACCGCATGGGCATGGGAGACGTCGTCGGCCCGCTCGAGACCTGGGTGTACGACCCCCGCAACGCACGGGACGACTACAACGACCAGAACGACAGCGCCGATGACGAGGCCCTGTTCCGTGGGGTCTTCTACGTCAAGTACGGGCGCATGCCTACGATCGACGAGGCGAAGTACTTCCAGGTCGGGGCCAACATGACCCGGTCCCAGGCTCAGACCCTCGCCGACCTCGGCCAGATCCCTCAGGGGTTCGTGCCCGACACGGTGCCTGCTCGAGAGAACCTGAAGACCGACCAGCAGAAGGCTGCGGAGACGGTCCAGGAGTGGATCGCCCGCCAGCAGGGCATGACCAACGGGTTCGCAACTGGCCCGAAGCCCGAGGACGTTCCCGCTCGAACCGGGTAACGCAAAGAGCCCCCCGCCGAAGCGAGGGGCTCTTGCATGGCCGGGGTTACCGGTCCCTATGGGCGGTTGGTCGGGGAGCGCAGCAGCTTCGGCGTACGGTAGTACGAGCGGCAGCTGGTGCACTGGAACTGGTGGTACGTGATGCCGGAGTTCATGACACGGGTGCCTCGAGACTGACGGTTCTCGGACCCGCAGACCGGACAGCCGGCGCCGCCGATGTGCGGGTGCCGTGGCATCCACTCACGCAGCGCCTTGTACACGTCACGGAGAAGCTCGGTGTCACGCTTGTTGTATCTGGCCATCTTGCGCCAGGCCCGGAGGTCACCGTCCATGCAGCCAGCCCACAGGGCGTAGCCGCCGGTCGCCGCCTTGGTCCCGAGGCCGAGGTACTCGCCGATCTCGCCGAGGTTGTTCTTCGGGAGGTTGAAGGTCTTGCGGGCTTCCTTCAGGGTGTCGATGGTGCGGAACGGTGACGGCTTGCCGAGCCCGTGCCGGAGGAGGCGGTTGTTGATCTTCTTGACGTCGAACTTGTCGCCGTTGTGTGCCACCACGATCTCGGCTGCGTCGAGTAGACCCCACAGGGTCTGACACACTGACCGCTCGTCGTCCTCGTTGGGCTTGCCGTCGCCGGCTGGGTTCTGGTAGGCGGTCTTGAGCGGACCATCATCCCAAGCCCAGGACGCCCCCAGGATCTGGGAGTGCTGGAGGATGCGCAGTGCATTCGCCTCGTAGGCGGTCCAGGTCTCGACGACCATGGGTGACGTCTCGATGTCAATGTAGAGCAGGCTCACGGGGGATGTCCTCGCTAGTTGATGATGTGGTCCTCGAGACGGGTGACCCGTACCTCGAGCTGCTTCGTCTGCTGGTGGATGTCAGCAGAGAATGTGTCCAGGGCGATGCGGTTCGCAGCGTGCTGGGCGTCGTTCTTGTCGTCGAACTTGTCGATGCGGGTGAGGAGCACGGAGGTGGCCCACTTGATGGCGCCGGCTATGGCCAGGGCCCCTCCCCCGAACACCGCCGACAGGGCGGAGATGGTGTCGGGGCTCATGCCTTCACCAGTGCGTCTCGTAGGGCGCCCCAGGTCTGTGGGCCGGCGATGCCGTCAACCTTGATGTGGGCGTGGAGCTGGAAGGACTTGAGTGCGTCAGTGGTCTTCGGCCCCCAGGGGCCGGTGCCGACGAGACCGTAACCGAGGTACCCGAGGGCGAGCTGCAGGGCGTTGACCCGGGCCTTGCGCCACGGCAGGGCGTTGCGCCAGTCGCCTCCCCGAAGGATGGCCGAGCCGAGGGCCGGAAGGTCAGGCTTCACCCGTGACAGGGCGGCAGGCTTCACGGCCTTGATCGGGCGGATGACCGGCTTGTCGGCAGCGACGGGCAGCCCTCGCCGGATCCACTCGGTGAGTTCGTCACCGGGGCACGTCGTGCGGTGGGCGGCACGGTGCGGCTTGACCGGTAGCCGGCGGCCGACACGTTCGTTGATCTCTTCGACCAGGTTGACGACACCCTCGAGCATGGCCACCGGGATCTTCTGCCCCGGACCGATGCCCATGTAGATCGAGTAGGACTTGCCGGCAACGCTGCGGTCGGTCGCACCGTCCTCGACGGTGAAGCCTCGACCCTCGTAGACGGCGCCCTTCTGGTCGACTCCGAAGCTGTAGGCGAAGTCGTAGTAGACGTCCCTGAGGTGGACGCGCTGGATCGTCCGCATCAGCGCAGGTCCTGTCAGGGTGATGTACTTCCCGTTCCAGTGAAGGTAGATCGCCTGGACGTTCTTGGGGTCCATGAAGCGTGTCCGCTTGGCGTCAGCTGCACCCCAACTTGCCCGTGAGTTGATGCGTGTCGTCATGGTTCCAGTGTACCACACGGGATAGCGATGACCGATCGTGCGTTTGCGTCTCCTGGGCCTCTCTTGCGGGTCGTAACGCCGCCGTACGAGTCGACCAGGTATTGCCGCAGACCCTTGGCGTTCGAGACCGGGAGGGTGAAGATGTCGGCACGCTTGACGTCGGCCAGCAGCTGGTCGGCGGACACGTAGATCGCCTCCTCGTCTACCCACACGGAGCGCAGCTCCTGCTCGAGAGCCCACTGGACAGCGTCCATGATCGGGTTCTCCTCGGCGGCCTCCTGAGCCTGGTCCGTGACGAGGGACACGTCAAGGACGAGGGGGTCCTCGTGCGGTGCGTGCTCGTAGGTGAACTTGCGGATGAGGCGCTCCCCGATGCGGAGCACGCCGAGGTTGTAGCGCTGCCGGTCGTTCAGGGTGGCCGGGCCTTCGGGCTCGACGGTGAGGTCGAGGTCCTGGTCGAGCAGCCACCACAGGTAGGTGTAGGCGAAGCCGGCCCAGTCGACGTGGCGGATCTGGTCCATGTCGCCTTGACGCTTCTTGGTCAAACGCAGCATGATCGAGCGGTCAGTGATGGAGGTCTCGATCATCGAGTCCTCGCCAGTCACGATCACGGGGACATCGGAGTCGTACACCCCGAGGGCCTGCTTGTTCTCGTACACCCCGCCCTTGTAGGACTTCTGCCCGGTGTAGGCGTCACGCAGCATCTGGTCGAGCTGCTGCTTCGAGTCCGGCCGGGCGCCGGGGCGGTACTCGTCGAACCACACGGGCACGGCGTTGGCCGCACCGAAGAACGAGGCGACGGCGTGCGGCGTGGTGTTGGTCAGGGTGGCATTGATCGAGGTGCCGGAGAACACCCGCAGTACCTTCTCGACGAGGGTGGTCTTGCCGGTGCCGCTGGCCCCGGACACGACGACCGACGGGAACTGGTCGAACCTCGGGCGCAGCGGGGCGACGGCCAGCCAACATAGCAGCGGAGTCATGACCTCGGGGGCGTACATGGCGGCGAGGCCGTTGAGCACCTCTACGGGTTCGCAGGGGGACTCGGCTATGTGAACCATGCTGGGCACGTCGATGGCGTTCATGGGCGGGACGTACGTCCAGTCCGACGAGCCGATGTGGCCGTCGTGCCACACGAAGTCCCCGTCGAAGTACCCGACACGGGACGTCATGCGGCCCTCAGGCACCAGGAAGCTCTCAGACCTCAGCAGCTGCGCCAGGAGCAGCGTAGTGTTGCCGGTGCCTGTCCAGTCCACTCCGTGCTCCTGCGCCCAGGAGACGAGCCTGGAGGACGACTGGAGGGCACTGACGGGGAGTACTGCTTGCGTACCCCCAGGGCGGAGCAGGCCCTCGTACGCCTCCTCCCCGTCAGTCCCTCGAAGGGTGCGGATCAGCTCGAACGAGAAGTTCGAGACCGCAGAGTAGATGACCTCTTCCTCGCCGAGCTTGCCTCGGAGGCTGACCTTGCAGTACTGGCCGTCGTGTTCCTCGAAGGCCTGCGGTCTCGGGAGGGCAACCCGGGCCCGCTCGGGAAGGAGCCGGATGGCGTCGGGGTGCATGGCGGCGGGGTCGAGGCCCTCGGGGAGCGGGACGACACGTACGTCGCAAGAGAGCGAAAGCAGGTGCCGATGCCAGATGCCGAGCGCCTTGCGGCCTGCATCGTCGGAGTCGAATGCGAGGTACACCAGCCGGCCAGCCAGGCGGTCCACGCCTCGAAGCTTGTCGGGGAAGTGCCCGGTGCCGGGGACGGTGCAGACGAAGAAGTCGGGGAGGGCGTACTGGGCGGCCCATCCGCTGGTCTCTCCTTCGCCGAGCCAGATGGGGCGGTTCTCGTCATCGGTGAGTCTCCAGATTCCGTAGAGGGCCAGCTCCATGCCCTTGGCGTTGCGCTTCTCGTCGTCGGGGCGGCGGGTCTTGTACCCGACGATCTCGGTCTTGCCCTCGGGGTTGCGGATCGAGTACGGGATGAGGATGTTGTCGCCATCGGACGACAGCTTCCACTCGTTGTAGAGGACGTCGGTCGGGATGTGTGCGACGCCCGGGTGGCTGTGGATCATCCGGGCCTGCATGTTGCGGATGGCACGGCGAGCTTCGGGCCGGCCGGCCTTCAGCTTCGCTCGAGCACCTGAGGCGTCGAAGTTGCGGACTCGAGGCTGCAGGGTCGGGCCCTTGTAGTCGTCTTGACTCTGCGCTGTCAACAGCAGCCACGACTTCTCGATGGCCTCCTTGTCGGAGTCCAGCTTCTCGAGACGCTTGACGAGGTCCACGACCGAGCCCTGCGTGGCCTCGGCGTAGTCACCCCAGCGCCAGCCCTTGACGTCGTCGAACCACACGTCGAACGACGGGTTGTGGTCAGGGCGGAACGGGCTGAGGTAGTGCAGCTTGCCGTCGCTCTCTTCGGCCGGCGACAGGCCGTACCGTTCCATCACGTAGGGGATGGACAGGGTCCGGCGGAGTTGCGCTAGCTCCATGGTGCTCCTTCGGGTAGTTGTAAGTGGAGAGGGATTCGAACCCCCGTTTCCCGGGTCAGAGCCGGGTGCACTTCCGCTGTACTATCCACTACCGCCTAGATTCTCCCGTCCGTCACGGGTTGGCTCTGGCCGGCACTACGGTCACTCAGTCCTCGTCGTCAGCGAAGAAGTCCTCGTCGTCGTCGTCGTCGACAGGGACCACGACCTTCGTGGCGCCCGCACCGGCGAGGGCCTCGAAGTGGTGCTCGCCGAACTTCCGGCCCTTGTGCTTGCCCTTGCCGGCACGCCAGTGCCCGGTCACCTTGAGCGGCCCGGAGGCCACGGCGATGGCGGTGAGCTTGTCGTTGGTGGCGCCGTCATCGACGAGGACGTCGACAGTGAGGCCGAACAGGCTGAGGTAGTGGAACGTGGCGGCGTTCTTGCTGTCCGCCCAGTCGTACACCTCGGGGTCGACGGTGTTGAAGTTGGCCCAGAACGTGCGCTTGTCCGACTCGCCGCCCTGGACACGGCACATGACGCCCCAGCGGTCGCCACTGTCGTCGGCACGGACCAACTCGGCGACGATGGTGAACTCTTCGCCCTCGGGCGGCCCCCAGCTCGTCTTGTTGCCGAGGTCCGACAGGTCCTCGTTCTCGGCCCTCTTGGCCAGCTTGCGAAGGTCAGTCTTCGCCATGGTTGTCTTCTCCTCTTGGGGTGTTGTCTTCCTCACGGATTCCGATGGATTCCGCAAGTTCTCGGGGCAGGACGAGTGGTAGTATACCACGTCCCTGTGGGTGTTGGATGATGAACGAGAGCGTACACACGTCGGTGTCCTCGTTCAACGCAGGGCTCGAGCCGAAGGAGACGAGAGCCCCGATGACGATGGCCGGGGGGAGCACGGGCATGTCCTTGATGCTCGCCTTGATCTCGTCGAGGTTGTCACTGATCTGTTCGCTCATGTGGCATCCTTCACGACGGTGGCGATGATCTTCTTGATGTCAGGCTGCACGATCTCGTCACCGTGCTTCTCGTGCACGGCCCGGAGCCGGCACTTCGCCACCGCCGTAGGCGACGGCTGGATCTGCAGGACACGCACGTCGTCACCGTTCTGGTCCTTGGCGATGCGCAGGTAGCCCATCAGGTCGTACAGGCCGGCGACCGACTTGCGGATGCCTCCCTCGAGGAGAGGCTTGTTGGGGATCATCTCGTCGTCGGTGCCGCACACGATCACCAGGTTGATGCGCTTGCGAGCGCTCGGCCGGGTGAGGTTGCGCAGCTCTCGGAGCGAGAGGCCCAGGTTGTTCTTGAGCCGCCCCCACGCCTGATGCTGGAAGGTGGCGTTCGGGTCGTACTGCTCTCCAGGGTCCGCCACGTCCCTCTTCAGGACGTCCTGCAGCTCGTTGAGGGAGTCGATGATGACCGACTCGAACGGGTGGTCGCCGGTGCGGAGCACGGACATGACATCCTGGAACTCACCCCACGTCGTGATGTCCACGATGATCGACGTGTTGCTGTCGATCCCTTCGGGGAGAGACTCACGGGGATCCCACACAACCTGGGTCCCGGGGGTGTCGTAGAAGCCACCCTCGCTGTCGATCACGAGCCGAGGCCCGGGTGCGGTAGCGGCGAGAGTGCTCTTGCCCGATCCGAACCATCCGTAGATGAAGACGCTGATGCGTCGGTAGGCCTTACTGCGGGTCACGGGGGTTCTCCTCTATGTGGAACTCGGCTTCCAGGACCGCCTGGTAGTCGTCGCCGTCGTCAAGCATAGCACACGGGACAGCGAACTCGCAGCCTCCGTTGGCCCAAACACAGGACTTCTGACCTATGGCGAAGTTGATGGGGTCCTCAGCGCTGGTGTCCAGGCCGCTCGACCACTCCCAGATGAGCTGTGCGAGCTGCGGCCTGAAGCGTTCGAGCTTCTCGGCCACAGGGATGCGGTTGCGCTGCACCTGGTAGCCCTTGGCAGCGGGGGTGCGCTGGTTGCGCTTGACGATGTTGTGCTCCATGAACTCCACGTCGATGCCGTTGTCTGCGAGGATCACGGCGTAGGTGAGGAGCTGGAAGTCGTTGTCGGCGGTGTCGAAGAACGACTGCGAGGTCTTGTGGTCCAGGCCGACGAAGCAGTCGTACTCCAGATCGTGATACACCAGGTCGAGCTTGCCGGACACGGTGACCGGCCCATCTACCCCGGGGAACTCGTTCGAGAAGAGCCGCTGCTCCACGGACAGGACATCGACGTTGCGGTCGAGACCTCTGGTCTCCACCTCCGGCTCGTAGGTCCGGAACATCTTGTCGCCCAGCTCCACGTCTGCCGGGGAGAAGGTGTGCCCTCGGAGGTCGGGTGATTCGTGGGTGAGGTCGTAGTACTCGGCGAGGAGGCCGTGGACGTATGTCCCTACGTCACGGATGTTCGAGCCCGTCTCGTACTGGGTCCACCCGTCCTGGTACCGCCAGTGCGCCTTGCGCCGGCACGACAGCCAGGTCGACAGCTCACTCTGCCGGGGGGTGAGGGTATCGCCTCTTGAGAGCGTTACGGCCGTTTCGGATCCTTCGGGCATATGCTTGCTCCTTGCAGTATTGGGCCCATGCGGTGCGGCATGGCTGGCAGGTGTGGCTGAGGCGGTTGGTGCGGATGAGGTACCGCTCCTGTTTGTATCCCTGCCACGTTCCGTGCTTGACGGGGGTGAGCTTGTTCACAGCTCTCCTCTCATGGCGGCGGCGAGCCACGCAGGGTCCCGTACCAGCCGTTGTAGTTGCTCTTCCTTCTCGGCAGTTGCCTGGTGCACGGCTTCGTCGATCGTGCCCTCGGAGATGAGGGTGATGATCTCGACGTTGCGCTCCTGCCCGATGCGGTGGATGCGATCGTGCGCCTGCTTGTTGGCGACGTTCGACCAGGACTCCTGCGCCATGACGAGCCTGTCCGCTGCGGTGAGCGTGACGCCCTCGGCGCCGGCACCGGTGGTGGCGAGGATGAGGTCCAGCTTGCCTTCCTGGAATAGCTCGATGTTCGCAGCCCGCATGGCGGGGGCGACCTTGCCGGTGATGAGGCCGGTGCGGTAGCTGTCTGACAGCTTCGTGTCAAGCAGCTCGATCAGCTTGCGGGACTCTGCGTACACGACGAGCGGTACGCCGCCCTCCTCGAGGATGTCCTCGACGGCATCGAGCTTGTTCGAAGGGGTGGTGAGGGCGGTGACATTGCCGTCGTCGTCGATCTCTGCGTAGGCTGAGGCGAGGTACCGGAGCCGGCCGAGCAGGGTGAGCGGGTCCGCAGCCATGAGCAGCCCGGTCTCGAGGTCCGCCATCATGTGCTTGACCATCTTGTTGTAGGCGGTCCGCTGCTTGGCGGACAGGTCGAGGTACTGATCGGTGATGGTCTTTGGTGGCAGGTCCGGTAGCACCTCGTCCTTGGTGCGGCGGATGAAGTACGGCTGCAGGGCCCGGTCCAGCTCTGGTATCCGTTCGGGCACCAGGCCCTCGTTCTCGAGGCCTCCGTGCCAGCCAGGGCGAACGTCGCAGTACCGGTCCCGGAAGCGGCTGCGCTCCGGCCACAGGTCTGGCTTGACGAAGCGCATGATGGCCCACAGGTCGTCCGGGTTGTTCATGATCGGGGTGCCAGTGAGGGCGATCCGAAGATCCGATCCACCACTGACACCCA
>Ga0316189_10006374_pt1 | contig 11244 bp, 12 predicted proteins | sample LowCovwburrow_MG_FD_204930 | JGI IMG/M metagenome (GOLD analysis project Ga0316189, IMG submission 204930) | Coastal sediment microbial communities from Maine, United States - Lowes Cove worm burrow | ecosystem: Environmental > Aquatic > Marine > Coastal > Sediment | place: USA: Maine... | reverse complement strand
AATCTCACCATTGGCGATAATGGGCAGGTTTGTGATCTGTCTGGCGCGGGAAATCTCATCCCAGTATGCCGGTGGCCTGTAGCCATGGCGTTTGGTGCGGGCATGCACCGTCAGTTCGTTAACCCCGGCAGCGTCTATGCCGCGCACGATATCCAGGAACAGGCTCTCATCCTCATAGCCCAGCCGGGTTTTTACCGTGACGGGTATCTGTGCCGGAACGGCGGCGCGCACCGCAGCGGCGATGTTGTGTACCCGTTGTGGGTCGCGCAGAATGATAGAGCCCCCGTCCGAGCGATTCACGGTTTTGGCCGGGCAGCCGAAGTTGAGATCAATGCCCGGCGCGCCCAGTTCTGCGGCGCGCGCGGCGTTTTCTGCAAGTGGGCCCGCCTGGCCTCCCAATAATTGAATGTAAACCGGCACACCGTTGGCCGTGGTGCCGCCGGCAGCCAGCTCGGGGCACAGGCGGTAGAACACTTTTGGCGGCAGCAGGCGATCGGTAACCCGGACAAATTCGGTGACACAGCGATCTATTGCGCCCAGGGATGTGAGCAGCTCGCGCATGGTGTGATCGATAACGCCCTCCATGGGGGCGAGCATTAAGCGCATGATAATCGGTATCGTCAGGAAAGGCGGGCAATTATATACAGGCAGCTGTTCGGGGGCCATGCCGATTCTCAGGTCCCGGCGTGGCGCCAGCCAGGCGAGTGTTTTATGATGGGCGACAGTGCCCCCGGCGATAGTTCCGGGCAGCGCTTAACGAGTGACGATATGCAGGGTGACTATGCAGGGTGACATAGTGGCGCAGGGAGTTGAGCTCATGCTGTATGGCATGGGCACGGTGGTCCTGTTCCTGGCTGCGCTGGTGCTTGCGACCACCGGCATGTCCGGGTTTATCACCCGCTATTTTCCCCAGCCGGAGCCGCCACCGGTGAAAGCCAGGGAGCGCGGCCCCGGTGAGGCTGCCGCCGCGGAACTCGACCCCGGTATCGTTGCAGTGATTACCGCCGCCATTCACCAGCACCGCGATAAACAGAGCTAGAACGTCCCCTTAGAACCCAAGAGGCCCGGAGCCATGGATCAGAACAACCGCCCGTTGGGAATAACTGACGTGGTATTGCGCGATGCGCACCAGTCCTTGCTGGCGACCCGTATGCGCCTCGATGACATGCTGCCCATTGCGGCACAACTGGACCAGGTGGGTTTCTGGTCACTGGAAACCTGGGGCGGAGCCACCTTTGATGCCTGTATACGCTACCTCGGAGAAGACCCCTGGGAGCGCATTCGCGAGCTGAAGAAAGCGATGCCCAATACACCACAGCAAATGCTGTTCCGGGGCCAGAACATACTGGGTTACCGCCACTACGCCGACGACGTGGTGGCGAAGTTTGTCGAGCGAGCGGCACACAACGGTGTGGACGTGTTCCGTGTATTTGATGCCATGAACGATATGCGCAACCTGGAAGTGGCGCTCAAGGCAGTTAAACAAGTCGGCAAACACGCCCAGGGAACCATCTCCTACACGCTCAGCCCTGTTCACACCATGGACACCTGGGTGGAGATGGGCAAGCGCATCGAGGACACGGGAGCCGACTCCATAGCGATAAAAGATATGGCGGGTCTGCTGACACCCTACACCGGCTACGACCTGGTCACCCGGCTCAAGAGTGCCTGCGCCATTCCTGTCCAGTTGCATTGTCACGCCACGACAGGCTTGTCGACGTCGACAATCCTCAAGTGTGTTGAAGCGGGAATCGACAATGTCGATACCTCTATTTCCTCCATGTCCATGACCTACGGTCACTCCCCCACGGAATCAGTAGTGGCCATGCTTGAGGGCACCGGGCGCGAGACCGGCCTTGATATTGTCAAGCTGGCAGAGATTGCTGCCTACTTTCGGGAGGTGCGCAAGAAGTACGCTGCCTTTGAGGGTTCGCTGCGGGGCGTCGATGCCCGCATTCTGGTAGCCCAGGTACCGGGCGGTATGCTCACCAATATGGAGAGCCAGCTGAAGGAGCAGGGGGCAGCCGACAAGATGGACGAAGTGCTGGCGGAGATTCCGCGTGTACGCAAGGACCTGGGCTATATCCCACTGGTCACACCGACTTCCCAGATCGTCGGCACCCAGGCTGTTATCAACGTGCTGACAGGTGAGCGTTACAAGTCCATCTCCCGTGAAACAGCAGGTGTGCTCAAGGGCGAGTACGGAGCCACTCCCGCGCCGGTTGATGCGCAGCTGCAGACTAAGGTTCTGGAAGGCAAACCACCGATTACCTGCCGCCCCGCCGACCTGTTGGAGCCCGAGCTGGAAACGCTCACCGATGAGTTGCGCACGCTTGCCTTGGAGAAATCCATTGCCCTGACTGCAGGCGATGGTGAAATAGATGACGTACTGACTTACGCCCTGTTTCCCCAGATCGGTCTAAAATTCCTGGAACATCGCGGCGACCCCTCAGCGTTTGAACCTGCACCAACCGGTATCACAGCGGCACCCGCTGCTGCGGTTGCACCACCTGCGACCAGCGAACAGGCCGGGGTGTACACCGTGAAAGTGAACGGCCAGAGTTATGTGGTGGAAGTTGCGGCCGGGGGTGATGTCTCGGCGATTAACCCCGTGGCGCCAGCGGCGGCACCCGCCGCCAGCCCCGCAGCCGCAACGCATCCCCTGGATGCCCCCCTGGCGGGTAATATTTTCCACGTCAATGTCATCGTCGGAGACAAGGTGGAAGCCGGCGATGTCATCGTGGTGCTGGAAGCCATGAAAATGGAGACCGAGGTGCGTGCCCAGCGTTCTGGAGTCGTGGCCGAAGTGATGGTGGAAGTCGGTGACAAGGTCGCGGTCGGCGATCCGCTGATCAGCGTGGCCTGAAAAAGAATGGTTAATCAACATGGATAACCTGCTGCTCCTTTGGGGCTCCTCGGGTCTGGCCCAGATACACGCCGGGCAGGCTTTCATGATACTCATCGGGCTTGGCCTGTTATTCCTGGCGATTCGCAAAGGCTTCGAGCCGCTGTTGCTGGTGCCCATAGGTTTTGGCGGCATTCTGGCGAATATTCCCGGTGCCGGGCTGGCCTATTCCGCGCTGGAAAATGCGATATACGCGGGTGACCCGGTGCTGATGAGCGAGCTCGCACGGCAGCTGGGTGTCGCCCTGACAGATAATTACAAGGCACTGCTGGTGGCCTACGAAGGCGCGGATGTTTCCGTACAGTTGGCAGTACAGCAGCTGGTTGCACAGGCCAATTTCAGCAATGGCATGCTCTATAACTTTTACACCGTGTCGATTGCCAGCGGTGTGGCGCCGCTGGTGATTTTTATGGGCGTTGGCGCGATGACGGATTTCGGTCCATTGCTGGCCAATCCGAAAACCCTCTTTCTGGGGGCCGCCGCGCAGTTCGGAATATTCGCCACCGTACTGGGTGCAGTAGGCCTGACCAGTATTGGCCTGATGGACTTCAGTATCAGCGATGCCGCCGCCATCGGTATCATCGGCGGCGCCGATGGCCCCACGGCGATTTACGTGGCCAGCCTGCTGGCGCCGGACTTGCTCGGCGCGATTGCGGTAGCTGCCTATTCCTACATGGCCCTGGTCCCGTTGATTCAGCCGCCGATCATGCGTGCCCTGACCACCGACGCAGAGCGCAGGATTGTCATGGTGCAGCTGCGCCAGGTCTCGCACCGGGAAAAAATTGCCTTTCCCCTGGTGCTGCTGATTCTTGTGGCACTGCTGTTGCCTGCAGCAGCGCCCCTGCTGGGCATGTTCTGCTTCGGCAACCTGATGAAGGAGTCCGGCGTGGTAGAGCGCCTGAGCTTTACTGCCCAGAACGCGCTGATCAATATCACCACTATTTTTCTCGGGCTCTCGGTGGGTTCTAAACTGGTAGCGGACAAATTTCTGGATATCAATACACTGGGTATTCTGGGCCTTGGCATAGTTGCCTTTTCCATTGGTACCGCATCGGGCGTGCTCATCGCCAAGCTGATGAATAAGCTGGGAGGTACGCCGGTGAATCCCCTTATCGGTTCCGCCGGGGTTTCAGCGGTGCCGATGGCGGCGCGTGTGAGCAATAAGGTTGGGCTGGAGTCCGACCCGCACAATTTTCTGTTGATGCATGCCATGGGGCCCAACGTCGCCGGGGTTATCGGTTCCGCCGTGGCCGCTGGCGTAATGATCAGCCTGGTGGGCGGCTGATACTGTAATATCCACAATTCACGACAATAACTACCCAGGAGACGAACCATGAACAAATCGATGCTTACAGGCACCGTACTGGGGGTTGTTGCGGCAACCGCCATTGGTGGTATTGCGGGTTACAGGATGATGTCCAGTTCGGGCTATGCAGAAGTGCTGGCGGTGACACCCATTACTGAGAGCGTAAAAACACCACGGGAGGAATGCAAGGATGTGGTGGTAACAAAGCAGGCGGAGGTGAAGGACGAGCACAAGATTACCGGCAGTGTACTGGGTGCCGTGGCGGGTGGCCTGGCCGGTGACGCGATCGGGGGCGGCGGCAAGAATACCGGAGCCAAGATAGCCGGCGCAGTGGTAGGCGGCGTCGCGGGGAACAGGATCCAGGACAACATGCAAAAGAGCGACACATACCAGGCTACCGAGCGCCGCTGCAATACGGTGACCGATGTCAGCGAGCGTACGGTTGGCTATAACGTGCAGTATCGTCTGGGCGATGAAATCGGGGAGGTGCGCATGGATCGCGACCCGGGTTCAGTGATTCCGGTGCGTGATGGCGAACTGGTGCTGGCAAGAGGGGCTGCAGCCCCTTCAGAATAGCCACATGGCTTCAACTTACCCCTCTTGAGGCCGTAACAGGGTGAGCGGTTGTGTTCGCAAACAGCCGCGTGATATCGTTCTCCAATCTAGGTAACTGGCTGTCTGCCCATGGACAAAATCGCTATTATTTCTCTCTTCCTGATCTTCTTTTCAAGCGTCACAATTATCCTGGGCATCGTTAAAATCCACACCTACCCAGGTAAGGTTGCAGAGGCCCGGGGCCACCCGCAGAAAGACGCCATTGAGGCAACGTCGCTGATGGGCCTGCTGATTTTCCCATTGTGGATGCTTGCCCTGGTCTGGTCCTATTCCGGTGCGGTGATTGGTAGCCTTTACGATCCCGAGGCAAACAAGGAAAAGAAAGAGCCGGCGGATGAGGACGCTTTGCCGGATCCCGTTCCCCGGAATGGGGAGAGCTAGCCCGTGGAACTCCTCATTACTATCGCCTATTTCTTCCTGGTCAGGCTGATATTTTTCGATTACAAGCTGCTGCGCTTCAATCTCTTCTGGAAGTTCATGGTATTCGGTATCTGGATTGGTGCCCTGCTGACAGAGGTGCTGGCCCTGGGTCAGTTTGCGCCCTACAGCAAAAGTGCGTTTGTGCAGACTTACGTGGTGCAGATGGCGCCGGAGTGGGGCGGCAAGGTAAAGGAGGTTTACGTCAAGCCCAATGTGCCGATCAAAAAGGGTGATCCGCTATTCCAGATGGATCCGGAAGAACATCAATATAAGGTCGACCTTTACGCTGCACAGTTGGCAGCGGCGGACACCCAGGTGGCAGAGCTCGCCCAGCAGTTAAAGCAGGCGAGTGCCCAGGTGCAGAAAATAAAGGCAGACCTGGAAATACAGAGGATCCAGTACCAGCAGGTTAAGGATGCGGCCAGCGGTGGCGCGGCGTCGAAGTACCGGCTGGAGAATGTTGGCCAGCAGGTGGCGAGCCTGGAAGCGGAATTACTGGCGGCCGAGGCCGGCAGGGACACCGCTCAACTGGCGCTGGATTCCAATGTTGATGACAAGCCAACCGCAGTGGCCGAGGCGCTGGCCAATTTGAACGTCGCTCGCTATTACCTGGAGCAGACCACGGTGCGGGCGCCTACCGACGGTTATGTATCCAACCTGCAGCTGCACCCCGGTAGTTTTGTCAGGCTCAAGACGCCGATCATGAGCTTTATCAGCTCCGAGGAGCACTGGATCGTCGCCAAGACCCTGCAAAACGGAATCCAGCGGGTGGCTCCGGGAGATAAGGCGGAAGTGGCCTTTGCCATGTACCCGGGTAAGATTTTCGATGCCGAGGTGGATAGTGTGGTGTGGGCCAACGGCGCCGCCCAGGGCGTGCCCAGCGGCATTTTACCCCCGGAGCAGCAGGTGCACCCCGGCATGGAATTTTTCGTGCGCCTGAAGATGACTGAGAACGATCCTGACTATCCACTGCGCTTTGGCGCCAGGGCGATAGTGGCCATCTATAGCAAGGACTGCGCAGACTTTCTCAAGCTGCTGCGGCAGATTGAAATCCAGTCTGAGAGCTTCCTGAACTATCTCTTCAATCCGTTTTAGAGCATGTATTCAATGTTCCCGGATCTGACAAGGAAGTGCCGCACCGCGCTAATCGGCTTGATTGTAGCGGCACTTTCCGCTTGTGCAGCCGTCGGCCCCGATTACGTTGAGCCCGAGCTTTCAGTGCCGGACGCCTGGCATATGCGGATTGTGCAACAGGTCCAGCAGGGGCCTGATGCGACACTGCTGACCTGGTGGACTGTATTTGATGATCCAGTCCTCAATGAATTGATTGATCGCGCCCGGCTCGGCAACCTGAATTTGCGCACCGCTGCCTCGAGAGTGGCCGCTGCTCGATCCAGTCTTGCGATTACCCGTGGCGAGCGACTGCCAACTGTCGATGGCACGGGCCAGACTTCAAGAACCCGGCAGAGCGACGATGGTTGGCTTGCCCAGGTGGCGCCGAACGATGGTTTCGATGCGCAAAACCTGTATGAACTGGGCCTGGATGCAAGTTGGGAGATTGATCTGTTCGGGCGTGTTCGCCGCTCCATTGAATCCTCCCAGGCACAATACGAAAGTACCGTGGAAACCGAGCGGGATGTGATGGTGACACTTTTTGCCGAAGTGGCCATGACTTATATAGAGGTTCGTGAAATGCAGCGCCGCGTTGAATATGCGACGCAAAACATCTCGGTACAAAGAGATGCCCTGGGATTGGCACAGGAACGCTACGATACGGGCCTGAGCTCACAACTGGATGTGGTTCAGGCCAAGGCGACGCTGGGTATGACAGAGGCCGCGCTGCCGGATTTTGAGACGGCCAAGAACCAGGCACTTTACCGCCTTGCTGTCTTGCTTGGTCAGGACGCGGGCAGCCTGCAGGGCGAGTTCGCCGCCCCTGCGGCTATTCCTGAACCTGTTGGGCGCATAACCCTGGGTTTGCCGGTGGATGTCGTTCGCCAGCGACCAGACGTGCGGGCAGCAGAACGTCGTCTTGCGGCCCAGACAGCGCAGATTGGCGTGGCGACTGCGGCACTGTATCCAAGTTTTACGCTTAGCGGTTTTATCGGCCTGCAATCGCGTTCCGTGAACGACCTGTTCAGCAGCAACAGTGAGATGTGGGGGGCGTCGCTGCCTTTCAGCTGGAATCTCTTTGACGGCGGCAGGGTGCGCAGCAATATAGAACTGCAAAAGGAGCTGACCGAGACGCGCCTGCTGGAGTATCGACAAGCGGTGCTCCAGGCCCTGGCCGAGGTGGAGAGCGCACTGGTGGCCTACAACAACGAGCACGAAAAACTCGCTGCGCTGCGCCGGGCGACGGCGGCAACTGTCGAAGGGGTGCGCTTGGCGATGGTCCAGTACGATACCGGTTTGACGAATTACAACAATGTCATGACCATGCAGCGCGACCTGTTTCAGCTACAGGACCAACTTGCCGCCAGCGAGGCACAATTGGATTTTGAGTTGATAGCCTTGTACAAAGCCGTGGGCGGCGGTTGGTAGCCCACCTTTTTTGGAGCAATGACTTGCATAGTTTTTCCGTCACAATCGAACCGCGTTTTTACGAAACCGACGCGCTGGGTCACATCAACAACGCTTCCATAGCAGCGTGGCTGGAAATCGTGCGGATGAAGTTCATCGCATCGCTCTGCACCGATGAGTCCTACGAGGCGCAGAGTTGGATCCTGGCTTCCCTGCAAATTGATTTTATCGCAGAGACTTTTTTTGGAGACGATGTGATTGGCCGTGTGGCTGGCGCAGAGGCTGGCAATACGTCCTTGACCGTGTTTTGCGAGATGCACCAGGGTGGGAATTTGACGGTAAAGGCCAAAGCGGTACTGGTGTTTATGGATGACAAGACCCGGGCTCCGACGCGGGTCCCGGAGTTCTTGCGCAAACAGCTGGGCGCGAGCAGTTGAGCGAGCCCCGACAGAGCCTGCGCTATTTACCCAGTGCCCGCTGGTAGGCGGCCACCGCGTTGGCAAGCCCCATACGAATGGCGTCTACTGTCAGCGCGTGGCCGATAGACACCTCCAGTAAGCCGGGTACGCTGGTAAAACGCGGCAGATTGTTCAGGTCCAGATCGTGTCCGGCGTTCAAGCCCAGGCCTTCCTCTGCGGCGACTTCCGCTGCGTTGACGAATTGCCGTAGCACCCGATCCAGGTTTTCGCCGTTGCTGAACGCCTTCGCATAGGATTCTGTATACAGCTCGATGCGGTCAGCACCCACCTGTGCCGCCAGGCGTATCTGTTCCGGCTCCGGGTCCATAAACAGGCTGGTGCGTATGCCCAGGGACTTCAGGTCTGCCACCAGCGGGGCGATGGTTTCGCCGTCGCGTTTCAGGTCGAAACCGTGGTCCGAGGTAAGTTGGCTGTCTCCGTCCGGCACCAGGGTGCACTGTGCAGGCCGTATCTCTCTGACCAGTTCCATAAAACCGGGGTAATCACCCACACCTTCGCGATCACTGACCCGCGCGCCAGCCATGGGATTACCTTCGATATTGAATTCCACGTCCAGCATGCCTGCCAGATCGAAGCAGTCCCGGGCGCGGATGTGGCGCTGGTCGGGGCGGGGGTGAACAGTAATACCATCGGCGCCCGCTGCGATGCACATGCGGGCGTGTTCGGTCACACTGGGGTTGCTGGTGTCTCGGGAATTCCGGATCAGCGCGATTTTATTGAGATTGACGCTGAGCGCAATCACAGGCTTTTGGCGCGCACGATCTCTTTAATGATAATCGGCTGAAGGGGTACATCGCTGAACATGGCTACCTTGCCGGTGGGGGCCGTAGCGATAAAGTCCACAATGCTCATTCCCAGTACCACCTCGCCGAAAACGGTATAACCCTCGGCACCGGGGCTCCAATCCAGCTGCAGATTATTGCGCTGGTTGATAAAAAATTGCGCTGTAGCAGAATCGGGATCATTGGTACGGGCCATCGCGATTGTGCCGCGGGTATTGTGCACACGATTTTTCGACTCGTTCTTCACCGGGTCATTGGTGGGCTTCTCGGTCATGTCAGGGAGAAATCCTCCCCCCTGGATCATGAAGTTGGGAATAACACGGTGAAATATCGTGCCATTGTAAAACCCGGCATCAACGTAGGCGAGAAAGTTGTCGACAGTCAGCGGAGCCTTGTCACGAAACAATCGCAGGGTGATATCCCCTTCGCTGGTTTTGATCACAACCTGGGGGTTCGGCAGGGAGCTCTCCTGAGCAATAGCAGCGGGAGCCAGAAAAAATGCACAGCAGATAAACAGGTACTTCAACATGTCGATAGGCCTCCTATGCCCAGCTCGAACTTTTGCGACGCTTGGGCCACAAGCGAGGAACCACCAGTGTGATGATTACCCCCAGTAATACTGCCAGTGCACCGTTGAGAAAATCCTCACTGTCTACTTTGTCATGCAGGCGCTGGTTTTCGGCCTCCAGCATATCGAGCTGGGACCGCAACCCTTCGCTATCGACCACCAGGCGGCGATTGTCCGCATCCAGTTGCAAAGCCTTGCCGGAAATCTGCTTCAGCTGTGTCAGTTCATCCATAATCGCCGCGAGCTGCATTTCTCTTTCATCCAGTGTTGCCATTAACTCATTACGTTCAGTTTTCAAGTCGGCGAGTTCCTGCTGCAGGGCCTCGGAAAGACCTCCGGCTTGCTCGGCCTTTTGCATGACCTCATCAAGACGTTGTTGCGCGGGTACGGTCTTCATCAGGTATTGCGCGCGTATCCAGCCAGTGGTGCCGTTATCCGTTGTAATCTCCGCCCATTCACCATCATCAGAGATGCTGGAAACCGCGAGGCGTGTGCCGGTGGGCAGGCCACGGTGGACAATGCGAAACTCATTGCCCGCACCCCGGCGCACAGGAATGTATTGCTTGTCGCTGATATAGCGCACGTCCTGGGCCTGGACCTGGGTATGCGCGGTGGCGACAAAGAACAGTAAAAGCAGAAAAAGCGGCTTGGTGGTTCGCAAAACAGGTTCCTTTGGAGTCTTCGGTAATCTTTGGGGCGCTAGTGTAACTCCGATTGCGGCGGAGTTTAAGCTCAGGGTAGCACCAGCTTGTAGGGCTTTACTTTAACCCGGCTGAATACCCCGGCGTCAACGTAGGGATCCGAGTCAGCCCAGGCGGTAGCCGCCTCCAGACTGTCAAACTCAGCGATGATCAGGCTGCCGGTGAAGCCGGCCTCACCCGGGTCGGCGGTATCCAGCGCAGGGTGGGGCCCGGCGGCAAGCAGGCGGCCCTGATCGGCCAGGTCCTGCAGGCGTGCCAGGTGCGCAGGGCGGGCCACCTGACGTTTTGACAGGCTATTCTCGACATCTTCACAAAGAATCGCGTAGTACATATCCGGCTCCTGATGGCAGGACGCTAGCTTGCCATGAAGCTCCTGGTGGCGCCAGTGATCACGGGTGCAGGAATCGACGGCCTGGTGTTCAGTCCGTATCGAGTGCTTGTGCGTTTCCAGCGAAGCACCCGGCGGAATGCAGCAGTTATAGTGCCCTCGCGGACCGAATAAACCAACCGCTCAATTTGAGTGACGATTCTTTGCCGGCAAATCAGAACACTGCGTGACAAGAGTGTGGCCGCCTGATACTTCCCACTCTATACTGCCTGACTTCAGCAAGGAGATTAGCAATGGCCAAGTCAGACCAGACTATTTACTACACACTTACCGACGAGGCGCCCTCGCTCGCAACCTGTTCACTGTTACCCATTGTCCGTAGCTTTACCGCCGCGGCAGGTATAGATGTCAAAATTACTGATATTTCATTGGCTGGTCGCGTGTTGTCCACTTTTGCTGACCACCTTACTGATGAACAACAGGTGGCTGACGGCCTGGCTTTCCTGGGGGGGCTTACCCAGGACCCCAACGCCAACATCATCAAATTACCCAACATCAGCGCTTCGATTCCTCAGCTGAAGGAGTGTATTGACGAATTGCAGTCCCAGGGATACCCGATT
>Ga0316189_10006373_pt1 | contig 11244 bp, 9 predicted proteins | sample LowCovwburrow_MG_FD_204930 | JGI IMG/M metagenome (GOLD analysis project Ga0316189, IMG submission 204930) | Coastal sediment microbial communities from Maine, United States - Lowes Cove worm burrow | ecosystem: Environmental > Aquatic > Marine > Coastal > Sediment | place: USA: Maine... | reverse complement strand
CGCTGGATCGGCTGATCCTGCCCGTCAATGGCACCGGGATGTGGTCGATGCTGTATGGCTACATTGCGCTGGAGGCGGACCTCAACACGATCGCCGGAATGGTGTTTTACGAGCAAAGCGAAACGCCCGGTCTGGGCGACCAGATCACTCGCCCGCACTGGCTTGAACTGTGGCATGGCCGGCATGTGTATAACGACCTGGGGAATCCCCGTTTCCGGGTCGCCGAAGGTCAGGTGGCACTGGGTTCAGAGGCATGGCTTTACGAAGTGGATGCACTGAGCGGGGCAACCGTAACAGCCAACGCGGTGACCAGCCTGATCCACTACTGGTTTGGTCCGCACGGATACCAGGAATTCCTGGGATACCTGCGTGAGCATCCGCCTACTGCTCCGGTGGAGGGTTCCGGATGAGTTCCAAACAGACATTGATCGCACCGCTGATTAAAGAAAACCCGGTCACGCTGCACGTCCTGGGTATCTGTTCCGCGCTTGCCATTACCAATTCGCTGACCTCATCCCTGATCATGAGTGTTGCGCTGACCTCGGTGTTGATGTTCTCCAATATGGCGATCAGCCTGGTCCGCAAGCACCTGCCCTCAAGCGTGCGGCTGATCGTGCAAATCACCATCATTGCCTCGGCCGTGGCGGTCATTGACCAGGTTTTGACCGCCTATTTGCCTGATGCGGCACGCACGCTGAGTGTCTACATCGCCCTGATTGTGACCAACTGCATCGTCCTTGGCAGGGCAGAGGCCTGCGCGATGCAAAACGGCATCGGCGTCAGCATACTGGATGCGTTGGGCAACGGTCTGGGCTACAGCCTGGTCCTGATCGTGGTCGCGACGATTCGGGAATTGTTCGGCAATGGCGCCTTGATGGGCTACCAGGTTTTTGAACTTACTCACGAGGGTGGCTGGTACCAGGAAAACGCCCTGTTCCTGTTGGCCCCGAGTGCATTCTTCATCATTGGTTTCCTGGTCTGGGGTATCCGTACCTGGAAGCCTGAACAGAATGAAAAACCTGAGTTCAAGCCAGAGCCGCTGCCGGTCAGGGAGAGTCGATAATGAGTAGTTTTATTGACACTTTCTTCCGCGCGGTTTTTCTGGAAAATCTCGCGCTGGCGTATTTCCTGGGCATGTGTACATTTCTGGCGGTGTCCAAGAAGGTCAAAACGACTCTGGGCCTGGGTTTGGCGGTGATTGTAGTCGAAGCCATCAGCGTGCCGCTGAATAACGTCATCTATAATTTCGTGCTGCGGGACGGCGCCCTGGCCTGGGCGAACCTGGGGCATCTGGATTTCAGTTACCTGGGGCTGCTTAGCCAGATCGCCGTGATCGCAGCGATGATCCAGATCCTGGAAATGTTCCTGCAACGCTTCTTCCCCGCGCTGCACAGCACGCTGGGTATTTTTCTGCCCTTGCTGACTGTGAATTGCGCCATCCTGGGCGCTTCCCTCTTCATGGTGCAACGCGACCTCGGGTTCATTGACAGCGTAGCTTATGGGCTGGGTGCAGGCGTTGGCTGGGCGTTGGCTATCGTGATGCTGGCGGGATTGCGGGAGAAAATGAAATACAGCGACATACCTGCGGGTCTCGAGGGTCTCGGGATTGCGTTCATTACCACCGGACTGATATCCCTGGCCTTCATGGGCATTGCAGGCCTGAGTTTTTAGGGAAGCCTGATGCAAGAGATTTTTTTCAGCGTCCTTGTTTTCACTACGATCCTGCTGTTGCTGGTCGTTTTTATCATGTTGGTAAGGGCGAAGCTGGTACCTCAGGGTGGTGTCTCGATCAACGTGAACGGCGAACGCGACCTTACGGTACCAGTGGGCGGACGCTTGCTCGGTACACTGGCGGATGCCGAGATTTTTGTTCCCTCAGCCTGCGGTGGCGGCGGCACCTGCGGCCAGTGCCGGGTCAAGGTGCGGACTGGCGGAGGTTCATTGTTGCCGACAGAGGCCTCCCTGATTACGAAGCGGGAAGCTGCCGAAGGCGAGCGCCTGGCTTGCCAGGTGGCCGTTTCGCAGGACATGGAAATCCATGTACCCGATGAAGTTTTCGGCGTCAAAAAGTGGGAGTGCACCGTGCGCTCCAATGACAACGTGGCCACCTTCATCAAGGAACTGGTCGTCGAACTGCCGCCGGGGGAATTGCTGGACTTCAGAGCCGGTGGCTATATCCAGATAGAGTGCCCGCCGCATGAACTGAGTTATTCAACGTTCGACATCGCCCAGGAGTACCTCGAAGACTGGCACAAGTTTGACCTGCTGAAAATTCAGTCAAAGGTTACTGAGCCGACTTTACGCGCTTATTCGATGGCCAGTTACCCGGAAGAAAAAGACATCATCATGCTCAACGTGCGGATTGCAACGCCGCCCCCGGGCGCCGGCAAAGACGTGCCTACGGGCATCATGTCTTCCTATATTTTCGACCTGAAACCGGGGGATAAGTGCATGGTTTCGGGGCCTTATGGCGAGTTCTTCGCCCGGGAAACCGACAATGAGATGGTCTTTATCGGCGGTGGAGCGGGCATGGCGCCGATGCGTTCCCATATCTTTGACCAGCTGAAGAGACTGGACAGTAAGCGGAAAATTACATTCTGGTATGGTGCACGCAGCCTGCGCGAGGCGTTTTACATCGAAGAGTTCGACGAATTGGCAGCAAGCCACGACAACTTTGAGTGGCACCTTGCGCTGTCCGATCCCTTGCCCGAAGATAACTGGACGGGCATGGTTGGATTTATCCATACTGTTTTGTACGAGCACTACCTGAAGGACCATCCGGCACCGGAAGATTGTGAATACTATCTCTGCGGGCCGCCCATGATGAATGCGGCAATTACCCGGCTGTTGGATGATCTCGGGGTGGAGCCGGAAAACATCTTGTTTGACGATTTTGGAAACTAGTACATGGCGACGTTCATCGGCACCTTGATCATTGTCGGGCTTTGCTGCCTGGCCATGGGCGTTGGCCTGATATTTTCCGGCAAACCGTTCAGCGGTGGCTGCGGCAGTAAACCGCCCGGCACACCCCGCTGTGAAACTTGTCCGAAACGTGAGCAGCACAAGGCTGCCCATGAACACTCCCAGGGAGAGTCCCCATGTTGAGATCTCTGAAGATCAAGGATTTCATGTCCAGAGACGTGCTCACGCTGCACCCGGAGATGAGAGTTCTTGATGCAGTTCAGCTTTTGATCAAAAAAGGCTATTCCGGTGCGCCCGTGCTGGATAAGCATGGCCGCCTGGTCGGTATTTTTACCGAACGCGACTACCTGCGCGAAGCTGTACAGGCCTACTACCACGGAGAACCGGGTGGGCTGGTCAATGACCATATGAGTACGAAGCCGGAGCACATCGAGGCCGATCAAAGTATTTTGACAGTAGCCGAGCTGTTCGTCAGCAGTCGCTTCCAGCGCTATCCGGTTCTGGATAACGGCAGACTGGTCGGCATCATCAGTCGCTACGACATCATGCAGGCGCTGGCCAGGCACTATCCAACGTGATTTGCGCCAGATGACCCGACGCCTGCTTTTTCGCTGGGCAGGCTGGTTTGCGCTGGCCAATTCCATGGTGTTCGGCCTGGTCAGTCTGCGCTATTTTGGCGGCAGCCTTCCGGCTGAATCCGTCCTGTCGATTGTCTACCTGGTGGCTGTATACATCGGCCATCATGTGATGCTGACTACGGTCCCGCTGTTCATCCTCGCGGTCCCGCTCGTCCTGCTGTTTCCCCGCCGTCGTGCTCTGACCATTGTGGCGGTCGCACTGTTCGCCTTCATGATCGCCTTCATGATGCTGGACAGCCTGCTGTGGTCGCAAAGCCGCTTCCACATGAACGGCCTGACGATGAAAATCCTGGGCTGGCAAAGCTGGGTATTCGCCAGTGTTATTTTCTTGATTGGCCTGTTTTTCGAGTCGATGCTGGCCAAAGGCGTCTGGAACTGGGTGCAGGTTCCAAAGCAACGTCACGGCGGAGCCCTGGGTCTGTTTTGCGGACTGATGATTATTGTGTCACAGGGCATCCATGCCTGGGCCGACGCCAGTTACTACGTTCCGGTGACCAGCCTGGGTCAGCAATTACCGGTCTACAGGGGTGTAACGGCCAAGTCCCTGATGACCAAAAGCGGGCTGGTTGATATAGAGGCCAGCCGCGAGCGTGAACTGGCGCGGCGCCTCTCGACCAGTATTGGTGCCTCGTCAGACCGCTTGTTGAGTTATCCGCTGAACCCGCTGCAGTGTGCACAGGAAGAGCCCAGGAACCTGTTGTTCATCGTGGCAGACTCGGTGCGTGGCAGCGTAATGAGCCCTGAAGTGGCGCCGAATATCAGCCGTTTTGCAAACGAACGTGGCCTGGATTTTCGCAATCATTTCAGTGGCGGTAATTCTTCACGCATGGGTATGTTCAGTCTTTTTTATGGCTTGCCGCCGGGTTACTGGGGCGCCTTTTCAGCACTGCAAAAGCCCACCGTGCTGGTCGATCAGCTACAGGAACGGAGCTATCAGCTCGGACTGTTCAGCAGTGCGACCATGTACCGGCCGGTAGTGCTGGACCGCACCGCGTTCGCCAGTGTGCCGGATCTTCGTATTGGCACCGAGCCGGCTTCCGACCCCGGCTGGAAGCGCGACCGTAAGCTGACGGAGGAGTGGTACCAGTGGCTGGATGGCCGCGACGAGAGCAAACCGTTCTTCGGTTTCCTGTTTTATGACGCTACCACCGGCAATAACTTCCCGCCTGATCATCCGGTAAGGTTCCAGCCTGAAAATGCAGACGTGATGCCGGAAGCATTCGCCAACTACAAAACCTCTGTCCATTACGTGGACAGCCTGGTCGGTAGCGTGCTGGAGGACCTTGAGAGGCGCGGCCTGATGGATAACACCGTTATCGTGATCACCTCTGACCATGGTGAGGAATTTGGCGAGAGCGGCCCGAAGCTGCAGAAACACGGTTCGGGATATACGCTTAACCAACTCGTTACCCCGATGGTGCTGTATTGGCCCGGCCGCCCGGGCGGGGTTTCTTACCAGCACAGGACTTCGCACTACGATATCGTCCCCACCCTGATGCAGGACCTGCTCGGTTGCAGGAATCCAGCGTCCGATTACAGTGCAGGCAACAACCTCTTTGAGCTAAAGCCCTGGGACTGGATGGTCGCCGGCAGCTATTACAACTACGCTGTACTTGAGCCGGACCAGGTCACCATCACCTTCCCGAGCGGCCTGTATGAGGTGCGGGACTGGAATTACCAGTTATCCAGGACGCCGCAGTTCCGTGGTGATGTGCTGGAGCAGGTGTCGGAGCAGAACGCGCGTTATTTTCGAGACTGAGACACCGGGCCTCACTGGTTCAGCAGCTATTCAGAAACCTTTTGATAGCCTTGTCTGATGTGCAGTCGCATTTAGAAATGTCTTAATAGAGTTCATTAGGGAATACAGATATGAAAGATCTAATCAGTACGTTAATAATATTGTCTGCACTAGTAATATCCTTTCTGCCGAGTAGCGCCCAGGCAGTCTGCCTGCCTCCTGGAAATAACATACGTGACATTGTGCCGGAAGAATGGATCGTCCCGGGTGACTACAATGTCTGGAACACAAATTGCGCCCACTACGTCTTCAATTACGTTGATCGCAGAGAAGACCTGACTTATTACAACCCGGAAACCGGCCGGTTCTACAATTACGGTTTCGCGACCAATACGATCACGTCACTCGATGTGGACGACAATAATGGAACCGTGGCGGCGCAAATCAACGCCTGGTCTCAGGTCAAGTCAGGCGTTCATAAACTGTTTGGCGCCGCCATCCAGGCGGTCGATACTCCGGTAGGAGACGCGATAACCACCATCGTTGCAACTGAAAGCCAGGTCAACTCACGCAACAGTGAAAATGGCGCACCAAAAATTGGTATCGACACGGTGCTGTACACGGCTCATGGCAGCGACACGCAGGAAATCGGCTCGGACCAATACAACGTCAACAGCTGGGCCAACTTCGTTTCGGCATCCCCTCCCATGAAGGGTGAGCATTATGGCTGGGAAAGCGCAATTTACGTATCAAGATATGGGCTGGGAACTTCAGTTAACCGCAGCTTCAAAACCCTGGCGAACATCGAGCGGGTTCCCGAAAGTGTCTGTCTGACCACGTTTACCAGGCGTAACGGCAAGATCGGCTGCCTGCGCTACAACATCGAAAAAGACCAGATGGAAATCGTCGGTGATATTCACAACAATAGTGAAGTAAAGGTGTTCCAGACGTTCGAGGAGTGAAATTGGGCGGTCTGTTTTATTAGTGCGGTAAGTGCCCTGTTCTAATCTGTAGCCTTCAATACGACCGCCTTGCCCTTTCGTCCGTCAATCAATATTTCCAGTGGCTCATCCAGCCTGACGTGCCGGATATACTCCGTCTCGGAAACCGGTTCGATGGCATTGAGCCATTCCCAGTCGAGCCGGTTGTACTTGCTTGAACCATTGATGGTCAGATATGCGATCCCGAAGTTGATCAGGTTCTGGAAAAAATGGGTGCCAAAAGACGGCTCGACCACGAAATCACCGTAATCGGCTTCTACTATCACCCTGGCGGATGAAATCTGGTCCCACTTGGTGGTAATGCCAAGCCAGCGATCCGTGGTCCCCCAGCGCCCGGGACCGATCAGCATGTACGGCACGTTAGCGCCCTTGAATTGTTGATTGTAGTCATCGACCTGGTCGGCCATGTGGATCATGTTTTCACGCTTGAAATCGTCATTTTTAACATACAAGATGTCGCGGATGTCGGTGATACGACCGTTACTGAGGGATTGGTCTGAACGACACACCACCCGCTCTTCATCGGCGTCATAGACCGACACGTCTTCGAACGTGGCAGCTACTTTCATCGGCCTGATCTGCAATAAGCGAAATTCGTGAGGCACTTCCGGTTCAGGGTTGATTTCGGCGGCAAACTCAACCTCAACCGGCACGTTCATCGCTTTGCTTCCGAGCTCCAGAAAATATCGGAGGACTTCGTCCAGCGGAAATATATTGGCCTTCAGAATCGGGGCGAAGGTGACGATTCGTGCTCCTTTTCGCCAGGTTCCCACATAGATCCTGTCGTTGTCCGCGGAATAGGTCGAGCCCACGTGCTGCAATACGCCATGGCGTTCTGCGTCCATGATGTTCAACTTGGCCAGGCCGACCCGGCCCCCCACTTCCGGAAATACCGAGGGATTGGTCATATCAACGGCGTAAAATTCACGCTGGGAGTTCTTCAGGTAGTCCTGTGGGTTGGAAAACTGCGGCAACACCTTGGGGTTGGCGGGTGAGAAAAACAGGCAATTGTCACCTTCCATGATGGTCTTACCCAAACCAAGAGCAGTATAGGCGATGCCTTCATCCGGCTTGATATGGCCCACTGAGTAGAAGTTGTAGGACCGGGCCATGCCGGAAAACACCGGGTAGTAGTAGCCATCGCGTTCCTTGCCCACGATCTTCTGCAGGATGACCGCCATTTTTTCTTCTTCGGTACGGTTACCGGTCGCCAGGGTGTAGTTCTTAGCGTTGCGAAAGTATATCGAGGCATAGATCAGCTTGATCGCCGCCAGGAGCCTCTGCAGACGGCCTTCGGGCGACGACTGGTTATTCGGCAGAAAGTGGGTGTCGAAAATACCCGCGAATGGCTGGTAGTAGCTGTCTTCCAGCAGAGACGAGGACCGTACCGCCAGTGGGTAATCGGCTACCGCCAGGAAGGCTTTCAGATCCTCTTTCAGAGCGTTAGGTATGGTGGCATTAGTAAAGGCAGTGATGATGGCTTCATCGCTGTGCTCATCAAGCGCAAATTCGACCAGGTCGTTTTGTGTCATGAACTGGTCGAATGCGTCTGTGCAGATTACCGCGGTGCGGGGCACCGAGATTCTTGTTCCCGCAAAAGCGCTGCAAACGAGCTGGTTGTTGAACAACTTATTGACGAAAGCGAGCCCGCGACCCTTGCCACCCAGTGAACCCTGGCCAATGCGTAAAAACTGGGCGTGTCCGTCATACGTTTCACGGTTGAAATCGGTGACCATTCCCGCCTGCCGGTCGTGCCGGAATTCGCTCAGTGTTTCCAGCAGGAACCCCCGCAGTTGAGCCGGATCGGCGAACTCGCTCACTTTCCGCGGTCGCAGGCGCCTTGCCAGGTCAAACTCGCCGCGGGCAATCAGCCAGTTCGAAAAATGGTTTCTTTCTGCGTGAAAAACCAGCGATACGATGTCGACCCGGGCTACACATTCCTGCATTTGCCTGAAGTTGCCGGCCCGGGCCAGTTCGCTGCCATCCGGCAGCTTGAATACAAATTCGCCAAACCCGAAGTTCTCGTTAATGAATGCACTCAGTTTTTTCAACAGTCTTCGCGATTGTTTGTGTAAGAACGAAGCATCGCAGGAAAGCGCATGCTGCGCCTTATCCTGGTCGGATGACTGCAGCAGCACGGGCAAATCAGGGGCCTCACGTTTCATCAACTTTGCGAGTTCGAGTCCGGCCGTCTTATCCGATTTCCCGTTCCGCGGGAACTTGATATCGGAAATTACGCCCAGCAGGTAATTGCGGTACTTCTCGAAAAGCGATTGCGCATCCTCAAAATTTTCCGCCAACAGGATTTTTGGGCGCGCCCGCATACGGATACGCCGCGTAGAGGAGTTGATACTTTCGGTCAGCAGGGCGGATGATTGCCGCATGATCTCGGCGTACATGAGCGGCAAGTAGGATGAGTAGAACCGGACCGAGTTCTCTACCAGGATGATCACGCGAACACCAACTTCCTGCGTATCAGCCTCCACGTTCACTTTGTCCTCGACCAGTTTGATGATGGTCAGGAGCATCTTGGATTCGCCATTCCAGATGAAGGTATTATCGAAAGCATCGGCCCCGCCATCCCTCATCTGCTCCAGTTCACGGTGGTGAAATGCCATCAGGACCACCGGGATGCCGGGGCAAAGCTCTTTCGCCCTGTCGTTGAAGTCGGAGGGCTCCATGTCGGTGACGGTTCGGAATACAATAATAAGTTCGAATTTTGATTCCCTCAAAGCTTCTAACGCGCTGAGACCGGAATCAACCCGGGTAATGACGGGGGCACTGGAAAGACGGAACTCGGCGTACTCGGCCAGCAGCATATCGGCCAGTTGTCCGTCTTCGCGCAGGTTGTAGATATCATAGAGACTCGAAACCAGCAGGATATTCTGGATCCTGAAGGCCATCAGCGAGTCGAAACGCGCAGATTCGTGTTCGAAGGTTTCCAGTTCGGCGATCGATTTCATGCAACGTCCCCGTTTTCACTCTTCGTGACCAGCTTAATCCCAAGTCCGGGATAAAAAAAGGCCGGGCACCGGCAAAGCGGTACCCGGCCCGGCAGTGCTTGATCAGACGAAGCCCTGGTCTAGCATTGAGTCTGCAATTTTAATGAAGCCGCTGATATTAGCTCCGAGCACATAGTTGCCCGGTTCGCCATATTCTTCGGCCGTGGTTGTGCACGCATTGTGAATGGAGATCATGATGTCGTGCAGGCGCTGGTCGACTTCCTCACGCGTCCAGCTCAGACGCATGCTGTTCTGAGACATCTCAAGACCGGAAACAGCCACACCGCCGGCGTTGGCGGCTTTACCAGGGCCATACAGGATTTTGGCAGCCTGGATCTTCTCGATGGCCTCCGGCGTGCTTGGCATGTTGGCGCCTTCAGCGATGCAGAAACATCCGTTCTTAAGCAAGTTTTCGGCATCGTCGCCATGGAGCTCGTTCTGGGTGGCGCACGGCAGCGCGACGTCGACCGGAACGCTCCATACACCGGCGCCTTCGAAGTACCTGGCGGAAGGATACTCGTCCGCATATTCCTTGATCCGTCCGCGGCGTTCGTTCTTCAGCTCGAACACGTAGGCGAGTTTTTCAGTGGATATGCCTTCTTCATCAACGATATAACCGCTGGAATCCGACAGGGTCACAACCTTACCGCCGAACTCGGTGGCTTTCTCAGTAGCGTACTGCGCCACGTTGCCGGAACCGGAAACTGCGACGCGCAGGCCATCGAAAGACTTACCCTGGGTAGCCAGCATTTCCTTGGCAAAGTACACGGTGCCATAACCAGTCGCTTCGGGCCGGATCAAGCTGCCGCCCCAGTTCAGGCTCTTGCCGGTGAGAACGCCTTCAAACGCATTGCGAACACGTTTGTACTGGCCGAAGAGGTAACCGATCTCGCGGCCGCCAACACCAATGTCGCCTGCGGGTACATCGGTGTTAGGACCGATGTGGCGGGACAACTCGGTCATAAAGCTCTGGCAGAAGCGCATCACTTCCCCATTGGACTTGCCCTTGGGGTCAAAGTCGGAGCCACCCTTGCCACCACCCATCGGTAGTGTAGTCAGGCTGTTCTTCAGGACCTGTTCGAAACCCAGAAATTTTAAAATGCCCTGGTTGACGCTGGGGTGGAAACGCAAACCACCCTTGTAAGGACCAATGGCGCTGTTGAATTCAACGCGGAAACCCCGGTTGACCTGCACTTTGCCTGCATCGTCAAACCAGGGAACGCGGAAAACGATCATCCGTTCGGGTTCAACGAGGCGTTCGATGACTTTTTCCTCGACGTACTCAGGGTGCCGCTCCAGTGCGGGACCAAGAGTCTCAAGGACCTCTTCCACCGCCTGGTGGAATTCTTCCTCACCACGGTTTTTCGCTTTAACTGTGGCCATTACAGAGTTCAGATATGGGTTCATTATTATCTCCCTATGAAACGTCCGGTGCGACGTTAGAAGCATCTTTTAAGACCGATTAAATGTAGGCGGAGAGCTTATTGTTTGCCATAAAATTTCGAAGTTTTCGTGATCTAGTTCAAGTGAAAAATGACAAATAACACGGCCCGGATCGCGTTAGGCTGTATCTGAGATTATCCGACGTGGAGAAACTCGGTGCCTGGCATTCAGTAAGCGTTTTTATGCATCATCGCGAACGGCGTCATTAGCAGGATTTTAAGGTCCAGCCATAAAGACCAGTTCTGGATGTACCAGAGGTCGTGCTCGATACGCAGCGCCATCTTTTCCTTAGTCTCGGTTTGGCCGCGGTAGCCCTTGACCTGTGCCCAGCCGGTGATGCCGGGTTTGACCTTATGCCGCAGCATGTACTTTGGGATGTGGGATTTGTATTCCTGATTAAGTTCCATCGGGTGTGGGCGAGGACCGACCAGCGACATCTCTCCCTTGAGGACATTAAACAATTGGGGCAGTTCGTCGAGGCTGGTCTTTCGGAGGAACCT
>Ga0316189_10006368_pt1 | contig 11247 bp, 9 predicted proteins | sample LowCovwburrow_MG_FD_204930 | JGI IMG/M metagenome (GOLD analysis project Ga0316189, IMG submission 204930) | Coastal sediment microbial communities from Maine, United States - Lowes Cove worm burrow | ecosystem: Environmental > Aquatic > Marine > Coastal > Sediment | place: USA: Maine... | reverse complement strand
CCGTGTGTATTGATGTAGTCGATCGGGCTGTCAACTGTGGAAATGGCCTGTTGCATGCACCGCACCGCACCTTCGCCGGAAGGCGCTACCATGTTGTGCCCATCTGAAGAGGCACCGTAGCCGACGATTTCAGCGTAAATTTTGGCGCCACGAGCCCGGGCATGTTCCAGTTCCTCGAGCACCAGCATGCCGCCACCGCCCGCAATCACAAAGCCATCACGCGCCGCGTCATAGGCCCGTGAAGCCAACTCGGGATGATCGTTGTTGCCCGCTGACAATGCGCCCATACCGTCAAACATCATGGCCAGGCTCCAGTCATTCTCCTCACCACCCCCGGCGAATATCACGTCCTGCTTACCCCACTGAATCTGCTCCATTGCAACCCCGATGCAGTGCGTGCTGGTAGCGCAGGCCGAAGTGACTGAGTAGTTCAGGCCCTTGATGGCAAAATGTGTAGACAGGCAGGCAGAAACGGTACTGCTCATGGTCCGCGGGACCAGGTAAGGTCCGACCCGGCGAACACCTTTTTGACGCAGGGTATCGGCGCCCCACACGATGTTTGCACTGGATGCGCCACCCGAACCGGCAATCAGCCCCGTGCGCACATTCGACACATCATCGTTGTCGAGTCCTGCGTCTTCAATCGCCCTTTGCAGCGCAACGTAGGCGTAGCAGGCAGCATCCCCCATGAAACGCTTGTGCTTGCGGTCAATCAATGAAACCAGGTCGATATCGACCGAACCACTTACCTGGCTACGCAGCCCCACCTCCTGGAATTGTTCGTTGAAAGTGATGCCTGATTTACTATGCCGCAGTGAATCTGTAACGGCCTCTTTTGTATTCCCCAGGCAAGAAACAATACCCATACCCGTAACAACTACCCTTCGCATAATTTGCTACCTTAAAAGCTGTCTGTAGAGAGGAAAAGTCCGACCTTGAGGTCCTCGGCAGTGTAAATGACACGCCCATCGACGGCCACTGTGCCATCGGCAATGACCATGTTTAATCTGCGCAGGATCACCCGCTTCATGGTCAACTCATAGGTCACTTTTTTGGCCGAAGGCAAAATCTGACCGGCAAATTTCACATTACCTACACCCAGGGCTCTGCCTTTTCCCTTACAACCTGACCAGGTAAGAAAAAAGCCGCAAAGTTGCCATAATGCGTCCAACCCCAGGCAACCTGGCATGACCGGGTCCCGGTCAAAATGGCAGGCAAAAAACCACAAATCGGGATTGATATCAAATTCGGCGACAAGGGTTCCCTTTCCGTGTTCGCCACTGTCCGAATTAATATCGATAATACGGTCCACCATCAGCATGTTGCCCATGGGAAGCTTGGCGGTGTCCTCGCCAAATAAACCGCCCGTCCCGCAAAGCTCGAGTTCTTCGCGCGTGTAAGCGCTTTTTCTATCTTGAGGAATAGTCATATGAATAATGAAACCTGTGATCAGCGCGAGTGCGCAACGACACTACTTTACGGGAAAAACAGGCTAAAAGTGGAATTTTTGGTGCATTAGCGACAAGGCCAATCTAGGTAATCTGCAGGGCGATTCGCGCCAGAACGACCAGTGTAACCGCTATCAGACCAGCCAAATGCACCTTGTAATTCTTCGAAACCATCAGCACCAGAAGCACGACGCCAACGCCCGCTGCCAGGTAAGTCAGACCGCCGATGTGTTTGAACACCACATCCAGCCCTATCGTCCATACCTGTACCAGCGCCATCAGCAGGAAAAACCGCCCGCTTTGTTTGAAGTAGTATTCATCCATCGTGGCAACCACTTCTCCGTCGTCTGGTGCGAGCAGCAGATTGGTTGCAAACAGGAGGATGACCGGCCCTATGATAAAGCTGATGAAGGCAAGGAAACTCCATCCCTCGATATCCAGTATGGCTGTGGTTCCCCAGAAGAAACTGAAGTAAGTGATCAGCAACAGCACAATCCAGCCGGTATGCACCGGATCGGTCCGCCGCTTTCCGCCAACGATGTCCGACAGGGTCATCAATATGTTGACCAGGCCGGTCGCTACGATGGTTACGTACATGATCGCCACCAGCAGGGTGGTCGGATTATCCATCGGTCGTTACCTCCGTTGAGTTATTCACATATCAACATGGCTGAAAATCAAACGCAAATCAGCCCAGCGAGCGCATACCTTCTTCCAGACCTCTGACGGTCAGCGGATACATACGCTCTTCCATCAACTCTGAGATCATCCGGATCGAGGGTGTGTAGTCCCAGCGTTGCTGCGGTTCCGGGTTCAGCCAAATGGCTTTCGGATAGGTTTCCAGCAGGCGCTGCATCCAGACAGAGCCCGCTTCCTCATTCCAGTGCTCAACGCTACCGCCGGGGTAGTGGATTTCATAGGGGCTCATGGTGGCGTCACCTACCAGTATCAGTTTGTAGTCGGCGGAGTATTTGTGCAGCACATCCGTCAGCGGCGTCCGGTCCGCATGCCGGCGGGCATTGTCTTTCCAAACTCCCTCGTACACGCAATTGTGAAAGTAGAAATACTCAAGGTGCTTAAACTCACCGCGGGCCGCGGAGAATAATTCTTCGCAGACCCTGACGTGGTCATCCATCGAGCCGCCGACATCCAGAAACAGCAGGACCTTCACAGCGTTGTGCCGCTCCGGCACCATCTTGATGTCCAGCAGCCCGGCATTACGGGCCGTTGATTCAATCGTGTCCGGTAGGTCCAGTTCATCCGCTGCGCCTTCGCGGGCAAAGCGGCGTAACCGGCGCAGAGCCACTTTCAGGTTACGCGTTCCCAACTCAAGCGAGTCATCCAGGTTACGAAATTCCCGTTTATCCCAGACTTTCACGGCGCGCCGGTGACGCGAACCCTCCTGCCCGATACGGATGCCTTCAGGGTTGTAACCATAAGCACCAAACGGCGAGGTGCCGCCGGTGCCGATCCACTTATTACCGCCTTCGTGGCGCTCCTGCTGTTCTTCCAGGCGCTTGCGCAGGGTCTCCATCAGCTGGTCCCAGCCACCCAGGGATTCGATTTGCGCCTTCTCCTCCTCTGAAAGCAGACGTTCGAACTGGCGGCGCAACCAATCTTCCGGAATATCCGCCTCATCTTCCCCGAAAAGCTGCTGTATTCCCTTAAAATGCTCCGAAAATACGCGATCGAACCGATCGTACAAGGCTTCGTCCTTGACCAGGCAGGCACGCGAGAGGTAGTAGAATTCCTCAACGCTGTAGCCTGCAATACGCTTCTTCAGAACTTCCAGCAGCGTCAAAAACTCCGTGACGGAAACTTTCAGCCCACCATCCCTCAGCATAAAGAAAAACTGTATCAGCATGACCCCAAACCGCTTCCCGGCGGCCTAACGGCCTTCGCGCTGATTCAGGAAAATCAGCCGCTCAAACAGGTGCACATCCTGCTCATTCTTCAGCAGCGCGCCATGCAGTGGCGGCAGCGTTTTGCGCCGGTCATCGCCGGACAGCACCTCCGGCGACACATCTTCTGCCAGCAGCAGCTTCAGCCAGTCCAGCAATTCTGACGTCGAGGGCTTCTTCTTCAGACCGGGTACGTCGCGTAAGCCATAGAACGCATTGAGGGCTTCGCTCAACAGCTCCTTCTTCAGCCCGGGGTAGTGCACTTCGACAATATCGCGCATGGTATCGGCATCCGGAAACCGGATGTAGTGGAAAAAGCAACGCCTCAGAAAGGCGTCCGGAAGTTCTTTTTCGTTGTTGCTTGTGATGACGATAATTGGCCGGTGTTTGGCCACCACGGTCTGGTGCGTTTCGTAGACATAAAACTCCATCCGGTCCAGCTCTCGCAGCAGGTCATTCGGAAACTCGATATCTGCCTTGTCGATTTCATCAATCAGCAATACCGGCTGGACATCCTGCTCAAACGCCTCCCACATCGGTCCCTTAACGATGTAGTTGGCAATGTCGTGGACGCGTTCGTCTCCCAGCTGCGAATCGCGTAGCCGGGCCACGGCATCGTATTCGTATAAGCCCTGCTGCGCCTTGGTGGTGGACTTGACATGCCATTGCAGCAAAGGGCGATCCAGCCCGCGCGCAATCTCCTCCGCCAGCTGGGTCTTGCCGGTGCCCGGTTCGCCCTTGATCAGGATTGGACGCCCCAGCGTCACAGCAGCGTTTACAGCGGTCATCAGGTCTTCGGTAGCGACGTAACGGTCGGTACCGGTGAAACGTTTATCGGTCATGCAGATTTTCCCGCGAGGTAAAAGAAACATTCTACCCGCTGCGGAAATGATGTGGGAGCGTGTAGCAAACCTGTAAATCCTGAACTATGTTTACTTGAAACAATACTTATGAATAACTCTGAGGAGAGCAAACACATGAAACGTCGTCATTTCCTTCAAACTTCGGCGGCAGCCGCCGTTGCCGCTTCGTTTCCATCCTCACAGGCCCTGGCTGCAGCGGTTACGGCCCTGAGTGAAGTGACGAGCGACGTGAACGCCGTCACCGGCAGCGGCACCCAGGTCACGCTCGAGCAGGCTTCCATAAAAGAACTGAGCGACAGCCTTCGCGGCCGCCTGCTGCTACCGGGCGCCGAGGGCTATGACAGCGCCCGCCGTGTAATTAACCCGACCATCGATAAATTCCCCGCACTGGTTGTCCAACCCAGTGGAGCGGCAGATATCATGAGCGCGGTTACCTTCGCCCGTGAACGCAAATTGCTGGTTGCAGTGAAATGCGGCGGACACAGCTTCTCGGGTAAATCGACCTGCGATGGCGGCATGCAGATAGACCTTTCCTCGTTTCGGGGCGCTCGGATCGACGCACAAACCCGCACCGCCTATGTCGCCGGCGGCAGCTTGCTGGGTGAACTGGATTACGAAGCCATGGCGCAGGGCCTGGTGACAACGGCCGGAACCGTTTCACATACAGGCGTTGGTGGCCTGACGCTGGGCGGCGGCTTTGGCCGTTTGGCACGCAGGTACGGGCTGGCGCTGGACAACATCACCGGAGTAGACATCGTCACTGCTGACGGCAAGCTCGTGCATGCTGATGCCAATAACCACCCCGACCTGTTCTGGGGTGTTCGCGGCGGTGGCGGTAATTTTGGCGTGGCGACTAATTTTGAGTTCATGCTGCACCCGATGCAACGCACTGTGATTGGCGGCGACATCGTGTTTCCACTGGCACAACTCAATGACGTCCTGAGCTTTTATGCCGAGTACATCACCGAAGCACCCGACGACCTGTACCTGGACTTCGGCGTGTTTTCTGATCCCGGAACAACGGAAGGTGGCGTCCTGTTGAGCACCTGTTACTCAGGTCCGGAAAGTAAGGCGGACGAGATTTACTCGCTGATCCGGAAAGTGGGTACGCCGGTGCATGACGGCACCAGCGCCGTTGACTACGTCGCCCTGCAGCGAAGCTGGGATGATACTGATCCCAGGAGCACGGGTAGCTACCTCAAGTCTGGATTTATCAACGAGTTTCCGGACCAACTGGTCAGCACAATCACCCAGAATTTCAAAGCCTTCAACGAGCGCGGCACCACCATGTTCTTCCAGCACTCCGGCGGTGCAATCGGCCGCGTACCCGCTGATGCGACGGCATTTGCCCACCGAAAAGCCATCGCAAACATGTTTGCCGTTGTGGCCTGGCCACTGGGGGAATCCCGCGACTCGCATGTACGCTACATCAAGGAATACTGGAAAGATTTCGAGCCGTTTACAGACGGCTGGTACACCAATGAAGTGGACGACCATACAGCCGGCACGGTGAACAGTAACTACCAGGGCAACTATCAGCGCATGGTGCAGGTCAAGAACAACTACGACCCGACCAATTTGTTCCGCCTTAATGCAAACGTTAAGCCCACGAGATCGTAAACTCCGGGCCGCCTGGTGAAACAGCCCGGCCCCGATTGAACTTCGGTGGCCGTTAGTACATGCTGACAATCTCCAAATCTCCCTCACCAGCGGGTATGACCAACGATGAATAATTCGGCGGAAAATGAAAGCTTAACGGAACAGCCTGCGCCCCATCCGTTGCGGGAAATCGTACAGCCGTTTGTTGATGCCGCCCGCGCACCACGGCCAATGTGGGGCAATAACCTGCAGTATTTCCTGGAAGGGTTCCTGTATTTCGGGATCCTGAATTACCTGGTCATTTACTGCATCGAGAACATAGGCACCAACGAGATTCATGCAGGTTGGGTGGTCACGATCCTGGCCGGCGGCATTACATTCAGCCAGTTCCTGTTCGGCGGACTGGTCGACCGCTGGGGCACGCGGCGCGGCTTGCTCATCGCACTATCCGTCCTGCTGATTGGCCGTGCGGTTCTGTCCGCCTCCGGCACCATGGGCCTGTCAACGGAAGGTGCACTTTCGCCGGCATTCCTGACCCTGCTGACGGGCATCGGGATCATCCTGCTCGGTTATGGCCTGTATGAGCCGGCCTCGTACTCTATCGTCCGACAGGTGACCACACCAAAAACCTCTGCCATGGGCTTCGCCATGCTGTACGCGCTGATGAATCTCGGTGGCTGGCTGCTTTCCTTCCTCGGCCCGGTCCGCCGGGCCATCGGAATCGGCGGCCTTTACTGGGTGTTCACCGGACTGACCCTGGTTGCGCTGATTCTTACAGCGGTGATCCTTAACAAGCGGACGATGACCGAAGCCATTGCTTCGGCCCGCCAGGCACGCGGAGAGACGATAGAACACGACGATGAGGTCGTTAAAAAACCATCGGGACCACCCGTTAGCTGGCCAAAACAGATCGGGCGGTGGTTGCGCGAGCACCCCATGGCCGATCCCCGGTTTGCGTTCTTCATTTTCATACTGATTCCCGTACAGACCCTGTTCGCGCACCAGTACCTGACCTTACCGCTATACGTCAAAAGAGCCTATGAAGGGACCTGGCTGGGAGCCAACTTCGAGGTGGCCGTCAACTTCAATCCCTTGCTGATTTTCATCCTGGTGCCCATCGTTGCAGCGGCGACCCGCAAGTCCAATGTTTATAAACTGATGGTGGTCGGTACAACCATCATGGCGGCGCCAACCTTCCTGCTGGCATTCGGACCGAGCGTGCCTATGCTGGCCAGCTACATCGTACTCATGACCTTCGGCGAAGCCATCTGGCAGCCGCGATTTTTGCAGTACGTCGCCGAAACGGCACCCGAGGACAGAATGGGCGCATACCTGGGCGTCGCACGGCTGCCCTGGTTCCTGACCAAGATGATCACGGGCCTGTACGCCGGATGGTTCCTGATGCATTACGTTCCCGAGCAAGGCATCCAGGACTCCGGAACCATGTGGCTTTGGTATGGCCTGACAGCGATGATCACTCCGATAGGGTTGATTGCTGCATCCCGTTGGATGAAGCAGAGCTTCAAGGATTGAGCCCCAACCCGACCCACACTGTTAATACCTGTACAAACATTGTACAATAGCGCTACATTAACAGCCGCAATGAGTATATTGTCAACGTGACAGCCCCGGTCATGATCGAAACCACTGGCTTGTGCCGGCAATTCCATGTCGGCGACAGCTTTGTGAATGCATTGGACCATGTTGATCTGAAAATCAACACGGGCGATTTTGTCGCGGTGATGGGCCCCTCGGGTTCAGGCAAGTCCACCCTGATGAATATCATTGGCTGCCTCGATACACCGGACGGCGGCAAGTACCGGCTTCTCGACCTCGAAGTAGCTGCGCTGGGTGATGACGAACTCTCACGCATTCGGAACAGTAAAATCGGTTTTGTATTCCAGAGTTTTCACCTGCTTCCGCGTATGACTGCGAGAGAAAATGTCCTGCTTCCCCTGCGATACAGCGATGCAGATATCGGGGAGACCCGCCAGCGGGCTGATGAATTGCTGGACCGCCTGGGTCTTTCAGACAGGCTCGACCACAGACCTAACCAGCTGTCGGGCGGCCAGCGTCAGCGCGTGGCGATCGCGCGCTCCCTGATCAGCGCCCCGCCCCTTTTGCTGGCGGATGAACCTACCGGCAACCTCGACAGCCGAACCTCTGAGGAGATCATGGAGCTGTTCGAAGAAATCAACCAGCAGGGTCAGACCATCCTGATGGTGACCCACGAGGAGGAGATTGCCGCTCATGCCCGTCGTCTGATCCGGATGAGAGACGGAAAAATTGAACATGATTCGGCACCTCATTAGCCTGCTGGTCCTGCTCGCCTGGAACCAGGCTGCGGCCGGACCGCTGCTCACCGGCGTGGTGGAAGACGTCAAGGCCCAGACCATCGAGATGCCATCCCTGCCCGGAGCCTGGCAACGCCGCATCGAATGGATGGCGCCGGAAGGCAGCGAAGTAGCGGCCGGTGAGTTGGTCGTGAGACTCGACCCCGGCGATTTGATCTGGCAGGAGGAACAGGCTCGCACGGAGCTCGAAAAACAAAGGCTTTCCGCAGCGCGCCGCATCGATGAGCTCAAACTGGAACTGCTGGACGCCGAGCGGGAACTGGCAAGTGCCGAATCTGCGGTCAGGCTGGCCGAAATGGATGCTGTCATTCCTGCATCCACTATTCCCCGCCTCGATTACGAGCGTTACCAATTGACGCTGGAAACGACTGGAAAAGCCCGGATTAGGGCTCAGGCCGTATTGCTGAACAAGCAGGTGGAACTTAAAGACGTGAGTGAGGAAACCCGGCTGGAAGTACGCAAAGCGCAAGCCAGCTACGAACGCATCAGCAACGCTTTGAAAGCAACCCAGATCACTGCTGAGAAGCCCGGCTTCATCATTTATGGCGACAACCGCTTTACCGGAAGAAAAGTATTCCCGGGGGAAACGCTATATTCCGGGTTTGAAGTGGCTGCAATTGCAAGCCGTGAAGATCTTCAGGTCCGCTTTTGGGTTCACGAGGCGGACTCTCTGAAGGTTCGCATCGGTCAGCGGGTGGCCGTGGTCGCCGATGCCCAGGGATCGACACCCTTTGAGGCCGTCGTGAGCTGGACCTCCAGCCAGGCCACCGAAAAGCAGGACTGGAGCGACAGCGGCTATTTCGAGGCCTACGCGAAGCCGGTCTCCGGCATGCCGGATGGGGTAATGCCGGGCATGAGCGTCATGGGTGAGGTAGTCGCCGGGGAGGCAGAGCTGTGATCCGCCTGATGGCCCTGTTCGCGCTCATATCGGTGCCCGGCCCGGTGACAGCGGAGCAGTGGTTTTCCGTGCAGTCGCAAGACCGCCCGGTTACCGTCAATGCAAGCGGCGTCGTCCGCTCGGCCGATGCATTGCGTTTCGGACCGCCGCCCAGCCAGAGTTGGCGAATCACCATCACCAAGCTGGCGCGCGAGGGCTCGCGTGTCACGGCAGGTACGGTACTGGCACAGTTCGATGCCAGCGCAACCGATGATCGCGTGAGAACACTCAGTGCCGAGCTGAATGCCAAACGCTCCGCCCTGGAATCCCTTTTCGAAATACAGGCGAGTGAAATTGAACAGGAAAAAGTCCGTCTGGCCGAATCAAAAAGCGAGGCCGAAAAAGCGGCCCGCAAAGTCGACACCGATGCAGACCTGTTTGCCAGCCTGGAATACAAGAAACTGCTAGAACAAAATGACATAGCCCAGGATTTATACCGACGTGAGCAACAGCGGACCGACCTGGTCGAGGCCGTCCGAAAAGCCAAGCGCGCGGAACTGGAAGCCGATATTCGCCGCCTGGAAAGCGAGTCGTCGGGGGCGCAGAAAGAACTCGAATCCTTTACGATCCTGGCGCCCAGAGATGGGCTGGTGATCGTAGGCACCGACCGGCAGGGGCAGAAACTGGATGTCAACGACAGCGTCAATCCCGGGATCATCGTTGTCGAACTCGCCGATGATACCCGCCTGGAAGTTCAAGCCGAAGTGCCTGAGTATGCGGCCGCCCGGCTGGCGGTTGGACAGCTGGCCGAGATCGAAATTGACGCCGCCGGCGGGCTACTCGAGGGCCGCGTCAGCTCCGTTGCCAGTATCGTGCGCCGCCAGTCGCAATATTCCCAGGCGATGGTGCGGGACGTCACCGTGACTCTGCCGGAGGAGGTCATGTCACAACTTCGGCCCGGCGTCTCGGCAAAGCTCACCATCGTCGTAGATACCGAGCGAAATGCCCTGGCTATTCCCGACGAGGCCCTGCAGTACCGGGATGGGAAACCAGGTGTAATGGTCAGGGGTGACGGTTGGCGGGCAGTTCGCGTGGGCCAGGAAAGCGCCGGAATGCACATCGTCGAGGACGGCCTGGAGCCGGGTGAAGAGGTAGCGATGTGAAGCATTCAATTTTCTTCAAAGCCGTCATTGTGATTTCTATTGCCGCCGCACTGGTTGCCGGCTGCGGATCGTCCGAATCAACTTTGCCAGCCGTTACCGTGGAGCAGGCGGACATCGAGTTCAGGGTGCGGGCACGCGGTGAACTGGTTGCTTCGGAATCAATGCCGATTGCTTTGCCACCTTCGATCCGCACGTCGTTCAACATTTCCTGGATGGCGCCGGAATTTTCTGACATACGCAAAGGTGACGTCATTGCACGTTTCGACGATGTGCAGGTGCGGCTCGACCGCGAGAGCACCACGCTCAATGTCGCCAAATCGGAATTCAAACTAAAGGATACCGAGCGCGATGGCCGGCTGGAACGCGACCGGATTGACCATGAATCACTGCGCGTCGACGGCGAAAGGGACATCTCGGAATCATTTGCCAATGCTCCCGATATATTGATGAGCCGCAACGAAATGATTGATGCGCTGGCGGACGTTGAGTACCTGGACGTGGAAGCCGACTTTCTCGAATGGCAGTTCGATACGCTGGATCAGCGCACACGGGCTGAACAGAACCTGATCATGGCTGAAAGGCAGGGTGAACTCTCCAAGCTGGAGAAGCAGGAAATCGCGCTGGGCATGATGGAATTGAGAAGTCCGGCTGACGGCACGTTTGTCTATGCCAGAACGGGCTGGGGCCAGAAGCTGGGCAAGGGAAAAACGGTCTATCCGGGTATGCCCATAGGCCTGTTACCGGTCCGCGGCAAAGTCACAGCCAGGCTGTATGTTCCCGAAACTGATGCCGTCGGGCTGGCGCAGGGACAGCTGGTGCGGCTGCGGCTGGACGCAGCCTCTGACCGGGAATTCACAGCGCGCGTTACCGACGTTTCCCCGGTGGCCAGCCCCCGGAATCGCACAGACCCGCAGAAGTTTTTCAGCGTTGACGCCACGATTGACGAGGTCGATCCTGAGATCATGCGGGTCGGCAGCCGGCTCAGGGCGGAAATCATCACCGGCGCTATCGATGACAGTATCGTTGTGCCGGTGCAGACCAT
>Ga0316189_10006366_pt1 | contig 11248 bp, 9 predicted proteins | sample LowCovwburrow_MG_FD_204930 | JGI IMG/M metagenome (GOLD analysis project Ga0316189, IMG submission 204930) | Coastal sediment microbial communities from Maine, United States - Lowes Cove worm burrow | ecosystem: Environmental > Aquatic > Marine > Coastal > Sediment | place: USA: Maine... | reverse complement strand
ATTCGCATTGGCAACCTCGCCGATGAGCCCCTTGATGTTCGTCGCCTGGGGATATGGATCAGTCCGCGCGATATCGCTCAGCTGATTTCCATCGGCCTGGAACATCCGGATATCCACCATGAAGTCGTCTACGGCATGTCGGACAACGCACGGGCATGGTGGGATAATTCAAATGCCTTACGCCTCGGCTATCGACCTCAGGATCGCAGCGAAGATTTTGCCAGCAAGGTACTCGCCGAACACCCTGCCGACACGGGTAATCCGCTAGCGGATTCGCTTCAGGGCGGGGGCTTCGTATCAATGGAATCCGGAGGCGACCCAACGAAACCTGATCTGGAAGGATGAATGAAATGAACCCGAGTACTTGTGAGAAACTCCAGGAGGTGCACCCTGGTAGATAATCTGGTAACCAATCTAGCATTTGAAATACATACCGAGACGAACGCCTTACTTGGAGAGAGCCCTGTTTGGTGCGCGGAGCAATCCTGCCTGTGGTGGATTGATATTGAGGGGCGTCAAATTCACCGAACCAGCGATATTTCCGGCGAAACGCTGTCGTGGACGACCCCGGAAATGCCTGGTTTCGTCGTGCTCACCGATTCGAACCTGCCTGCCGTCGGCATGGAAAGCGGCATTTTTTTATTTTTTGAGGGTGGCGGAACATTCGAAAAGATCGTCCCTCTCGATGTAAAAGGCGTTCGTTTTAACGATGCCACCGTCGATTCCACGGGTCGATTATGGGCCGGTACGATTGATATCAAAACCACTTTGGCAATAGCCGAACTCTACACCATCGGCTCGGACCGGCAGATTAATCCAGTTGTAAGCGATCTATTTTACACGAATGGTCTTGCTGTCGATCCTGACAGAAATCGCCTTTACCTGTCCGATTCCCATCCGGATGTCCAGACTATTTGGCGCTATTCCTGTGATAGCACGACTGGCCGACTGGCCGATCGAACTATATTTGTAAATATGTCAGAGATGAAGGGTCGGCCGGATGGTGCCGCTATCGATGCCTACGGCAACTACTGGATCGCCGCCGTTGGCGGTGGTGTGCTACATGTATTTTCACCAAACGGTGACCACCTTCGCGAATTCAAGACGCCTTGCGACGCCCCAACCAAGCTGATTTTCGCTGGCCCAAATCTGGACCGTCTGTATTTGACCTCTAAAGGCGATGCCGGTTGGAGTGGCGCTGTCGTCGTCGGACGTGCCAGCAGTGGAGCCGCCATTTGCGGACGCAAACAAGCCGTATGGCGGATAAACAAATGAACGCATCAACACACAACATGAGAGTCATAAGATAACAGTGCCAAACTTAAAAAACGGGAGCGTAAAGGTGCCAAAGCAAACCGAACAGAAAAAACCGGAAGATTTTCGTAGTCACCGCTGGTTTGGCGCTGACGATTTGCGCTCCTTTGGTCATCGCTCACGGGCCATGCAGATGGGTTATGATGCCGCTGACTGGACCGGAAAACCGATCATTGGCATTATCAATACCTGGTCGGATCTCAATCAGTGTCACATCCACTTCAAGGAACGTGTTGAACATATAAAACGCGGCATTTTGCAATCTGGCGGCTTTCCCGTCGAAATCCCTGCGATTTCACTTTCCGAGCAGATGGTCAAGCCGACAACCATGTTGTACCGCAACTTTCTAGCGATGGAGACAGAAGAGTTATTGCGTTCACATCCGGTGGATGCCTGTGTGCTCATGGGCGGATGCGACAAAACCACGCCGGGATTGATCATGGGTGCGACGTCTATGAACCTACCAACCATTTTCTATCCGGCGGGGCCGATGCTAAGCGGCAACTGGAAAGGCAAGACATTGGGCAGCGGTTCCGATTCCTGGAAATACTGGGATGAACGGCGCGCCGGAAAGATCTCCAAAGACGACTGGACAGAAATGGAACAGGGCATTGCGCGCTCGCATGGGCATTGCATGACGATGGGCACCGCTTCGACCATGACCTCAATCGCCGAAACCATGGGCTTCATCCTGCCGGGGGGCGCATCCATTCCGGCCCCGGACGCCAATCATATCCGCCTGGCGACGCATACCGGGCGGCGAATTGTCGAGATGGCCTGGGACGACCTGAAGCCCAGCGACATCCTCAGTCGACAGTCTTTTGAAAATGCAATTGCCGCCGCGATGGCAATGGGGTGTTCGACAAACGCCATTATTCATGTTGTCGCCATGGGCCGCCGGGCCGGATTTGATATCGGCTTGAACGATTTTGACGAGATCGGTCGCAAAGTGCCGGTTATCGCCAATATCCGTCCGAATGGCGACACTTATCTGATGGAAGATTTCTATTACGCCGGGGGACTGAAAGCGATGCTGAAACGCATCGAGAAGCACCTCGATGGTGACGCCATGACCGTCACCGGAAAGGGCATTGGCGAGAATATCGCTGACGCAGAGGTCTACAACGACGACGTCATTCGTCCGCTCGACAATCCTATTTGTGAATCCGGTGCGCTGGTCGTATTGAAGGGGAACCTCGCTCCAGATGGTTGCGTCATGAAGGTTTCCGCAATGGAGAGTCGGTTTCTTAAGCACACGGGCCCCGCACTGGTGTTTGATGACTATCCGTCTATGAAAGCTGCAATCGATGATGAAAATCTGGATGCGACTGCCGACACGGTGCTGATCTTGCACAATGCCGGACCAAAAGGCGGCCCAGGCATGCCGGAATGGGGCATGTTGCCGGTGCCGACGAAACTGGTGAAACAGGGCGTGCGCGACATGCTGCGCATTTCCGATGCGCGAATGAGCGGTACCAGCTATGGTGCTTGTGCGCTACACGTCGCGCCGGAATCCTATATCGGTGGGCCGCTGGCGCTGGTTAAGACTGGCGATCTGATCACAGTTGATGTTGAGAAACGGCTGATTCAGATGGAAGTCGACGACGCCGAACTTGAGCGCCGACGCAGTCAGTGGAAGCCCCTGCCACCCAGGTATGAACGCGGTTTTGGCTGGATGTTCTCCCGCCATATCCAGCAAGCTGACAGCGGCTGCGATTTCGATTGTCTGGAAACAAGCTTTGGTGCTCCGGTGGCTGAACCCGATATCTTCTGATGGCAGATATCAAAATTAAAAATTGGAGTATTGAATATGAATAAACCCTCTCTCAAGGCTCGGATGCAGCGCGGAGATATCCTGGCTGGGACATTCCTGAAAACGCCGGCACATGAACTAGTCGAAATTCTCGCCCTGTCGGGAATGGATTTCGTCGCGCTTGACGCCGAACATGCAGCCTTTGACCGGGCCAGGCTCGACGCCTGTCTGGCGGTTGCCAGGGCGCTCAAGTTTCCGGTATTGGTCAGGGTCACCGACGGCACCCAGGCGGAAATTCTGAAAGCGCTCGATTCCGGTGCCGACGGCGTTATCATTCCCCATGTCGCAACCGTGGAAAAAGCGCAGAATATAGTTAAATGGTCCCGATTTGGGCACGGCGGGCGCGGCTTTACCGGCTCGTCACGCTGGTCCGGGTTTTCCACGCGCGGGATGCCTGAACTGCTGCAAAAGAGCAACGAAGAAACCATCGTAATTGCTCAAATAGAAGAGCCAGAGGGCGTAGACGTCGTCGACTCCATTGCAGCAACTGACGGCATTGATGGCCTTTTTGTCGGACCCGCGGACCTGGCTGTTTGTTTCGGCGAGACCGACATCGCGGCACCAAAAGTCCGCAAAGCCATGGCTAGCGTCGGCGCAGCAGCAAAAAAACATAGCTGCACCTGCATGACATATATTCCAAGCCCGGAAAGTGCCGCAGAGCTACTGAAAATCGGCGTGTCGATGTTTTTTGTCGGCTCTGACCAATCCTACGTCTTGTCAGCCGCCCGTGACGCGACTAACGAGCTGCATGCGCTTGATACGCAGGCCTGAAGCAGCCTTGGCAGCCATTCAGGACACAGGTTCATCAACGCTTAAACCGCCCGGTAAAATCAAAAATATCCTCAAGCTCTTTCAAGCGCGAGCTGGCCTCGGGCCAGAGCTTTTCTTCCATTGCGGCGATTAGCGATTCGATTAAAAACAGCGTGACCACGCCCGAATCCCAGCCCGATGGTGCCTTGATCCGACAGCTGAAATAATGCGTGGCGTAACTGGTTATGGGTGATAACCACTGGTCGGTGAATAAGACGATTTTAACATTTCGTTCGGTGGCCAGTTTGGCGAGTTCGAGCAGATCGGCTTCGTAGCGGCGGACGTCGAAAATCACTAAAACATCACCTTCGTTAACATTGAGTAAGTGATGCGGCCATAAACCCGACGACGCTGGCAGCATGTGAATATTCTTACGGATTACCTGCAGGTGGGTTTGCAGATAGTCGGCAAAGGCATGGGTAATTCTGCCGCCAACGATATGAACACTGCGCGATTTTTGTGTGAGCAATGCGACTGTATCGTCGAATGCTTTGTGATCGACCTGTTTGAGCGACTGGCGCAGGTTTTTACTGATTGCGGTGGCAAACTGATTAAGGATATGTTCGGCAGGGACATCGCTCGCCCAGTTGTCGTGTTTATCAATCGGGTCGGAAAGCGTCTGCTTTAGTTCGGCGTGTAGTGCGGTCTGAAAGGCCGGGAATCCCTTGAATCCGAGTTTTTTGACTGTGCGCATCACCGTTGGCGTGGAGACTTTAGCGGCGTTGGCGAGTTCCATGATTGTGCCTAAACCGGCCATTGGGTAGTTGGCGATAAGTGTATTGGCCAGCTCCCGTTCGGCGGGTGTGAACTGGTCAAACTGCGTTCGTATTTTTTCGGCAACTGTCATGTAATTGTCTATGGTGGGTCAGTTTGTAATAAATTTGACATAATAATTAATGTTTGTAAATATTGTTACAAATTCAGGCTTAATTAATCTGGAATCGGAAACTTTCTATCAAATGGCAGAATTGTCAAAATCACTGGTTTCAAATGAAGCGGCTGCGCTGGTGGAAAACCCGGAAGGCAGCAGCCGCATCATACTTATCTGCGAGCACGCTGGACAGAAAATTCCCGAGTATTTAGGTTCTCTTGGATTCGACGATGAAACCATGTCGACGCATATTGGCTGGGATATTGGTGCCGCAGCACTGGCACGCGAACTCTCTAAACAGCTCGATGCCGCATTGATATTGCAGCGCTATTCGCGGCTGGTTTACGATTGCAATCGTGCTTTCGATGCATTCGATGCGATTGTTGAAGAAAGCGATCATGTTGCCATACCGCATAATATCGGTCTCTCGTTGGCACAAAGGCGTCGGCGTTTCGACGTCGTTTATCAACCGTTTCACGACGCGGTTGCAGGGCTGGTCGAACAACGCCTGCAAGCACCGCAGAAACCTGTGATCGTCACTATCCACAGCTTTACACCCCTGTACAAGGGGCAACGCCGCACGCTTGATCTGGGTATCCTCCACGATGACGATACTCGCCTGGCGGATGTTATTGTCGAGCTGTCAGATAAAGATGCGGCTTACTCCTCGGCGAGAAACCAACCCTATTCGCCCAAAGACGGCTGCATGCACACGATCATCACGCACGGTATCCAACACGGCTTGCTCAACCTTATGTTAGAAGTGCGCAACGATTTGATCACCGATGCCAAAGGTCAGCAACAATGGGCGCAACGTATTGCAGAATTGTTAACCGCTGCGCTCGGTGTCGAGTCCGGATCGATGGAGAACCTGTAATGCCACAATTTCTGAGCAGCTATGTGCGATTTGTCGAGGCGGTGAATTACCGACTCGGTCGCATTGTCATGTATGGCATCTTCGTCATGGTTGGCATTTTGCTGTGGTCGTCGATTTCCAAAACCTTTTTCCTGCCCTCGTTGTGGACGCTGGAAATGGCCCAGTTTGCCATGGTTGCCTATTATGTGCTCGGTGGGCCCTATTCGATCCAGCTTGGTTCCAACGTGCGCATGGATTTATTTTATGAACCCTGGTCGGATCGACGTAAGGCCTGGTTCGACGCGATAACGGTATTTTTCCTGATATTTTATCTCGGTGTTTTACTCTGGGGCGGCATCGAAAGCACCCAGTATTCGTTGCAATACGGCGAACGCAGTTACTCTTCCTGGCGGCCTTATATGTGGCCGATCAAGATTACAATGTGCATCGGATTTTTGCTGATGTTGCTGCAATCGACCTGTGAACTGATTAAAGATATCGCGAAGATTCGCGGGGTGACGCTTTAGATGTCCTATGAATTAATCGGCTTGTTGATGTTTTCTTCGATGATGTTAATGCTGTTAACCGGTCAGCGGGTTTTCGGTGCGATAGGCGCAGTCGCGGCCATTGCCGCGATTACGCTATGGGGCACTGGCGGTTCGGATATTCCTTTTTCGTCGGCGATGAAATTGATGAAGTGGTATCCGCTGTTAACTCTGCCGATGTTTATTTTCATGGGTTACATCCTGTCAGAGTCAAAAATCGCGGATGATTTGTACAGGATGTTTCATGTCTGGATGGGTGGTGTTCATGGCGGACTCGCGATCGGCACCATTGGCCTGATGGTTCTAGTGTCAGCAATGAATGGCTTGTCAGTTGCCGGTATGGCTATCGGTGCGACTATCGCTTTACCCGAACTGCTGCGTCGAGGTTACGATAAACGCATGGTTACCGGGGTGATTCAGGCTGGCTCGTCGCTGGGTATTCTGGTGCCGCCCTCTGTGGTGCTGGTGTTATACGCGATGATTGCACGCCAGCCGGTCGGCCAGCTCTGGCTCGCCGGGGTTGTTCCCGGTTTGATGATGGCGGCACTTTTTGTTATCTACATTGCCGTTCGCTGTCGCCTGCAACCCGAGCTCGGCCCGGTATTGCCAAAAGAAGAACGCAATGTGCCGATGCGCGAAAAATTACGTCTACTGCGCGCAGGCCTGTTACCGATTCTAATATTCGCAACAATGATGGTGCCTTTTGTTAATGGCTGGACCAGTCTGGTCGAAAGCTCGGCCATCGGTGCGATGACCGCCTTCATGGTAGCCGTGATTAAGGGACGCATGAACCGCGACGTATTCGAGACCTCGGTGCGACAAACGCTGGCGATCTCCTGCATGTTCATGTGGATTATTCTGGCAGCGCTTGGCTTTGGCGCGGTGTTCGATGGCCTCGGTGCGGTCAAGGCCATCGAACATTTATTTACCGATCAATTCCATCTAAATCCCTGGACGATTCTGATTTTAATGCAATTGTCATTTATCATTATGGGCACCTTCCTCGACGATACCGCGATGCTGGTTATAGTCGCGCCGCTGTATGTGCCACTGGTCGATGCGCTGGGGTTCAATTTAATCTGGTACGGCGTGCTCTACACGATTACCACGCAAATTGCGTACATGACGCCGCCCTTCGGTTACAACCTGTTTTTGATGCGCGCCATGGCGCCGCCCGAAATTACAATCAGGGATATTTATGGTTCAATTTTCCCTTTTGTCATCGCCATGATCGTCGCGCTTATACTGGTAATGGTATATCCGCAGATCGCTTTATGGTTACCCGAGTCTATTTACGCCCGTTGATAATCAGGCAGGTTATGACGGCGAATAGCAAACAAGAAGCGGTACCTATACAACCAAACGGAGAAAACACATGACTACTGATAAAAAAGATAGCAGAAGGCAGTTTTTGAAGACCGCAGGCGCAGGCCTGACCGGTGCAGCGATATTGGGTGCACCGGCAGTACACGCGGCAACCAAGTCGACGATTAAATGGCGAATGCAAACCTATGCCGGAGCCTCATTGGCCGCGCATGTTATCAAGCCCGCCATCGATTCATTCAATAAAGTCGCAGGCAGCGACATGCAGATCGAGCTGTTTTACGGCGATCAACTAGTGCCCACCGGCGAGCTTTTTCGCGCCATGCAAAAGGGCACTATCGACGCGGTGCAGTCCGATGATGATTCGATGGCATCACCCACTGAGGTCACGGTATTCGGTGGTTATTTCCCATTCGGCAGCCGTTATTCGCTCGACGTGCCGGTGTTGTTTAATCAATACGGCTTGAATGAAATCTGGGATTCGGAATATTCCAAAGTTGGCGTCAAACATATTTCTGCGGGTGCCTGGGATCCCTGTCATTTTGCCACCAAGGATCCGATTAACAGCCTCGACGATTTAAAAGGCAAGCGTGTGTTTACGTTTCCGACTGCGGGACGTTTCCTGACTCAATTTGGTGTCGTGCCAGTGACGCTACCCTGGGAAGATATCGAGGTTGCGGTGCAAACCGGTGAACTTGATGGCGTGGCCTGGTCGGGTATCACCGAAGACTACACAGTTGGCTGGGCAGATGTTACCGACTACTTCCTCACCAATAATATTTCCGGTGCCTGGGCGGGTTCATTTTTCGCCAACATGGATCAGTGGAACGCATTGCCGGAACGGCTCCAGGAACTGCTCAGGCTGACCATGGATAGCTCGCATTATTATCGCCAGTGGTGGTATTGGGGTGGTGAAGCATCGTTGCGTGTGGATGGCACCAAGATGAAGCTGACCACGATACCAGATGAAGAGTGGGCCACGGTTGAAAACGCCGCAGTCAAATTCTGGGATGAAATTGCCAGTGAATCCGAGACCAAGAAAAAGGTGGTCGATATCTTCAAGAAGTATAATGCCGACATGCAAAAAGCCGGTCGTCCGTACCGCTATGGCTAAGACGTATTACCTCGGCGTCTTAAGGCGCCGAGGTGAATTCTATTTTACATTTTCAGGTTAAATATTTATGACTGGCTTGCTAACACTAGAAGAATTACGACAGGAAGTTGCCGATGGTAAAATCGATACGGTACTTGCCTGTCAGGTTGATATGCAGGGAAGATTAATGGGCAAGCGTTTCCATGCGCAGTTTTTTATCGACAGTGCCTGGGAAGAAACCCATAGCTGCAATTATCTACTGGCAACTGATATGGAAATGGAAACAGTCGAAGGTTACAAATCGACAAGCTGGGAAGCGGGTTACGGCGATTATGTCATGAAACCCGATCTGACTACCTTGCGTCGAACGCCCTGGTTAGAAGGCACTGCGCTGGTTTTATGCGATACGCTTGATCACAAAACGCACGAGCCTGTCCCTCATTCTCCGCGCGCGATTTTACAAAAACAAATTGCGCGCCTCGAAGCACTCGGCATGAAACCCTTAATGGCAAGTGAATTAGAGTATTTCTTGTTCAATGAAAGCTTCGAAGCGGCACAGGCCAAGGGCTATCGTGATATGGCTACCGCGAGTGCCTATAACGAGGATTACCATATATTGCAGACCACGAAAGAAGAAGATGTCACACGTGCTATTCGTAATGGGCTTTATGGTGCAGGCATTCCTGTCGAATGTTCAAAGGGTGAAGCGTCTGCGGGGCAAGGCGAAATTAATGTTAAATATGACGAAGCATTGGTGACCGCCGATAGTCATTCGATCACCAAAAATGCCTGCAAAGAAATTGCCTGGGCCAAAGGACGTGCGCTGACATTTATGGCGAAATGGTCTTATGAACATGCCGGTAATTCATCTCATGTGCATCAATCGCTATGGAGTTTAGATGGCAAGGAATCATTGTTTTTTGACCCTGATAAACAATATGGCATGTCCGATATCATGTGTCAGTACATGGCAGGGTTGCTCGCTCATGCAAGTGAAATTACTTATTTTCTCGCACCTTATATCAATTCCTATAAGCGCTTTGCCGAAGGCACTTTTGCGCCAACCAAAGCCATCTGGAGCCTGGATAATCGGACCGCTGGCTATCGCTTATGTGGTGAAAGTAGTAAAGGGATTCGGGTTGAATGTCGGGTCGGTGGTGGTGATTTAAATCCCTATCTGGCTTTCGCCGCATTGCTCGCCGCAGGCATCGACGGCATCGAAAATAAACTGGAGCTCGAACCAGAATTCAAAGGCAATGCCTACGGTGGTGATGATTTACGTGAGATTCCGACCACGCTAAGAGCCGCAACCGTGGCTATGGATGAATCGGCATTTTTGCGACAGGCAATGGGTGACGATGTCATCGATCACTATGTGCACGCTGCCAGATATGAACAGTTTGAATACGACCGTCGGGTAACCGACTGGGAAGTGGCGCGCGGATTTGAGCGGGCTTAATTTTTTACAACCTATTGATTAAAAAACATGACAACCATTCAATGCATTTCGCCGATCGACGGTAGCGTTTATGTTGAACGCCAAACCGCGAGTCCAGAGCAAATTCAGCAATCTTTAAGTGACGCGGTCGCCGCACAGAAAACCTGGAAAAATACGCCAATCGCCGAACGCCAGGCTATATGCAGCAAGGCCGTCGATTATTTTGTCGCGCACAAAGCTAAAATCGCCGAAGAATTAAGCTGGCAAATGGGCCGACCAATCTCGCAGGCACCCGGCGAAGTCGGCGGTTTCGAAGAACGCGCAAGACACATGATCGAGATAGCCCCGGTGGCACTGGCCGACATCAAACCAGAAGAAAAGCAGGGTTTCACGCGTTATATCAAGCGCGAACCACTGGGTGTTGTTTTTGTCGTCGCACCCTGGAATTTCCCCTACCTCACTTCGGTAAACGCGATTATGCCAGCGTTACTCGCGGGCAATTCAGTTGTTCTTAAACACTCGGCACAAACGCCTTTATGCGCCGAACGTTATGCACAGGTTTTTGCCGAGGCTGGATTGCCGGAAGGCGTATTTCAATATTTACATTTAAGCCATGCCGATACCGAAACCGTGATTCAATCGCCCGAAGTTAACTTCGTTGCTTTTACCGGTTCGGTGCCCGGCGGCGAAATGGTCGAGCGCGCGGCCAGTGGACGCTTTATTGGGGTCGGATTGGAGCTGGGCGGCAAAGACCCGGCCTATGTGCGCAAGGACGCCAATCTGCGACACGCTATCGAAACCGTCACCGACGGTGCGATGTTTAATTCCGGGCAATCCTGTTGTGGAATCGAACGAGTGTATGTTGACGAGACAGTGTTTGAACAATTTGTCGACGGCGTAGTCGCGCTTTGTAATAATTATCGGCTTGGTCGAGCGGATGATACGGATACTAATCTCGGGCCGATGGTCAAGACAAGTGCGGCTGAATTTGTGCGTGGCCAAATAAACGATGCAGTAGCGGCTGGCGCAAAAGCCTGGATCGATCCGGCAAGTTTCGAAGCCAATGCTGAAGGCACGCCTTATCTGGCGCCACAGGTGTTGACGAATGTGGATCACAGCATGCGCATCATGACCGAAGAAAGTTTCGGCCCGGTCATCGGCATCATGTCAGTCAGTGGCGACGAT
>Ga0316189_10006365_pt1 | contig 11253 bp, 9 predicted proteins | sample LowCovwburrow_MG_FD_204930 | JGI IMG/M metagenome (GOLD analysis project Ga0316189, IMG submission 204930) | Coastal sediment microbial communities from Maine, United States - Lowes Cove worm burrow | ecosystem: Environmental > Aquatic > Marine > Coastal > Sediment | place: USA: Maine... | reverse complement strand
GGCCGTTTCGTTGCCGGACGCGGACGGGGTTGCCGCAGCGATCGCGAATGTCCCCTTCGTCGTGACCTCGGATATCATGGAAAAGACGGATACCAATGATCTGGCGCATGTCCTGTTGCCCGCAACGGGCTGGGGCGAAAAAGACGGCACGGTGACGAATTCAGAACGGCGTATCTCGCGGCAACGGGCCTTTCTGTCCGCCCCCGGTAGCGCACGGCCAGATTGGCAGATTATCAGTGATGTGGCCGCGCGCATGGGGTTTGGCGACGCCTTCGCCTACCAAACACCCGCCGATATCTTCGCCGAATACGTGGCCCTTGATGCTGCGGTTTCGCGCTTTCCCCGCGATCTGGACCTCAGTATTTTTGCCGACGCTGACTATGCCACCCTGATCCCAACGCAATGGCCGCATAACAATCGCCGGTTCTTTGCGGACGGTCAGTTCTATCATCCTGACGGCAAAGCCCAGATGATCCCAATCCAAACGCCCGCCTTGTCAAAACCACGTTTTGCCTTGAATACAGGCCGCAACCGCGACCAATGGCACACCATGACGCGGACGGGCAAATCGGCGCGTCTTGGTCCGCATCTGGCGGAACCCTACGTGGAAATACACCCCGCAGATGCGACCGCCCTGGGTGCGTCCGCGGGTGCGCTGGTTGCGGTCAAAAGCATCTATGGCCGCGTAATTCTGCGCGCCCTGATCACGCCCCGTGTCGCCCAAGGCCAGCTTTTTGCGCCAATGCACTGGACACGGCAGCGAACCACCCAGGGCACGATCAACAGCGTCACTGCACCAGTCACAGACCCGTTTTCCGGCCAGCCTGCGTTGAAATCCGGTGCGGTCACCGCGGAAGTCTACAAACCCAAATGGTACGGGTTTCTTGCAAGCAACATCGCACCCACCCCACAAACGCCCTACGCCGCTGTCGCACGCACCAGAACCGGCTGGCAGGTCGAATTAGCGGGCAGCAAAACGCCCACTGACTGGGAAACCGAAGCGCGCCATCTGTGCCGTCAGTCGGAGGGCGATATCTCGATACAGTCAGACCCGGCGACGGGCACCATCCGCATCGCCTTTACGCAAAACGGGCTGATCACTGCGGTGTTTTTTGCATCACCAGTCCCTGTCGTTGTGTCGCGCTCAGCCATCGTAGGCTTGATCGGTACCGACACCCCACCGCTGGCGGCACTCGCAGGACGCAGCGCATCTGACCAACCCGACGCGGGTGCGAACGTCTGTGCCTGCTTTAACGTCGGCCGCAACACCCTGCTGGCCGCTGTTGCAAACGGGGCGCGCAGCGTGGCAGCTTTGGGCGAGGCGACATGTGCGGGCACCAATTGCGGATCCTGCAAACCCGAACTCACCGCCCTTTTGGCAGAGGCATCGCTTCCGATGGCGGCAGAATGAGCCTCGCGCCCTTTGTTCAGATCGTGGCACGCGGCAAAGGGCGTGCAAGGCCTATGACATTGGCCGAAGCGCAAGAGGCGATGACCCTGATCTTACAAGGTGATGCCGCCCCCGAGGCAGTAGGTGCGCTGTTGATGGTGATGCGTCTGCGCGGCGAAACACCTGCCGAAATCGCGGGTTTCACCGCCGCTTTGCGCGCACATGTGGACGGAAAACTGCCCAAAGCCGACCTTGATTGGCCATCCTACGCCGCCGGACGCAGCAGGGGCGCGCCGCTTTTCTTGCTTGCCGCGCGCCTAGTCGGTCAAGCGGGCTACTGCGTATCGATGCACGGCTGGAATTCGCACCAAACCGCCACAGCCTCGGTGCGCGAAGCGATTGATCTTGCGGGGCCACATGTCACCTACACGGCACTTGAAAATCTTAGCCCTGCCGCTTTCGCCTTGTTGAACTTGCGCGACACCTTTGGCCTGCGGTCCTGTTTCAACACGGTGCTACGCATGTGGAATCCGTCGCATTCTTCGGCGACCGTGCAGGGCGTGTTCCACCCATCCTACCGCAGCTTGCAAGCGCAGGCGGCACTGATGTTAAACCAACAGGACCTGAGCATTATCAAAGGCGGCGGCGGTGAATTTGAGCGGCATCCGGCGAAAGACATCACCCTCTTTGGTCTCCGCGATGGCGTGCATATTCAGGAAACTGCCGCACCCATTTTGCAAGATACCCGCCGCCTGCATTTGCCAGAGGACACAATCGACCTGCATAGCTTGTGGCATGGGAGGACGCATGATCCCTTTGCGATCGCCACGATCACCGGCACCGCAGCGCTTGCACTTTGGACACTCAAAGCGACCCCAACACTAGCAAAAGCTGACCAAATGGCGTGCAGCCTTTGGGCGCAGCGCCACCAGAGAGAAAGCCTTTCCGCATGAAAACTTTTCCCATGTTCCTGCAAATGGCAGGGCGTCGCGTTGTGATCGTCGGAGGCGGTGAACAAGCCGCACAAAAGGCACGGCTGATCTTGAAAACGGAAGCAGCAGTCGAGATTTGGGCGCCGACGCTGGACCTGGAATTGTCAAACCTAGCCACTGAAGGTCGTGTGACCCACCAGACGGGGGCCATCACGCCCGCTAGTTTCGCAGGCACCGCACTCTCCTTTATCGCCACCGGATGCCGCGGCACCGACATGGCACTGCATGCGCTGGCAAAAGAAGGCGGCGCGACTGTGAATGTTGTGGACCAACCCCAACTTTGTGATGCGATCACCCCGTCCATTGTAGACCGCGATCCGGTGGTGGTGGCGATCGGGACCGAAGGCACAGCCCCCGTGCTGGCACGCCAGATCAAAACCAAACTGGAAGAGGTGCTGGAACCGCGCTTGGGCGATCTCGCCGCGCTGGCCGGGCGGATGCGCAGCGCGGCCTCTGCCCGTCTCGGCCCACGCGTGCGGCGCGATCTGTGGCGCTGGGTCTTTAACGACAGCCCACGCCAGTTATTCACCAGCGGTGCTGAGCGCGAGGCAGCCAAACTGATCAAATCCGCGATTGAGACAGGCGAGTTCGGAGCCGCAAAGGGAGGTAGTGTCAGCCTTGTTGGCGCAGGACCGGGCGCCAAGGACCTGATCACCCTGCGCGGGGTTCAGCGCCTGCAAGAGGCGGATGTGATCTATTACGACCGGCTGCTTGATCCTGAAGTCCTTGAACTGGCAAGGCGCGACGCCGAACGCGTCTATGTAGGCAAGGCTCCAGGCTGTCACAGCTGGCCGCAAGAAAAGATAACGCAAACGTTGGTGGCCGCCGCCAAGCGCGGGCAACGTGCAGTCCGGCTCAAATGCGGCGACCCCGGTGTATTTGGGCGCAGCACAGAGGAAACCGATGCGCTCAGAGCGAGCGGCATCCCTTTCGAGATTGTCCCCGGTGTTACCGCTGCATGTGCCGCAGCAACCAGCATTGGCCAAAGCCTGACAGACAGAGGCAACATCGACACGCTGGTGCTGACCACAGGTCACCGTCACGATGGCTATGCCGTGCCTGATCCCATCAAGGACATCAGGCCTGGCACATGCGTCGCCCTTTATATGGCTGTTGGTGCGGCGCCACAGATCATAGAGCAACTTGAATCACGACATCCTGGCGTCCCCTTTGAAGTCCAGATTGTCGCAAAGGCACAGCGCAAAGGACAGATCGCCGTCCACTGCCCTCTCACCGAGCTTGCCACAACATTGACCGCAAACAATATCGTCGGTGAAGCAATGCTCTTTGTCCGATGGTCGCGCAGTATTTCGCAGACAAGCGTTATCCCCTTGCTCCAAGGTAAAACGGCCTAAAGCCCCGCGGCGGCGCAAGTTGTGGGGCGCGACCGCGACGCCGAACCGCGCTGCACAATGCTATCGCTTTGCCGATACTTCGCTCTGTCTTCTTGTTCAGCCGATTGGACGTGAACCCGAGCTACACAGAAACTGATACAGCATCTGCTTTCACCCTTCGCCGCGCAAGTAAGGTCGCGGCTGGTCCTTTGCTTGGAATGATCCGAACCTCGAATTCTTGCGATGCTGCCAGCGTCTCGACGACCTTTTCCCGGGACAGGAATTGGCCACTTCCACGCCATGACAAAGTGTGGCGCATCAGATTATCCGCTATGCCGCGTGTTGGCATGTCTGCGCAGAAAGCCAAGCACAGTGCACCACCCGGCCGAACGACCCGGCAAAGTTCGGCCAATGCCACACCAAATTGCGGCGCTGTTTCTAGCGCCCAAGCGCAGGTCACAATATCAAACTGTCCATCTTGAAACGGCAGCGCCTCTAGTCGCCCCTTTACCTTTGTCGCGTGAATATCAGCGCAGCGCGCCAGCATCTCACTCGACGGATCAAGTAGCGTTACTTTTGATGGCGATATGCCCTCTGCGATCAGGGCACGCGCCAAAGCACCGGTCCCGCACCCGGCATCAAGCAAGTCAGTGTGCGGCAAGGCAATCGCACGGACCACGCCTTCAAGCGCGGCTTGTGCTTCGCCGCCTGCGTAGCGCAACCACCTGCCGTGCAACTTGTCATAGTCGGGCGCCAATCTGTCGTAATACCGGACCAGATCTCGAAGCGGCGTCTGTGCAAACATATCTATGTCCTGAACGTTGGCTAACGTGGGTGCTACGGCGGGCCACATGGGCCATGCCGAAAACGAATTTGCAGTTGCGGAAATGATGTACCTATACGGTTGCGCGGGCAGACGCGGGCCAAGCCCAAACCGTCCACAAGATGGCCACAAATGCCGCGAGCTCTACGGTGAGATGCAGGACATCATCCATGTCGGATGGCGCGCTCGAAAGGAGCCCGGTAGCGGTGATAAGGACCGCGATAAGTGTCACAGGACGGCTGATCCGGCGTGCCAGCAAAAGCGAGAAGAGGGTCATGCCAATCGGGACTTGGATAATGAGCCCACCAAGAAGCAACATCTCTTCTGAGATCACGACACCATTGTAGGTGCCTGTCAAAAACATTTCGAGTTCGGACTTCAGAATAATCTGGTGGAGGTCACGGAAAATCATGTTGAGCAGGATGAAAAGCCAAAGGGCCGCTAGTTTGGTTTTTGGATGGATCGGTTCCATTGAAAAGACTTTCGGTCGGTAAGAGAGGAAAGGGTCAGAAAAAGACGCAAGATTGCGCGACGCTGCTGGCGACTGACCGGCGCATTAATCCGCGCGCACCCCGTCCACATTGGATTGGGGAGGTCCTGGCATCTCGTTGCGGCGTGTCGATTGTCATTGCGTGTCTCCTTGCTCTCAGAGAATTAGCTATACATCGAGCGGGGGTATATTGCGGAATTTCGCAGTTCAGTTATACGAAAAGGCATGAACTGGCAGGCGATGGCATTTGACTGGAACCAAGTACGTGCCTTCCTTGCGACAGCCGAGGAAGGTTCATTTAGTGGCGCTGCCCGCGCTCTTAAAACGACCCAACCGACAATTTCACGGCAGATTTCCGGGCTTGAAGAAGCACTAGGTGTCACATTGTTCGAGCGGACCGTCAGGGGCCCCACGGTGACTGAGACTGGCCGCGATTTGCTGGATCACGTTCGCATTATGGGTGAAACCGCTACTTTGATTTCTACCATTGCCACGGGTCAGTCGCAGGACGTGGTCGGAGATGTTGCCATTTCAGCGACAGATCTTGTGTCCGCGGCCATCTTGCCCGGACTACTTGGCGAACTTCGCGAAACGGCACCCGGTATCCACCTTCGAATTGTTTCATCGAATGATAGCTCAAATCTGATGCGCCGCGAGGCCGACATCGCAATCCGCCATGTTCGGCCAACAGAGCCTGACTTAATCGCCCAGCACATCGGCGATTTTCGCGCTAACTTGTATGCCGCCACCGCTTACCTGGACAAAGCTGGGCGGCCTCGATCTGCGCAAATGTTAGCAAACCATGACTTCATCGGCAGCCCTGATTCCGGACCAATCGCGATGACCCTACGTGGCCATGGTATTCCGGTACGCCGAGAGAATTTTGCGATATCCAGTGAAAGCGGAATTGTTCAGTGGGAGCTGGTGAAGTCAGGCTATGGGGTCACCTTTATGCCCGAACTTTTGGGGGAAGCGACGCCAGGTGTTGAAAAGGTGCTGCCTGATCTGCCGGGACTTGAATTTCCTGTGTGGTTGGTCACGCACCGCGAGCTAAAAACCAGTCGTCGCATAAGGGTTGTCTTCGATCTGATGGCGCGCGAACTGTCCAAGACGATCCACGTTAAGGGCTGAAGATGTGCCCGTTATTCGCCTTGGAACAGCTTGCGGTCACTTTTTGCAGCTTGTGCGACTTCCTGTTCGATCCTCTCAGCGACCCAGATAATCTCGCCGCCAGCGCTTTCCTAATGACGGTGGCGTCTATCTGTGCGCTTAGAGCTGGAATTCGGGATACGAATAACTTGTCCAACAACACTGGATCCGTCTAATTTCCGCGGGCAACATCAGTTACTGCGGGCGGGCCCTGCTTTTGATACCTTTTCCGCGTAGCTGGCAAGGCCTGCGCGGAGTGACCGGCGCAGATGGCGTTGCGTTATCGCGGGTTAGCGGCTCTTTCGATACGACCGCTGAGATAAATGCAGCGACATCAAATTCGCTTTGATCAGCGGCCCGCGCCAGCGCCTTCTTCAACGCACGGTTGGATAGCGCGGCACTCAGTTGCTCAACCAACGCGCGCCGCATTTCGGCATCCGTCTTGGTGGTTTTTTCATCGGTTTCATCAATGTCAGCATCGCTCAACTCGAAACCAGCCTCTTCAAGGAAAAGGCGCACAATAGGAGGAGCGGAAGTTACCGCGTCGGTCGTTTGTTTATCTCGGAAAAGCGCCACGACTGTTTTGGATCTAGCCGTCCCTTGGCTAGTTACCGCGCTATCTGCGCGGAACGCGGCAGTGCCAGCCAATCTATTCGCTGGAAACATTTCAAAATCATAACGCAACACAAAGACACCAGAATCGTAACAACAATGTTAGTTAGATAGCGAATGCGAGCGAAATACGCAAAGATTTTGTCCGAAATGAGGCGGCTGTATCCAAATAAAACATAAATAATGCTACAAATGCAATTATTGTGTACAGATTGGAAACATATTATCTGCCCAATTCAGATATCAAGGCATTAATTCTAAACGATTTTTTTCAATGTGGCATCAATGTGTCCCGCAACACCGGACGGGTGACCAGCCTTTCGGATTCCAGCGGCTCTCCATCCCGCAGAACACCCACCAATGCCCGCGCTGCTTTGCGTCCCATTTCCCGATGTGGCACGTGAACAGTTGTAAGTGCAGGATAAACGATCCGCGCCAGATCAATGTCATCGAACCCCGTAATCGAGACATCGGCCGGAACATCGATTCCCATCTCACGCGCGCGGATCAGAGCACCCGCAGCAAGCACATCATTTCCACAAAGAATGGCAGTTGGTCGTGGTTGCGTCGCCATGACCCGTTCGAAGGCCTGCCCACCCTCCTCGATGTCATATGTTGTCTCTGCAAAAACGAGCTCTGCCGGATCAAGACCTGCATCGGACATTGCTTGTAAGATCCCGCGGTGACGCTCAGATGCACGGTCGTTTTGCGCAGTAGTCGCCGAGATAAAGGCAAGGTGACGATGCCCCAAAGAGATGACTTCTGCCGCCATTTCCTGCATCGCTGCGGCATTATCAAAACCGATTGAAGGCTGTGATGCCGACCCGTCGAATGCCCAGGTCACAAGACAGGGTACAGACTGCGCATCTAGAAAGCGGTAAATTTCAGGGTCACGCTGATGTCCAATCAAAAGCAATGCGTCAGCGCCACGTGCTACAAGTGCCCTAACTTGCTCTTCTTCGGTTTCCGGTTGGTATCCGGTGCTGGCCACCAGCATGGTAAACCCATGCAAACGCAGTTCTTCCTGAAAGGCCTGCAACCCACGTGCAAAGATTGCGTTTTCCATCGTGGGAATAATCGCGCCGATCGTATTAGTGCGTTTGGCGGCCATAACTTTGGCGCCAAAGTTTGGCGAGTAACCAAGGGCAGCAATTGCACCCTGCACTTTTTCGCGGGTCTTTGGCGCCACCTGGTCCGGGAAATTGATGCATCGCGAAACCGTTGCCGTGGAAACCTCCGCAGCGGCAGCCACATCATAAAGCGTAGGTGTTAGCCGTGTTTCCGTCATTGGTTCCCAATCGCCGTTGTTGAGGCGTACAAGCCTTGTCGCAGAACTCACTGCCTTAGTAAATTTACCCGACGTCAATGTAAACGCTTGCATTCAAGGAATGTAAAGGCTTACATAGAGCCAGAATCAGGCGGGGAGGCGTGTTTTTGAAAGTTACCTTAGAAATCGCGTCTTTCGTCGGTCTGGCTTTCTTGTCGAATGCCACAGGCGCAATCATCACGCCCCCGCAGACCCAACCGTTTTCCCTACAGTAAGGCAGACCAAACAATGGCACGCGAATACCTCAAAAAAGCGACGCTCACCGCGCAGTCAGGCGCATCAGATGTTCACGACCTTGTTCAAGGCATCCTCGCTGACATCGAAGAAGGCGGCGACGCCAAGGCAATGGAATATGCGGCAAAATTCGATAAATACGACGGCGCCGTGATTTTGAACGCCGAAGACATTGCAGCGGCTTCAGCGCTGGTGCCTCAGAAACTGAAAGAAGACATTCAGTTTGCCCATGACAACGTTAAACGCTTTGCCGAGGCGCAAAAGGCGACCGTTAAAGACGTTGAATACGAAATCGTCCCCGGGCTGATTGCAGGCCAAAAGGCGATCCCTGTTGATACTGCCGGTTGCTATGTGCCCGGTGGCCGTTACAGCCACATCGCATCTGCGATCATGACAGTGACAACGGCAAAAGTTGCCGGATGCAAACACATCTCAGTTGCCTCGCCGCCCCGCCCCGAAGTCGGCGTTGCACCTGCGATTATCTATGCTGCCCACATCTGTGGCGCTGACACCATCATGGCGATGGGCGGTGTGCAGGGTGTTGCCGCAATGACTTTCGGTCTGTTTGGTTTGCCAAAGGCCAATATCCTTGTTGGTCCCGGCAACCAGTTTGTCGCGGAAGCCAAGCGCATTCTGTTTGGCCGCGTTGGCATCGACATGATCGCTGGCCCAACAGACAGCCTTGTTCTTGCGGACAAGACAGCTGATCCACATATCGTCGCAACAGACCTCGTCAGCCAAGCCGAGCATGGCTACAACTCTCCTGTTTGGTTGGTCACAGACAGCCGTGAGATGGCCGAAGACGTGATGAACCGCGTCCCTGCCCTGATCGATGACTTGCCAGAGGTGAACCGCGACAATGCCCGCGCCGCTTGGCGCGACTATGCAGAGGTTATCGTATGTGCGGACCGCGAAGACATGGCCGCATGTTCTGACGAATACGCACCCGAGCACCTGACCGTTCAGGCAGAAGACCTGCCTTGGTGGTTGGATCGTCTAAGCTGCTACGGCTCGCTATTCCTTGGCGAAGAAACCACAGTGTCTTATGGTGACAAAGCGTCAGGAACAAACCACGTTCTGCCAACATCAGGTGCTGCGTCTTACACAGGCGGTCTGTCTGTCCACAAATACATGAAGATCGTTACATGGCAGCAAGCCACTCGTGAAGGGTCCAAGCGTGTGGCCGAAGCCACTGCACGGATTTCCCGCCTTGAAGGCATGGAAGGCCACGCACGTGCAGCTGATGTACGTTTGGCCAAATACTTCCCTGGTGAAAACTTTGATCTGACGCCACATGGGTGATCCTCGTGATCTCTTGGACCTGACGGGTCGCGTTGCTTGCGTCACTGGCGCAAGCGCGGGCCTGGGTCAGCGTTCTGCTATGGCTTTGGCTGCGGCCGGTGCCAAAGTGGTTGGCGTTGCGCGCAGGGCTGAGGCCTTGGATGCCTGGGCCGCCGCTACAGGGCCAAATGCAGCTGTTGTTGCTGCTGACCTGTCACAGCGTGACCAGATCAAAGAGATTGCCAAAAAGATTGCAGCGCCATTTGGCGCACCGGACATTCTGGTGCATGCCGCGGGTATCAATACACGCGAAGCTGCTGATGATGTCACCGCCGAGGGCTGGGACATCACAATGAACTTGAATTTGGCAGCACCATTCTTTCTAAGCCAAGCCTTTGCCCCTGCGATGAAGGCAAAGGGTTGGGGGCGCATCGTGAATTTTGCGTCACTGCAGACAACTCGCGCATTCCCTGGCGGTATCAGCTACGGCACGTCCAAAGCCGGCATCGGGCAGTTGACCCGCGCCATGGCCGAGGCGTGGTCCAAAGATGGCGTCACCGCCAATGCCATCGGTCCGGGGTTTTTCCCGACCGAACTGACAGGCCCGGTCTTTGCCGATCCCGAACGTGCTGCACGCAATGCGGCCAACACATGCATCGGCCGCAATGGCGATCTGTCGGACATTGACGGCCCGCTCCTTTTTCTTTGCTCAAATGCATCCGCTTATGTGACCGGGCAAGTCTTGATGGTTGATGGAGGTTTTACAGCCAAATGAAAGCTCTGGTTTATGACGATGTGGAAACGCTTGTTTACCGCTACATGCCCGATCCGGTGCCGGCATTGGGACAAAGCCTGATCAGGGTCGAGGCCTCTGGCATCTGTGGGTCTGACATGCACGCCTATCTGGGCCATGACGAAAGACGCCCTGCGCCGCTCATCCTTGGGCACGAGGCCGCAGGCGTTGTTGTTGGCGGAAAGCTGGATGGCAAGCGTGTCACGATCAATCCGCTGACGACCTGTGGTCTTTGCGCCGCCTGTAAGGCTGGCCGCGATAATCTTTGCGCAGACCGTATGATCATCTCTATGCCGCCGCGCGAAGGCGCGTTTGGCGAGCTTGTGATTATGGCAGACCGCAATCTTGTAGAAGTTCCCGATGGTGTGCCGCTGGCAAAAGCTGCCTTGGCCGAACCACTTGCCTGTGGTTGGCATGCCGTTCGATTGGGCGCTGATGCGCTAGACATAGAGCTTGCAGATGCCCGCTGCGTTGTTATCGGCGGTGGCGCAATTGGTGTCGGTGCTGCGCTTTGCCTTAAGGCGTTCGGCGCGACAAACATCCAAGTGGTTGAACCCAACGCGGTCCGGCGCGCGACCCTCGAAAACATCGACGGGTTTACTGCCGTTGAGCCCGGCACCGTGACCGAGGCTGATCTTGTGATTGATGGTGTCGGTTATGCTGCCACCCGCGCGGATGCTACACAGATCACGCGCCCCGGAGGTGTGATCATGCATATCGGTTTGGGTGAAGGAGAAGGTGGACTGAACATTCGTCGTATGACCTTGCAAGAAATCACTTTCATCGGGACCTATACCTACACTGCGCAAGACTTCCGCGACACCGCTG
>Ga0316189_10006364_pt1 | contig 11255 bp, 13 predicted proteins | sample LowCovwburrow_MG_FD_204930 | JGI IMG/M metagenome (GOLD analysis project Ga0316189, IMG submission 204930) | Coastal sediment microbial communities from Maine, United States - Lowes Cove worm burrow | ecosystem: Environmental > Aquatic > Marine > Coastal > Sediment | place: USA: Maine... | reverse complement strand
TAAGTGAACCCTGGATTATAACCCTGGCTAAGCAAATTCTCGGTGCCATCGGTGTATTGATTATTTATCTCCTGTTTGGTCGGCCATTCCTGCGTTCCTTAAACCCTAATCGCGTTGAGGTAGATGGCCAGGCACAGTCACAAAGTGCCAACTATAATCAACAGATGGCACCAGTAGCAATGAGCCAGATGGCAGGGCAGATGGGTGCTGAGGGTGCTGGAATGGGTGGCGAGAATCATCCAGATCTATCCAGCGACCCGAATAGCCCGGCAGCGATTATGCGTCGCAAAGATGCAACCTATGATCAGAAGCTGGAAATGGCGCGAACACTGGTAATGGATGACCCGGCTCGAGTCGCCAACGTCATGAAACATTGGGTGAGTGAAGAATAATGGCAGATAAAGACAACCAGCCGGTTCCGGCGGGCGGGCTAAGCGGATCGGAAAAAGCCGGTATTTTACTACTCACGCTGGGCGAAGACGTTGCCGCGACTGTGCTTCAGCATATGAAACCCAAAGAAGTTCAGTTAGTCGGTTCAACAATGGCGACCATGAACGATATTTCACGTCCGATGGTCGAAGACGTCATCGATAGTTTCTTCGATACACTCGAAGGACAAACCGCCCTGGGTATCGGCAACGATACCTATATTCGCGGCATGCTTGAACGCGCGCTGGGCGACAAAGCCAGCAGTGTTATCGACCGCATTCTGTTGGGTAGCGGCAGTAACGGTCTGGAATCTCTAAAATGGATGGATGCCAAATCGATTGCTGAGATCATCCGCCTGGAGCACCCGCAAATCATCGCCATCGTATTGTCTTATCTGGAATCAGATTCGGCGGCTCAGGTTCTCAGCCACCTGCCGGAAAACACGCGTGCGGGTATTTTAATGCGAATCGCCACGCTCGACGGCGTTCAGCCGGCTGCGATCAAGGAGCTGGACTCAATCATGGAAGAGTATTTTAGTGATAATGAAAACGTGCGCTCATCCATGGTTGGTGGCGAAAAAACCGCTGCCGATATTCTCAACTTTATGGATGGCTCGTTGGAAGGCAGGCTCATGGATCAGGTCAAGACCGAGAACGAAGACCTCGCCACTCGCATCGAGGATCTGATGTTTGTCTTCGATAACTTACGCGATGTTGATGACCGCAGCATTCAAACGCTGATGCGCGAAGTATCAACCGATTTATTAACCCTGGCACTGAAAGGCGTTGACGATGAATTCCAGAAAAAGTTTCTCAAGAATATGTCCTCGCGTGCCGCGGAAATGCTGGTCGAAGACATGGAAGCCCGTGGTCCTGTCAAGCTCAGCGAAGTCGAGGCTGCTCAGAAAGAAATTCTTAACGCCGCCCGCAAACTCGAAGAGTCTGGAGAGATTATTCTGGTAGGTGGCGGCGAAGAAATGGTGTAGCCCGTTGACCATCGACAACAATGCTAAGCCGATGAATCAGGGTAATAGCAACGCGACAAAATGGCAGGTTCCCAGTATGGAACCCGATCCCAATCGGGTGATTCGTAGCCACAGTGTTGAGACTGCCCTGACTCGAGCGGCAGCTTCTATCCCAACCGCGGAAGAAGTCGAACAATGGCGACAGCAGGCGGTGGAAGAGGGCTATCAGGAAGGCTTGCAGAAGGCACAGGCTGAACTGGAGCCGCTCAAACAACGCTTTCAAAATTTGATCGAGTTTCTCGACAAACCACTAGAAGCGCTTAACGAAGAAGTTGAACAGCAGTTGACTCAGGTCGCGGTGACCCTGGCGCAGCAACTCGTCAGGCGGGAATTGCGTATCGAACCCGGAGAAATCGTCGGCCTCATACGCGACTCGGTAAAATTATTGCCGGGATATTCACGCGAGATCTCGATCCTGATTCATCCGGAAGATGCCAGCCTGGTGCGCTCAGCACTCTCGATCGAAGCAAGTGATGGCGAAAAAACCTGGGACATAGTCGAAGACCCAACCATTACTCGCGGTGGCTGTGAAATTAAAGCAGGTTCTTCGACTATTAATGTCACGCTCGAAAACAGGTTAGCGGCGCTGGCTGCATCAGTGCTCGGCGGTGATCGTGAACACGACTGATCCGCTCATCGAAAAAGCCACGTCGAGCTGGTCAAAAGCGCTGGAGCAGATCGGCAAACGGAATCTTTCCCTTGGCGAACCAGCGATAGAAGGCCGGCTCACGCGCATGGTTGGTCTCACCCTGGAAGCGGTCGGTTGTCAGGCGCCAATCGGCGCGAGCTGTGATGTCGTCAACCCCAATGGCGACAGTGTCGAGGCTGAAGTCGTGGGTTTTTCCGGTGATAGCCTGTTTTTAATGCCAACCTCCGAAATCCGTGGACTGGTGCCCAATGCTCGCGTTATCCCCGGTTTGCATTCATCCGATGTCAGTGTTGGGCCGGAATTGCTCGGTCGTGTAATCGATGGCAGCGGCCGTCCGCTCGATGGCAAAGGCCCGCTGCAGGCGCGTCACAAAATGCCGCTCCAGGGCCAGGAGATAAACCCGCTGTTAAGAACGCCGATACACGAAGTGCTCGATGTTGGCGTTCGTGCCATCAACGCGCTGTCGTCGATTGGCCGTGGTCAGCGCATGGGCCTGTTCGCCGGTAGTGGTGTGGGTAAATCCGTGCTGCTCGGCATGATGACCAAATATACCGAAGCCGATATTGTTGTCGTCGGCCTGATCGGCGAGCGTGGGCGAGAAGTCAAAGAATTCGTTGAAGAGATTCTGGGTGAAGATGGGCGCAAGAAATCGGTTGTCGTCGCAGCGCCCGCCGACTCTTCGCCGCTGATGCGTATTCATGGCGCGATGCAGGCCACCAGTATTGCCGAATATTTTCGCGATCAGGGTTTTAATGTTTTATTGCTAATGGATTCGCTAACCCGATTCGCCCAGGCGCAACGTGAAATTGCCCTGGCCATCGGCGAGCCACCCGCTACCAAGGGCTACCCGCCATCGGTATTCGCCAGGCTGCCACAGCTGGTGGAGCGAGCGGGTAATGGTAGCCACAATTCTGGCTCGATTACGGCCTTTTATACGGTATTGGTAGAGGGTGATGATCATACTGACCCCATCGCTGATGCGGCACGTGCGATCCTGGACGGACATATCGTTTTGTCGCGTCAACTGGCTGACTCCGGGCAGTATCCGGCGATTGATATTGAAGCTTCGATCAGTCGTCTGGCGCCACAGATAACCACCTTGGATCATTTGCACCTGACACAGCAATTCAAACGTATCTATAGCCTGTACCAACAAAACAGGGATCTCATTAGCGTCGGTGCTTATCAAAAAGGGTCGGATCAGACAATTGATCAGGCAGTTGACATGCAGGCACCGATGAGAAATTTTCTAACCCAGGATATGAATTATCCCGTTAGCTATAATGAAAGCTATACTCAGTTAGTCGAACTGTTACGCAAGACCAATGAGACCATGGAACAACAACCCGTTGAAATGCCACCGCAGCCGGTAATCAATGAACCGAATTAAACGTCTCGGTACGGTAGTTGAGCATGTTGATCAGAAACAGGAAAAAGCGCTGCGCGCGGTTGCTTTTAGTCAGGGTCAGCTAGCCACTGAACAGTTCAGGTTAGAGCAGTTAATGGTTTACCGGGATGAATATCTGGAAAAAAAGGTACAGATGCAGCAAGCCTGTTCTGTCATCGAACTACAGGAATATAGCCGTTTTTTGAATCAGCTCGACGACACCATTAAAAAACAGCTAAAAGTGATCCGCCTAAGAGAAACCGAACTCGATTGCAAGCGCCAGGCCTGGCAGGCAACTCGTGTTGACTCGAAGGCGATGCACAAGGTAGTTGAAAACCTGCAACGCCAGAAAATCGCTAAAGATGAACGCGAAGATCAAAAGCGCATGGATGAGTTCTCTCAGCGCAGAATTTCCCAATCCTGACTGGCTTAATGCTGCTCAGTTAGTCCTCTCGACTTAACCCCATCCAGAACATGGCACGGTAGATGCAATGAGCTCTATAACTGTGTCATAACAGGAGTCACCAGGCATCATTGCTGATTCATGTTTGACATCATTGTGAACCTGAAAACTGGATGACAACATGAATATAATGTTCGCCGACTTACAATCTTCGACTGTAAACCTGTCTGAATCAGCCGTTGAAAACGGCTTTGACGATGGCAGATTTGCCGACTTGATGGATCAACAGTTAACCTCGGAAGAAGACCTGTCCATTGCCGCAGAATATTCGCAAGTATCTGAAAATATTGATATTAGTCTTATTCCAGAGGCTGGTTTAACACAGCAGATGGCGATTACCTCTGGCTCTGAAACCCCGCCAGCCTGGCTCGAATACCTGGCTAGCCAGCAGAGCGATGTTGTTTTAGAGGAAACCCCTGAGGCGATATCGCCGACTGTCACAGACCTTGAAACTACCAACCAGTCCGCGACGACACCCATGCTGGCATTGCCAGCTCTCAATCCGACAATCGGAGAACAATTGCCAGCTAGTGGTCAGTCTTTGCCGCCTGGCCTGGTTGCGGCCGCAGTAGTACCGAAGGAAACAATTCGCCAGGCCAATAGCGTCGAAGCACCGCTAATCGATTCAATTGAAGGCAAGTCTGCCAAAGTTGCCGATTTAGCGGATAGCGAACTTTTAAACGATACGTCTTCTAAACTGCTCAGGCCAGATGCCGGCACTGATGCAAAATTTCAGCTTAAAGCGGGAGAATTCCAGTCGGTTAATCAGGTTGTTGCAGATACCAGCGAGATTGCCGGTCAGAACATGCGCCCATCGAATGTAGCGATGGTCAATAGCCCGGCACAAACAGCGAATGCATTATTACCAACCCAGCTGGAAACACTGTCGGTGGCTAATACGCGAGATCCTGGCGCCTGGAGCCAGGGCATCGGCGAACGAGTTCATTATATGATAAATCAAAAGCTCAACACGGCGACGATCCGGCTCGATCCGCCGAGCCTCGGTCGCCTGGAGATTCATATCCAGGTCAACGACGATATTACCAACGTCACCATCAATACGCAGCATGCACAAACCCGCGAGCTCATCGATAATGCCAGTTTTAGACTGCGTGACTATTTGCAGGACAATGGCTACCAGAATGTGAATGTCGATGTCTCCCAGCAGGAGGCCGGGCAACAACAGGCTACCGAGCAATCCGATGATAGTGTCGGTAATGCTGGAGAGGATTTGTCATTGACCTCGGTGGGTGAGGGAAATGTCGAACAGACGGCAAATCAGTACTTTAGCTCCGATTCGCTGGTTGATTACTTCGCCTGATCGGCAACAGACCTCGGTGGACTGGTTACCCTGGATTGGCACCAGCAGCAACCTGCCGATGATCTCAGTTGCCATTAAAGGTATGTTGGGTGATCAATCCTGTATTGATAAAGCGTCAATATAATGCTGTCAAAAAACCGCCATTCCTGAAATTGAATAATATAAATCATTGATAAATAAACATTAAATAACTTGGTATGTTGATTGCATAGAACAGCAGTAATCAATATTGACTAATTTTAATGGGGTTCGATCAATGGCTGAAGAAGAGCAGAAAGAAGGGGAAGAACAGCCCGCTGGTGGCAAGAAGAAGTTAATAATTATCATTATTGCGGGAATATTAATTGCTGGTATAGCGGTAGCTGCAACCCTGTTTTTTATCGGCGGTGGTGATGACGACGTCGCGATGGATGAAGGCGAAGAAGTTGTGATCGAAAAGGCTGATCCCAACTACGTCGATCTGACCCCACCTTTTACCGTTAACCTGCACCCGGACGACCCGGTTGGTTTTCTACAGATATCGATTCAGGTGTTAACTTATGACAAGAATGTCGTCACCGAAATCGAAAAACACAAACCACTTATTCGTAACAATCTGGTGACGTTATTTGGTCAACAGCGATCGGTTGATCTGCGTGCGCCGGAAGGTAAGGAAAAGTTACAGAAAGACACCCTCGGAACTATCCAGAAAATTATCGATGAGCGCGGCAGTGGTGGCGAAGTCGATAATGTCTTTTTCACTAGTTTTGTCATGCAATAGGAGCCAGTTTTGAGTACTGATATCCTCAGTCAGGACGAAGTTGATGCGCTACTCGGTGGTGTCGATAGCGGTGACATAGATACCGACACAGATGGTGGCCTTGACGATGGCGTCGCGCGATCTTTCGATTTTAACAATCAGGAACGTATCATCCGTGGGCGACTGCCAACACTGGAGATGATCAACGAACGCTTTGCTCGCTACTTCCGCGTGAGTTTTTTTAGTTTGTTGCGTAAGACGCCGGAGATCTCGGTGAATGGCATTCAAATGATCAAGTTTTCTGAATACATTCATACGCTTTTTGTCCCCACCAGCCTGAGCCTGATAAAAATGGACCCACTGCGTGGTACCGGTATGATCATGCTTGATCCGAAACTGGTATTCATCCTGGTTGATAATTTTTTCGGTGGCGATGGCAGTATTCACGCCAAGATCGAAGGCCGTGAATTTACTAATACCGAACTGCGTGTTATCGAAAAACTCATTTACATATGTTTTGACGATCTGGTTAAGGCCTGGGAACCAGTCATGAAGGTTGGTTTTGAATATCACAACCACGAAGTTAACCCGCATATGGCGAATATCGTCAGTCCCACTGAGGTAATAGTCGTCTCCAGCTTTCACATCGAACTCGATGGCGGTGGCGGTGATATTAATATCGTTTATCCCTACTCGATGATAGAGCCGATACGAACCATTCTTGACGCCGGAGTGCAGAGTGACCGTGGCGATATCGATGAACGCTGGTCAGTGCTGCTCAAGGAGGAACTTATGCATGCCAAAGTCGATATCGAGGCGATTTTCGTTGAGAAACAAATACGTATTTCCGAACTGTTAAATTTCCAGGCGGGCGACATTATTCCCATCGATATGCCCGATCAGGTTCTCGTGCTTGCCGAAGAGATGCCGATTATGCGCGGCCAGTACGGGGAATATCAGGGTAATTCGGCGGTAAAAATTGAACAGATTGTCGAGATATACGATCCCGAGAATATCGATATTAAAAAAGCCATGGTGCTTGGCGAAAATTCCATTTCGAATGCAGCAAATGCGAAAGACAGTCCGTCGGAATGAGATGAGCCAAATAATTGAAAATTGCTGGAGAAAGTTATGAGTGATGATGCAGATAGCAAAATGGATCAGGATGCGATGGCCGAAGAGTGGGCCGCTGCCATGGAAGAGCAAGGCGACGAGGATAAAGGCGCGGACGAATTTAAGCAGGTTGCCGCAACCCCGCTTGATAGTCAAATTGACGCCAACAGTGGCGATGTCAAACTCGATGTCATTCTCGATATACCCATCACCATTGCCATGGAAATCGGACGCACCAAGTTGAGTATTCGTAATCTTTTGCAGTTAAACCAGGGATCGGTAGTCGAGCTAGATAGACTTGCAGGCGAGCCGATGGATGTTCTGGTCAATGGCACTCTGGTTGCGCATGGTGAAGTTGTTGTCGTCAACGAGAAATTTGGCATACGCCTGACCGATGTCATTAGCCCTGCAGATCGTATCAAGAACCTACGCTAATGCGCGCGTTAATCGCTTTGCTTGCTAGCCTGCCGACCGCTGTTTTTGCGCAGTCCACGGCTGAAAATCTATCCGCAATCGAGCCCATGTCACCGTCCTATCTGCTCAAGTTAAGCGGCGGTTTGTTACTCGTGGTCGTGGTGATATTTGCGCTCGCCTGGTTAGTCAAACGGCTTAATCTCGCACAGCACTCTCAGAATGGATTGTTGCGAATTGTGGCGGGTCTGGCAGTGGGTACCAAGGATCGCATCGTATTGTTGCAGGTCGGCGAAGAACAAATTTTACTTGGCCTGTCGCCGGGTCGAATCGAAAAGCTCCACACGCTAGCTCACCCGGTAGAAATAGACGAAGCGACCAGTCAGTCAACGACCATGTTCGCGCAAAAACTCAATAAACTCATGAACAAAGGAGCGGATCAGTGAGATTTTGGCTGTTTGCTTTTGCGTTAATCTTCGTGCCTGAATTACAGGCGCAATCAAGCGGAATTCCTGCGATCTCGGTCGATGGTGGCAGTACCGATGGTGCAACCTATTCGGTGACGCTGGAAATACTGGCCTTGATGACCGTGTTGACACTGTTGCCAGCGATCTTGCTGATGATGACATCGTTTACCCGAATTATGATTGTACTGTCGATTTTGCGGCAGGCACTGGGAACGGCACAGACACCATCGAACCAGATTCTTCTCGGACTCACTTTGTTTCTGACCCTTTTTATTATGTCGCCGGTTTTCGATCAGGTGAATGACATCGCTGTGCAGCCATATATGGAAGGCGATATGTCTGCGATTGCCGCATTGACCGAAGCCACCGGACCTTTCAAAACCTTTATGCTCGCGCAAACCCGAGAATCGGATATTCGCATGTTTGCTGATATAGCCGGGGTCACCGAAATCGAGTCGCCCGAAATGACGCCACTGACTTTGCTCATGCCTGCGTTTGTCACCAGTGAATTGAAAACTGCCTTCCAGATTGGCTTTCTGATTTTTATCCCGTTTGTCATTATCGACCTGGTGGTCGCCAGCGTTTTGATGTCGATGGGTATGATGATGCTGTCACCCATGATTATCTCCTTACCCTTTAAATTGATGTTGTTTGTTCTGGTCGATGGCTGGTCGCTGATTATGGGAACCCTGGCATCGAGCTTTATGGTGAGTGTCTGACATGAATGGCGATACCATCATCGATATCTCGCAACAGACGCTTTACGTAATCGCCTTAATCGCCTCACCGATGCTGCTATCGGCGCTAGCCATTGGTTTGCTGATTGGTATGTTCCAGGCGGCAACCTCGATTAACGAACAGACACTGAGCTTTATCCCCAAGCTCGCCATATTGCTTCTGTCGATACTGGTAGCCGGCCCATGGATGCTCAATCTGCTGGTGAATTTCACCCAGCGGTTATACCTCAATATTCCCAGCCTGATCGGTTAGCGACATGGAATTCGGTTTTGCACAGGCCACAGCATTTGTCGGATCACTGATCTGGCCGATGATGCGCATCGGCGCCATGTTACTGGCAATGCCGGTACTGGGTACTCGGCTAGTGTCGACGCGGGTCAAAGTCATCCTCTCGTTTTTGCTTGCTGTACTGGTGTTGCCACTGTTGCCCGAAGTACCACAGGTCGAACCATTATCATTACCGGGTATGTTTATCTCGATTCAGCAAGTCCTCATTGGGATTGGGCTCGGCTTTACCTTACAGCTGGTTTTCGGCGCATTGATGATAGCGGGTGAATCGATTGCGATGAGTATGGGCCTGGGCTTTGCCTCCATGGTTGATCCCGCGAATGGCGTTAACGTGCCGGTGGTCTCGCAGTTATTCATCATCATGGGCACACTGATTTTTCTTGCCCTCGGTGGGCATCTGATGCTGATCCAGCTGCTTGTCAGCAGCTTTCAGTCCTTGCCGATTGCACCGATTGGCATCGATCGGCAGAGCTTCTGGGCGATTGTTTCCTGGGGTAGTCAGATGTTTGTCGGAGCCGTCTGGGTGGCGATTCCTGCGCTGATCTCGATGCTGGCAATCAATTTGTCGATGGGTGTGATGACACGCGCCGCGCCGCAGCTGAATATATTCTCTGTTGGTTTTCCGGTCACCATGTTTATGGGCTTTGTTATCCTCATGCTGGTGTTGCCTACTTTTCTGCCGCGCATTAATCAGCTAATGCTCGAAGCCATGCAAGTCAGTCAAGGCATAGTCAGGTTGTAATATGGCCGAAGAAAGCGAAAACGGTCAGGAAAAAACGGAACAGCCAACGCCGAAGAAACTGGCTGACGCAAAAAAAAAGGGTCAGGTTCCGCGGTCGAAAGAACTCAACAGTATGACCACGATGGTATTTGGCTCGATGGGGTTACTGTTTATGGGTAGTTATATGCTGTCCCATATCACCACGGTTATGAAGCAGGGTTTTAGTCTTTCCCGAGCCGAGGTTTTTGATCATTCCACCGTATTCGATAAATTTGAATCGGCCGTTAGCAATGCCTTTAGCGGCATTATGCCTTTTCTCGTGCTCATGGTTGTGACTGCGATTTTCACACCTTTGTTATTAGGTGGTTTTGCCTTTAGTTTCGACGCATTAGCCTTCAAAGGCGATCGCATTAATCCGCTTAAGGGCATGAAAAGAATATTCTCATCGAATGGGTTAATGGAGCTGGTTAAGGCGATTGCAAAGTTCCTCGTCGTTTCGTTTTTCTCCGTTGCTTACCTGTGGACCTACGCGGATGAATTTCTCAGTCTCGGCGTGCAACCGCTAGCGGTTGCGCTAAGCCACGGAGCCTATCTACTCGGCATGTGTTTTTTTGTGGTATCGACTGCATTGATTCTCATTTCGGCAATCGATGTGCCTTTTCAACTATGGGATCACTCGCAAAAATTGAAGATGACCCTCCAGGAAGTACGCGATGAAATGAAGGACACCGAAGGCAAGCCGGAAGTCAAATCCCGAGTGCGTCAATTACAACAGGAAATGGCGCAACGGCGGATGATGGAAGACGTACCCCAGGCCGATGTCATTATCACTAACCCAACTCATTATGCGGTGGCACTGAAATATAAACACGAGCAAATGGCAGCACCGGTAGTTGTCGCCATGGGCAAGGATTTAATCGCCCTCAAGATCAGAGAAATCGCAACTGCGCATGAAGTCGAAATTTTCGAGGCACCACCGCTGGCTCGGGCGCTTTTTGCGCATAGCGAAATCGGCCGGGAAATTCCCAGTCATTTGTTCTTCGCTGTGGCTCAGGTACTGGCGTTTGTTTTTCAGTTACGTACAGCTCGCGAACAGGGGCTGGAAAAACCGCAACGCCCAGATCCCTATATACCTACCGATGAGGAAGTTTAGTTATGGCAGCCGAATCTACTATTGGTCAGCTAAAAGCCTTTAACGCGCAGGGATTAGGCGCACCCTTTATTGTCATAATGATGCTGGCAATGGTGGTCGTGCCGTTGCCGCCAATGGCACTGGATATGTTGTTCACTTTTAATATTGTTTTTGGACTGGTGGTTTTACTCGTCTCAGTATACGCCTTACGCCCGCTAGACTTCACCGTGTTCCCGACCATTTTGTTGGTAGCGACGCTGCTTAGATTGGCCCTGAATATCGCCTCGACACGGGTCGTATTACTCGAAGGCCATACCGGAACCGCGGCGGCGGGTAAGGTCATCGAAGCCTTCGGTGATTTTGTCATCGGTGG
>Ga0316189_10006363_pt1 | contig 11255 bp, 12 predicted proteins | sample LowCovwburrow_MG_FD_204930 | JGI IMG/M metagenome (GOLD analysis project Ga0316189, IMG submission 204930) | Coastal sediment microbial communities from Maine, United States - Lowes Cove worm burrow | ecosystem: Environmental > Aquatic > Marine > Coastal > Sediment | place: USA: Maine... | reverse complement strand
GAGTTTTTCAACAGAATAGGCTCATAGCAGACATTCGCTCCAATTATGCTCCTTAGATGTTATTACAACTTCAATCCAACTTCCGCTATGCGGACAAATTTGCACAGCGTTCAAACCTGTCACATGAAAAATGTACTCGAATTATGTATTCCCTATCCGCCCAAGGCTAAAACTGTTAGGCAAATCGAAAGAATCTAGGGCTAGTCGATGAAAATAGATGTATTGGGTAAAATTTATATTGCTTTAATGTCTGCCTATTTTGTTGTGTCAGGCTTAAGTGCTTTATTAGATGTCGATTCAAAATTAGCTAGGATAGGATTAAGTGCTCTAGATTCCGATGGAAAAATTGCATTTATATTAATTTATTGTAGCTTAATGGTTGGAATAGGTATTTCAATTGCATTGTTATATTACTTTAGCAAAACATGGATATATTCCGCTTTACTTGCATCAATTATTATAATCTCATTTATTAGCTTCAGGCTTGTGGGTTCATATTTTGTTGGCGGAATAAGCAATACACAGTTATCCTTTTTACTAGTAGAGTTAATTGAAGCGGCGATAGGCATAATCATTTTAAATCAATCTGGTAAACTCAATCGAAGCAAAGTGCAAAACTGAATGACCTACCACTTCCATATGGTGATTATGGGCACTTTGCGTTCATCTGACGGGTTCAGTCAGGTTTTTGCGTAGTAAATTGCTCTGAGCGGCAGTAATGCGAACAAAGCGATCCTTCATTTAAGCCGATTGAAGTTTATATCTGACCAAAAATTTAGATACTATAGTGATCAACCACATATTGTCGCCATGCAGCTTTGTTTCGGCCGCCTTTTGAAAACATTGCCATTTCAACATTCTCAGCAGGTCCTTTTATATCTTTTGAAATTTCCTCGATGATATTGCAAAATTTTTGATAAATTTGACTATTATTTTTCTTAGAGACATAACCAGATGTTAGCTGAACGATTGCTTCATCACATAACAAATTCACGGATTTTGAAGTCCATTGATCCATGATGTAGCCATTATGTTTTGGCGAACAAAAAAATATAAGTTTTGTGAAATACGCGGCTCCCATGCCAAGTGGTTCTTTTAATTGCCAAATTTGGTCAAACTTATCATAGGCTTCGACATGACTAATCAAATCATGACGCATTGCATTGATAATTGGAGTTATCTCATCCATTCGAGAAAACAAAATATGCCCATGTTTTCGATTTTGCCCACCCCAGGCCATGATAGCTCCTACACATTCTTTATCAGTGTATTGATTGCCACGGCAAATTTCTTTCAGTGTTTGTCGAGTAATATTACCTTGTGGAAGTTTGCTGTTCTTTTCTCCAGTGACGTATTTCCACCAATTCTCAATATTTTTAGATGCCCATGTTTCATCCAACACAATACTCTTTTTAAATTCGCCGTAGTGTTCTTGATGAAATTTTGTCATTTTATTTCCTATTGAAAGATTAGAATGTGTGTTGTGTAACATCGGTCAATTTGGGCTCAAAGCGGTCATTAAACACCGACCGTGTCGTCGCCTGTAAATTTGCCCTGAACACTTCTGCCTGTGTGGGGGTGATATTGTCACAAATGCTATCATCTTGTGATCGTTGACAGATAGCACGGGCAGGGTGGGTTTAAGCCCACGTCAACAACCATAAATCCAAAAATGCCGCGGCGATTTTCAATTTATATAACCGCCCTTCGTGTTTGGTGTAATCATTGCAACGCGTGGGCTTAAGCCCGCCCTACGCTGCCTACCCGAACACCACGTTCATCATCAACATAGACACCACAAGGAATAGAACGGTCATTATACCACCGGTTTTGACGAAATCTTTCACCCGGTAACCTGCCGGCCCCATGATCAGCGCATTGACCTGATGGGTGGGTATCAGGAATGAATTGGATGTGGATATGGCAACGGTCATTGCAAATACTGCAGGGTCACCACCCGACGCTATTGCGATGGAAACGGCCAAGGGCACAAGCAGTACCGTGGCACCGACATTCGACATGATCAGGGTGAATATGGTTGCCAGAACCGCCACGCCTGTTTGCAACGCCCAGATCGGCCAGCCATCCAAAAGTATCAGGACTTGTTGTGCGATCCATTCCGCCGTGCCGCTTGACTGTACAGCGTGCCCAAGCGGAATCAGACTGGCCAGTAGAAACACGGTGTTCCAGCCAACCGCGCCATAAGCTTCGTCAATATTTAGAACCTTCGTTAAAATCATGCCCACAGCACCGACCAATAGGGCCAGTGACAGGCGCATATCGGTGAACAGGATCAAGGCCAAAGCAATGGTAAAGAACAGCAATGCCCAACCAACCTTTTGCGGGCGTAATTCTTCTTGCGGATAATCCGATGTGACAACCACAAAATCGCGGTCTTTCGATGTGCGTGTCAAGTTTTCCCACTGGGCGTGAACCACTAATGTGTCGCCTGCATGAAACGGTTCCTGACCCAGCAAACAGGCGGTATGTTCTTTGGTTTCCACCCGGCTTAAGGTTTCGTCACCGCGATGAATAGCCAGCAAGTTCAAACCATATGTTCCGCGCAAACGGACTTCGCGTGCTGACTTACCGATTACACCGCTGTCAGGCGGGATGACGATTTCGGCGACACCGGATTTTGTGGCATTATATTCCTCGCGGAAAACTTCAAGGGCCGGTAGAATATTGAGATTATAGATATCGGCAAAGTCTTCGATAACTTTTTTGCGGCCCAGCACGGCCAACCGACAGGGCACCTGAATTTCTGTCGTTACGAGCGGGGCAAGCCAACGTTGACCATTGTAATAAGTGCCGATAATCGACATGTGATGGGCGTCCATAATATCGCCCAGGGTTTCACCGATTAATATATTGCCTTCGGGGATTTCTATCTCGAAGATATCTGCCTTTAACCCGTAAAGTCGTTTCAGATAATCCTTGATGGATTGTGCGGAACTGGCGTCCGATCTGGTGGCTGTATGCGGTAATACCCAACGGCCGAAGACCATGAAATACAGGATACCCGTGACGATAAGGGCTGCCCCGATCGGTGTGACGGAAAACAAACTGAACGGGGCCATTTGTGCGTCTGCCGGCAGATCCTTGTTGGCGGTGATCAATAGATCGTTCAGCAGGATTAAAGGGGATGATCCAACCATGGTCATCGTGCCGCCCAAGATCGCACAAAAACCCATAGGCATTAGTAAGCGGCCCAATGGTATTTCAGTGCGTGCCGAAATTCGTGCAACCACAGGTAAAAACAGTGCTGCAGCCCCGACATTTTGCAGGAAACTGGATATAAAGCCCACGCTGCCGGATATAACGGGAACAATGCGGGTCTCGGTTGAGCCGCCGAATTTCAGAATTACTGCGGCCACTTTATTCATCAGCCCGGTCTTATCCAGACCCGCCCCGATAATCATTACCGCAATGATTGAGATTACAGCGTTTGATGCAAATCCGTCAAACAGGTGGGTGACATCGGCAAGATCTCCCAAACCAGGCAGATAACTTAACCCGCCAAGAATGACCATCACCAGAACACCGGCAAGATCGACACGGATAATCTCGGATACAAACAGGAAAATCGTAAAGGCCAGCAAGCTCAGCACAACCATCATTTCAATCGTTAGGCTTATTGGCTCCATGTGGCGGTGTCCCTATTAGATACATCTGTCCGCACCATATTTTGTGGTGTGTTTCCCATTGATAGGCGATTGTTCGTTTCACAACAAGGGATGAGGATGCTTAATCTCAGCGGCGTTTTTCAAGGGCAGTTGCCAGCATACACAACAGTTCGAACATCAACGATACGCCCAGCCATGCCGTACCACCCGATGGGTCAAAGGGCGGTGAAACCTCTACCAGATCGGCACCGATCAGGTTAACACCTGCCATTTCCCGGATCACCTGCTGCGCCTGAAAGCTGTTGGGCCCACCGATTTCGGGTGTGCCGGTGCCGGGGGCATAGGCCGGGTCGACAAAGTCTATGTCATATGTGCAATATGTTGGTTGATCGCCGACGATATCACGGGCTTGTGCCATTACATCTTTCACGCCGCGCGCGAAAAATTCTTCTATTTCGATGATCGTAACACCGTTGGCGCGGCCAAATTCTATATCTTCACCACCGTAAGATGTACCTCGAATGCCGATCTGGATTACGCGTTTGGGGTCAAGCAACCCTTCTTCAATCGCGCGGCGAAACGGGGTGCCATGGGTGTATTTGAACCCGCCAAAATAATCTTTGAATAGATCTGTATGTGCATCAAAATGGATCATCCCCAAAGGGCCGTCACTGGCCAACGCACGCAAAATCGGCAGCGAGGTCAGATGATCCCCACCTGCGGTCATCGGCACAATCCCCTTGGCTTTGATTTGTGTATAATAGGCCGTTATCTTGTCCATCGCATCATGCAGATCTGCGGGATTACCGCCGACATCGCCCAAATCGGCGCAATTGGCCAGTTCAAACGGTTTGATGCCCGTTGCCGCATTGCCCGCGCGGATCATGGTAGAATAATCGCGCAGCTGGCGGGGGCCGTGGCGTGGCCCGGGCCGGTTTGTGGTACCAGCGTCCCAAGGCACCCCGATCAATCCAATGTCAACATCCGCGATTTTCGGATCATCCAAGCTCACCGCGGGCAGACGCATGAATGTGGGTATGCCCGCAAAACGCGGCAATTCCATACCTGAAACCGGTTGAAAGTACGATTTATCTGATTTGCGCATTGTCCGCTCTCGTTTTACATGTCTAGATTATAGCTTGGCATGCAAAGGTTATGACGCGCAAGAGTTTGGAGACTAAAATGACAAAGACAATATTGATAACAGGGGCCAGCAGCGGTATCGGGGCTGCGACGGCGCAAAAATTTCTGACCGAGGGATGGAACGTGGCAATGCTTGCGCGGCGTTTGGATAAGTTGGAAGCAGTGGCCAATAGGCATGCGAATGCATTGACGATTGCCTGTGATGTTACGGATGAAGCTTCTGTCATTGCGGCCTTTGCCACAGCGGCCGATCATTTTGGGGAAATTGATGCCTTGTTTAACAATGCGGGCATTTTTCCGGTTTCCGGTCGATTTGATCAACTGACACTGGAAAGCTGGCAAACATCGGTCGATGTGAATTTGACGGGCATGTTCCTGTGTGCCCGCGAGGCCTTTCGCCATATGACGGAAAATGGCGGGCGGATCATCAACAACGGTTCGATTTCTGCAAGCACACCGCGCCCGCATTCTGCCGCATATACATCAACCAAGCATGGCGTGTCGGGGTTAACGAAGTCCATTGCGCTTGATGGGCGCGATTTGAATATATGTTGCAGCCAGATCGATATTGGCAATGCCCGTACCGAACTGGTTGAAAACCTGATAAAAAATGCTGACGGGCCTGTTGACACGATGGATGTTGCCGATGCGGCAAACGCCGTGTTTCATATGGCTAGCCTGCCCTTGGATACCAACGTTCTGTCGATGACTATTATGGCCAATAAAATGCCCTTTGTCGGGCGTGGTTAAAGCTTTTTTACCATTACAATAGCCGAAACGCGTGTTTGTTTGGGGCCCGCGTAATAATCCCTACGCAATCCTGCTTGGACAAACCCAAACCGCTGATAAAGCGCAATGGCGGTTGCATTGTCTTCCGCCACTTCCAAAAATGCATCGCTTGCGCCGTTTGCTTTTGCCTGCAATTCAAAATCACGCATTAAAACCAGTGCTTGCCCTTGGCGTCGAAACGCAGGGTCAACCGCAATGGTCAGTAACTCCACCTCTGGCCCCGCAATACGCCCCAAGGCAAACCCGTGTGTGGTTTCACAAGTGAAAATACGATCACTATCTAATAAATCCGTAAATTCGTGCACCGCCCAAGGTCTTGGCTGCGTAAAACATTTGGCATGTATCCGTGCCATCCGTTCAGGCGTCATGGCAAGATCACGACAGCTGGACCAGAAGGGAGTGCAGCATCCGCAGGGCGCAAATATAAAGGTGCCGGGCGCGGTTGTTTTTGAGCGCGGCGTTCCATCGCAATATGGCCCACTGCCACAACAAGCCGATCAACCGCTTGCGCATTGGGCACATCCAGTACTTCATCGGCACTGACACGCACAACTTCATCCACTTCCAAATGGTGATAAACATCCGATAATGCCACCATATTTGGTGGGTTCAGGGTCAGACCATTATCGAAAGATTGCATATAAACCCGTTCGCGCCGCGCATCCAAAACAGCACTTACGCGCCCTTTGGTGCCGTAAGTCATCGCGTCTAATTTCGAGACCCCGATGGCAGGAATATTCAACGACAAAGCCAGCCCCCGTGCCGCAGCCACGGAAATACGCACGCCTGTGAAATTTCCGGGGCCAACGCATACACCAATTGCATCTAGGTCAGACCAGTGCTTGCCATTTTCGGCCAGAACCTGTTCCAGCAAGGGAAACAACCGTTCAGCCTGACCTTTGTGCATGGGCTCAAGGCGTTCATTTAGAACAGTGTCGCCCAATAGCAAAGCGGCTGCGCAATGCGCAGCCGATGTATCGAAAGATAAAACTAGAGGCTTAGGCGGCAACAGGGCGCACCTCGGTCACTTCGGGAATATAATGGCGCAACAGGTTTTCGATACCCATTTTCAGCGTGATAGTGGATGATGGGCAACCTGCACAGGCCCCTTGCATATGCAGATAAACTACACCGCGATCAAAGCCGTGGAATGTGATGTCTCCGCCGTCTTGCGCCACAGCGGGGCGTACGCGCGTATCCAATAACTCTTTGATCTGATTTACAATTTCGGCATCATCACCACTATGTTCGGCATGTCCTGCCGCAGCCAGACCTTCGCCTTGCATGACAGGTTCGCCTGATTGGTAATGCTCCATGATCGCGCCCAGAATTGCAGGTTTGATATGATTCCAGTCAATGGGGTCTTCTTTGGTCACAGTGATGAAATCCGGGCCGAAGAAGACGGCTGTCACACCTTCGACCGCAAAAATGCGCAAAGCCAAGGGTGAATTTGTTGCCACGTCTGCAGTTGGGAAATCGGCGGTGCCACTTGGCATAACCGCTTGTCCCGGCAGGAATTTCAGCGTGGCCGGGTTTGGTGTTGATTCTGTTTGAATAAACATCGAATTTATCCTTTTTAGGTTGTACCGAATATGCGTGTGCGGGCAGGGGAAGTCAAGCCAACCTAGAATGATTCTAAATTAGATATCAGACCGGACCAGCGGACCCAACGACCGTGAAAATCAATTCGCCCCAGTGTTTGTGTTTCACCTTCTGGCCAATATGTGACGCGCAACCCCGCCCCGTCGGGGTTTTCATCGGCTTCCATACTGAGCCAAGCGATAGGGGCATCGGGTGTCGCGGCTTTTCCGGCAGTATGGATTAAGTCCGTGCAGGCTTTTTGCACATCGGGCGGGAAATATTGCCATGCAATTGTATGATAAACCACATGAAGCGCACCTGCATAACGCTGTGACAACCGTTGTTGCAGCCAGTCTTTTGCATCGAACCGTTCTACAGTCACAGCGGTTTTCTGCGCGATTGCTATGGCCGCGTCGGTGCGTTGAACGCGCCGTGTCTGATCTGGCCATATATAGGCGCGCAGACGCAACGCATCTTGCGCAGGATCAAGCGGGTTCAAATCGCAGCCAGCTTTGCCGATGACCTGCGGGGTAATCTGCGGCGGCAAAGGCCCGGACCAGTCAGGCGACAGATGAACCGGAGAGTTCGGGTTGCAAAATTCCGTCTCTAAAAGGGTCAGACGAAACTGATCCCAGTTCAGATTCAACCCCGCACTGGCCCCGAGTTCTGACAATACCAACGGCAAGCCAAAGTGTTTTTGCAAACTCAGACATGCAGGGATCAGGGCGGCACTGCGGCGCACCTCATTGGTTTGGGGTGGCTGATCAAGCCAGTTCAATATCTGCGTTTCATGAGATTGAAAAGCAGTAGAAACAGCATCCCATAGCAACTTTGGTGCGGCTTTATTCGGCGGGTAACATACCATAAGGTCCGGGCAGGTTTTTTGTAAAACCAACGCGTGCAATGCACTGACAAGGCGCAAGCCTACAGCATCGGTGCGAAAACTGGGGTCGCGCGGCCAATTTAAAACCTTTGCACCGACAGCGGTGTCGTTTGTCAGCTTTTCAGCCAATATGCGCAGCAACCCGGCCGTAAAGGGCGAGCCAAGGTTTTCGCAACCATGCGCCTGTTCCAGAAAACTTTCACGTACATTCATCTGAATTTATCCGCCAACTTTTGCAAAGCCGATCGGGTATCTTCAGGGGCAGGTTTTACGGATTCAACCACTTTTGGTTTTTGTGGTTTGGTTTTTTTCTCTGGCTCGGGGGCCCTGCGCAAAGCCACCGCATTCATGAACTTATCCGCGTGCCCGGCCGCCAGATGTACGGCCCCGTCGCCAATGCCGCGTAGTAAATCATCAAGCCAGTTCAAATCCGCTTTTGGAAAATCATGCAAAACATAGCCGGATACCAGTTCTTTACGCCCGGGATGCCCAATACCCAAACGTATGCGTTGATAATCGGGTGACAGGTGTTGGTGAATAGAGCGCAAACCATTGTGGCCTGCATGTCCGCCACCTTGTTTGGCGCGGACCTTGCCGGGGGCAAGATCCAATTCATCGTGAAACACAATGACATCATTCACGCCCAGTTTGTAAAATCGCACAGCTTCACCCACTGATTGCCCGCTAAGGTTCATGAATGTTTCGGGCTTCAGCAAAATAACTTTTTCGCCACCCAAAGAACCTTCGGATACTTGCCCCTGAAATTTCTTGCGCCACGGGGCAAATCCGTGGCCGGCCGCAATCTCATCCACTGCCATGAAACCGATATTGTGGCGGTTCATCGCATATTTTGCACCGGGATTGCCAAGGCCAACAAATAGTTTCATTTTCAGGCGTCTCACATTTTGATCGTTAATATTGCTTACTGGCAACCGAAGCTTTTTTCAATGAACGAAAAAAAACGCCCGCAGCAAAAATGCGCGGGCGTTCTTTAAATGTGAATGTTGGGTTGAAGCTATTATTAAGTAGCAGACGCGTCTTCGCCGCCTTCTGTTGCTTCCGCTTCGCCTTCGCTCACTGTTTCTTCGGCCTCGTCCTCATCATCTGCTGATTTCAAGCTTGAAGGCTCGGTAATGTTGGCAATCACAAAATCACGGTCGGTGATCATAGGGCGCGACCCTTTTGGCATATCAATATCGGAAATATGAACAATATCGCCGATGTCCAGATCAGCCAGATCAACAATAAGGCTTTCCGGAATATTGTCTGCGGTTACTTTTAGTTCAACTTCGTTACGCACTGTTGTCACAGTGCCGCCACGTTTCAAGCCAACAGATGTTTCTTCGTTGATGAATTCAACGGGAATAAACAGGTTGATCCGTGTATTGCGGTGCAGGCGCAGAAAGTCGATATGGCGCGGCAGGTCTTTGACGACATCACGTTGAATACCACGGCAGACCACGCGCACATCGTCCTGACCGTCAACTTTCAGGTTGAACAGTGTCGACATGAAACGGCCCGCTTTCAGCGCTTTGAAAAGCACCTTGAACTCGACGTTAATTGCTTGCGGGTCTTTTTCCCCACCATAAACCACACCTGGTACGAGCCCATCACGACGAGCTTGGCGAGCGGCCCCCTTGCCTGTCCCCGCGCGTACTGTGGCATTGAAATCCGGTATTGTTCCAGCCATTTGAATTCTCCTAAAATGTACAAAAGCGGCCTCCTCCAAGGGTGCAGTGCCGCATGAATGCGCCTCATACCCGCGAAAACAGGGAATGGAAAGAGAAAACAGCTGATTTTACCTATTTTCGGTCTTTTCCCAAAAACCGACAAACGGTTTTTCCGGCAGAGTATTATAAGCTCTTTGTCGACCGCAATATGCAATGATTGCGATCGACGTAGTACACCTGATGCGAGTCGTTATTAACATTTCCCCAAATAAAATGGACAATAAGCTGCAAATCCGCTGATTGTTTCCATTTTGGCAACAAGCGCATTATGGGGTGCTATTGGGCGCCATAAGCGTCAGACGCATTGAAATCCTTTGGTATTAACAGGTCTTTTCGGTCAACATCACTTAGTTGGCGATGCCCACCAAGGGCCATGGAAAAATCCAGTTCTTTGTGAATGACCTCTAGGGCTTTGGTCACACCTTTTTGCCCCATCGCGCCCAATCCGTATAGGAAAGGCCGCCCGATATAGGTGCCTTTGGCCCCCATCGCAGTGGCTTTCAATACATCTTGGCCCGAACGAATGCCGCCATCAAAATGCACCTCAATCTTGTCGCCAACAGCGTCCAAAATATCCGAAAGCATACGAATGGATGACACCGCCCCGTCCTGTTGACGTCCGCCATGGTTTGACACGATGATTGCGTCTGCCCCGGTTTTGGCGGCGCGTTTGGCGTCTTCGACGTCTAAAATACCCTTCAGTATCACCTTGCCGCCCCACATTTTCATTAGTTTTTCGATCTTGGCCCAATCCAGTGACGGATCAAATTGTTCAGCTGTCCATGACGACAGTGAACTGGGGTCTTTCACGTCTTTGGCGTGGCCCACGATATTGCCGAAGAAACGCCGTTTCGTGCCCAGCATGCCCAGACCCCAATGTACTTTGGTCATCATATTGGCAATGGATTGCGGGGTCAGTTTGGGTGGCGCGGACAGACCGTTTTTCAGGTCGCGGTGCCGTTGGCCCAATATCTGCAAATCAGCGGTGATGACCAGTGCCGAACAACCCGCCGCGCGCGCACGGTCCAGCAGGCGTTGGTTAAAGTCGTCGTCGCGCAGCGCGTAAATCTGAAACCAGAACGGTTTCGTGGTGTGGGCCGCAACATCTTCGATTGAACAGATTGACATGGTGGACAGGGTAAAGGGCACGCCAAAAGCTTCAGCCGCACGCGCCGCCTTTATTTCACCATCCGCGCATTGCATGCCGCACATTCCGATGGGCGCAAGGGCGACAGGCATTGTTACGTCCTGCCCGATCATCTGTGCGGCAGTCGAGCGGTTCGTCATATCCACCGCTACCCGTTGGCGCAGGCGGATTTTGGCGAAATCATTGACATTGTCATTGAATGTCTGCTGTGTCCAAGACCCGGTTTCGGCATATTCATAGAACATCTTTGGCGTGCGCCGTTTGTAGATTGTTTTCAGATCGTCGATATTGGTGATGATGGGCATGGCGGCTGTCCTTTTGGGATGCGGGTGCACCCTTTTTACAAAGGGGATGGG
>Ga0316189_10006362_pt1 | contig 11255 bp, 10 predicted proteins | sample LowCovwburrow_MG_FD_204930 | JGI IMG/M metagenome (GOLD analysis project Ga0316189, IMG submission 204930) | Coastal sediment microbial communities from Maine, United States - Lowes Cove worm burrow | ecosystem: Environmental > Aquatic > Marine > Coastal > Sediment | place: USA: Maine... | reverse complement strand
TGGTGACTCTGGCGGGATTCGAACCTGCAACCTGCCCCTTAGGAGGGGGCTGCTCTATCCAGTTGAGCCACAGAGCCACAGCATCTGAAAAGCCACAAGTTTTGCGCGAATGCAAGCCGTCTTTTGTGAGCGGTCGTTTAAAAAATCTGTGCCAGTGCAAAACCGATGGCGGTGAATATGACGGCCCCGGGTAATAGTTTTAGGATCAACACACGTTTTAACGTTGGTTTTGGCACCTGTTCTTTTGCATTCTGGGTTAGAATATTTTCAATAATTTCGGGTAACCTTGGCCCGAAACGTGACAGAACCATTGCGGTTTTTGTCAGATCACGAACCATGGCGCGTGGGCCAAGGCTGTCTTTTATGTAGCGTTCCACTTCGGGCTTGGCCGCTGTCCACATGTTTAGATCGGGATCAAACGTGCGCGCAACACCTTCGACCACAACCATCGTGCGTTGTAGTAAAATCAGCTCGGTGCGGGTTTCCATACCAAAGCGTTCGGTGACGTCAAACAGATGTGCCAACAGTCGGGCCATGGAAACCTGACTGGCACCGTGCCCAAATATAGGCTCGCCGACAGAGCGCAGAGCCTGGGCAAATTCATCGACATCCTGATCGGCAGGTACGTAACCCGCTTCAAAATGCACCTCGGCGACACGGCGATAATCTCTGCGGATAAACCCCATTAGAATTTCGGCATAAGCGCGGCGAGTATATTCATCTATGCGGCCCATGATACCAAAATCGAGCGCGATCAAATCACCGTTTGGTGCCAGTTTCAGATTACCTTGGTGCATGTCCGCGTGAAAAAACCCGTCACGTAATGCATGACGTAAAAACATGTGAATAATACGCGCGCCAAGTTCGCTTAGGTCGTGCCCTGTGGCCTGTAGTTTTTCAACATCGCCCAATGGAATGCCTTCGGCCCATTCCAGTGTCATCACACTACGTGCGGATTGATCCCATAACAGTTTAGGAACATAGAAACCTGCGTCATCTGCTGTGTTTGCCGCGAACTCTGAGGCAGCCGAGGCTTCCATACGCAGATCAAGTTCGCCTTTTACGATCTGGTCGAAATGTTCGATAACCGCAGTCGGGCGCAGGCGGCGTGACGCAGGCGATAGAAATTCGATGGTTTGAGCGGCGAAATAAAATGCATCTACATCTTTGCGAAAAGCCCGTTCAATATCGGGTCGCAAGACTTTTACGGCGACATCTTGCCCTGTTTCACGCAACTTTGCACGGTGAACTTGCGCAATAGAAGCAGCGGCGACAGGTTCGCTGAATTCGGTAAATAGTTCATCCGTCGTGTGGCCGAGTTCCTTTAGAATTTCCGCTTTTGCCAAATCAGTAGAAAATGCCGGCAAGCTGTCTTGCAGCACGCGCAGTTCCAGTGCCATTTCAGGGCCGACAACATCGGGGCGCGTTGACATCAACTGGCCGAACTTGATGTAAGCCGGGCCAAGGGCGGTGATGGCGCGTAGCGTCGGGGGCAGTGTAGTATCACCTTTTAGGCCTAGCAATTTAAACGGCCAACCCAGAACACGCGCCGCAATACGAATGCTTGGCGGTACATCCAGCATTTCCAGCGCAATCTTCATCGCACCCGTGCGTTCAAACGTGGCACCTGTGCGGATCAACCGCCATATATTATGAGGGCCGCGCATATTTTAAATCTTCCAACCAGAGTGTAGACAGGCGATGCCCATCGTCAAATTACGATATTTTGTGTTTTCAAAACCGGCGTCGTTGACCATTTGCAGGAACGTGTCCTGATCGGGGAATTTGCGGATGCTCTCCACTAGATATTGATAGCTATCCGCATCATTGGCGATCAACTTGCCCAATGGCGGGATGATGTTGAATGAATATTTGTCGTAAGCCCACTGCATTGCGGGATTCGGGATTTGGCTGAATTCCAGCACCATCAAACGCCCGCCCGGTTTTAGCACGCGGTAAGCTTCATTCAGGGCGTCCTGCGGACGGGTTACGTTGCGGATGCCAAAGGATATTGTGTAAACATCAAATGTGTTGTCCGCAAACGGCAGGGCCATTGCATCACCACAGATCCAATCCAGATGATCGGCCATATCCGCAGCTTCGGCCCGTGTGCGGCCTGCGTCCAGCATACCTTGGGTCATGTCAAAGACGGTTGCGTGTGCATTGGGGGCGCGTTTCAGAAAGCGAAAAGAAATGTCGCCCGTGCCACCGGCAACATCCAGTAGTTTTTGGCCGTCGCGTGGGGCCAGCCAATCCATCATCGCCTCTTTCCAGATGCGGTGAATGCCCATCGACATGGCATCATTCATCACATCATATTTAGACGCCACATTGGTAAACACCCCATGCACCATGCCCGCCTTATCGGCCTCATCAACGGTTTTAAAACCAAAATGTGTTGTGCGATTGTCTGACATATCAACTTCCAACTCTATTCACCGTGCAATTACGCTATATAAAGAGTGTTGTCACCGATAGACATGCGTCACCTAGGCCCAAGGAATAAAAATGCCCGAACTTCCCGAAGTTGAAACCGTCCGCAAAGGGTTAGAACCCTATATGACGGGGCATGTGATTGCGCAGGCCGATATTCGGCGCCCTGATCTGCGCTGGCCGTTTCCGGATAATATGGCGGCGCGGCTAACGGGTAAGCGGGTGGAACGGCTGCGCCGCCGATCAAAGTATATCCTGTGTGATCTGGATAGTGGTGAGACTTTGCTGGTTCATCTGGGCATGTCGGGGCGCATGACAATCTCGGCCCCTGACAAGACCAAGGACATGGTCGGGGATTTTCACCATTTGCACCCTGCGTTGGAAAAACACGATCATGTTGTGATTGATATGGATAACGGTGCACGGATTATATTTAATGATGCGCGCCGTTTCGGGGCGATGGATTTGCTGGATACGAAAACGGCAGAGCAGCACAAATTGCTGGCCTCCATAGGGCCTGAACCGCTGGGGAACAGTTTTGACGAAAACTATTTTACGGCAGCAATCAAAGGTAAGAACACCCCGATCAAATCGGCGCTGCTGGATCAGCGCATTGTGGCGGGTCTGGGTAATATATATGTATGCGAGGCTTTGTGGCGCACGGGCATCTCACCCTTATCGAAAGCGGGGAAATTATCGAAAGCGCGCGCAACGTCTCTTGTCCCTGCGATTCGCGCGGTTTTGAACGATGCGATTGCCGCGGGTGGATCATCATTGAAAGATTATCGTCAGGCAGATGGCGAATTGGGCTATTTTCAGCACAGTTTCGCAGCTTATGGCCGTGAAGATGAGCCATGCAAGACACCGGATTGCAAGGGTGAAATTAAACGGGTTGTACAATCGGGTCGCTCAAGCTTTTATTGTCCAAAGTGCCAGCACTAACAAATAAGGAGCTATGATGGCTTATAATACTCTTATCATAGATATCGAAGATCATGTGGCTTTGGTTCAGTTCAACCGCCCCGATGTAATGAATGCGCTGAACGCTGAATTGTTGGGTGAGTTGGGGCAAGCCATGACCGATCTGGATGCCGATCCCAAAGTCCGCGCTATTGTTTTGACAGGCAACGACAAAGCGTTTGCCGCAGGGGCGGACATTAAGGAAATGGCGGATAATTCATTTGTTGATATGTTCAAGAAAAATTTCCTGACAGATGATATGGAACGGTTTTTGCGATGCCGAAAGCCCATCATTGCCGCGGTTTCAGGCTATGCGTTGGGTGGTGGCTGTGAACTGGCCATGATGTGCGATTTCATTTTATGTTCGGAAACGGCAAAATTTGGCCAACCGGAAATCAATCTGGGTGTCATGGCGGGTTTGGGTGGTACACAACGGTTAACCCGCATTGTTGGCAAGTCCAAAGCGATGGAAATGAACCTGACCGGGCGGCTTATGGATGCTGAAGAAGCGGAACGTTCCGGGTTGGCAAGCCGTATTGTTCCAATGAAAAAACTGGTGACCGAGGCTATCGGGACAGCGGCAAAAATAGCCGAAAAATCCAGCATAGCGGCTATGGCGGTCAAAGAATCAGTTAATCGTGCCTATGAAACAAACCAAAATGAAGGCCTGTTGTTCGAACGCCGTCTTTTTCACGCACTTTTTGCCACCGAAGACCAATCCGAAGGTATGGCAGCGTTTGTTGAAAAAAGAGCCGCACAATTTCGCGATAAATAACGCGGGCCTAGTTGACTTTAACTTCTATGGGTTCTAGAACGCCGCTTCATCGTCAGACACGATAACAGGATTCTATCATGGCCAACTCGCCACAAGCAAAAAAACGCGCACGCCAAGCAGAGCGTCGCACAGAAGTAAATAAAATTCGCCGCACGCGTATCCGCACTTTTTTACGTAAAGTAGAAGAAGCGATAGCAGGCGGCGATAAAACCGTAGCATCTGCAGCTTTGAAAAATGCACAACCTGAAATCATGCGTGGCGTGACCAAGGGTATTTTGCACAAAAACACGGCAAGTCGGAAAGTATCCCGCTTGTCTGCGCGAGTTAAAGCTCTAAGCGCATAAAATCTAAATTCAGAGTTTAAATGTAAGAACGGAGCTTTTTGGCTCCGTTTTTTTTATCAATTTTTGCATGTTCTATTTTTGATCGCCTTGTTTGGTGCGGCGAGTCATATTAGTATAACTAACAGCAGCCATAAGGATTCTGACCTTTGGCACTTCAAAATGAAACAAACATGCGTCCTGCCTTGTTTTCAATGCGGGCGTTTAGTTTTGGTAAATTAAACGCTTAAAATCAATAAGTTAACCACGTTTTGGGGATTCGAAAAATTTATATTTGAGTCAACAGAGAAGATTCATTGAAAGCATAAGGTCAGGCAAGCTATCGTCATTACAGTGATTCAGACATTGGGGAAACAGATGGCCGCGACGTTAAGTGAAAATGTAACCGAAGAAACGCCTTCGGAAACATGGGCCGGTTTGAAAGAGATAAAGGATGCTGTTCTTGTGGATGTCCGAACAAAGGCCGAATGGTCTTTTATCGGGATCCCTGACCTGAACGCTTTGGGCAAGCAGGTCATATTACAGGAATGGAAGCGATACCCCGATATGTCTGTGAACGAAAGCTTTGTTGCGAACTTACTGGAACAATTTGGCGGGTCTGCTCCTTCCAAGATTTATTTTTTATGCCGTTCCGGTGTGCGTTCAATGCAAGCGACACTTGTGGTGTCAGAGGCTCTTGTTGCGAAAGGGCTAACCACGCAATGTGTAAATGTGCTGGAAGGGTTCGAAGGTGACCTAGACGCCGACCGGCACAGGGGATCGATTAACGGATGGAAAGTCCGAGGGTTGGCTTGGGGCCAATCTTAAATAACTGTATGAGACGGAAAAAATGGAAATTGACTGCTGGGGGCGCGTACGCGACCAACTACAAGGTGTTATTGGAAAAGATGCTTTTCAAAATTGGATTGAGCCATTGAACCTATTAAGGGTTACAGATGGCGTTGCGTGTTTTTCGGCACCGACAAGTTTTGTCGGTACATGGGTTGATCGCAACTATGGGGATAAAATTGCGTCAATGATGACGGCTGAAGGTGTTGTTGTTAACCGTCTGGGTTTCAAAGCGGAGGTTATGGTTAAAAATGAAGCAAAGACAAACGCCGTAAAACCAGCGGCCGCCACTACAACATCTGCGCCAACGGGATCGAAGGATTTGCTGGGCGCCCCGCTGGACAAACGGTTCACGTTTGATAGTTTTGTGGTTGGCAAGCCGAACGAGTTGGCGCATGCTGCCGCACGGCGCGTTGCCAAAGGCGGGCCTGTCACGTTCAATCCGTTATTCTTATATGGTGGCGTTGGTTTGGGTAAAACTCATTTGATGCACGCCATTGCTTGGGAAATTAAAGAGCGCGATCCAAAGACGAAAATTCTATATCTTTCGGCAGAACAGTTTATGTACCGTTTTGTGCAAGCCCTACGGTTCAAAGATACCATGAGCTTCAAAGAACTGTTTCGATCTGTTGACGTGTTGATGGTGGATGATGTGCAATTCATCGCGGGTAAAAACAGCACGCAAGATGAATTTTTCCATACGTTTAATGCGCTGATCGACCAAAATAAACAAATTATAATTTCTGCAGATCGCGCACCCGGCGAAATTGATGGGCTGGAAGATCGTATTAAATCGCGCCTGCAATGGGGCTTGGTTGTTGATCTGCATCCAACGGATTACGAATTGCGCCTTGGAATTTTGCAATCCAAAGCGGAAACACAGTTTGCACAGTATCCGGAAGTGAAGCTGGCTGACGGTGTTCTGGAGTTTATAGCGCACCGTATTTCCAACAATGTACGTGTACTGGAAGGGGCATTAACCCGTCTATTCGCCTTTGCTTCTCTTGTGGGTCGCGAGGTTACGTTGGATGTTGTACAGGAATGTCTGGCTGATATTTTACGTGCCTCCGACCGAAAAGTCACAATAGATGAAATTATTCGCAAAGTGGCCGATCATTATAACTTGCGCTTAAACGATATTCTTAGCCCGCGCCGCGCCCGCTCAGTGGCACGTCCGCGTCAAGTCGCGATGTTTTTGGCAAAACGGCTGACCTCTAAATCCTTGCCTGAAATCGGTCGCAGATTTGGCGGGCGCGATCACACGACTGTAATCCATGCCGTGAAGAAAATCGAAGAGTTGCGTGCGATTGATAATCAAATCGCCGAAGATGTGGAACTTTTGCGCCGTATGTTGGAAGCATAAGCTAAAATACGGGGGGTGCGATGGTCGTAAATCCAGTGCGCTCTTGACCTTCTGTACATTCCCGTAAATTGTATAATTAACATTGATTAAACCGAAATATCGGGTAGGGTCGTGATCCCACACGATCAGGGAGCGGGAATATGAAAGTCAGTATCGAACGAAGCGCATTGCTAAAGGCAATGTCTCAGGCTCAATCTGTTGTAGAGCGCCGTAATACCATTCCAATTCTGGCGAATGTCTTAATTGAAGGCGAAGGTGATACAATCAGCTTTCGGGCAACAGATCTAGACATAGAAGTGATCGATAAAGCGCCAGCGATGGTGGAGCGTGCGGGTGCCACAACGGTTGGTGCGCATACTTTACATGAAATTGTTCGCAAACTACCCGATGGGGCGATGGTTGAACTGTCCGATGATGGCACATCCGGGCGATTGGAAATAAAAGCGGGGCGATCCAGCTTTTCACTGGCGACACTTCCCAAAGAAGATTTTCCCGTGATGGCGTCGTCCGAATATGCCTGTAATTTTTCCGCACCAGCACCTGTTTTACGCCGTCTTTTCGATAAGTCTAAATTTGCGATTTCCACCGAAGAAACCCGCTATTATCTGAATGGTGTTTACATGCACGCAGTCGACGGTGCGGATGGTAAGACCCTGCGTTGTGTCGCCACAGACGGCCACCGCTTGGCCCGCATTGATGCGCCCTTGCCCGAAGGAGCAGAAGAACTGCCGGGGGTAATTGTCCCGCGTAAAACCGTGAACGAATTGCGTAAATTACTGGAAGATGACACGATGCAGATTGCGGTGTCCGTATCCGAAACTAAAATCCGTTTTGCCACGCCGGAGATTACCCTGACATCCAAGGTCATTGACGGATCATTCCCGGATTACACCCGGGTTATTCCGACGGGTAACACCCGTCGCTTGGAAGTGGATGCAGCAGAGTTTGCGCATGCGGTTGACCGTGTGTCCACTGTATCGTCCGAACGGTCGCGTGCCGTGAAGTTATCACTGGACGAAGATCGTCTTGTCTTGACGGTAAACGCCCCTGACAGTGGTGCGGCCGAAGAAGAACTTGCCGTGGCTTACGGCGATGAACCATTGGAAATTGGTTTTAATGCTAAGTACTTGTTGGAAATTGCAGGCCAAGTTGATCGCGAGAACGCGGTGTTCCTGTTTAATTCTTCAGGTGATCCGACCTTGATGCGTGAAGGTAATGATGAAAGTGCTGTTTACGTTGTGATGCCAATGCGGGTGTAACCGTTTGGCGGGACTGGTACTTCAAAGTGTAACGCTTTCATATTTTAGATCGCACAAACGCGTTTCCATTGAAACAGACGGACGCCCTATTGCGATTTATGGCGCTAACGGTGTTGGGAAAACCAATATTCTGGAAGCAATTTCTTTGCTGTCGCCGGGGCGCGGAATGCGGCGTGCAACAGTGGATGAAATGGCGCGATCGCCCGAAAATCTGGGCTGGAAAATCTCTGGTATTCTGGAAAGCTTGGGGCATATCCATGAGGTTGAAACCAGTTATCAGGGCGAAGGATCACGAACAGTTCTGATCGACGGCAAAACCGCCCCGCAACTGGCGCTTGGCAGGCTTGCACGCATTGTCTGGCTGGTTCCTGTCATGGATCGGCTTTGGGTCGAAGGGGCCGAAGGGCGCAGACGGTTTTTGGATCGATTGACCATGAGCATGGAACCGCGACATGCGGAACAATCAATGATCTATGAAAAAACCATGCGCGAACGCAACCGCATGCTAAAGGACGGAGTTCGAGATCCGTCTTGGTATGCTGCCGTTGAAAAGCAAATGGCCGAAGCGGGCGCCATTATCGAAAACAATCGGGCAATGACTGTTGCGCGTTTGCAAGAGGCGCAAAAAGGTGCGGATACTGCCTTTCCCGTGGCTGAATTGTCATTGGTGAGTGCAGATGCAGGGCCTATTCTGACGGATAGCGATGATCTGTTGGCGGCTTTTGTTGATAGCCGTCCGCGCGACATGGCGGCAGGGCGTACGTTGGTTGGGCCGCATCGTGCTGACCTGCAGGCAATCTATGCAGCTAAAGGCACGCCTGCCAAGCAATGTTCCACCGGTGAACAAAAAGCACTGCTTGTTTCACTAATCCTTGCCAATGGCCGCGCGTTGGCGCAAGATTTCGGAGCGCCGCCAATTTATTTGTTAGACGAAGTTGCGGCCCATTTGGATGCAGACCGCCGCGCAGCACTTTATGACGAGATATGTGCGCTGGGTGCGCAGGCATGGATGACCGGAACGGGTGCGGAGTTGTTTGATGCAATGGGTGAGCGGGCGATGTATTTAAATGTCACGGATGAGGCCGGTATTTCAACCATTCGGGCGCATTAGGAGACGATAAATGACCCCTCAACGTATAACCATGATTACGCTGGCCGTTGCGGATCTGACGTGCTCGCGCAAGTTCTACGCAGACCTTGGCTGGCAAGAGGCGGAAGGGGGCAACGATATGATTGCCTTCTATAAAATTGCAGGTCAGTTTTTAGCACTTTATTCTAAAGATGCTTTGGTCAAAGATATTGGGATGCCAATCCATGAACGGTCTACGGGTATGATTACGCTGGCTACAAACTACAATTCCCGGAAAGAAGTTGACACGGCTTTTGCCGATGCAATCGCAGCCGGCGCGATTGCAATAACAAAACCCGCCGAGGTTTTTTGGGGCGGTTATTCAGGCAACTTTGCCGATCCTGACGGGCATTTATGGGAAGTGGCACATAACCCGTTTTGGACGTTGGACGCAGAAGGGCAGATTGTGGGCGACACATAAATAGTATACCACAAAATCTTGTGGTTCAGGCGTGACATTCCCCATAAAAACCCGTATATCTAGCATAAAATACAACGGGATAGACAAATGTCTGACGAGCAGCAAAAACCAGAAGAATATGGCGCGGATTCCATCAAAGTTCTCAAAGGCTTAGAGGCGGTTCGCAAGCGTCCCGGCATGTATATCGGCGATACCGATGATGGTTCGGGTTTGCACCATATGGTATACGAGGTCGTTGATAACGGTATTGATGAAGCTTTGGCCAAGCATGCGGATTTTGTATCTGTTACAATTCATGCGGATGAAAGTGTTTCCGTGCGCGATAATGGCCGCGGAATCCCGGTGGGTATCCACGAAGGAGAAGGCGTTTCCGCTGCTGAAGTGATTATGACCCAATTGCACGCGGGTGGGAAATTCGACAGTAACTCCTATAAAGTTTCCGGTGGCCTGCACGGTGTTGGCGTGTCGGTTGTGAATGCGCTGTCGGATTGGCTGGAATTGAAAATTTGGCGTGAAGGTAAAGTGCATATCGCCCGGTTTGAAGGTGGCTACACTGTTAAGCATCTTGAAGTAATTGGTGACGCAGAAGGGGAAACAGGCACTGAAGTACGTTTCATGGCGTCACTAGAAACATTTTCAAATCGTGATTATGTTTTCAAAACACTGGAAAATAGGTTGCGTGAACTGGCCTTCCTGAATTCCGGTGTAAAGATCATTTTACGTGATGAACGCCCGGCAGAGCCGCTGGAAACAGAGCTGACCTATGAAGGCGGGGTAAAAGAGTTCGTGCGATATCTTGATCGTTCTAAAGCCGCGGTTATACAAGATCCGATATATATTGTGGGTGAAAAGGACGACATTGCGATCGAAGTTGCGATGTGGTGGAACGACAGCTACCACGAAACAGTTCTACCTTTTACCAATAACATACCGCAACGTGACGGTGGAACGCACATGGCGGGATTTCGCGGGGCTTTGACGCGTACGATCAACAATTATGCGGCGTCCAGCGGGATTGCGAAGAAGGAAAAGATTTCTTTCACGGGGGATGATGCGCGTGAAGGGCTGACCTGTGTTTTGTCGGTGAAAGTACCCGACCCGAAGTTTTCATCGCAAACCAAGGATAAGCTGGTTTCATCCGAAGTGCGGCCAGTTGTCGAAAGTCTGATGAACGAAAAACTGGCAGAATGGTTTGAAGAAAATCCAGCCCACGCCAAGGAAATCGTCACCAAGATTGTTGAAGCGGCCCACGCCCGTGAAGCGGCGCGAAAGGCGCGTGAACTTACAAGGCGCAAGACTGCGTTTGGTGGTACATCCCTGCCGGGGAAACTGGCAGATTGTCAGGAACGTGATCCATCGAAATCCGAAATTTTTATTGTGGAAGGTGACAGCGCCGGCGGATCTGCCAAACAGGGGCGCTCACGCGAAAATCAGGCGGTGCTGCCACTGCGCGGTAAAATCCTGAATGTGGAACGGGCACGGTTCGACAAAATGCTGACATCCGAACAGATCACCAATTTGATTACTGCACTTGGTACTGGCATCGGGCGCGATGAGTTCAACATTGGAAAACTGCGCTACCACAAAGTTATCATCATGACTGATGCGGATGTTGACGGGGCGCATATCCGGACATTGTTGCTGACATTTTTCTTCCGGCAAATGCCGGAATTGATTGATGGTGGATACCTCTATATCGCCCAGCCGCCGTTGTTTAAAGTGGCGCGTGGCAAGTCGGAAGTGTAT
>Ga0316189_10006361_pt1 | contig 11256 bp, 13 predicted proteins | sample LowCovwburrow_MG_FD_204930 | JGI IMG/M metagenome (GOLD analysis project Ga0316189, IMG submission 204930) | Coastal sediment microbial communities from Maine, United States - Lowes Cove worm burrow | ecosystem: Environmental > Aquatic > Marine > Coastal > Sediment | place: USA: Maine... | reverse complement strand
GGGTGTGCCAAAATCCATAATACAATTGATAACCGACAGGGGTGCAAGTGCCGCTATCGCCATGGAAATATCGCCGCGGGCCAGGTCTTCAATGTTAAGTACATTTGACACCGGACTGCGCCCGGCGCCCACGCCGCCCAGCGCCTCAGGAACAGGCATAAAGTTCAGACCCAGGTCCACCGTTTTTAACAGGAAACCCTCGGGTAACTCACCGGCCTCGTCAGCAGCACGCGCCGCTGCTGCCATTTCCTCCCTGGCAAACCGCTGCACAACCTCGCGGGTCATCTGCTGTTCTTCCGTAGGAGTCAGATCAAATAGAAGTTCTGTGCTTGTCATAAAATTCAGTTCATTCCCGTTGTAAAAGCCTATAGTTCTTGATGTGCAATAAGCCGTGAGTCTTCCAGGGCTGCATTGCGATGTATAACGATTTTCTGATACTCAGGGGACGAGATCATATCCAGAAATGCCTGCGCGCTGGGATACTTCACCAGCACGGCGAGGTGCCACTGCTTGTCCTGGGGACCAATCAACATGGACGCCTGGCGCCCCTGCCACAATTGCTGCCCGCCACAGTCCCTGATCATTGGCGTTACCGCAGTGCCATAGCGCATGAACGCCTCCCCACCACTGCACGGCTCTTGCTGCGACTGGGCGGAGTACTCCGCCCGCTCCCGAAATTTAAGCAGGTTCAGCATAACCACGGGGGTATCTTTGGGGAAACTCCTTGCGAACGCCCTGACAGCATCTTCATCCGGTTCGATAAACTGCATATAACATCCTCCTGGCGCTCAACCAGCCGCCCCCGCTTCGATTTTCAGCCAATCCCCATTGCGGCAGCTTCGTCGCTCAGGATTCGACTCATTACCTGATCGGACTTTACCCGCGCCAGCAGTCCTGAAAACAGTGGCCAACGCTCGGGATCCACCTGGTAACCCGCGTAGGACGCGTTTATAAAGGGACTAAGCAAACTGACATCGGCAAGCATGATGTCGCCAAAAATAAAACCCTCGGCAGGAACCTGGCTTTCCAGGTGGTCCAGTAATGGCGGCAACCGCTCAGTGATGATCTTCTCAACCAGTTCCTCATCCGATTCTTTTTTCATAACAACGGCACGCATATAACGCTGAAAGAAGATTCCCGCCGCTAATTCAGTCACCCGACTGTCCGCCAGTTCTTCCAGCCAACGGGCCCTCGCCTTGTCAGCAGCGCCGGCGGGGTACACAGCCGGTGTCGGGTGGCTGTCTTCGAGGTATTCACATATCACCGTTGAATCGCACAGCGTGAGGTCGCCGTCCTGCAGGGAAGGAATCTTGCCCAGGGGGTTTATCTTCAGGTACTGCGCGTCCCCGGTAAAAGGCATCTGCTGTATATGCTCAAAAGGCAGGTCCTTGACGGCAAGCACGTACAACACTTTGCGAACAAAGGGCGAACCATAGGCACCGTGTAATATGATCATATGAAAGTTCCTGTGATTGGGGGTTAGCAGGATTTCCCGAGGGCGCTTCCCGGGTTTACGTAGCCCGACATATTGTCATATTGGCATTTTTTATGTCAATAGGCGACTGGTCGGCACTCGCGACGGCCAGAATTATGCGAGCCCGGGCCAGGCATCAGGCACGTGGCGCCATACCCCGCACCATTGTCAAAAATTGCAGGCTGGTTCCAGCCCTGCGAAATTCCGACAGGGATTGGTACTCAGGGTCGGCATACCAATCCTTCGCCGCCTGCTCTGATGGAAACTGAAAAATAATCATACGGTTTTCACGAGGGGCCTCCCCTTCAAGGGTAAGCGGCTCATCGTCAAAGGTGAGAAACTCACCCCCATACTTCTTCAGGATTGGAAAGAAGCCTTTCTCATATTTGCGGTAGGTGTCTGCATCAGTTACCGCAAGGTTAACCACCATAAAAACGGGTACATCCGACATTTGTATCTCCTTTCGTTGCTCAAATTTCGTCGAAAACAGCTTTACCATGGCGGAAGTGAAAGAAAGGACCGGGATCATCCGGTTGTTGCCCCTCTCTCAGGCGACGGTCAACCTCCGCCAATACCACTCGCGTAATACCGGGTAATTCCAGCGACTCCGAATCCTTGAGGGTCACCCAATGCAGCCTGAGCAGCTCACCTGAGCCCTGGGGTCGTTCGTGAACATCACCCTGGATCAGACTGGCATCTGCCATAAAAAATCGGGCATCAAACCGCCGGCTCCGATAGGGCGGGGTTATCGCCCGGGCCACCAGGTGCAGCTCATCGAGACGTGGATTGACATCAAACCGGAGAAAATCGCGCCAATGGGGTGAGCGGGTTTTGAGCGTAGGCGTATGCGGCTCACCCAGCACCAGGCCGGTCTCCTCATAGGTCTCACGTATTGCCGCCATTGCCAGGGCCCTGGCCCGGGTTTCCGAACAACCACGGGTGAGGCGAGCCATCACAGCTGGATGCAGGTCATGGGGTGGCTGCAGGCGATGGTCGCCCGCATCGACTTTACCACCGGGGAATACAAACTTGTTGGGCATAAACTTGTGGCCCGCCGCGCGCTGGCCCATCAATACGCGCGGCTGTTGGCCGTCATTGCGCACGATAATCAGGGTCGCGGCATCCTTGGGCTTAACTGCCCGGCCCCGGGAGCGAATCTCGCTATCCACCATATAGTTCGGATCGTATTCCGATGTCTCCGTCAACGGTCCTCCATCAACATCATTTAGGCCAGTAGAAATATTCATCGCCCTCTTCATCGGGCACACCGCCGGGTTTAGCTATCAGCTGGGGCGACTGGCTGGCGACGGCCGGACCGGCGGGCCACTCTATCGGTACGTTGGGGGCGACAGGCCTGGTCACCTCCATAATCACGGGCAGGCCCCAAACCAGCAGATTGACACGATTTTGCCAGCCGATATAAGCGCCAACTACCAGCACCTGTAGCCGACGATAATTTTTTTCATTCTGCCCTTGAATTGCAGAATATCACGATCATGGCAGTGTCACTGCCGTTGTTACTCTTGCAACAGCGAAATCATTAAGCCGCGATTGGGTGAGACCTTGTTGTCCAGCAATTCCACCCACACTGTGGCGAGGTCTTGCGCATCCCGAATCCATTCAACATCCAACTCGTCCACAACCTTCTGCGCCACCTCCGCACTGGCCGTCATGGCTTTCATCATGGCCACCCCGGGACCCCACTCCCCATCGCGCTTGCCAATCTGCGCAGGCGCAAAAAAGAACGTGGGCTTGGCGCCGGGCAGCTTGCCGGTATCGCCGCGCTGCTCCCAGTGGGTCGCGCCGACCATCGCGCTATCTACCATGTTGTCGCCCAGATGATTGTGCAGCGCCGCCGTCAGGCGCGCATCGCCAGACATATCCACATACGCCGCCGGCAGGGCAGCATCAATATCTGTCTCTTCGCCGTACAAACGCACCTCATCGCAGCAGCCCAGTCTTTCGACAAAGCCAACATTCGAAGGTGATGTGAAGCCAATGACACGCTGACTGACATTCGGGTCGCTGTGCAGCATGTCCGCGAGCCCGAACCCGGTTTTGGACGACACGGAGCCTATCAGCACCTGTTTTGCACCGAAGAACCCGTTATCGACCAGGTAGTCGTAAATCAACCAGGAGGTGGCAAACAAGGGAAAAAGCAGGCAACGTTCGTTTTCCATAGCCTGTAAAAAGGCTGGCTCCGCACGGGTTCTCCGATAGCCATTGTAGAGCGCCGGTAACGCACTCCGATGCTCGGCCACATCGAGAAACTGGTCGTCCCGTATTTTGCCGGGGCGCAGCAGCGCATGGCTTGCCATAGGAAAGAAACCCCACAGGCGCTCACCAACAGGCACCTGGGGGCAGCAGGACTCGATCACATTGGCGCAGCCCCAGACGGGTACTTTGCCCCAGTCATCAGCAGCAGGGAAATAGCCCCAGTACCCGATATTGTCACCAGAGACGGCATAACTGACGTTGTTGGAGGTGAGTGCAAACCGGTCGATAGCGACCAGCACCTCTCCCTCTGCCGGTGCCGGCATGCTGGCGTTGATTATCCTGGTATCTCGCAAATTATTGCGTGACACCCAAAATTCGGTGCATTGGGTCATAGCTATCATCCTTCGGGTCTGTTCCACTTCTGCAGCAGAAACTTGCGGCCACTGTAAATGACTGGCTGCAAAGTATAGGCGCTTGAAGCAGGGAAGCACGGTACGGGGAAAAAATAATATAATGTTGGCAGATCCTATGTCAATATCGTGCCGGGATTCCCCGCATACCGGTGCTTGCTGTACTCTTGCCCCATCGCGGCGCACGGAACACCCGGTATTCAGTACCGGCCCAAACGAAACAGGAGACCCACAGTGTACCAATTCAGTGAAAAATCCCGGCAATACCAGGCCCGGCTCAAGGCTTTCATGGAGGAGCACATCTACCCCAACGAACACAATTACGAAGAGCAGTTGGCCGCCTCGCCCAGCCGCTTCGCAGCGCTGCCACTGATGGATGAACTGAAGGCCAAAGCCAGGGAGGCCGGGCTCTGGAACCTGTTCATCCCGCCTGGCCTGGCTGAGTACTGTGATCACGGCGGCCTGAGTAATTTCGACTACGCGCCACTGGCGGAAATTATGGGACGGGTGCTGTGGTCCCCGGAGGTATTCAACTGTAACGCCCCGGACACCGGCAACATGGAAGTGTTCATGAAGTACGCCACACCGGACCAGCAGGCAAAATGGCTCCCCGCATTGCTCAATGGGGAGATCAGTTCCTGTTATGTCATGACCGAGCCGCAGGTGGCATCCAGCGATGCCACCAATATTGAGTTGAGTATTGCGCGTGATGGTGACCAGTGGGTACTCAACGGTCGCAAGTGGTTCGCCACCAACGCCATGTATGAGCGCACCGGGGTCTATATTGTTATGGGCAAGTCAGACCCGGACAACCCCAATCGCCACAAACAGCAATCACAGGTGCTCGTTCCCCGGGGTGCCCCCGGGATGACGCTGGTTCGCCCGCTGACCACCCTGGGGTATGACGATGCACCACTGGGTCACGCGGAAATCGAGTTCAAAGACGTCCGTGTGCCACTGGAAAACATGCTGTTGGGCGAGGGTCGGGGGTTCGAAATAGCTCAGGGCCGCCTGGGCCCGGGCAGAATGCACCACTGTATGCGCCTGATTGGCGCGGCGCAGCGTTCACTGGAGCTCGCCTGCAAAAGAGTCACCCGCCGCACGACCTTTGGCCGCGAACTCAGCCAGCACCAATCGGTGCGGGAGGACATTGCAAAGTCTTTCGCCGAAATCGAAATGGCCAGACTACTTGTTCTCAAATCCTGCCACCGCATGGATGAAGTGGGCGCGCAGGAAGCCCGCGATATGATTGCCGCCAGTAAAATAAGTGTGCCCATTATGGTTCAGACCATCATAGACCGCTGCATGCAAATGCACGGCGCAGGAGGTCTCACCGCAGATTATTTTATGGCCGAGGCCTTCAACTACGCGCGCTGGTGCCGCCAGGCGGATGGACCCGACCAGGTTCACCAGATGGCGCTGGGGAAACAGGTGATAGCTGCCCACAGTGACTGATTATTTAACCCAGGCACGGTTTTGCGCCCCAACCAGGGCGTGACTTCGATGAGGGGCAAGATTGTACGGGAATGAACGTTTAAACTATGGGGTTTGGTAATATCAGCCCGCAAAAGACGACGTAAACTTAAAAACCAAGGAGACACCCATGTCAGACGATGTTGTACTGGTCGATGTAGCCGATGGCGTCATGACCATCACACTCAACCGCCCCAAGGCCAAGAACGCGGTCAACAAAGCCGTTGCAGAAGGCGTCTCTGCCGCCATTGATGAGCTGGAGAGCAATAGCGAACTGCGCGTGGCTATTATTACCGGCGCCGGTGGCACCTTCTGTTCGGGCATGGACCTTAAGGCCTTTGTGACCGGCGAATTGCCCGTCGTGGAAGGCCGGGGCTTCGCAGGCCTGGTCGAATACACGGTGAAAAAGCCGGTGATCGCCGCGGTGGAAGGTTATGCCCTGGCGGGCGGCTTTGAGGTGGCCATCAGCTGCGACCTGATCGTGGCGGCAGATGATGCCAAATTCGGCATTCCCGAGGTCAAACGCGGCCTGGCAGCGGCCGGGGGTGGCCTGATCAAGTTGCCCAAGCAGATTCCGTCGCGTATTGCGATGGAACTGGCCCTGACCGGCGACTTTGTGGACTCCCAGCGCGCTTACGATCTCGGCTTGATCAATCAGGTAGTCCCCAGCGGCACTGCCCTGGAGGCGGCGAAAGCGCTGGCCGCGAAGATTGCCGCCAATGGCCCGTTGGCCGTTGCACTTAGCAAGCAGGTGGTGGCGCAAGCCCAGGATTGGGATTCTTCAGAAATGTTCGGCAAGCAGCAAAAAATGATAATGCCTGTATTCACCAGCGAGGACGCTATCGAGGGTGCAACGGCTTTTGCGGAAAAGCGCGCACCCAACTGGAAAGGCAAATAGGGAGTTAACAATGAGTGAAGCATGGATAATCGATGCCTGCCGCACCCCCCGGGGCATTGGCAAAAAAGGCAAGGGAGCCCTGGCGCATCTGCACCCCCAACACCTGGGGGCTACAGTGCTGAAGGCCATAGCCGAGCGCAACAAGATCAACACGGCGGAGGTGGACGATATTATTTTCGGCACCAGCTCCCAGCGCGGCCAACAAGGCGGAGACCTGGCACGAATGGCAGCGCTGGACGCGGGCTATGACCAAAGAAGTTCCGGTGTCACCCTGGACCGCTTCTGCGGCTCCGGCATCACCGCCGTCAACCTGGCAGCGGCCAGCATTATGTCCGGCATGGAAGACCTGGTAATCGGCGGCGGCTGCGAAATGATGTCCACCTTCGGGCAGGACCCGAACCAGTCACCTTTTATCGACAGTGATAACCTGCACCTGCGGGAGCAGTATCCGCAGCCTCACCAGGGCGTGTGTGCAGATGCGATAGCCACACTTGAAGGTATCGACCGGCAAGCGGTGGACGCGCTGGCGGCCACATCCCAGCAGCGTGCGGACCACGCCATAAAAAATGGCCACTTCGATCGCAGCCTGGTGCCGGTATACAACCTGGATGGCAGCCTGGCACTGGATCACGAGGAGTTCCCCCGGCCCCAGACCACCATCGCAAGCCTGGCGGAGCTGAAGCCGTCCTTCGAGGCCATAGCCGACTACCCGCTCAATGAAGATGGGGTCACCTTCGGCTCAGAGGTTCGGCGCGTCTACCCCGACCTGGTTATCAACCACGTTCACCACGCCGGGAATTCCTCCGGGGTGGTGGACGGTGCGGCCGCGGTCCTCCTGGCGTCCCCGGAATATGCCAAAGCACACGGCCTGAAGCCGCGCGCGCGATTCGTGGCAATGGCGAATGTAGGAGACTCCCCCACACTGATGCTCAACGCTCCAGTGCCCGCAGCGAAAAAAGTTCTGCAGAAGGCCGGCATGCAACTGTCAGATATCGACCTGTTCGAGATCAACGAGGCTTTCGCCGTGGTCGCCGAGAAATTCATTCGCGACCTGGACCTGGATCGCGACAAGGTGAATGTGAACGGCGGAGCCATGGCACTGGGTCACCCCATCGGTGCCACAGGTTCAGTACTGATCGGCACGGTACTTGATGAGCTGGAGCGCAGGGATCTGCAATTCGGCCTGGTCACCATGTGCGCCGCCGGTGGTATGGCCCCGGCCATCATCATCGAGCGCATCTGACACGGCCCGCCACCGCAACCCCTATAAGCGGGCACAGGGACGTGCCGCTTGATTCGCAGGGAATCCGCAATGCCCCAGATTATTTTCATCAGCCACGACGGAAGGGAAGATGAAGTCGACGCGGCTTCAGGCCTCAGCGTTATGCAGGCCGCGGTGGACAACTGTATTGACGGTATACATGCAGAGTGCGGCGGAGCTTGCAGCTGCGCCACCTGCCACTGCTATGTGGACGAGTCATGGCTGAATAAATTGCCCCCCCCGGACCCGGTGGAGGTGCAGATGATTGAGTGTGCAATCGACCCCCAGGCCAATAGCCGGCTCAGTTGCCAACTGGAAATAAGTGATGCGCTTGATGGCCTGATCGTACGCCTACCCGCCCGCCAGTTCTGAGCTGTCAGGATTCTTTACAGTACAAAACCGGGTTTCTGAGACCTGCTTCTCAGAAAATTTCCGATATACCCGAACGCCCCCTTTTTGGCTATACAGGCCCTCTCAGAAGGACTGATTTCGGGGCTATTTATTATAATAACTATATGTATTTATTACATTTTTATTTTTATGGTCCGTAATTCGCATCTATATGGGTGAAATAACCACATCGGGGCCACTGTAATGAGAAAGTTCTTCCACCTGCTTGCATCGCTGGTATTCCTGGGATGGACCGGGGCGGCAAATGCCGCCTTGATGCAGGAGATTTTTTTCTATTTCAACAATGACGGAACGACGTTCTACGATTATAGTTCTGACTCGCCGCCACCGTCCCTGCTGCCGTCTATCACAGTAACCCTCCCCACTCCATCTGGCCTTTGTATCAGCCCGTGCTGGGACATTGGTGTCAAGCCCTCAAATTTTGACCCGAGTGTTCACAAAGCCGGGTGGGTGACTGACTCATTTACCGCTGGCGGTGAGTGGAGCTCCCCTGGTGGCAATGGTCCTGTAGAGTTCGACCCTCTGGTCATAACTGCCGAGATTCTTGAAGAGGGCTCCGACCAGCCAACACCTTTTCAAGCAGTGATAACCAAAGAAGAGGAAACTCCAAACGCGCCGGGAGCACCAGAGGGTGAAGGTGGTACAGGTAGCGGGGGAGTTAACCTCGTACAGTACTGCGAGCCTCAAACTGAAGGTGAACTCTGCATAGAAGGGACGGAGATCATTCCGGGGTCAACTATCACTGAAGGGTCGGCCATTAACCGGACCGTCCCCCTGCCCTCGACACTGCTGCTGTTTGGCATCGGCCTTTTGAGCCTCGCAAGGTTGAGGCACGCGAAACCGTAACAAACATCCGACACAAAAAAAGCCCGCATCTCGCGGGCTTTTTTGAGTCGTGCTACCCGACCTATTTCACGTTCAGATAACGCTCAGTCAGCTTATCTATCGACCATGAGTCCGGCTTCTGGCTGGGCGGATATTCCTTGAAGGTGCTCAGGAACTGCGCCATCACCGCTGTACCCATGTAACCCTGGGGTGCCTTGTCGACCACCCAGTCCCAATAGGTATTGGAATTGTGATCAGCCCGTTCGAAAGGGTCGCGCCGCAAATTGAATATCTTTCCCAGGCGCAGGGTGACGAAGGGTTCTGCCCACAGGGCCATGGTCTTTGCCCGATTCTCGGCATAAACCACTTTCCAGTCCCCCACACGTATCCCCACAGGCATGCCGCTGTCTTCCAGGTAAATGAACTCACGCCTTGGGGCTTTTTCTACCTCACCGGTGAGGTAGGGCAGAAAGTTATAGCCGTCCAGGTGCAGCTTGGACTTCTTACTGCCCACCTGCTTGCCTTTCAACAAATCCTGCTTGAGTGTCGAGTCACCGGCCATGGCAGCAAAAGTAGGCATCCAGTCCAGGTGCGCCATGATCTCATTGGAGACTTGCCCGGGCTTGATTTTGCCAGGCCAGCGCACCATTGCGGGCACCCGATAGGCACCCTCCCAGTTGGTGTTTTTCTCACTGCGGAAGGGGGTAATCCCCGCATCCGGCCAGGTATTGAAGTGCACACCGTTATCGGTGGAATAGAAGACCAGTGTGTTATCGGCAATTTTCAGCTGGTCGAGCTGGTCCAGCATCTGCCCCACCAGTTTGTCGTGGGCAACCATCACGTCGTTGTAAGGACCCTGGCCAGAAAGCCCAACGTTCTTCGCTGCGATATGGGTACGAAAGTGCATGCCAGTGGTGTTAAGCCACACAAAAAAGGGCTTGTCAGCCTTGACCGCCTTGTCGACAAACTTCTTGGCAGCGGCAACGAATTCCTCATCAGTGGTTTCCATGCGCTTGCGAGTCAGGGCGCCGGTGTCCTCAATGCGACCGTCAGCGTAGGAGTGAATCACGCCGCGAGGGCCGAACATTTTGCGGAAGCGCGGGTCGGTCGGATAATCCGGATCTTCCGGCTCCTCCTCGGCATTCAGGTGATACAAATTGCCGAAGAATTCATCAAAGCCATGATTGGTGGGCAGAAAGATGTCCTGATCACCCAGGTGGTTCTTGCCAAACTGACCAGTGGCATAGCCCTGGGTCTTGAGTACCTCGGCGATGGTGATATCACGGTCCTGGATACCCATGTCAGATCCGGGTAAGCCCACCTTGGTCAACCCCGTGCGCAGGCCGGACTGGCCGGTGATAAACGTGGAACGTCCGGCGGTACAGCTCTGATCGCCATAGTAATCGGTGAAACGCATACCTTCGTTGGCGATGCGATCAATATTCGGGGTGTGATAACCCATGATGCCGTCGCTGTAGGCACTGATATTGGTAATACCGATATCGTCTCCCCAGATCACCAGGATATTGGGTTTGTCGGCCGCCTGTGAAGACATGGCGAAGGTGACCGCCAGTAACATCAACGGTGCCAGAATGTGTCTGTAGCTCATAATTATTTTCCTTGAGGTGGGCCTAAGTTGAATCTCCCCGGCCTGCATACCGATCGCTACGGGGAGCTGGCGGCAAGACACAGGGGACTCATCAGTATCGTCTAATTTCATGAAAACTCAACCGGGCGGATAAATCGGCACAATTCACAGGAAATTTCGCCCGGGGACATTGAACAATCACAGCAAATGCTTAACATACACGCCGCTTGGCACGGGCATTGCAGGCCTCTTTGGCGGGGGCGAAAAATACCCGGGTTGAGGTAAAAACTGCGCCAGCATCGTGCAAAAACACGACGCACCGCCCCAGCCAGGTGCAAACAGGCAGGCAATACCCTGGGTTGAGTGGCTTTTTGAGGGAGTTTTCGCAATGACAAACAACACGTCCCAGGACCGGGTGCGGCAAACCATCGATGACCTGATCATTGCCGAGTTGTTCCTGGTACAGGCGACTATCGAAAGTGCGTCGGCTATTGGCGATGGCCTGTCGGCGCTTGGACGACAGATCACCACCGCGGATGATGCGGGGACCGCACCTGCCGATACGCTTGGCAATACCTTGCAACGCCTTGCCGACAATGCGCTGGAACCTTACAGCAGCCGCTTCAAATACCTGAGGGATCTTAAAAACGCTGGCGACTGATTACTCCTTGTTGCCCGCATCAAATGCCGCCAGTTGCT
>Ga0316189_10006360_pt1 | contig 11256 bp, 11 predicted proteins | sample LowCovwburrow_MG_FD_204930 | JGI IMG/M metagenome (GOLD analysis project Ga0316189, IMG submission 204930) | Coastal sediment microbial communities from Maine, United States - Lowes Cove worm burrow | ecosystem: Environmental > Aquatic > Marine > Coastal > Sediment | place: USA: Maine... | reverse complement strand
TCTGGGGCGGCACCATCTTTCAGCAAAGAACTACCGACTGTTTAGACTGCGAGCTTTTGCGTCTTGGAAAAGTGTGGCAGCAACCTGACGTCAGAGCCGACCGCTTTCCGTTCGGTTTGAAAAGTTTAACTTGTCAGTACCCCGCCGTCAGTATGAGTATGGAGCGGGTGATGGGAATCGAACCCACGTAGTCAGCTTGGGAAGCTGAAGTTCTACCATTGAACTACACCCGCGTTACCAGTGCCCCAGAAATCTTTACAGCTCATTCTACTATGGCTCTCAACGTAAATCAGCAGGTGAGCGCCTTCACATGGGCACGACTGGCGGTGGCCAGTGCCTGCAGGTCATAGCCGCCTTCGAGAATGGACGCTACCCGTCCCTGGCAACTGTCTGTCGCGAGGTCGCAAATTTGCCGGGTGATCCAGTGGTAGTCCGCATCCTGGAGCTCAATTTGTCCCAGGGGGTCGCGTTGGTGGGCATCAAAGCCCGCAGAGATGAGAATCAGGTCCGGTGCAAAACTATGCACAGCGGGCAGACCATGCTGGCTCCATGTGTCCCTGAATTTTCTGCTGCCATCGCCCGGCGCCAATGGCAGGTTTAAAATATTGCCGCAACCGGTTTCATTGGCAGCGCCGGTGCCGGGGTACAGTGGTAGCTGGTGGCTGGAGACAAACAAAACATTGGGGCTGTCTTCAAAAATAGCCTGTGTGCCATTACCGTGGTGTACGTCAAAGTCGATAATAGCGACCCGCTTGACCGCAGGGTTTTCAAGTGCGTGACGAGCGCCGATAGCGACGTGGTTGAGTAGGCAAAATCCCATCGCGGTTTCCACTTCGCTATGATGACCGGGTGGCCTGACGGCGCAAAATGCCCTGAGTGTCTTATCTTCAAGGATTTGGTCAATGGCATAGCAGAGACCACCGCTTGCCCGCAGTGCCGCATCGACCGAACCGTTACTGAGAAATGTGTCGGCATCTATTGCAACAGTTCCATCCGATGGTTCACTCGCCAGGATATCAGTCCAGAACGCTTGTGGGTGAACACGTAAAATCTGTTCCTCAGTTGCAATTGGTGCGGGTAGGTGTTGCAAGCCCTTGAGGTCTTCCAATCCGCTCATGACCGCATTGACCCGCCGTGTGGATTCAGGGTGCTTGGGTCCGGGGTCGTGACGTAAACAGTCGTCGTGCTGGATAATGATCGTGCTCATAAAGGCATTCTATATTCTGGAGGCCGCAGTAAACACATTTAAAACAAAGCCAGGCTAAGCGTTTCTTTAACTTCTTCCATGACCACGTAGCTGCGTGAACCGCTGACACCCGGCAGTGAAAGGATCTTGTCCCCCAGGAGTCTTCGGTAGGCCTTCATATCTTTGACACGGGCCTTTATCAGGTAATCGAAGTTCCCCGATACCAGGTGGCAGTCCATAATCTCCGGCAGGTGCCGTGCCTCCTCGCGAAACTTTCTGAAAGCGTCGGGTGATTTGTGAGACAGGTCGATTTCGACAAATACCAGCAGGCTCGCATCGACCAGTTCGGGGTCCAGCAAGGCCGTGTACCCACGAATATAACCCTGTCTTTCAAGACGTTTGACGCGTTCGATACAGGGGGTAGGCGTCAGGTTAACTTTGCGGGCGAGTTGCACATTTGATATCCGCCCATCAACCTGCAGGCATTCCAGTATGCGCCGGTCGGTGCGATCCAATACCTTGGGATTTTTTGCTTTCTTTTTCATTGATTGCACTATATATCAGGGTTTGTGCAGATTAAAACACTATCAAGCAATTATCAATGGAGAATAAAACTGCTTTATTGTAGATAAAATAGTCTTTTCACATACTTAAAGGTGTTGTCATGAGAATCGGTGTACCTAAAGAAATCAAAAATAATGAGTTTCGCGTAGGCCTGGTGCCTGCCTCTGTTCGTGAACTGGTTAACCATGGTCATGAAGTCTTTGTTGAAACCAACGCCGGTAGCGGTATCGGTATGTCGGATGACGACTATGTAGCGGTTGGTGCGCAGATTCTTGACGATGCTCCGGCTGTTTTTGCAAAGTCTGAGATGATCGTCAAGGTCAAGGAACCCCAAGCGGTTGAGCGCGCGATGCTGACACCTGATCATACGCTGTATACCTACCTGCACCTGGCACCTGACGCGCCGCAGACTGAAGAGCTGGTTAAAAGTGGTGCGACCTGTATTGCTTATGAGACCGTAACCGATCGTAAGGGCACGCTGCCGTTACTGGCGCCGATGTCAGAAGTCGCCGGGCGTTTGTCTATCCAGGCGGGCTGCTGGTGTCTTGAGAAAGCCCATGGTGGTTCGGGCGTCTTGCTCGGTGGCGTACCTGGTGTTGAGCCTGCCAAAGTGGTCATAATCGGCGGCGGAGTGGTTGGCCTCAATGCGGCCCAGATGGCTATCGGCATGGGTGCCAATGTCATCGTGCTGGACCGTAACCTCGATGTATTACGCGCTCTTGATGTTACTTTCGATGCCCGCGTCCAGACAGTCTACTCAAATGCGGATGCAATTGAGCGGCATATCAGGGATGCTGATCTTGTTGTTGGTGGTGTTTTAATACCCGGTGCAGCTGCACCTAAACTGGTCACCCGTGAGCATCTTTCTATCATGCCGAAGGGTTCTGTACTGGTTGATGTGGCCATCGATCAGGGTGGTTGCTTTGAGACTTCACATGCAACCACACACCAGGATCCAACTTATGTGGTTGACGGTATCGTGCACTATTGTGTTGCCAATATGCCGGGTGCAGTTCCACGTACCTCTACCTTCGCACTGAATAATGCAACGCTGCCATTTGCGCTGGCATTGGCGGACAAAGGCGCCAGGCAAGCGATGCTGGATGATCCTCATCTGCTGCAAGGTTTGAATGTGCATCGTGGTATGGTTACGTACAAAGATGTTGCGCGTGACCTCGGTTATGACTACGTACCTGCGGTTGAGGCGCTTAAAACTGCCTGAGATTTAACTATGTAAGGAGCGTCCGGAATGAATGAAACTAAGCAGTCTTTGGAATCATTCTGGATGCCGTTTACAGGCAACCGGGCGTTCAAGAAAAATCCGCGCCTGGTTGCCCGCTCCAATGGAATGTTCTACTACACACCTCACGGCCGCCAGATTCTTGATATGGTGGCCGGTCTCTGGTGTTGTAATGCGGGCCACGGTCACCCCGCGATCGTCGAAGCCATTCAAAAGCAGGCGGCGGAAATGGATTACGCACCGCCATTTGGCTGGGGTCATCCGGCGGCATTCGAAATAGCTGAAACACTGGTCAAAATCACACCGGATGGGATGAACCACGTGTTCTTCACCAACTCCGGTTCTGAATCAGTCGATACCGCCCTGAAAATTGCACTGGCCTACCAGAAAGAACGGGGCCAGCCTTCACGCACCCGTTTGATTGGTCGTGAACGTGGTTATCACGGTGTTGGCTTCGGCGGTATTTCCGTGGGTGGAATTCCCTACAATCGCAAACAGTTTTCAAACTCCATGATCCCCGGTGTGGATCATCTTCCACATACACATTTGCTCGATCGTAATGCCTATTCCCGTGGAATCCCTGAATTCGGTGTTGAATTGGCCGACGAACTGGAAAATATATTGATCCTGCATGACCCGGGCAATGTGGCTGCGGTCATCGTTGAACCGATTGCGGGTTCGGCGGGCGTCTTGATACCACCCAAAGGGTACCTGAAGCGGTTACGGGAGATTTGTGACAAACACGATATCCTGTTGATCTTCGACGAGGTGATTACGGGGTTCGGACGTCTTGGTGCTAACTTCGCAGCACAGGCTTTTGATGTAATCCCGGATATTATTACCTCGGCCAAGGGCCTGACCAGCGGCACCGTGCCGATGGGTGCAGTATTTGTGCGTGATGATATCTACGATGAGTTCATGTCCAAGCCGGGTGCTGCCATTGAGTTATTCCATGGCTATACCTACTCGGCACACCCCTTGGCTGTTGCCGCCTGTAAAGCCACTCAGAAGGTTTATGCGGATGAGGGCCTGTTCCAGCGTGCCGCCGACATGGCGCCTGCCTTTGAAGATGGGCTGCACTCCCTGAAAGGCGAGCGGAATGTGATTGATATTCGTAACTATGGTTTGATGGGCGCTGTTGAGTTTGCTGCAATAGAAGGTCAACCGGGTGCGCGTGGTGCTGAAATCATCCAGAAATGTTTTGAAGCCGGTGTGATGGTGCGTGTGACAGGGGACACGATTGCATTCAGCCCGCCGCTGGTGGTCGAAGAAGGTCATATTGAGAAGGCAGTTGAAACCCTCCGGACCGTATTGAGAGCATAATTTGAATGAAAAAACTGACGCACTATATCAATGGGGAATATGTTGAAGGCTTGAGTGGTCGATTCGGTGATGTCTTTGATCCAGCTACCGGCCAGGTTCAGAAACAGGTGCCGCTGGCCTCTGCAGGCGAACTGGATGCTGCTGTAAAGGCGGCTGTTGCAGCTTTTCCCGCCTGGGCGGACATGCCGGCCCTGCGCCGGGCGCGTTGCATGTTCCGGCTTAAAAACCGGATTTCTGAACACAAACTTGAATTGGCGGCATTGCTGACCTCCGAGCACGGTAAGGTTCGTGATGATGCGCTTGGTGAGGTGACACGCGGTCTGGAAGTGGTTGAGTTTGCCTGTGGCGCACCACAATTATTGAAGGGTGAGTTTAGCGACTCTGTTGGCCGGGGTGTTGATGCCTGGTCGTTCAGGCAACCCCTGGGTGTGGTTGCCGGCATCACGCCGTTTAACTTCCCTGCCATGGTGCCCCTGTGGATGATCCCGATGGCCCTGGTTTGCGGCAACACCTTCGTACTCAAACCTTCTGAACGAGATCCGGGGGCGTCCATGCTGCTGGCAGACCTGATCAAGCAGGCGGGTGTGCCCGATGGAGTTTTCAATGTTGTGCATGGTGACAGGGAGGCCGTTGACGCCATTCTTGCACACGATCAGATTAAGGCCGTCAGTTTTGTCGGTTCAACACCGATCGCCAAAAAGATTTACGAAGTGGGGTCGGCTAACGGTAAACGTGTACAGGCCCTGGGTGGTGCCAAGAATCACCTGGTTGTTATGCCGGATGCGCCGCTGGATGCGACCGCCGATGCGTTGATGGGTTCCGCCTATGGCTCTGCCGGGGAACGCTGCATGGCGATTTCCGTAGCGGTGGTCGTGGGTGATGAAACTGCCGATGCCCTGGTTGCCGAACTGAAGCCGAGGGTGAAGGCGCTCTCCATTCAGCCGGGCAATGTCGATGGTGCCGAAATGGGTCCGTTAATCACCGGCGAGCATCATGCGAAAGTGTCGGGTTATGTAAGCCTCGGTGTAGAAGAGGGCGCTGAACTGGTCGTGGATGGTCGTGGCTTTAAACACACCGACGAACCGGATGGTTTCTTTATCGGCGGTTGCCTGTTTGACCACGTGAAGGCGGATATGCGGATATACCAGGAAGAAATATTCGGCCCGGTTTTATGTGTTGTCAGGGTGAATTCCTACGATGAAGCGGTTGATCTGATCAACAAGCATGTCTTCGCAAACGGTGTTTCCATATTTACCCGCGACGGCGATGCCGCACGCAATTTCATACAGCATATACAGGTCGGTATGGTGGGTGTAAATGTTCCGATACCGGTACCAATGGCATTCCATAGCTTCGGAGGCTGGAAACAATCACTGTTTGGTGATCATCATATTTATGGCCCGGAAGGCATACGCTTTTACACACGGGTAAAAGCAGTAACCCAGCGCTGGCATACCGGTATTCGCGAAGGAGCGGATTTCAACTTTCCAAAGTTGGGTTAACAATAGTTCAAGTTTTAACCAGCAACTGGCAGTGTCATCCCCGCGAAAGCGGGGACCTCCAAATACTGGCAGAGTGTCATTTATCAGCAAATGTTTAGCTAAAAAACATCGCTGTTACCAATCCAAATAGCCCGCCGAGCACCAATGCCACATTTGCCAATAGTGTTATGGCCATTCCCGGTGTGCGTGATTTCGGGTCTTTCTGGTATTCGGCTGAATACAGGAACCGGCCAATAATGAACGCCAGTCCCGGTAACAGTACCCATAATTCGTTTAAGTAGTAGGCAAAGATATAGCTGGCCGGAATGAAAACGATCAACTGCTCCATGGTGTTTTGCTGGACTCTGAAAAGACGATCAAAGTTTTCATCACCATCACAGGCCGGTGCATTAACACCGTATTTTCCACGCGCCAGACCTACACGGCCGGTAAACCAGACGTATTGAAGTAGGGCCAGTAGTACTATCAGTGTTGCATGATCCATTTCCTATCCTCTTTATTTACAGGCGCTCAAAGCCTCAAAGCCTCAATGCCACAGTGGCATACTTACGTTTCAACAGACCGTAAGAGTGCTATCCCGCTTTCCCGCGTTTGTCACCGTGAACCCAAAGGACCTCTTTTCCGCCGTTTGCCCTGGCCAGTACCCTGGCTAATACAAACAACAGGTCGGATAAGCGGTTCAGGTAACGCATGCTTACTTCATTGATATCCTCAACTTTTGCCAGCGAGACCATCAGGCGCTCCGCGCGCCGGCATACAGTGCGTGCAAGATGGCATCGGGCAGCGGCTTCAGATCCACCGGGTAATATGAAGTCCTTTAATGGCGGCAGGTCTTCGTTGAAGCGATCAAGGTCGCTCTCAAGCTGATCAACACAATCTTCGGGTACCAGTGTGTAACCCGGCATGCATAACTCACCACCCAGGTCGAATAGCTCGTGCTGCGTCCTTGTCAGGCAGGTGCGCACGGGTTCATCAAGTTCGCTTGCCAGTACCAGGCCAACCAGGCTGTTTAACTCGTCCACGGTGCCAAATGTCTCAACCCGCAGGTCGTCCTTGTCGACACGTGATCCGTCACCCAGACCGGTCGTGCCCTTGTCCCCGGTGCGTGTATAAATTTTAGAAAGCCGATTACCCATATTCTGTGACCATTTCCATTTTGATAAAGACGGTCAATATATCACGACCGCTTGAATGAAAGATGAGAACAATGGTACGTGCAACAATTTTGATGCGGCTAATAAAAGCGTGCTGCGCTGAGCGAGCCGGGATTGGGTGTACCTAAACAATGGTTCAGCGCACTCTCCCGGCACCGCGCAGGCTGATGACAAAGTCATTGTCATCCAGTGCGTCCTGTTCGATGACAAACCGTCATTGCATTTTTTTGGCTGATGGTTATATTGGTCTCCCGCTCACGGAGATTCAGCCGATGTCAAAACACACCCCTTTGTATAACGCCCATATTGCCGCTGGCGCCCGCATGGTTGACTTTGGTGGCTGGGAAATGCCCATCAACTATGGTTCTCAGATCGAGGAGCACAACAAGGTACGCCAGGCGGCGGGTATGTTTGATGTTTCTCATATGACGGTTGTGGATATCAACGGTGCGCAGGCCAGGCACTTTCTGAGCTATCTGCTGGCCAATGATGTTGCCAAGCTGCAAACACCAGGCCGGGCCTTTTATACCTGTATGTTGAATGAAGAGGGTGGCATAGTCGATGATCTGATCACCACTTTTCTGGATGAAACATTTTTCAGAATGGTTGTGAATGCTGCCACACATGACAAGGACCTTGCATGGATTAACCTGCAGGCAAAGGCGTTTGATGTTGTGGTTGAAGAACGACCGGAATTGGCCATGATTGCCGTTCAGGGGCCATTGGCGCGCGAGACTGTTTTAGCCTTGTTGCCGGAAAATGACACGTCGGCCGCGGCAGAGATGAAACCGTTCAATGCGGGACAGTTCGGTGACCTGTTCATTTCACGTACCGGCTATACCGGCGAGGATGGTTTCGAAATCTCATTACCGGCGGAAGCAGCGGTGGTGCTATGGGACCAGCTGCTGGCAGCCGGTGTGGCGCCCTGTGGACTTGGTGCGCGGGACACGCTTCGTCTTGAAGCTGGTATGAATCTTTATGGTCAGGACATGGATGAGAGCGTCACACCACTGGAGTCGGCACTGGGCTGGACCGTGGCCTTAAAAGATGATCGCGTTTTCATTGGCAGGGAAACATTACTCGAGCAAAAAGCGCAAGGGCTTGAGAAAAAGCTGGTTGGCCTGGTTTTAGAGGGCCGTGGCGTATTGAGACCGGGGCAACGGGTCATTACTCAAGCCGGTGAGGGGGTAACGACCAGTGGAAGTTTTTCCCCCACACTACAAAAGGCCATCGCATTTGCCCGGATACCCCAAAGCGCGTCTGAAACCTGCCAGGTCGATATTCGCGGCAAGCTGCTGGACTGCCGAATTGTGAGACCCCCGTTCGCACGTAACGGAACGGTTTGCGAGGGTGTCATTTAACGGCTAGAATTCTGATATTGAGTAAAGCGCTGAGCACAAACTTAACCAAAGGGCAGAACAAAATGAGTAATATTCCATCGCATCTGAAGTATACGGAATCCCATGAATGGGTCAGCATCGAGGACAACGGCAATGCCCGCGTTGGTATCAGCGACCATGCCCAGGAAGCACTTGGGGACCTGGTTTTCGTTGAGCTACCCGTTGTGGGTGACGACATCTCCCAGGGTGACCCCTGTGCGGTTGTCGAGTCGGTCAAAGCGGCATCAGATATCTATGCGCCGGTGTCCGGCCAGGTGGTTGCAGTCAATGAGGAGCTCGAGTCTGATCCGGCATTGATCAATGCCGACCCTTATGGTGATGGCTGGTTGTTTGAGCTGGAGCTTATAGACACCGAAGAACTTGACGGCATGAAAGATGCAGAGGCTTACGAGGAATTACTGGAAGATTAAGCTTCCCTCGCAGGGCCTTTAACAGGCCCTGGCTCAAGCTAGTTCGTCATGACTGTGTAGAACCGGTTTCTTCGAAAGCGCACGGTTCCAGCGCTGATCAGCAATCCTCCCCGGTCAGAATCCGGCAGGCATTGGCATAATTTTGTACGGTTGATTCAATGATCGACGCAGGCAGCCTCGGTCCGGGCGCCTTTTTATCCCAGTCCAGGGTTTCGAGATAATCACGTATGAACTGTTTGTCAAAACTCGGTGGGCTGGTTCCTGGTTGCCAGCTGTCCTTTGGCCAGAAACGTGAAGAATCCGGGGTCAGTACCTCGTCCATCAGATACAACTTTCCATCGCTATCGAGCCCGAACTCGAACTTGGTATCGGCAATGATAATGCCACGCTCAAGCGCATAGGCAGCGGCGAACTCGTATATTTTTATACTGGCGTCCTTGATCTGCCTGGCCAGGTCTTCACCTATTATCCTGGCAACGGTGTCGAAATCAACATTTTCGTCATGATCGCCGGCGGCAGCCTTGGTTGATGGCGTAAACAAAACTTCGGGTAAACGGTCTGCCTGTTGCAGGCCCGGCGGTAACCCAATACCGCATACGGAACCTGTTTGCTGGTAGTCCTTCCAGCCCGAACCAATCAGGTAACCACGAACGATGGCTTCCACCGGCAATGGCTTGAGCCGGCGAACGATAACCGAACGGTCTTGTATTAAAGCTGCAAGCGCGGGATCAGCGATTACATCACTGACCGGGATGCCTGTCAGGTGATTATCGATGATGTGTTTTGTCTTTTCGAACCAGAAGTTGGATACCCTGGTAAGTAATGCACCCTTTCCGGGCACCGGGTCGGGCAGGACCACATCAAATGCTGAAAGGCGGTCGGAAGCAACAATCAACATGTGATTTTCATCAAGTGCAAAACTGTCGCGTACCTTCCCCTGGTGGATCAGCGGCAGGCAGTTGAGCATGTCGGTTGTATAGGAATTTTCAGGAGAATTAGTCACGTTTGGTTCCTTTTTATCTGTGACAAGCTAAACTGCAATTATATACTTGCTGAGCTCAGCTTCGAACAAGGAAATACAGCGTTGTCGAATAACACCGGATTCAAGATCCCCGGGGTATGGTGGGGAAAGTTGATTGGAGGCGTCATTGGCGTCATGCGCGGCGGTCTGGTGGGCCTGGTGTTTGGCCTTTTTGTTGGCCACCTGCTGGATCGATTTCTGTCCGGACTAAAAGGTACTAATCGAACACGCGATACTTTCTTCCATGCCTTGTTTTCGACCTTAGGTCAAATCAGCAAGGCTGACGGGCGTATTACAAAGGTTGAAATCGAAGCGGCAGAGCGCTTGATGAATCGCATGATGCTTACCGATGCGGAGCGACAACTGGCCATTCGCTTTTTTCAACGGGGCTCGAATCCTGATTTTGACCTTCATGGCGCCTTGCAGGCATTTGCCAAGCACTCCCGGCATCGCTACGAGTTGCGTGTCATGTTTATGGAGTTGCTGCTGGAGGCGGCTGTAAGCGATGGCAAACTGAGTGTGGGTGAAGACGCCATTCTTGAACGTGTACGCACCGTCTTGAATATTCCTATCAACGTCTTCAACGCCATGTTGCGCGCGCGCCAGGCCGAAGGTGAGCCGGAACCGGCATCGGCAGGGCCGCGAGGGTCGAGCACCCGGGGGTTGGTTTTATCAAAATCCTATGCCGCATTGGGCTTAACGTCCGATGCCAAGCCACAGGAAGTGAAACGAGCCTACCGTAAACTTGTCTCGCAGTATCATCCAGACAAACTGGCATCGCAGGGTCTTCCTGATGAAATGATGGAAATTGCCAAAAAACGGGTTCGGGAAATCAATGCCGCCTATGACAGGATCAAGGCAGAACAAGGGATCAAGTAGCAGGCAAAGTTTCCGCGGTTCTTAAATCACGATATACTTCACCAACGGGTTTTCATAGGCTCCCTGACCCCAACTGGAGACTGTCATGAAACAACACAGCGTTATTTCCCCCTCAATTCTTTCCGCAGATTTTGCCCGCCTGGGCGAAGATACACAGGCAGTCCTGGATGCCGGGGCAGACTGGGTACATTTTGATGTTATGGATAACCATTTTGTTCCCAACATGACCATTGGTCCGATGGTATGTAAGGCCTTACGTAACCATGGTATTACGGCGCCGATTGACGTTCACCTGATGGTGCAACCTGTTGATGACCTGATCGTGGAGTTTGCAAAGGCCGGCGCCAGCATGATCACCTTTCACCCGGAAGCCAGTATTCACGTGGACCGCAGCATTAACCTGATCAAGGAAAATGGCTGCCAGGCCGGTCTTGTTTTTAACCCGACCACACCACTCAATATTCTGGATTGGTCGCTGGAGCAACTCGATATGGTTTTGCTAATGTCGGTTAATCCCGGTTTTGGCGGACAGAGTTTTATCCCCTATGTGATGGAAAAGATAGCCCGTGTCCGGTCA
>Ga0316189_10006358_pt1 | contig 11257 bp, 6 predicted proteins | sample LowCovwburrow_MG_FD_204930 | JGI IMG/M metagenome (GOLD analysis project Ga0316189, IMG submission 204930) | Coastal sediment microbial communities from Maine, United States - Lowes Cove worm burrow | ecosystem: Environmental > Aquatic > Marine > Coastal > Sediment | place: USA: Maine... | reverse complement strand
CGTTGAGTTACAACAGCAACTCCTCCCCGTGTTGTTCAATGATTACGGTGACTATGGCCATCAGCATGGTCTGCCTGAGGGAAATACCGAGTTGAGACGTCTGATCTGCGTGCCGGTTATCGATGACGGGCAGGCGGTCATGGTTGTGGGGATTGGCAACAGGGACAGTGAGTACACCGCTCTCGAGAAGGAAACCGTGCAACTGATTGCCAATGAAATGTGGCGTATTATCCAGCGCCGCCGCCTTGAGAACAGGTCAGCCCGTTTTAGCCGGGTGCTTGAAAATAGCCTGAATGAAATCCTGATCTTCGATAGTCAGACGATGCGATTCGTCGATGCCAACAAAGAGGCCCAATTAAACCTGGGCTACTCGATGGAAGAGCTTCGATGCTTGACACCCGTTGATATTCAACCGCAATTCACAGCAGAATCACTTGCCGCGCTGATTGAGCCATTGCGCACCGGCGAACGGCCTGAACTGATGATAACAACGGTTAATTGCCGTAAAGACCAGACCATGTACCCGGTTGAAATTCATTTGCAGTACATGGAAGAGCACTCTCCGGTTTTCGTGGCGGTGCTCAGGGATATTGATGACCGGCTGCGGATGGAGAGCGAACTGCGGAAGCTGGCGCAGGCCGTGGAGCAAAGTCCGGAGAGTATCGTTATCACCAACCTGAAGGCCGAGATTGAGTACGTCAATGAAGCTTTTTTGGAGGCAACAGCCTATACCCGTGAAGAGATCATCGGCAAAAACCCGCGTATTCTGAAGTCGGGTAAAACACCGCCGGAAACCTTTCAGTCATTATGGGCTGCACTGACCAGGGGTTACGCCTGGCAGGGTGAGTTATTCAACCGGAACAAGCATGGTCAGGAGTACGTTGAACACGCGATCATTACACCGATCCGCAGTCCGAATGGGACCATCACCCATTATGTAGCGGTCAAAGATGACATCACCGAGAAAAAGCACCTGACACGCGAACTCGACGCCCATCGTCATCATCTCGAGGACCTGGTGGGACAACGTACCGCCGAGCTGGCTGATGCGAGGGAGAGAGCGGAATCGGCCAACAAGGCCAAGAGTATTTTTCTTGCCAATATGAGTCATGAAATCCGCACGCCGATGAATGCCATCATCGGGCTCACGCATTTGCTACAGCGAGCCGAACCAAGAAAGGACCAGGCTGAAAGCCTGACGAAGATTGAAGCCTCGGCAGGCCATCTGCTGTCGATTATCAATGACATTCTGGACCTCTCAAAGATCGAGGCCGAAAAGCTGACCCTGGAAAAATCAAATTTTAGTCTCAGTGAGATTTTTGATCATATCCAGACGTTATTCCGTGAAGAGCTCTCGGCACGGGGATTGACCATTGATGTGGACATGGGAGACACGCCGCCCTGGTTGAAGGGCGATGCAACCCGGCTACGCCAGGCCCTGTTTAACTATGTTGGAAATGCGATCAAGTTTACCGAGCAGGGCACGATATATCTGCGTTCCCGAAAAATTGAAGAAACGGACAACAAGGTTCTTGTGCGTTTCGAAGTAAGGGATACAGGTATCGGCGTTGCAGACGACATACTGCCCGGTTTATTTGATGCTTTTGAGCAAGGCGATGCTTCCACCACGCGTGTACACGGGGGTACCGGGCTCGGTTTGGCTATCACCCGGCGATTGGTACTCATGATGGGTGGCGAGGTAGGCGCTGAAAGTACGCTGGGTGAGGGCAGTACGTTCTGGTTTACCGCCTGGCTGGGTTATGGCAAGGGGAAAATGCCCACCATGTCTTCCGGCGTAACAGTGGATGCCGAGCGGGTTTTGCGCGAAAAGTATACCGGTTCACGGGTATTGGTGGCTGAAGATAATGCCATCAACCTGGAAGTGGTGGTTGCATTGTTATCCAGCGTGGGTCTCGTTGTGGATACAGCCCAGAACGGCCGTGTTGCGGTATCTATGGCGCGTGACAACGATTACGACCTGATATTAATGGATATGCAGATGCCGGAAGTGGATGGCTTGGAAGCAACGCGATTGATCCGTTCTGCCAGTGGCCCCAGGGCGATTAACCTGCACACACCCATTTTGGCTTTAACGGCGAATGTTTTTAAAGAGGATCGCCTGGCCTGTCTGCAGGCGGGTATGGAAGATTTCATCGCCAAGCCAGTTGAGCCGGGCAGCCTGTTTTCAACGATGATTAAATGGTTGCCAGGAAGTGATGGTGTGGTGAACAGGGTTTCGTTAAGCGACCCAACGGAAGTTGATATTCTCGACCAGCCAGTCATACCGGGACAGCTTGAAGGCGAGATTCATCCCGGGATCGCGGTAGATCACACCGCGCTTGATCGCATTTTTGCTGACGATCATGGGGCGAAACAGGAAGTCCTGCAAAAGTTCTTATCACAGATGGACGATATTTTTTCCGATTTTGAGACAGCATTCAAACAAGGGGATGCAGAACAGGTCAGGTTTCATAGCCATAAACTCAAATCGTCGGCCCGTACCGTCGGGGCGAACTCACTGGCTGATCTGTGTTTTGCGCTTGAGAAAGCCGCAAGGGACGCACAGTGGGATGATATCAATGGTCTCGCCGGTGATTTGAAGCCGACCATCACCCGGGTCAAGGATTACGCTAAAGCGTTTTAATCACTTAACTGCCTGAGGCCAGATCTTTCGCCTGATCCATTTCCGGAGTTCTTCCAGGAGCAAAACAGAACTCGCAACCAGTGTTGCCAGGAGCCAGTCGCTGCCGGCAAGTGCTTGAACGTTGAATATGGCCTGAGCCGGCGCCCATTGCACCGCCAGCACCTGCAGGATAACCACACTGATCAGGGCTATCCACAGTGTACGATTGCGGAAGAAATTCGCATTAAACGTACTTCTTTTGGCCACCCTGGCGTTGAAGGCGTTGAACACCTGGAACAAGACAAAGGTGGTGAAAGCCAGGCTTTGCGCATATATCGCTGAGCCGTTCTGCATGCCCCACCACAGTACACCCAGGGTGCCAACCATCATGATCGTGCCGTAGCTTATCAATTTGCCGAGGAGACGTAGCTTCAGGATCCGTTCAGTGGTTTTGCGGGGCCGGTGTGACATGGTGTCCGGTTGTGCCGGGTCAACACCCAGGGCCATGGCGGGCGGGCCATCCATAATGATATTGACCCACAGCAGCTGAATAGGGGTAAATGGCAATGGAAGACCGAGGAACGGTGCGATCAAAACGGTCAAAATCGCACCGATATTGGTTGATAGCTGGAATCGAACAAACTTTACGATATTGTCGTAAATGGTACGTCCTTCCTTGACGGCTTTTACAATCGTGGCGAAGTTATCATCGGTCAACACCATGGTTGCCGCTTCCCTTGCCACGTCCGTGCCGCTTAAGCCCATGGCGACGCCAATATCAGCCGTCTTGAGTGCCGGCGCATCATTCACACCATCGCCGGTCATCGCGGTGACGTGACCGCGTGCTTTGAGCGCAAGCACAATGCGCACTTTCTGCTCCGGCGTGGCGCGGGTGAAAACACCCATGACATCAATTCCGGCAGACAGTTGGGCATCGCTCATTGCATCGAGTTCGGCGCTGGTTACAACTGCGCCGACAATTCCCAGTTCATTGGCGATCGCCTGGGCCGTGATTTTTTGATCCCCGGTGATCATTTTGATCGAGATCCCTGCTTCATGACACAATGCGATGGCTTCACGGGCTTCAGGCCTGGGTGGGTCCAGCAGGCCTACCAGACCGGTAAATACCAGGTCTTTTACAAACGCAAACAGGTCGCCGGCCGGATCAAAATCCCGGGCCGGTACTTCGGTGCAGGCAACGGCCAGCACACGCAGACCGGTCTTTGCCATTTGCTCATTTGCCTGTTCGATCTTCTGCCGTTGAGCAGCATCAAGTACCTGGTTGCCGCTTTCGTCGAATACCGTCTTGCAACTGTCCAGCAGCACATCCGGCGCACCCTTTACCATGACACAAACGTCCTCACCATTAAGATGAAATGTCGCCTGGTACTTGTGTTCGCTATCGAATGGGATTTCAGCAATCCGCGGGCACCTTTTTCGCATTAAGGTAGTGTCCATCCCACCCTTTATTGCAACCGTGAGCAAGGCGCCATCCATCGGGTCCCCAATGACCTGGCCGCCGCGTAATTCGGAGTCGTTGCAAAGTGTGACCGGCTTTAACAGGATTTCCAGGTCCGGCAATTCGGCGCCCTCACCGGTAATCTCCCCCGCGGTATCGTAGCCTTCACCACTAACCTTTAGATGTTGGCCATTGATGAAAAGTTGGCGGGCCGTCATCTGGTTGACCGTCAGGGTACCGGTTTTGTCTGTGCAGATAACCGAAGTGCAGCCAAGGGTCTCCACGGCGGCCAGTCGTTTGACGATGGCCTGGTTGCGCGCCATCCGCTGAAGACCTATCGCCAGCGTAACCGTCACAACCGCAGGCAGACCCTCCGGTATTGCAGCCACGGCCAGGGCAATGGCTGTCATCACCATGTTAAGCCATGGTTCACCACGCAACAGGCCAGCGATTAGCATAAAGGCGACCACGATAATCGCAATCAGGGCAAGTTTTCTACCCAGGTGATCCAACTGCACCTGTAGTGGGGTCGGAGAGTCCTCCGTCTCCACCAGCATGCCAGCCAGCAAACCCAGTTCGGTGTTCATGCCGGTGGCGGTTATCACCATTTCGGCCCTGCCACGGGTGACGATGGTATTCATGAAAAACAGGTTGGCACGTTCTGCCAGTGGAACATCCCGACCGGAAAGCGACTCGGCGTGTTTGCCAACCGTGTGGGACTCTCCGGTTAATGCAGACTCATCTACTTCGAACCTATGCGCACTGATTACGCGACCATCGGCGGGAACCCTGTCTCCGGAGTCAAGCAGGACAATGTCCCCTGGCACCAGCAGGTCAGCCGATAGCGTTACCGTCTTGCCATCACGACGCACCTCTGCGGTTGGCGCAAGCATCTTTTTCAATGCGGCAAGTGATTGCTCGGCGCGCTGCTCCTGGGAAAAGCCTAAAAACGCATTAATTAATACTACGATCAGAATGACGACGGCATCGGTCATATCGCCGATGATGGCAGCGAGCACCGCCGCACCGATCAGCACCAGGATCAGGACACCCTTGAACTGATCAGCCAGTAATAGCCAACGGCTTCGTGGCGGTATTTCCTTTAGATGATTGGGGCCATAGTGCTGTTGCCGCACAGCGGCCTCTTCAGAGCTAAGTCCGGTTTCCGGGTTAACATCAAGACGTCGTGTCGCCTCGGCGGCAGTGACCTGATGCCACCCGCCGGTATTGGTTTCGTTTTCTGTCATCACGATGGATTGTAAGGCATATCACCGCATTCGAACACTCGCATTCAAATTGCGGTGTGGTTGAAGTGCTATTCGGGGAAATTTGACCTAAGATAAATACACCAAGAGCATCATCACAAGGAGCATGACGTGTCATATACAAAGCCCGAATTCAAACCTCAATATGAAAACTATATCGGCGGTGAATGGATGGCACCTGTTGATGGAGAGTACTTTGATGACTCATCTCCCGTCGATGGAAGCCACATTGCCCGGGTACCGAAATCAAACAGCAAAGACATTGACCTGGCAGTCAAGGCTGCTGGTAATGCAGCGGATGCCTGGGGTAAAACCTCGGCGACAGAACGTAGCAATATCATGTTCAAGATCGCCGAACGTATAGAGGAGAACCTTGAAAGCCTGGCCCTGGTCGAATGCTGGGACAATGGTAAAGCCATACGAGAAACCATGGCGGCCGACATCCCGCTCGCGGTGGATCACTTTCGTTATTTTGGCAGTGTCATTCGCGCCGAGGCGGGGCAGGTGGCTGATCTCGATGCGGGTACCGTATCGATGGAAGTTCATGAACCATTAGGTGTTGTGGGTCAGATCATTCCGTGGAATTTTCCGATTTTGATGGCGACATGGAAACTGGCGCCTGCATTGTCGGCCGGTAACTGTGTGGTGCTTAAACCTGCAGAGCAGACCCCCCTATCCATTCTCTTTTTGGTGGACCTGATTGCCGACCTGCTGCCAGCCGGGGTGCTCAATGTTGTCAATGGCTTTGGTCCAGAGGCAGGTAAACCACTCGCAACCCATCCCGATATCAAGAAAATTGCCTTCACGGGCGAGACCACCACCGGTCGTTTGATCATGCAATATGCTTCCGAAAATATTATTCCCGTGACGCTGGAACTGGGTGGCAAATCACCGAATATCTTTTTTGAGAGTGTGATGGCCGAGGACGATAACTTTCTTGATAAGGCCATTGAAGGCCTGGTGCTGTTTGCTTTCAACCAGGGAGAGGTCTGTACCTGCCCGTCGCGTGCGTTGATCCAGGAAAGTATATATGACGAGTTCATGGAGCGTTGCCTGAAACGTGTAGAAGCCATCAAGATGGGTGACACACTGGATCTGAGCACGCAAATGGGTGCGCAGGCTTCCAATGATCAGTATGAAAAAATTCTGAATTATATTGATGTCGGTAAACAGGAAGGCGCCGAAGTATTGATCGGCGGTGAGGCATTTGAAAACGAGGTTTACCCGAACGGACTTTATATCAAGCCGACCATTTTTAAAGGTCATAACAAGATGCGGGTATTCCAGGAGGAAATATTCGGGCCGGTTCTGTGTGTGACCACATTCAAGGACGAAGCCGAAGCAATGGAAATCGCCAATGACACACTATACGGATTGGGTGCCGGTGTCTGGACGCGCGATGTACACCAGATGCAGACTTTCGCCCGTGGTATCCAGGCAGGCCGTATCTGGTGCAATTGCTACCATGCCTATCCGGCAGGCGCTTCATTCGGTGGTTACAAGAAATCCGGTATCGGCCGTGAAAACCACAAGATGATGTTAAGTCATTACCGCCATACCAAGAATGTGTTGATGTCATACGACAAGAACCCGCTGGGATTCTTCTGATCGCAAAACATGATTCGAAAGTGGTCATCCCCGCAGAAGCGGGGGTGACGGCGGTGTATTTTAGAGACATCTTATGTATGTAGAACGCGTTTCAGTGACAGAAAAAGCCAAAACGGTCATAGACCAGCTTAAGCAAAAACATGGTGACCTGATGTTTCACCAGAGTGGTGGTTGTTGCGATGGCTCTTCACCCATGTGCTTTGCAAAGGGCGACTTCATGGTGGGCAGCAGGGATCTGTGCCTGGGCGAGATCGAAGGCTGCAAGTTCTATATGGCAGCAGATCAGTTCGAATACTACAAAAATTCACATATCGTGGTTGATGTCACCAGCGGCAGAGGTTCAAGCTTTTCACTGGAAATTCCACTCGGTTTAAGATTCATGGCCGTATCACGAATCTTTACGGATGATGAACTCGACAATATTCGACCGGTGGGGGTATAGATCATGCTATCCGCCTCAGCTGGATTGCTTTAAACACCCGGATGATGCGGCGTGAAGATACTACCGGAATTCCGGTCAGAAAGTTTGATGCTGCGGATACGTGGAAGTTTCTGGATGAGTCAGCTTTTGAAAAATGAGGGGAGTGGGCCTCCCTGGCGGAAATAGCACAATCCACCAGTGAGACCCTGCCCCCCAAAGGCACTCGATTCTAGTCAAACTTTGAAACCTGCTTGCCGCGTTTCGCAGTGTCCAGAGGCACATTGGTCAGCCTGATGATCCGGCCCCTGCTGTTGACGACACAGTCCATTTTCGATACCAACTCGCTGCTTTGAGGGTCTCTTGCAGACAGGCTGATCCGTTCAAGTGACTGCATTTTTCTATCAAAGCCCTCATTGGCTGAATCCAGCCGATAGCGCACATCAGTCCCATTGGCCTGGGAAAGCTCACTGGCCAGTGCATCGGCACAGACCTCAAGTGCAGTTTGAGCTGTATTAGCGTGAGCCTGGATAGGAACCATCGCTATTGCCAGGGTACATTTAACAAATAATCTCTTCTTACTGTTCATGATTAATCTCCTCCGTTGATCGTGTTTTGAACATGGTGAAGAGCTTATTGCCGGGCTGTTTTACTGACAAACGGGTTTTAATCGCCTATACGACAAATATTTTCACTCATCGCTCTGAAACTCCCTGATGATCCAGTCGATGAGATTGACGATATCGAGCCGGTCTGACTCTTCCGGTCGATGAGCAAGATAGAAATGTTCATCCGTTACCCACTCGGTTTCGAAAACCCGTTGCAGCGCACCCGATTCAAACCAGTTTTTGCTCAAAGGCCAGGAAACGATGGCAAATCCCAACCCCTGTGCAGCAGCCTGAACGACGGTCGACATTGAATCAAAGCGCAGCACTTTGCCTGCAACTGGTGCCTCAATATCCAGGGCCTTGGCCCAATTGCTCCAGGCTTGCGGCCGGTTTTCGTGAACGATCAGTGTCTGGCCATCAAGACTCTTGAAAGATGAACTATCAAAACCTTTCAACAGGGAAGGCGCGCCGGCGACCACCAGGCGCCGCGCAAATAATGGATAGGTGACCAGCTCCGGCCAGTCACCGGATCCCAGCAGGATAGATAAATCCGTTTCAGCCGAGTGTTCTTTCACCAGGCTGTGTTGGGTGCTGACGCGTATATCGGTATCCGGCATAATGGCCTGGAAGTCATGTAATTTGGGTAGGAGAATTTCGTTGGCGAAAAATGGCGGCACACAAAGACGGATCATTCCTCTGCCATATTGTGCCCACAATTGGTGCGTTTCCATCTCCAAACGGGCAAACATGCCATCAAGGAAATCAAAATAACTCTTGCCGGGTTCAGTGAACTCGAGGGCACGTGTTTTACGCACAAACAGGTTCAGATCGAGGAACTCTTCCAGGCTCTTGACCTGGTGACTGATCGCGGAGGCGGTTAAACACAGCTCTTCAGCGGCCAGCTTGAAACTCTGGTGGCGGCCAGCAATCTGGAATGCCCTCAAAGACCTGAGTGAGGGCATTCTTCTCTTTGTATTCATGGGTATCGCAATCTATTTGTTGTAACAAGAGGGTTTTATGCAATAAGCGCGCCAGCCGGGGACTGGCTGAGCATGGGTCACCTCCCGGCTGACCAGCCGGGTGATGACGACATCGAGTGGCGTCTTACTCCGGCTTTCGCGCTATGGGCCTGACTGCTCTGCCTGTCGCCTGCGGTCCAGTTCGATGCGGATGTTCTCAAGCTTGCTGTCAGTCAGGTGGTAAAAAAGCAATAATCCGCCGGTTAATACATACAAGGCCCCTGGAATGACCGAAAACATCAAGCGTAATGACGCCAGTGCTTCATCGGATTGTTGTACGGCAGCGCCGTCATAATTGGCCATGGTCAGTAGCAAACCTGCAATGGCTACAGCAATACCACCACCAATTTTCTGCGCAAAAGTTGTCGCTGAGAAAAACAATCCGGTCGCCCTTCGTTTGTTCTTCCATTCGGAAAAATCCACGGTATCCGCAATCATCGCCCACAACAGGGGAATGGTCGGCGCAATGGCCAGCTTGGACAGGATATTGGTAATGTGTAACTGGTAAAAATCATCAGGACCGGGAAAATAAAGGGACATGGTCAACAGACCGGACAACACTGAGCAGACCAGGTAAACATTGCGTTTTTCAAACCGCTTGGTCAGAGGAGCAGCCAGCAATACGCCAAATATCAGGCACAGGGTGGTGGAGGTATAAAAGATGGTGACATCGTTTTCACGACCGACAATATACTTAAAGTACTGGTTGACGACCGCACCCTGAATGTTGATCAGAATAAAAGTGACGATGCCCAGTATGAACAAAATCAACCAGTCGCGAACGCCAAACACACATTTGAAATCTTCAACGATGTTATTGACCTGATCTTTTGGCGGCTCAATGCGCTCCTTGGTCGACGAGAAACTGAAGAAGAGCAATAGAGTACCCACTACCGCCAGGACGATGGCGATCATCTGAAAAGCACTCTGCTCAGCCTGGGTTATCACCTGCTTTAAGGTTCCGCTCGGGTCCAGCAGGCGGGCCTCACCCCAGTTAAAGTCTCTGATATAGGCAAGCGCTTCAGCTGGCAAATTCATGGAAATTGCATATGCCAGCACATCACCGACAATGAGATAGTTCTTAATTGTCATGGTTAAGCTGACCACAAACATTCCGGTAAAACCAAGAAAAAAGCGATACTGGTTTAGCAGCGTCCGCTCTTTGGAATCGCTGGTCATAACCCCTGACAATGCTGAAAAAGGAAGATTCACCGCGGTATAAAAGGTGCTTAGCATCAGGTAGGCGCAGGCCGCGAAAATGATCTTGCCGGTTTGATCAAAATCCGGCGTGGTGAAGAGCATGACCAGGCTCGCCCCCAAGGGAATGGCAAACCACAGCATGTAGGGGCGAAACTTTCCGTATTTGGTGTTTGTCCGGTCTGCAATGATGCCGATCATCGGGTCGGAGACAGCATCCCAGACACGCGCCACCAGCATGATAGTGCCGGCTGCGGCCGCGGATATTCCATACACATCCGTGTAATAAAAAAACAGGAACATGCCGGCCAGATCCCACGCGAAGTGACTGGCGGTGTCTCCTAGTCCATATCCGAACTTTTCACGAAAGCTCAGTTTGAAATTTTGTACATTCATATTGAGACACTCTCACTAAATGAGGATTCGAACCCCCTGAAGGGTACCATGGCGCTGCTTATTCTTTTTTAGTAAACGACCGTTTGAATGGCCCGTGCAGGAATGCTCCATTCCGCTTCCTGGTCACCCACATAAAAATTGAAACTGATCGGTTTGTCGGTTTTATTCAATATGACGGTGGCGATGGAACCATCCGGGTTGATAAAGGAACCCGCCAGCAAGAAGCTCTGGCTTACCGTTGTACTGACACGTTTCGCACCGGGCTTAATGAATTTTGAAAAATGGCCCAGATAATAATACGTCGGTGTATATATCAGCTCACCCGTCGTTGTATCCGCATGTATCGGCGCAAAACAGAAATTACCCACGTGATTTGGGCCGCCGGTTTCATCCAGCAAAATATTCCAGTCCGTCCAGCCAACAACACCCGCATTGAAGTCATTGATCATGTCATTTGCATAGCGTTCGGCATTGGGCCAGTACTGAAACCGCTCCGGATCGAAGTGTTCAATCGTGCCTTCGGTAAAGAGGATGGGTTTGTCCGGGTAGGATTCGTAAACGTTTTGCAGGTTATTGTGCTTGGCTTCACTACCCGTCCAAATTTCGTACCAGTGATAACCGATCCCCCAGGCGTACTTGGATGCTTCCGGGTCGCCAAAGATGG